>Ga0194119_10005245_pt1 | contig 19449 bp, 21 predicted proteins | sample TA2MahC100mmetaG_FD_148620 | JGI IMG/M metagenome (GOLD analysis project Ga0194119, IMG submission 148620) | Freshwater microbial communities from Lake Tanganyika, Tanzania - TA2015018 Mahale Deep Cast 100m | ecosystem: Environmental > Aquatic > Freshwater > Lake | place: Tanzania: Lake...
TGGGGCCGGCCTCCACTCCGCCCTAATCGCTCGGCCTCCGGCCTCGCAGGGCTACGCTACAGCCGCCCCCATATCGTGAGATTTGTCCTCTTTACCTTCGCCCACAGTGGTCCCCTTTTGCTCCGCCATGGTGGGAAACTTTTGGTCCGCCCTTGACAGGCGCGGGAAACCTCTCCGAAGCTTCCAGACCATTGTCAATCTGATCGCGGCGGCTACCACCAAGACGGGTCTCAAAGTTCATGCCGAGTTGAATACCGAAACCTATCCATCCGGCATCAAAGTTTCCGATGCAGAACTGGCCCAGGTGAAGATCCGCCGCGACAAGTTTCACGGCGATTGGAACTGCGAAATCCAACCCCGCAATCCATCACACTGAATATCTTATTTCTAGACAGATACTAAGCTCGGCCGACGAGGGGGCGGGCTCCGGCGGGCGTCTTGATGAGGAGGCGCATGGTTCCTAATTATAGTGCGCCCAGCGCGCGCGGTGTTACAGGGTTTTTGTTTACCGCGGCCCCAGCGCCGAAAATACGTGAACGGATCCGCCGCAGGCGTTGCGGCGGGCACACCCGGGCCGCCCCAGCCGCCGCGATCGATACGGTCAATCGTTTCCTGCAAGTGCCGGCGAGTCAGAAACAGCATACCCGCCGCCGTTAACAGGATGGCGAATTCCACCGGGCTGAAGGTTCTCACGCAAACAACCCCAACGCCGGCGTGCCCTCCACCAGCGCGCGCGGCTGCTTCAGATCGTTCAGCACTTCCTGGCGCGGGTCGATCCCGAGACTGTGGTAAATCGTCGCGACCAGATCCACCGGATGCAGCGCCTTGTCTGCCGGCGCCGACGCCGTCGCATCGCTCGCTCCGTATTGGTAGCCGCGCCGCGTGCCCGCGCCCGCGATCACCGCGCTGTAGCAATACGGCCAGTGGTCGCGCCCGTCCGGCGAGTTCGTATTGCCGGACGTCGACACACCTAGCTTCGGGCTTCGCCCAAACTCGCCGGTGCACACCACCAGCGTGTCTTTCAGCAATCCGCGCGCGTCCATATCTTCAATGAAGCCGCTCAGCGCGCGATCAAGTTTCGGACAATGCAAATTCTTCAACGGCCCGAAGTTGGACGCATGCGTGTCCCACGCCGTGGTCTCCGGATCGCCGTTGGCCACCGACGGCCAGTTCACCTGCACAAACCGCGTTCCTGCTTCAATCAGCCGGCGCGCCATCAGCAGGCTCTGCCCAAAGGTGTGGCGCCCGTAGCGTTCGCGCATGGCGTCTTTTTCCCTCTCCAGATCGAACGCATCGCGCGCCTTGCCCGACAACACCAGATCGTACGCCTTCTCGTAATACTCGGTGAGCGCGTAGCTGCTGACGGCCTTCTCCAGGTCCTCCATTGACCCGTTGATGCCCTTCAGCAACTCAAACCGGTCTTTGAAACGATCCGCGGAAACCTCGGGGCGCAGCGACAAATCTTCCAGCGTCACTTCGGCGTTCGGGTCCTGATAAAGCCGGTATGGATCGTGCGCCTTGCCGAGGAATCCCGCGGCGCCGCCCTTGCCGATCACGCTCGACTCCTGCAGCGGACGCGGCATTTCGACAAACGGCAGCATGGAGCCCTGGGGTGGCAACATGCGGCCGATGTGGCAGCCCATGTGCGGAAAGTCGCGTGGCGATGGCGGCTCAAGCTGCCCCGACGGCGAGACCTTGTCCGGCGCCCAGCCCGTCATCATTTGATACATCGCGGCCGTGTGATTGAACAGACCCACCGGAGTGTAGGACATGGACCGCACCAGCGTCACTTTGTCCATGGCCTTCGCCATCATCGGCATCGTCTCGCTCACCTGGACGCCGTCGACGCTCGTCGGAATGGGCTTGAACTCGCCGCGAATGTTGAGCGGCGCATTCGGCTTCGGGTCCCAAATGTCGATGTGGCTCGGCCCGCCCTGCAGGAAGATCATCACCACCTGCTTGGCCTTCGGCGTGATCTTCGCCGGCGCGCTGTGCGCCGCGGGATTGGCGCGCGCCTCCAATTGCAGCAGGTCCGGCAGGCTCAAGCCAAGCAGGCTCAAACCGCCAACGCGCATCAATTCACGGCGAGACCAGCCGTCGCACGTACGCCCGGGGCGACTAGGGATGGAAAGCATGATGGCCCTATTATATGCACCTTTTTGCAGAGTTGTAGGCCGTTATACGATGAACGGGTGCCCGAATCCACGTACTGGGAACGCACCGACACATTCGAAGAGAAGATGCGGCTGCTGGAGGCGGCGTATCGCCGCAAGGACTACCGCCTTGCGCGGTCGCTCGCCGATTCACTTCGCCAGTCTTTGACGCTGGAGCAACAGCAGCAATTGCCGCTGGGCACGGTGGCGCTGGGCGCGAGTCACTTCACGGCCGTGGCGGACTTGCCCGCGCCGTGGCGCGAATGGGCGCGCGGGTGGAGCTATGCGAAGATCCTCGCGCTCGATGAAACGGTGAGCTTGCCGCGGGACGGTGAACCCGTGGAGTTGGTGGTGGCGTTCCGCGGTGACCAGACGGCATCGCTCACGCGGGAAGTGCGCGTGGCGCGCGTGGAAACGCCGACTGGCAAGCTGCGCGAGGTGCGGAGCCAGGTGACGGAAGAGTCGCGGCGGGGCGCGGAACGCCATTGCCGCTTGACGTTCTTTGCGAATTCGCCCGCGCATCAACGCACGCTCTGGCTGATCTTCTACGGCAATCCCGATGCGGAGTTGCCGCGCTATGCGACTGACCTCGAAGTGCGCGGCGAAGGCATCGCGCTGAACTTTGAGAACGAGCACTACCGCGCGTGGCTCTCGCCCGCGATGGGGCAGCTTGAGCGGCTGATGCTGAAGCGCGAACACGGGCAGGAGTTGTTTGCGGGCGGCGAAGGGCACGGCGAACCGCCCGGTATCGATTGGGCGCATGACTACGTGACGGCGGGCAACTTTCAGAAACTCCGCGTCACCAACTGGCCGCAGTGCCCTGACTACGAAGTGATCCGCGGGCCGCTCTCGCTCACCGTGCGCCGCTGGGGCTTTCCGCATTCCACCGTCGCGCCGCTGTTTTCGCCCGCGCGCATGAACATTTTTGTCGAGTACCGTTTTTTCGCCGGCACGCCGTGGTTTATCAAGGCGGGGTCGATGCAGGTGATCAAGGATATCGAGATCGGCTACCTGCGTGACGACGAGTGGGTATTCTCCGGCATGTCGTTCAGCGACGTGATGTGGATGGGCGCGGACGGCAAGTTCCATGTGGGTCCCGTGACGGCGGGCGAAGAGAAAAATCTGTGGGGCGTGGGCTTCATGAATCGCACCACGCGCGATGCGTTCATGGCGCTGTTTCTCGATCACACGGCGGAGAATTTGCCGGGCCTGGAGCATACCGGTGCGCCGTTGTTCCATTACAAGTGGCACGGGCACGTGTGGAGCCGCGCGCTGTTTCATAACGCGCGGTTGCCTGCGGGCGCGGTGCTGCGGCAGCGCAATGCGTATCTGACGATGCCGTTTCCCGAAGGCGCTGCGCCGAACGAAACATACGAACGGCTACGCCACGCGATGACGAATCCGCTCGCGCCCGCTGCGGCGCAGTTGCCCGCGGGTTTCCAGGCTGCGGCCCCGGCGGGACGTCTCGCGCGCCCGGGCGAAGCGGGCGACAGTCCGATCCCGAAGCGGCTGCTATGGGAGGCGCTGGGTGGCTGCCTCGATGAGCAACTCTACGCCGCGCGCCCCAGCATCGTGGACCTGGGCCTCGTCTACGACGTGCGTGTACAAGGCGACGTGGTGCACGTAGTGGTGGCGATGCCTCACCGCGGCCGCCCGCGCGCCGGCTATTTTTCGTATGGCTCCGGCGGCAACTCTACGCCCATCCGCGACCGCCTGCTGAGGGTACCCGGCGTGCGCCGCGTCGTGGTGGAGCAGACGTGGGAGCCGCACTGGAATGCAAATCTGCTGGCGGATGGCGGCCGGCGGAAGTTGGGGATTCCGGAGTTCTATTAGGATCAATTAGCGGCCCGGAGCCTGAACAGCGACTGAGCTTTAAGCGGTCTTGCTGTTCGAAATTTCCTCTAGTTCTAACAGGGTATAGTGCTCAGTCGGAAGTCGACCAACTTTCTCGACGACCTTGCGACTGAATACAGCCCGCCGTCGCCGCCCAGCAAACTGCTGCGAACTCATGCGCTCAAGATAAGTCTGGCCGAACTTTTCGCCAATCTTCCCTTTAGTAATACTCTGCGCTCCATCGATCTCGAACTCAAAGCGGCGTCCAATAGGTATAATTCCGAGCAGCTTCCCTGTGTCTGTGAATCTCTTTCACTTCGGCAGGAAGAGTTGCGGCGGCGCCTGCTGGCTGACCCCAAGGTGCGCGGCGTGGCGTTGGCTGCGGCGCTCCCGGGTGATGAACCAGCCGCACCGATCGAAACGGATCGCGAACCGGCCTTCCGGCGCGTGCGCGTCAACCGGGTGGACCTTGAGTTCTTTCGCCTTTTCGAAGTGCGTTTGCTGGCTGGCCGCCATCTGCAGCCGGAGGACGGCGAGACCGCAGTGGTGGTGAACCGGGCGCTGGCGCAGCAGCTATTCAGCGGTCAAGCCCTGGGCCGCCGCGTCCGCCCGGCCGGCGGCGTGGGCCGGTGGCAGGAGATCGTGGGCGTGGGGGCGGATTTCCCGCCGGGCGTGAGTAGAGGCATGGACGACTCACTGCTTCGGATCTACCGCGCGGCCGCGCCCGAGCATCTCCGCCCTGCGTCGCTGATGATTCGTTTGCGAGGCGAAACGCCAGCCGCTTCGCGCCAGTGTTGCGCGAGATCGCCGCCGCGGCTGACCCCAAACTCCATCTCTGCGACGTATTCAACCTCGAAGAAACGTTACGCCGCGAGCATGGATCCGGCGTCTGGAAGGTGCGGTGTTGATTGCCACCTCGCTCAGCGTGCTGCTGCTGGCCGCGGCGGGTATATCCGCCATGATGTCGCTGACGATCACGCAGCGCCGCAAAGAGATCGGCATACGGATGGCGCTGGGAGCGGACGGGCGGCGTGTTGTCACGAGCGTCTTCTCGCGCGCACTGACGCAGCTCACGGCGGGCTCGTTGCTCGGTCTCGCTGCCGGCGCAGCGTTTGAGTCTGCCTCCGATGGCAATCTGCTGCGCGGCGACGGGCACGTCGTGTTGCCGGCCGTCGCGTTGTTTATGATCGCCGTGGGCTGCGTCGCCGGGGTGGGTCCGTTGCGGCGCGGCCTGCGAATCCAGCCTACCGAAGCGCTCCGCGAATCCTAACGATACCCTTCGAGCTTCATGGCCCGGTCATGCACGCCGCGCAGCAGCGCGAGCGCTAGAATCGCGCCGCATGTGCAGATGAACATGTCCCACTGCACGTCCCACACGTCACCCTGCATGCCGAGAAACGCCGTGGCAGATTCGCCGGTAGCGAGCGCCACCCACCACTCCACAAACTCGTACACCGCGCTGAACGCCAGCACGATCGAGACAATGATGAAGTGCAGCCAGCGGTCTCCGCCGTTCACAATCTGCTTGCGCACCAGCACCTCCCGTGCGATGATCGCGGGCGAAAAACCCTGCATGAAGTGGCCCACGCGGTCATAGTAGTTGCGCGCGAGGCCGTAGGAGTCGTGCAGCCAGTTGAATAGCGGCATCTCGGCGTAGGTGTACTTGCCGCCGATCATCAGTATGCAGCAGTGCACGCAGATGATCGCGTAGACGAGCGGCGTGAAGCGCAGTTTGTGGCGTGGAAACAGGTAGGCGCAGACGGCCAGCGCAATCCACGCGGGCATTACTTCCAGCACCCACGTGAAGCGGTCATGCGGATTGATGCCGCTCCAGATCATCACGCTGAAGTAGATCGCCAGGAGAATCCAGTGGGTGCGGGTCATAACGCGGCAGCTGCTTCCTTCATCGCGGCGGGGAGATAGCGCAACAGGTCTGTGGCAATAACGCAGGGTTCGCCGAGCTCTGCTGCAGCCACATCGCCCGCGCGCCCGTGCAGCCACACCGCCGCGATCACCGCTTGCGGCAGCCACTGCGGGAACTGTGCGGCGAGGCCGGCAATGAGTCCGGTGAGAATATCGCCGGAGCCTCCCGTAGCCATGGCGGGGCCGCCTGTGGGGTTGATCCACACCGTGCCATCCGGAAACGCGGCGAGTGTGTTGCGGCCCTTCAGCACCAGCGTCACGCCGTTCTCCTGCGCGAACGCGCGTGCATGCGGCAGCCGCTCCTCGGCCTTCGGCAGCACGCCGGTGAGGCGCTGCATCTCGCCGGGATGCGGCGTCAGGATCAGATTGGCGCGCCGCGGCAGCTTCACACCGGCCAGGTTGTTGATGCCATCGGCATCCACCACCGTGGCCACTTCCAGCGCACTCACCACCTTTGTCATCCACGTGCTCTTCGTGGACGACACGCCGAGCCCGGGCCCGATCGCCACCGCGCGCTTGCCCGCGGCCAGCTTCAGGAACGTGGTGCGATCCAGTACCTCGGTCATCAACTCCGGCGTGTGCGAGGAAATCGATGCCAATGTGGTCGAGTCGCTGGCCACCGTCACCAAGCCCGCGCCTGCGCGCAACGCCGCGAGGCCCGTCATCATCACCGCGCCGCTTTTGCCCGCCGCGCCGCCCGCCGTGATTACGTGCCCGAAGGTGCCCTTGTGCGCATCGGGCGCGCGTGGCGCAAGCAGACGCGCAAAATCACGCGGCGTGGTGAGTCGGGTGTGCGCGGGCAGAATCGACTCGGGTGAACCGATCGGCCCCACCACCAACTCGCCGCACGCCGAGGCGTTCGGCTCCATCACCATGCCCACCTTGGGGGCGGTGAACGTCACCGTATGATGCGCGCGCACGTGCGGCCAATCCGTCACCGCCGAATCGCTCTGCATGCCCGACGGAATGTCCACGGCCACAATGCGCGCGGCCGGAAAGCCCGTGTTCACCTGATGAATCCACTCCAGGTACGGCGCGCGCGGCAGCCCGTTCAGCCCCGTGCCCAGCAGCGCATCCACCACAATCGTCGCGGCGCGCATGGCCGGCGTAATCTCGCGCGCGATCCCCGCAAAGCCGCACGCCTCAAGGCTCCGCAGGTTCTCCGGCGCCGCGGCCGGATCCGCCAGCACTACGTCGAGTGAGGCCGGGCGGAAGCGCGTGAACAACTGCCGCGCCACCACAATGCCGTCGCCGCCGTTGTTACCTTTACCGCACAGAATCACAATGCGGTGCTGATTCAGCGGAGCAAATCGCTTGTCCAAAAACTCCACCACGCGATGGCCGGCGTTCTCCATCAGCACCGCATCTGGAATGCCCAGCGAAATCGTGCGGCGATCCACCTCGCGCATTTCCGCCGCCGTAAGCACGCGCATCTATGCTTCCCCCGCCACCAGTTGCTCCAGCTTGCGCGCCGCGTCAAAGCCGCCCATGGCAATCATCGTGTCGCCTTCGCGCACTTCCGCTTCGCCCGGCGGGTTGAGCTGCATGTCGCCCGCGGCGCGGCGAACCGCCAGCACAATCACACCGAGATCGCGCCGCACTTGCAGATCGCGTAGAGACTTGCCCGCCATCGGGCTGCCGGGCGCGATGTCCACCTGCACCATGCCCACGTTCATGCCCAACGCACCCGCGCTGCCCGTCACGTCGAGAAACTCTAACACATGCGGACGCAGGATCGACTGCGCCAGGCGATAGCCCGTCATCGAATAGGGCATGAATACCGCATCCGCACCCGCGCGGCGCATCTTCAGTTCCGAGCCCTCTTCGGCCACACGCGAGGCTACTTTCAACTTCGGGTTCAACGCCTTGGCCGAGAGAATCAGGAAGAGGTTGTCGGCGTCGGTGGACAAGGCGGCAATCAATCCGCGCGCGCGTTCGATGCCCGCCTCACGCAGCATGTCGTCACTTGTCGAGTCCGCCAGCACGGCCAGCATGCCCGCGCGCATGGCGCGGTCCACGCGCTCGCGGCTCCGGTCCATCACCAGAAACGGAATCTGGGAGCGCTGCAGTTCCACCGCCGCGGCGTGACCCACGCGGCCGAAGCCGCACACGAGGAAATGGTCTTTGAGCGGATCGATCATTTTCTTGGCCCGCCGTCTCCCGAACAGTTCATTGAACTCAGTCTCAAGCGCGGTCTGGGTGATGGCGCTCATCGAGTACACCATCACGCCGGCGCCGATCAAAATGAAAAGGATGTTGAACAGCCGCCCGGCGGCTGACAACGGATGCACCTCAAAATATCCCACGGCGGCCATCGTTGCCACGGCCATGTACGCCGCATCGAGGACCGGATAGCCGTCAATCAGCGCGTACCCGGCTGTGCCGATCGCGATGACCACTGTCACCAGGATCGCGATGACTTTCAATCGCCGCGCAAAGGGATGGCGCGAGCCTTCGTTCATACCGGGCATCGTCTCACCAGCACCATCGTCATATAATCCTGCAACTCGGTGGAACCAGTGAACTGGTGCACCGTTGCAGCCATGGCGTTGAACACTGCCGTGGTGTCGTGTCCGTTTTCTTTCAACAGCACGGCGGTCATGCGCTCTTCGCCAAACATTTCGTCAAACTCATTTTCGGGATCGGTCACGCCGTTGGTATAGCCGACCAGCAGGTCGTCCGGTTCCAGCTTGAGGCGCGACTCTTCGTACTTTGCGCCGGGGAACGCGCCGATCACCATGCCGTTCACCTGCAGAAACTCAGCCTTGCCGCCGCGCACGAGAATCGGCGGCAGGTGCCCGGCGTTCGTGTACGCCAGTTCGCTCGTGGAGTGGTCGTAGATCGCCAGAAAGAACGTGGCGAACTTTTCAGCCGACGTGCTGGCGTAAAGCTGCCGGTTGATGTCGCTCACCAGTTGCGCGGGACTCGCCGTGCGCGCCGGCTCGGCGCGCAAATCGCCCACCTGCCGCCGGATGCACGCTTGCAGCGATGCCATCAGCAGCGCCGCGGAGACGCCCTTGCCCGCCACGTCGCCCAGCACCAGCATGGTCTTCGTTCCGCCCAGAGGCTGGTCGTCGTAGTAATCGCCGGACACCATGCGCGCCGGGTGGCACACCGCGCGCAGTTCCAGGCCGGGGATCTCAGGCACGGTGCGCGGGAACAATTGTTCTTGTACTTGGCGCGCGATGGCGAGTTCGGCCTCGAAGCGCTCCTTCGCTTTCGCCACTTCGAGCAGCCGCTCAAGGTTCCCCGTCATCTGGTTGAATGATGTGGTCACCTCGGCAATCTGGTCGTCGCCCTTCACCGCGATGCGATGCGAGAAGTCGCCGCGCATGATGCGCTGCGTGCCCACATGCAAACCGGTGAACGCTTCCGTGATCGCGCGAGTCACGCTCACGCCAATGTAGACGGGGATCACCTGCGCCAGCAGTAGGAGAATCACGGCGAGGCGCATGTCGTTGCGCAGGTCGGCCTGTTCGCTCGTGCCTCCGGCGAAGATCGTCTCAAGCAGCGTGGCCACGCGCGAGCGCACGCCAAGCAGCGCCTCGCGCGGACGGCTGGCGTCATCGACACTGGGCACGCTCATCTGCGATGCCCAGCGCAGTTCGAGGTCGAACCGGTTGCGCTTGGCGGGCAAGGCCGGCGCCTGCGAACCGTCGTCGTGCAGCGCCAACTCCTGGTCCGCGTCGAGCGCGATGATCGACACCGGACCCAGCCCGGGGGCGAGGCGCGAAAGCGTGCGCCGCGTGATCGGCGCTTGCAGCGTGACGATCTGCTGGTTATGCGCGGCACGCGCCCGCAGATACAGCCGCCCCTGCTGCGCCACCACGCCCGCCGGACCCAGATCCGCGGGACCTGCGCTCACGCGCGCCTGCAGGCCAGGGAGGCGATCGGTATAGAGCGACGCGATCTCATCCAGTACTACGTCACGCCGCGCCGCCGGAGCCTGCGCCAGAGTGCGCGCCGTCTCGGCTAGTTCTTCCACGGTGCGCTTGAGTTCGGTGCTCACCAGGTACACCGCCACTTGTCCGCCCACGTCCACCACCACCCAGCGCGCGGCCAGGACAATCACCGCAATCGGAATCACAGCGATGAAGAGGTAGGCGACGATCAGCCGGTCTCGCAGGTGCCAAATGGCGCGGTGCAGCACGATCCGGCCCCACCGCACGGCCAGGATGCCTGTGAGCACAATCGCCTCTAGCCCCAACACCGCGCCGTTCAGCAGACGCCCGGACGTCCACACCCACGCCGTCAGCAAGATGAGAATCGCAGCGCTGATCTCAAGGCGGAACTGTCTCCACATACGTCGATGGATCTAGACGCGCGAGCGTGAAATGGCCGGCGTTTCTTCTTCGCCCGGCGTTTGCGGCGCTTTCGGTTGGAGATAGTGCTTCGTCAACCCATCGCGCAAGATCGTCATCGCTGCCTCAGGCGTGTCGGCCCACTGGAACAACTGCAGATCCTCGGGGCTGATCATGCCGTGCTTGGCCAGCGCGTCAAAGTCCAGCACTTCGTTCCAGAACTGCGTGCCGTAGAGCACGATCACCATCTTCTTTTCCAGCTTCCGCGTTTGCATCAGCGTCAGCAGTTCGCTCAGTTCGTCAATCGTGCCGAAGCCGCCGGGGAACACCACCAGCGCCTTGGCGAGATACGCAAACCAGAACTTGCGCATGAAAAAGTAGTGGAACTCAAAACAGAGCTCCGGCGAAATATACGGGTTCGGATGTTGCTCAAAGGGCAGCCCGATGTTCAGGCCCACGCTCTTGCCGCCCGCTTCATACGCGCCGCGGTTGGCCGCTGCCATAATGCCCGGGCCGCCGCCCGTGGTCACCACAAAGCGGCGCTTGGTGTTCTCCAATCCCATGGACCATTGCGTTACCAGCTTGGCCAGTTCCCGCGCTTCATTGTAATAGCGCGCCATCGGGCCTTCTTCGCCAATGCGCGCCGACCCGAAAAACACCACCGTGTCGTGCACGCGCTCGTTGCGCAGATGCTGCAGCGGCATCAGGTATTCCGACAGGATGCGAACGCTCCGTCCGGTTTTGCTTTCGAGAAACGGTAGATTCTTGTAGGCGACGGGCTTACAACTGGGCGCCCATTCGAAGGGGTTCTTCGGCGAGTCGTGGGTTTGGTTGGCCATGGCTAGTCTTCATAGTCTCACGCCGTTTCCAGCCACCCCAGCCGATCCGCTATAGTGGCAAAGAAAAGGCGAAATGCAAATTCCTCCGGCCGACCTCCAGGCCCGACTTGAACTTCTGCGCCGCACCATGCTGAACGCCAAGCAGCGGGCAGATGAAAAGCTGGCGGAGAAGCGTGCTCGGGCCGAGCGCGAAGAGCCGCTCGAGAGCTTTGTGCCGGGCAAGGAAGTGGAAACGGCGCTGGGGAAACACTTCGAAACCGCGCGACTGTGGGGCTCCGGGCAGCGGCACGGATCTATGGAAATCTCGCGCTTGCAGGAGTTGCCCGCGGATCTATTGCATGAGATTTCCGAGCAGCAGATCGGCACCGTGCCACCTGCGCGTTGGGTTTTTCTCGATACGGAAACTTCAGGACTCGCCGGTGGCTCGGGCACGTATGCGTTCATTATCGGCGTGGGGCGGATTTGCGCGGATGGCTTTCAGATGCGCCAGTTCTTCATGCGTGAGCATGCCGAGGAGGCCAGCCAGCTCACCGCACTAACCGAAGCGCTGGCCGACGCCGAAGTACTGGTGACCTACAACGGCAAGAGCTTTGACGTGCCGCTGCTGGAATCGCGCTATCGAATGAACCGCCAGCGGCCGCCATTCTCGCGTCTCGCGCATCTGGACCTCCTCTACGGCGCGCGGCGTCTGTGGCGGCTGCGTTTCGATAGCTGCCGGCTGGTGGAACTCGAAAGCCGCATTCTCGGGCACGACCGCGAAGACGACGTGCCGGGCGCGGCGATCCCGGAGATTTTCTTTGAGTATGTACGCTCGCGCCGCGCCGCGCGGCTGGCGCCGGTGTTCTCGCACAACGCGCTCGATATCGTGTCGCTCGCCTGCCTCACCGGTATCGTGCCGTGGGCATTTCGCGAAGCGGGTGCGGCGCGGTTGCGGCATGGCGCGGAGTTTGTCGCACTGGGCCGTTATGTGGATCAAGCCGGACGCACTGAACAGGCGCGAGACCTGTTGCGCGAGGCGATTCGCCGCCCGCTGCGTGACGATCTGATGTATCGCGCCATGTGGGACCTTGCCGATATCGAACGCCGCCTCGGCGCTTACGATGCCGTGGTGGCGCTGTGCTCCGAACTGGCCACGGTGGCCAACCCGCATCGCGCCGACGCACTCGAAACGCTGGCGAAGTACTACGAACACCGCGAGAAGAATTTCGCGATGGCCCTGGAGTTCACGGAAACGGCATTTCAGTTGGCGCCGAGCGACGAGTTGCGGAAGCGGCGCGAGCGCCTGGCGCGCAAGCACGGGCAAACGCGGCTGGCGCTGCACGCATGAGTACCTACGTGATTCTCGGCGCGGGCTACACGGGCCAGCGCGTGGCGAAACTGTTGGCCGCTCGCGGCGAGCGCGTCATCGCCACCACACGCACCCCGGAGACACATGCAACAGCGCCGGGCGAAGAACTCCGCCGCTGGCAAGCGGGCGAGGCGCTCGATTGGTTGCCGCCCACGGCGCGCGTGCTGCACTCGCTCCCCGTGCCCATCGCGGCGCAGCTTCCGCCCGCTGCGCGGCTCGTCTATCTATCCACCACCGGCGTCTACGGCGCGCAGACCGAGGTGGACGAACATACGCCCGTTGCCCCGCGTTCGCCGCGGGAGCAAGTGCGCGTCGATGAAGAACGCGCCGTGGCCGCGGCCTGCGCGAATCACCTGATCCTGCGCCCCGCCGCCATCTATGGACCGGACCGCGGCGTGCACGTCTCGCTGCTTGAAGGCAAGCATCGCTACTGGGGCGACGGCGCGAACTACATCAGCCGCATCCACGCCGACGATCTCGCCGCGCTCGCCGCTGCAGCGCTCGCCTGCGATCTCATCGGCGCGTACCCGGTGGCCGACGATGAGCCCGCGCGCGCCATCGACATCACCCGTTTCTGCTGCGAGCGCCTAAGCTTCCCCGTGCCGCCGCCGCAAGCGAGTGAGCCGGGCGAAGACACGCGCCGCGCCAACCGCCGCGTGGACGGGCGCGCGGTACGTGCCGCGCTGCAGGTGGAGTTGCGGTATCCGAGCTACCGCGTGGGCATGGGGATTTGAGCGATCAGCGGTAGGTATCCTCGCGGCGGAGGCTGCGATACACCGTACGGTTGGGTCCATCGATATCGTAACGGAACCGAAATCGGCCCAGTCGAAGGCGGTATTGCCCGGCCCCGGCCGCGACATTGGTGAGTTTTCTGATTGGGTGCCGCCGGGAGATTTCGGATGGATCTTCGGTGAGGAGTTCGATCGCCTGAGTCAAAGATTCTTCGAAGTGTTGTTGCGTGGAGAGTTTAATCATTTCCCGACGACACCTCTGCGATATGACGATTATCATTATATCTTTTGTGAGCCTCAATGAGGACATCTGCAGAGGTGGAGAACTGGATTGACGGAACTACCGAGACTTGCTGTCTTTCAATTTTAGAACACGGATTTCGGATAATACGTTGTATGCGGCTGCCACACGGCCCGCGGCAATGTCAGCGTTGTTTTGCCTGATCCGTTCCTTGACGTTTTCGTCACGGATTTCCAGGTAGTCTTCCAGTTCGTCCGCTCCCATGATGCCCACAACGGGGATACCATCCTTCTCCAAAATGAAGTACTCGCCATTGAGGTGTACGCGTTTGGCGAGTTGGCCTAGGTTGATGCGGGCCTGCGTAATCGGCATCCGGCTGACGGCGCGTGGTGGCTGCTTTTTCATGGTGGCGCTCAAGGTTGATTAACGTTGATCAGAGTATAGCGTGTCCGCCCATCTCCCACTGCCATCCGGTTCCGCGCCATCCGCGCCCCCAGCTCCAGCGCGCACATCATGCTCGTCGGCTCGGCGATATTGCGCCCCGCGATGTCGAACGCGGTGCCGTGATCCACCGATGTGCGCACGATCGGCAGCCCGATCGACACGTTGATGCCGCGTTCAAAGTCCAGCAGCTTCATCGGAATGTGGCCCTGGTCGTGATACATCGCCACCACCAGATCGTACTGGCCCTTCACCGCACGCAGAAACACCGTGTCACCCGCGTGCGGACCGTCCGCGTCGATTCCCTTCGCCCGCGCGGCGGCAATCGCCGGGCGGATGATCTCTTCGTCTTCGTTGCCGAAAAGGCCATGCTCGCCGGCATGCGGATTCAGGCCGCACACCGCAATGCGCGGCGAGGCGTAGCCAATCCACGGCATCACTTCCGAGGCAATCTCAATCGTCTTCAGAATCCGCGCGCTGTCCAGATTGCACGCCTGGCGCAAGGCGATGTGCGTTGAAACATGCACCACGCGCAGGCGGTCACTCACCAGCAACATGCGTGAATCCGCGTTGCCGCACAGCTCGGCAATGTACTCGGTGTGCCCGGAAAAATGAATGCCGTCTAGCGACACCGCTTCTTTGTTCAGCGGCGCGGTCACCATCGCGTCCACTTCGCCAGCGAGGCACATTTTCGTTGCCGCCTCTACGTAGCGCAGCGCGGCCAGCCCGCAGGCGGCCGAGAGTTGCCCGAACGCGAAGCCTTCGAGCGATGCAGGCAGCATCGCGAGGTCCCGCACCGGCACGGCCACCGGCACGCCCGTGATCTCTTCGGCGCGCGCCAGCACGGCGCGGTCTCCCACCACAATCCAATCGGCCAGCGCCGCCGTGGTTGGATCGGCCAGCGCCTTCACCACTACTTCGGGACCGACGCCCGCCGGGTCGCCCATCGTTACTGCCACACGAGGTTTGCGCAATTCAGACACTCCTACGATTCTGCACCGACAACACACGGGCCACGCAAGCGAGCGTCTCGGCGCCTCCAAAGCCGCCGGACTTGGTGACCACCGCCACGCCGTCGCCCGCGCCGCCGATGAGCCGGCCCAACGGAACGCCGGGCTCGATCTCCGCTTCGAGGCGAATGCCCTCGGTACCCAGCAACCGCGTCACCAGCAGCGCCGTATCGCCGCCCGTCAGCAACAACCCGCCCGCCCTGATCGCCTCCATGCGATGACGCAAGAAGTACAACGTCTCGGGCGAAGGCGCCGCCAGATCCAGCCGTACCACCTCCACGCCGTCCTCTTCCTCCACGTGCGCCAGTTGCGCCGCTGTCGCCGGATGTACGCTGCCGGCCACGAGCAACGCGATGCCCGGTCCGGCTGAGGCCGGCACGTCCACACGCGGCGGCACGCGACCCAGCGCCCGCGCGAGGCCCGCCGATCCCACCAGCAAATCGTCCGGCAGCGCTGCAGCGGCCACGCGCACCAGATCGTCCAGCGTGACAGCGTCGGGCGTCTCCACCGGCAAGTCCGCCAGCAACGCCCGCAGATCCACACCGGCCGGCCACGCCACGCCATCCACCACCGTACGGCCCTGCTCCGGGAACGCCGGGCACACAACGGCGCGCTTCCGGCCCGTGGCGTTCAGCAGGGCCGCCAGTTCCGCCCGCACATGGCCGCGCATCACCGAGTCGATCTTCTTATAGAGCCGTACGCCGCCGGGCACCGCGCGCCCCACTTCGGTCACGCGCGCTGCCGCCCCCTCCTCGGCCTCATCGCGCGAGTGTGTCGTGCAAATCCGCGCTTCACCCGGCCCGATGGGGCACTCTTCGCGCAACGCCACGACGGCGGGCAGGAACGCTGAGCCCGCGTCACACGCGCCCGTCAAATCGTCGGCAATCATCCACCAGGGCTGCTGCTGCTCCGGCACGCTTACCATCAGATCACGACCTCCCGTCCCGGCGGGACACCGAAATCGCTTGCGATCCGATAAACTAAGGTCATGAACTTCCGATCCGTGCCGTCATTTGCCGCGCTTGGGCTCGCGGCGGCCTTGACGATTCCGGCGGCGGACATTCCGCGTCCCACGCCCGACATGCAGTTCAAGATGCCGAGCGGCGGCGTGATCGATCTCGCGCAGTATCGCGGCAAGGTTGTTGTGCTGGAGTTCCTCATCACCACGTGCCCGCACTGTCAGAAATGCTCGCAGATCCTGCAGAAGGCACAGGACGAGTATGGCTCCAAGGGCTTCCAGGCGCTGGGCGTCGCCACCAACGAGATGGCGCATATGCTGGTGCCTGACTACGTGAAGAACTTCAACCTGCGCTTCCCGATCGGCTTTGCGCCGCGCGAACAGGCGCATGAATTCCTGCAGCATCCGATGATGCTGATCATGTACGTGCCGCAGCTGGTGTTCATTGACCGCAAGGGTGTCATCCGCTCGCAGCATGCCGGCGGCAGCGACTTCTTCAAGGAAGAAGAAAAGAACATCCGCGCGCGTGTCGAAGAATTACTGAAGGAGCCAGCCGCCGCAACGAGCAAGGCTCCCGCCAAGGCTCCGGCAAAGCCCGCCGCCGCCTCGAAGAAGGCCGCTTAGTCAGCCGGCAGCTTCGGCGGCTTGATCAGTTCTTTCGGCAACTCGCCTGTGAGCGAGCGCAGCCACACTGTAATGCTTTTCACCTGCACGGGCGTGAGTTTGGTGTTCAACTGATGCTCACCCATTAGCCGCACGGCTTCATCCAGCGTGGCGACCTTACCGTTGTGGAAGTACGGCGCGGTCTTCTCCACGTTGCGGAGCGACGGCACCTTGAACATCATGCGGTCCGTGGCGGCGTTGGTCACGCTGTAGCGGCCAGGGTCGGCCGTATCGGGCCACGGCTTCTCCGCGCCGAGCTTCTGGAACGACCGACCGCCCACATACGGCCCGTTATGGCAACTGGCGCAACCGGTGTGCATGAACTCTTGGTGGCCTTCGAACTCTTCGGCGGTGAGCGCCGCGCGGTCGCCTTTCATGAACTTGTCCCAGCGCGACGGCGTCACCAGCTTGCGTTCAAAGGCGGCGATCGCGCGGGCGGCGTTGTCGAACGTAACCGGCTGCGGCTCGCCGGGGAATGCCCGCGCGAAGGCCTCCGCGTAGCCGCGCACGGCGCGCAGCCGGGTTTCCACTTCTGCGCCCGAACTCATCGCCATCTCGACGGGGTTGAGCACCGGGCCCTTGGCCTGCTCTTCCACGTCCGCCGCGCGGCCGTCCCAAAACTGCGTGAAGTGCCCGGCAGCGTGATACACGGTGGGCGAGTTGCGCGCGCCGGTCTGGCCGCGATGCCCGGTGGACACGGGCATGCCGTCCACCCCGTAACGCGCCAGATCGTGGCAACTGTTGCAGGAGACATCGCGGTCTTTCGAAAGCCGCGGGTCGAAATACAGCATCCGCCCCAGTTCCACCTTTGCCGGGGTAAGGGGATTGGCGGTGTTTTCAATCGCCGCAGGCACCGCGCCCATCATGCGGTGCATGCCCATTTGGGCAAGTGCCGTCACGGCACTGCCCAGTCCAATCGCAAACCAAACGCGATTCATAAAATGCGTCCTTTCTTACAACCGCGCGTTCACTAAGTCCAGCACCATTTCGAAAGAGTCGAGGTGGTTGTAGGAGGCGGTCATCAGGCTGGTGTAGGCGCGCTTCAATGACGCCTGCGTGGTCTCCACCAGCGCCGTTTCGAGATCCGCGATGTCGAGTTGCTCAATCGCGATTCCCACTTCCAGTGCGTCTTTCAAAGACGTGGCGCCCTTGGCCGTCAGTTCCGCATAGAGTTGGGCGAAGCGCGTGCCGGAGAACCGGCCGGCCTCCAGCCCGGCTGAGGGATCGGCCACGCCAAAGCGCTCAAGCTGCGTGCCGATGGCGCGAAAGTGCTGCTCTTCGGAGTCGCCGATGTTGGCGAAGATCCGCACGTTCCACCGGGTGAATAGAAAGCGATAGACGTCGCGCGCGAGCTTTTCTTCCTCGCGCATCCACCGCAACTGCGCCGCTTCCTTCGGTGTGAGCGGCGCGGTGATCGCCGTTCCCGCGCCGTTGCCATTGCCCGCCCCGGCCCGTTGCCCGGCCCCTGTGCGAGCGCCCAAGCTGATCCCAGCGCGAGTCCAGTCAGAATCCTGGTCGTCATGTGTTGTCTTCTTCCTGTTGCCGGCATCCACTATACAGGATGCCGTTTGGGGCCACAAGTGACAGCAGCGGGGAACGTGACGCTGGTACGGGCCCATCGACTTATTCAGTTTTGAAAAATCGAGCGCGTGGAAGACGCGAGAACGGCTACAGGCGGGCAACTTCACCGCGACTCAGTATAGGCGTCAAAGTCTCTCAGCACCTGGATGAACGTCTCCTTCAGGTGCTGGTTGGGGTAGATCAAACGCTGGTTGATCCAGGTGATCAGTGTTGAGAAATGCCGATGCTCTTGGATCCGTGCCGGTTTCGGCGGGTCTGCGGTTGGCGACGTCCGGGCCGAGGACGGCTTCGCCGGGCGCGGCAGCGGGAGATATGGGAGCCGCAACGGGTTGCGGTAGCTCGGGCGCAGGTTGATCAGTGGTTCGGTCATCGGGATTTTCCTCTTCGGGCTGGTGTTCGTTTCTGGGATTGGCTTCGTTTGGCAAATCCGTTTCTTCGTGAGTCAGTTGCTGGAGCGCCAGGAGTTGCGCCAGGCACCGCCGGTACTGGCGCGGCAGGCGCGCTTCGTAGCGCACGAGCACGGAAAGCGACTTGCCGTGATCCGCCATGTCCTCGAAGGCGACGGCGAGGAGGAGGCGGTCGTCGAGGTGGTCGCCCTGCGCGGCGCGGGCGGCCGGTTCGACGGTGCAGAGTTGTTTGTCCATGAGCACGGCTTCGATGAGCCAGAGGCGTTGTCGACGCCAACGGGCGACGGCCATTTCCTGGACTAAGAGGGCTTGGCCGGCGTCGGCGGGGTTGTAAGTGGCGGTGAGCGCGGCGTGGAGCGCGGCGAAGCCTTCCTGATTTTCGTCGCAGAGGCGGACGCTGGCGGCGAGGCTGGCCGTGGACGCGAGGCCGTGGGTGACGGCGTTGGCGGCGGAGCGGGCCTTGCCTTCGGGCGTGACGGGGCCGCGGGATTTCTGGGCGTTGGCTTGCTGGGCCGCGCGGCGGCGGGCGGATTGGCGTTTGTGTTTGGACATAGTGGTGGCTTTCGGACACGAGTTTTGCAGGGGGGCCTGGAAGAGTGACCTATGGAATTTGGTAAGTGGTTGAGGGGTGGCGAAAAATACCGCTATTTTTTGTGTGATCGCCAGTTCGCTCGCTGGCGAGCGTGGTGTTGAGTGCAGTTCGAAAGCGCCGTTCCAGGGCGTCTTTCACCAGTAGTGTCCGTGGCTGCACACGATCCTACTCAAGCCACGTTTCTTGCCGCGACTTCCCAGACTGGGACTTCGCGATCGCGTCAGCTTGTTCCGAGCTCCGTACGAGAAGCGCGTCATCCGGCCACAACGGCGGGCGAGCGCCACTTCTCCGAGATGCCGACGGTACGTCTCCTCAATATGAACGCTCTTCGCCGCGTCGAACTGCGCTTGTCCGCTTGTATTTGTTTACCGGGTTGAGCGGCGTAGCAACTGCTGAACGTCGCCGACCAGCGGATAGACAAAGATGTC
>Ga0194119_10005256_pt1 | contig 19430 bp, 22 predicted proteins | sample TA2MahC100mmetaG_FD_148620 | JGI IMG/M metagenome (GOLD analysis project Ga0194119, IMG submission 148620) | Freshwater microbial communities from Lake Tanganyika, Tanzania - TA2015018 Mahale Deep Cast 100m | ecosystem: Environmental > Aquatic > Freshwater > Lake | place: Tanzania: Lake...
GAAATTACCAAGAGAGTGCAAACATGGGTGGACTTATGCAATCGCTTGACTCTGAAATTGATATGTGTATAATGGTGGAACGCTCGAATACGGGCGGCTCTTTGACAAGAGAATAAGCCAACGTCTATTAAGTAGTAGAGACAAAGAAATGCCCTTTCTTTTGTCTCGTTCGTGTGAGTGTATCGGCTTCGGTCGACACACTCATTTTTAACTAGAGTTTGATCCTAGCTCAGGATGAACGCTGGCGACGTGGATAAGGCATGCAAGTCGAATGGAGTCTGGTTAGTGGTTGCTGGTCTTTAGTATCTGGTTGCGCGCTTCGCGCGATGTTTCGCGGAGCGAACATCAGATACTTGTTATCAGTTACTAGTAACCAGATTCCATGGCAGACGAGGTAGTAACACGTAGGAACATTCCCCATAGTCGGGCATAATCCGGAGAAATCCGGAATAATTCCCGATGTTCTGGTAATTAGTTTATTGGTTGCTTGATATTGGTTGCGTTTCGCGAAGCGAAATGTTTCCGCGCAAAGCGCGGAGTATCAGATACCAGTTACTAGTAAACTAGTTACCAGCAAAGATTTATCGCTATGGGATTGGCCTGCGTAGTATCAGCTTGTTGGTAGTGTAATGGACTACCAAGGCTATGACGCTTAGGGGAGGTGAGAGCCTGACCCCCACCGATGGAACTGAGACACGGTCCATACTCCTACGGGAGGCTGCAGCCGAGAATATTCGACAATGGGCGAAAGCCTGATCGAGCGACGTCGCGTGATTGATGAAGTCTTTCGGGATGTAAAGATCTTTTATGCGTGAAGAAATTATTGACATTAGCGCATGAATAAGGGGCCGCTAAACTCGTGCCAGCAGCGGCGGTAATACGAGTGCCCCGAGCGTTATCCGGAATCATTGGGCGTAAAGGATGCGTAGGCGGTTGTGTTAGTCTTTTGTCAAATCCCGAGGCTCAACCTCGGATCGGCGAAAGATACGGCACAACTTGAGGACGCGAGAGGTGCATAGAACTCACAGTGTAGGGGTGGAATCCGTTGATATTGTGGGGAATACCAAATGCGAAGGCAGTGCACTGGCGCGTTCCTGACGCTGAGGCATGAAAGCGTGGGTAGCGAATGGGATTAGATAAATCCTGGTACCGCATGATAATAGTACCGAAGGTGTCCCCCTCGACCGTGAGGTCGGGGTGTGCATTCAGCTATATCGGGGAAACCCTGTACCGTATGAACTCTCTACTGGTTCGGTACAGACAATCCCGAGGGAAGTATGTCCGTAAGGGCGTACCCCGTAGAGACTATGAAATTGAGATAAGATAGTTGGTGCATTTTCTGTCGTCATACTTTTATTATGTATGCAACACACAGAATCAAATATATATGTGCCTTTGTCAGATCGAGCGCGAGCAGTCATTTTAGGAAGTATCCTTGGTGACGGTTCGCTCAAGATGCAAAAGTCGTACAAGAATGCGCATCTACAGATTCGTCATTCTGAAACGCAAAAAGAGTATCTCTTCTGGAAAGCGGAGATGCTCAAAGAAATCGCTACGGAAAAAAGTGTTGTCGCGCAAAAACCCGATGGGTATAGTGCGCGATCTAAATTTCGTTTTGTGAGCAGGAGTCTTCCTTCTCTTACGGAATTACACCGATTAACGTATCGCGATAACCATGTACGTATACGACGCACATGGCTCAATCAATTAACGCCGTTATCACTCGCCGTATGGTGGTGTGATGATGGTTCACTTATCAGTTACGGAGGCAGAAAAGGCGTATTTTGCACAGATGGTTTTGATAAACACTCTGTCGAACTATTGTCCCGCTATCTGCAGGTTGTATGGCATATTCAAACCACAGTTGCTCCTGTTGGTCGCAAACGCGACGGAACACAAGAGCAATATTGGAGGATTTGGATACGGTCGGTTGAAGAATTGCAAAAATTTTTGCGTATTATTTTACCGTATGTACCAGCATCCATGATTCATAAAACCATTCTTCTGTATACAGATGCTCAATTTCAACAACGCTGGATATCTGAAGTGATTGCCTTAAGCAATCTTCCCCAAGAGGTCGTGCAAACGGCATACGAGGAGAAGAAAGCGAAATGGACATGCTACAGATAAAGATATAGTCCGGACTTCATGGTGACATGAAGAGTGAGACAGAAATGTTCTCACCGATATGTTCGTACGCGAGCATATACGTAACACAATCAACCCCAGTAGTCCACGCCCTAAACGATGATGACTGGCTTTTCGGAGTATCGACCCTCTGAGAGGCGAAGCTAACGCGTTAAGTCATCCGCCTGGGAAGTACGGCCGCAAGGCTAAAACTCAAAGGAATAGACGGGGGCTCGCACAAGCGGTGGATTATGTGGTTTAATTCGACGATAAACGAAGAACCTCACCAGGACTAGAAACCAAGCTGCACGCTCCGTGAAAGCGGAGTTCCTTCGAGGGTGCTTGGCAGGTGATGCATGGCCGTCGTCAGTTCGTGGCTTGAGCTGTTCCCTTCAGTGGGGTAACGAACGCAACCCTCATCGTCTGTTATAAGTGTCAGACGAGACCGCCCAGCCCAGTGCGCACGAAGTGCGCACGTGGATTGTGCTGTTCATACGATAAATCGCGCGGAGTTTTCCGCGGCGATCCGCGTATGTTCCGCATAGTTCCGCGTGTGTTCGCTTCGCGAACACCGGGCTGGGAGGAAGGCGGGGATGACGCCAGGTCAGCATGTCCCTTGATGTCCTGGGCTACACACGTAATACAATGGCCGATACAACGGGTCGCGACGGGGTAACCCTGAGCCAATCCTAATAAAGTCGGCCCCAGTTCGGATTGAGGTCTGCAACTCGACCTCATGAAGTTGGAATCGCTAGTAATCGCGGGTCAGCTATACCGCGGTGAATATGTTCCCGAGCCTTGTACTCACAAATAACTGTGCCCGGCAGTTATATGTACCAGATTGTTCAAATCAATCCTTGCGTATCAAGTGATGCGCATGTAGTGAACGGATAGTCCTTTTCCGCGAGGAAAAGGGCGGAGGATCCTAGTAGCGAAAGACAGCCGTCCCGTGGTAACACGGATGTATTCCCGTTACGAGGAATACGAAAGCGTATACGACCCATACTGGTGAGTTGTGGGGAAGTATACAACAACAAGCTTTGATCGGATGTCTGGAACGGTATATATAATGACCCGGGGAGATCTCATGACCACGAAAAGGTGTGGACACGTCATGAGAAGTCAGCTGAGTCGTAGTATCATGCGTCAAGTCATTGTATAATGACAACGTATGAGAAGGACGAAACCGATAGTGTCCGCTGATTATGTCGTCGGTCTTACCGACGGCGAAGGATGTTTTTACGTTAATCTTACGTCCATGCCCGCGTATAGAAGTGGTGTGAGAGTGCAAATGCACTTCCACATCAAACTTCAAGAAGCGGACAAGGACGTATTGGAAGCAGTGCGTAACACACTTACCTGTGGCAACGTATATCTTCAAAAAGAAAAACGTATCAATCATGTGCAGTGTTACCGTTATACGGTAAGCGCGCAACACGATATCTTGAAGCATGTTATTCCTTTCTTCAAGACACATCCTCTTCAAACCCATTCAAAACGTAAAAATTTTGAGATTTTCTGCAGTATTGCGGAGAAAGTTTCCAACGGAGAACATCTGACGGAACAAGGGGTGCGCGATATCCGCGCATTAAAAGGAGAAATGAATCAGCGTACCGTTGGGCTCGCGTAGTACGGGAAATCCGTTTGCTACGTGGGAACGCAAAGGCATCATCCTTGCCTATTGCAATCCGCCCGTCAAGTCAGGGGAGTCGGAAGTGCCCGAAGTCCCAGCACAGAGCGCGCGTAGCGCGCGGAAACTAGAATTATGAATAATGAATTATGAATACAGATATGTGCTTTGCGCATATCTGTCCGTGATTCTTGCTTCTTGATTCGTGATTTCGCACGCAACGCTCGCGCGTTGCGTGCTGGGCCTAAGGTAAATTCGATGACAAGGACTAAGTCGTAACAAGGCACGGCTAGCGGAAGCTGGTCGTGGAGTATGTCAATTGACGCCCGTTTCGCGGATAGCGAAACTGATGTCGGTCCTATCTTTTTTGATAGAGAAGTGTTTGTCTCGGAGCTTTGAATTGAGACAGCAGTAGCGTGCGCTACAACCAACGAACGAGACAAAAGAAAGAGCGTTTTCGCTCTTTAAGAAATACACCCTTTTTGGGTGTATTTTCTTTTGTGTCGGTTTGAAATGAAGGAGATGTTTCAAAATCCTAAATCAGAAATCCTAAATAAATCCAAAATCCGAATGTTCAAAACACAACGGACCTTTGGGTTTTGGATTTGTATCATTGGAGCATTGAAATTTGTTTAGGATTTAGAGCTTCGTGCTTCGGATTTGGTTTGCCTATTGGGCCTATTTTTGCTATAGTTTTTGCACGCGCGTTTGAGAGGTAGGTTGCCCGCCCATCACGCAAGCGTGTGGTCGGGCAGGGAGCGCCCACCTTCGCTGAAGCTTCGGCGAGGTGAAGCCCGCCTTCGTCCGCAAGCGGACTTCGGCGAGGCAAAACAGTCCTCTCATGTTCCATATAAATACGCCGCTCGGACGTTATAAGAATGAATACGACCAACAGTGCGCTTCGTGCGCGTTTAGCTCAGGTGATTACCCGCCCATCACGCAAGCGTGTGGTCGGGCAGGGAGCGCAGTCCTGATATGTTCCATATAAATACATCATTCGGATGTTATAAGAATGAATACGAATAATTGTGTGCTTTGTGCGCGTTTAGCTCAGGTGGTTAGAGCGCAGTCCTGATAAGACTGAGGTCCCAGGTTCGAGTCCTGGAACGCGCACAAAGCACGGAATCGTATTCATTCTTATGTCATCCTCACTCGTATTTATAAGACTGAGGTCCCAGGTTTTTACCATGAACCCTACGTGGTTCATGGCGAGTCCTGGAACGCGCACACGGAACAGTATTGTACTCATTTGTATGACATCCTCGCTTGTGCATATAAGACTAATATTTGAGCTTCGATTTTTTTGATAGAAATATGATAGAGTTACTCGATATTTTTTCGGACCAGAAGTTTCTATAATACGTATATATTAATATCGTCTCACAAATTAATTACTAATATGATATATAAAGAGTTGCCTTTAAATTGGGAAGACTTACAAAAGAAAGTTGCTCAAATTTTTCTTGATGCAGGATTTTCCAATATTGAGATTGAAAAAGAAATAGAGGGGGCCAGAGGTAAAACGGAAGTTGATGTATATGTGACGGATGACAATGGTTTTTTATATATATGTGAATGTAAAAATTGGAATAAACCAGTTCCTAAAAGTGTTGTTCAGACATTTCGTACTATAATTAATGATGTGGGCGCAAATAAAGGATATTTGATTTCAAAAAAAGGATTCCAAGCAGGGGCTTATCCGATAGTAGAAAACACAAACGTGTCATTGGTAAATTGGTATGAATTTCAATTGGAGATGGAAGATGCTTGGATTAGCAGTGTCGGTAGTTATCTGTTTAAGTACGTCAATCCTCTTTTTAGATTCACTGATATACTTGTGCCAAAGTCATTAATTGCACACTTGAATGGGGAAGATGAAAAATATTTTTGGGAGTTATATCATAATTATAGATATATTTGGTATATGACACATGATTTTTATCCAAATATAGGTCTTTCAAACAAAAAAGAAATCGCTGATCTTTGTAGGAGAAATTTTGCATTCCCGTTGGAATTGAATATCCCTATGAGTACAGAAAAAATCATGATTGAGGATTTAAATAGTTTAAGAAATTATATAATAAAATATACCGATGAAGGACTTGTGAAACTTAGAAATCTTACCTCTAAATTATGAACAAAGTTACACATTTTGAATTTCCTTGGGATGACAAGGAGCGCGCTCGCGCTTTTTATCAGAACGTATTTGACTGGAAGCCGTTTGACTGGGAACAGTTCGGCTACACCAGTTGGCAGACCGGACCGATTGACGAGAAGATGCAACCGACGGAGCCGGGCTTTATCAACGGCGGATCAAGCAAGCGCGACCCCGATATGCCACATCCGATGTTCTACGTGGATGTGGAGGATATTGATGCCACGCTCGCGAGTATCGTCGCTCATGGCGGGGAAGTCGTCCGCCCCAAAACCCCGCTTGGTGAGAACGGTGCAATGGGCTTCCTCGCGTGGTTCAAAGATTCGGAAGGGAACATCCTCGGACTGTCGCAGTACAAAAAGGGAGAGTGATGGATTGATGCCAATGCTGACTCTGGTGCGGGGGATATATTCGGTGTACTATACGAGTATGGATTGTCGCGTATCGCGCTACCGTTATTATTTATTTTTTTAATGACATATACTATGAGTGATACAGAAATGAACACCGAAGAAACATTATCCGCTTCTGCGCCCGTGGTAAGTGAGAAATCAAAGGATGTCGTCTCTCTACCAACCGATTGGTCGTGGGGAGGATTTATGTTTGGACCCGCGTATTTGATTGCGGTAAAGAAGTATCAGTACCTTTTGGGATACCTGCTCATGCTCATTCCCATTATTAACTTTGTTGCAATGCTTGGTATCGCCATATATCTTGGACTCAAGGGACACACACTTGTTGCCGAGAGCCCGATGTTCGCAAACAATGACGAACGTGCGGGATTTAATCGTGCGATTGATCACGCGGGACGAATCATGTTCTTTATTTCGCTCGCATGTGCAGTGATTGCGCTTATTTTCGCAAGTCTTTTTGTGGGGCTTATGGTTTCTCTGTTTGGTGGTCCACAGTTTGGTGGAATGCACACGCGCTAATCCTTTGGATAGTAGTTGCAAAACATCCCCTCTACAGGGGATGTTTTGCAACATAATGGGCACTTTCTTTTTTTGGGGATGAAGTGATATACTAGATATATGATGAACTCTTTCGCATCTATCATTTCTTTTCTCGTCATGGTTGGTTTTTTGCTTGCCATTCTCACTGGTCATGTACCGGGGTTTTTTGAAAAAAAGCCCAAGACGCGGAAACCTACGTTCGGACAAGAGAAAAAAGAAAAATAAAAATGATGGACGAGGAGATTAGGAGATTAAGTGTGAGGAAATTAATGAGCAAAAACAAAATCGGCCTCTTGCGAGGCCGAGTGTTATTCGTACAGTGAGTGCGTGTTTATCACGCCCACGACAAGTATTTCCTTTTTCGTGGCTTCCGCATCAATAGACATAAGCTTGAAGCCTATGCCTCCGCTTGCAAGCACGGGAATAACAAGTGTCCCCGAATGAGGATATTCAGGAGAGGAAGAGGTTTTGTTTTTAAAATGATGTGTTTTTCCCTCTTTCCTTTGAAAATTTTTTCGGCGTACCGAAGAAGGAATTCCATTGGCAGAAAACTACCAAATTTTGCAACAGATATAATTTCACCAAGTGTAGCATTTGGTGAGTGCATTCCATTTTTTGCGTCCATCATGCTTAGCGTTACGCTGATGGACGACGTGAGTGGTTTGAAGCACATCCCACCCAACACGGTGGAGAAATCTTCCGAAAAATAACCTTGTTCAACGCAATGCGCTGCTTCTTTGAGAAGAGCGTTCATTGAATAATACAGGTGCACCACGAGAGGGGTGTTTCCTGAGAGAATGTGAGATGTTTTTTTCATCACGTTTTTATTTGTGTGTATAGAGACGGCAAAGAAACTGCCACCAGACTACCACATATCTATAAGAATGCAGGGGGTGGGGGAGGGGCATGCTTTTGTGGTATACTTTTTTCATTATGACGTCAAAAGAATTGCATACATTCTTTTCAGGAAAGAAGATTACTATTCTTGGTCTTGGTGTTCTTGGCAGAGGGAGCGCAGTAACAAGTTTTCTCGCGCGATATGGTGCAACCCTTACAGTAACTGATCTCAAGACGAAAGAAGAGCTAAAATCATCATTGTCTGTACTTGCTAAATATCCAAAGATTCGCTATGTACTCGGTGAACATCGTATGGAGGACATGACGAGTGCTGACATGGTCTTGCGCGGACCTGACGTGCGGTATGATTCGCCGTATGTACTCGCGGCAAAAGATGCTGATGTTTCCGTGGAGATGGACGCATCGCTGTTTATGAAGCTGATGCCCGAAGGTGTTCGTGTGGTTGGGGTGACAGGTACGCGGGGTAAGTCAACGGTAACGTATGCGATTGCGCATATTCTGGAGCAGGCAAAAAGTTTCAAAGGAGCTGTGTATCTCGGGGGCAATGTCCGACACGGAGCGACACTCCCGCTTCTTGCCAAAGTGAAGGCGGGTGATGTAGTGGTGCTTGAACTTGACTCATGGCAGCTCCAAGGATTTGGCGAAGCAAAACTCTCGCCGCATGTTGCGGTCTTTACCAATCTTATGCGCGATCATATGAATTATTATCGCGGAGATATGAAGCGCTATGCCGTTGATAAGTCACACATCTATCGGTGGCAGAAAAAAGATGACACGCTTATTATGAGTCCGCAAGCAAAGGAAGCAGTGAAGACGTATCGATTGCCCAAGCCGAAGGGTGATGTCCGCACAGGGAGGGCGCTTTTTCTCTCGATGTCCACGCGTCTTCCGGGCGCGCACAATCGTCTCAATATGGGTATGGCGGCGGAAGCATGTCGCGCGCTTGGCGTTGTAGAGAAAGATATTATCCGCGGCGTCGCGTCGTTTCCAGGGGTTGAAGGACGTCTCCAGTTTCTCCGCTCCGTACGCGGTGTGTCGTGGTACAATGACAACAACGCGACATGTCCCGATGCGACTCTTGTCGCGCTTGATGTGTTCAAGAAAGAGAAGAAACCGGTGGTGCTCATCGCTGGAGGTGCGGATAAGAATCTTGATTTTTCTGGTTTTATCAAAACAGTGCCAATGTCGGTGAAAGCACTCATTCTTTTTCCCGGGAGCGCTACGGATGTAATTCTCGTAGGACTTCGTCATGCAAAACATGTACCACCAGTTGCTTTGGCGGAAAACATGAAAGAGGCAGTGCGTCTTGCCAAGGATATTGCAACGCGTGGTGATGTGGTGCTGTTATCTCCCGGAGCAGCGAGTTTTGGTGTGTTTAAAAATGCATACGAACGCAACGATCAATTTGTCGCTACGGTAACACGCCTTCGTGTATGACATATCACCTGAACAACACGGACATTCGACTTGATAATGTTCACGCGGTACATATGATTGGCATTGGCGGTATTGGCGTGTCTGCACTTGCACGGATGTTCCTTGCGCGTGGAGTTGTTGTGTCCGGGTCCGACGTATCGGAAGGCGTGGTAACGCGTGCGTTGAGAGATAAGGGTATTGCAGTAAGTATTGGACAGGATGGAGGCAATATTCCCGAGAACGTAGACATGATTATCTATTCGCCGGCGATTGTGTCAGGCAATCCTGAATATGATGAGGCAGTGCGTCGTGGTGTGCCGATGTTTTCGTATCCAGAGACGCTTGGTATTATATCGCGTGGTATGAGGACAATTGCTGTGGCTGGGACGCACGGCAAGACGACGACAACAGCGATGACTGCACACATTTTGGTGAAGATGGGGAAGTGCCCGACTGTTGTCGCGGGGAGTTTGATGAACTCTATGCCTGCCCACGGTATCTTTGAGTGGACGAATTTTATCGCAGGAGAGAGTGATATATTTGTTGTAGAAGCCTGTGAGTACAAGCGTTCGTTTTTGAATCTCGCGCCGTCCGTGCTTGTGATTACTAATATTGAAGAAGATCATTTGGATTATTATAAAGACATTGATGACATTCTTGATGCGTTCAAAGCACTTGTGGAAAAGACAAGCGAGAAGGGAATAGTGATTGCTGATATGTCGCTCCCACATATTGCAGATGTGTTGGGTGGGTATACAGGAACGATTGTTGATACGCGAAGTGTTGAAGGAAACATTACACTTACTGTGCCGGGAATGCACAATGTGGCGAATGCGCGCGCGGCGGTCGCCACCGCGCACGCCTGTGGCGTCTCGGAAGAAGATGCACGAAAGGCACTTGAAGACTTTAAAGGTACATGGCGACGAAGCGAATACAAGGGACTTACACCACAAGGAGCACGTGTCTTTGATGATTATGCGCATCATCCGACAGAAATACGAGCAACGCTTGCAGGATTTCGCGCCGCATATCCAGACAAGCGTATGACGGTCATCTTTCAACCGCACTTGTATTCGCGCACACGCGAGTTTTTGCATGATTTTGCTGAGGCGTTTTCTGATGCGGATACAGTTATTGTTACAGATATTTATGCCGCACGTGAGAAAGATACGGGGCTTGTCCATGCACGTGATATTGTCGCATTATCAACTCATACTGATATGCGCTATGGTGGAACACATGATACAAGTATACATATTCTTGAAGACATAACACAGCTCGACGAGCATACTATTCTTATCACTATGGGAGCGGGTGATGTATACACAATAGGAGAACATCTTTTATTGAATGAAGAAATGTGATATACATGACAGTATGGCAACACTCTCTATTGTCGCAACTCCTATCGGCAACCTTGAAGACATAACGCTTCGTGCTATTCGTGTGCTCAAAGAAGCGGATATCGTGTTGTGTGAAGATACGCGTGTGACAAAGCATCTACTCGATAAGTACGAAATCACCACACCGACAATGCGGTATGACGCACACAGCACGCCCACACAACAAGAACGTATTTTTAGTCTCCTTGATGAAGGGAAACATGTGGCACTAGTATCTGACGCGGGGACGCCTGGTATTTCAGATCCGGGGACACATTTAGTGGGGCTTGTGCGAAGACGATTAGGAGAAGGTGTTACCATTGAAGCGATTCCTGGACCGTCCGCGCTTACCGCAGCACTTTCTATCAGTGGGTTATCTCTGGCATCGTTTACATTTCTTGGTTTTCTTCCCCAGAAAAAGGGGAGAGAAACAATGTTTAAAGAAATCGCCTTATCTGAACGTGCTGTTGTTCTCTATGAATCGCCACATCGTATCATGAAGACGCTTACTTCTCTTGTTGAGCATGTACCTGAACGCGTTATTGTTATAGGGAGAGAATTAACAAAAATACATGAAGAGTGTATTTCTGGCACGCCAGACGAGTTGATGGTATACTTTGAACAGCATCCAGATCATATACGTGGCGAATTTGTCATTATTGTGTCTGGGGTATAACATATTATTCATTATTTTTTAGTATATTATGTCCGATATTCAATTTAATGAAACTCCTGGAATAAATCGACCAGTTATGAGAAAAAAGGAGGGAGGTCTTGAAAAGATGCTTATTGAAAAAGGTATTGCAAAAGATAAAAAGCAAGCAGAAATGATTCTTATTGGTGTCGCTGTTCTTGCTTTCGCACTTACTGCGATGGTACTCATGACTCAAATGAGCCCATCTGCTCCGTCGGGAACAGATGCAGTGTATGAAGATGTGCCCATGCAAGAAGCAGAATAAGATACGCAAACACACACGGAATATTCCGTGTGTGTTTGCGTATGATAGTAAAGCACATTTTTTAAAAAGAAAGAAAAGTGGATAATCGTCTTGTCTTTTTTGCGGGGGGGTAAAATAAGAGGAATGAAATATAAAAGAGGATTCACACTTATTGAACTTTTGGTAGTCATCGCTATCATCGGACTCTTATCATCTGTCGTGCTTGCGTCACTGAATACTACGCGTATGAAAGCGCGAGACGCAAAGCGCTTTGCTGATATTAAACAGATACAAATGGCATTGGAGTTGTATTACGATAAATATGGCGTGTATCCCACATCGGATAACGATGGTTGTGGAGGGTGGGATGTAGGGAATCAATCATTTCCGTTGTTGAATGGTAGAATAAGCACGGATATTATATCGAAAGTGCCCGTTGATCCAACTGCAACGGGGAATTGTACAGGGTATCGGTACTATCGTTATAGTGCTGGAAGTAGTGGTTGTGATGCAAGTCGTGGAGCATATTATGTTCTTGGTATTGTTGATTTGGAAACCTCCGGGAGGCCTTATCCTTCAAGCCCTGGATGGTCATGTCCATTAAGGAATTGGCAGGGTGAATATGACTGGGTTATGGGAAAGTTTGAAAATTAAATAGCAGAATCATTTTCTGATTCGTGCCTCCACATACTCACGGCGATGTGTCTTTGAGAAAAAGAGAAAATGGGTGTGTTCACATACCTTTTCTTTTCATGCATTTAGCATTATAATGCTGTATATGCAACGACTTATCACCACTATCATTCTCGCTCTTGTTGTCGCCGTGTTTCCGCATCTTGGTTTTCCTGGATATGTCAAAACCACAGCAATAACACTTTTTTCACTTGCCATCGCGCTTATTGCGTATATGGGGTATCGTGAAGCAAAACATGAGACACCACTACCGAAGGTTTCTTTACCCTATATGCGTATACCGTCGTTAAAGAAAAAGAAAACACCAGCGTTTCTCTCAGACGAGACATCTCCTCGTCTATCTGATGCTGACGAAGATACTATTTCTAAAGACGAAGCACTCTAATTGTCTATTACGAACTATTACGGACATCGTGCCCATGCGAAACATTTTCTCACATCTCGGTCCTATTGGGCACGGACTTCTTGCGGGATCCGTGATGCTTGGTTCAGTCGCCATAGCATATTTTGGTGTGCCATTTTCATCTATGAAATATGATGCGGGTGGTGAATCTGAGACAGCGAATGTCCTCGGTATATTTGATGTGAAAAAACAAGAAGAAGAGACTCCTGTTGTTGCCTCTGTCCCGCATGTACCCATGCCTGAATCGCTTAAAGGAGTGTATATGACGGCATGCGCCGCGGCGACACCATCTTTTCGTGAGCATATTGTGCATATTATTGAGACAACGGCTGTGAATGCGGTTATTATTGATATTAAAGATTACAGTGGCACAGTGTCGTTTTATACGGGCATTCCCGAACTTGATGACGCGACAGAGAATGCTTCCGGATGTGTTGTTAGGGACATGAAAGAATTTATCGCTGACTTGCACGCAAAACATGTCTATGTGATTGGACGTATTACTGTTTTTCAAGATCCATATTACGCACCCAAACATCCAAGTCTTGCAGTACAGCGCAAGAGTGATGGTGCTGTATGGAAAGACAGAAAAGGTATCAGTTTTGTAGACGTGTCGGCAGAGGAGTATTGGGACGTCATCATATCTTTATCACGTGCGTCATATCTTGCTGGTTTTGACGAAATCAACTACGACTATGTACGGTTTCCGTCTGACGGAAATATGAAGGATATTTATTTCCCAAAAAGCGCGACCATTCTTGCTGAGAATGGAGAACAAGGTAAAGCAATTGCATTGGAAAACTTTTTTATCTATCTTTCCACAAAGATGCATGAGACGGAATGGCTTCCCAAAGGGGATGCAGGACCGATACTTTCAGCTGATCTCTTTGGCATGACAGCATCCAATACCGATGACCTGGGTATAGGACAAGTCCTTGAACGTGCGGCGCCATATTTTGATGTTATCGCGCCGATGGTATACCCTTCACATTATCCACCACAGTTTAATGGATATACTGATCCCAATGACCATCCGTATGATATTATTAAATACGCCATGGACACTGCGTCTGCGCGACTTGTTGCGATAGGAGAAAGTCCACTCAAGTTGCGTCCTTGGCTTCAGGACTTTGATTATCCCGTTGAGTATACGCCCGCGATGGTATCGGCACAGATTCGCGCGACATACGACGCGGGATTGACGTCATGGATGATGTGGGACCCCGCAAACACCTATACACCATCGGTATTAAGCAATTAATTTTTTTACTTGTATGATAACTCGTCGGATTATTTTTTCATTTGTTACAGTACTTTCTTTATGTGTGATGCCATTTGGCGCGCGTGCGGCAGCGGATGATGTGACGGTGTATCTTTTTTATGGAGATGGATGCCCGCATTGTCAGCACGAAGAAGCGTTTCTTGACACACTAGAAGCGCAGGGTATGCTTCGCACAGAACGACTTGAGGTCTGGTATAATCCAGAAAACAGAAAGTTGTTACAAGATGTGGTAACGCGTTTGGGCATAACTGTTTCTGGTATCCCTATTACCGTTATCCGCGATAAAGCGTTTGTGGGTTGGCAGAGCGATGAAACTTCGGGCGCGCAACTCGTCACATTGGTGAATGCGCTTCGGGGTGGAGACGCACCTGATGTGGTTGCGGAGATTCGTGGTGGTACAGTAGGGGAAGGAGAAACGCCTATAGATGCACCAGATACAATAGGTGCTGATGTTTCCGATACCATACCAAACACGACATCATTTGTTCCCGACGCGGTTAGTTCCGTATTTGATACACACGCTCTCCCGTCTCTTGGCGGATGGTCGGTTGCTGGCATGTCTCTTCCGTTCGCGACAGCAGTGTTCGGGCTTCTTGACGGTTTCAATCCGTGCGCGATGTGGGCACTTGTCTTTTTGATAACGCTTCTCTTTCATATGAAAGACCGACGTAAGATGTGGATACTCGGAGGGACATTTATCCTTGTGTCGGGCATTGTGTACTTTCTTTTTCTTGCGGCATGGCTCAATGTGATGTTCGTGCTTGGAGGGCTTGGATGGATGCGCGCAGTTATTGGACTCGTGGCACTCGGTGGCGGGGGATGGTATTTGTATGAATGGAAGACAGCACCTCCTGCGGGGTGTGTTGTGACAAATGAATCACAAAAAGAACGATTGTTAGAACGTATGCGTGGCGCGATTGGACAAAAAAGTTTTTTGTTGTCGCTCGGAGGTATTATTGTTGTCGCGGTACTCATCAATGCCGTTGAACTTGTATGTTCGGCAGGACTCCCTGCTGTGTATACGCAAATTATCGCATTGCATGACTTGCCATTTTGGGCGTACTACGGATATCTTTTGTTGTACGTGCTCTTTTTCATGCTTGATGACATGATTGTGTTTGGCGCGGCGATGGCGACACTTCGTCTCACGGGTATCAACGCCAAATACACACGTATCTCACACCTTATCGGTGGCATACTCATGATTATCATTGGCATGCTCCTGATTTTTAAACCAGAATTGTTGCTGTTTGGATAGATAGATTAAGTGTACATATTTTTTTGTTCGTCTTACTGAGCTCTGTATCTTGCCGAATCCTTGGTGAAGAGGAGTAATTTAGTACTCACGTCCCGAGTAACGCAAAGTTGTTGTGTTCGTATGTTCGTACGTGTTCGTACTTCGTAACCAATATATATTGATAATCAAAAACGAACTCAAAAAATTAACTAACTAACAACTAGCAACTGACAACTGATAACTAGTTCTGCTATACTATAGTCATGTCTTCTGATGCGCAACAGATAACCTATTTTGCTGAAACTGATTTTCGCAATACGCGACAAAAGTTTGGTGTCAAAGCAAGTGACCGCACACGTCATATGTATGTGATTGGAAAGACGGGTATGGGAAAGTCTACCATGCTCGAGAATATGGCGATTCAAGATATCTTGAATGGTAATGGTCTTGCTGTCATGGACCCGCACGGAGACTTCGCGGAAAAGATTCTTGAATACGTGCCCGAAGAACGCATCAATGATGTGGTGTATTTTGCGCCGTTTGATATGGATCACCCCATCTCATTTAATGTGATGGAAGATGTTGGATATGACAAGCGACACTTGGTGGTATCTGGTCTCATGAGTGCGTTTGAAAAGATTTGGGCGGACGCATGGTCGGCGCGCATGGCGTATATTTTGCAAAATACACTTTTTGCATTGCTCGAATATCCAGATTCCACACTTCTTGATATCAATAAAATGCTTGTCAATAAGACATTCCGCAAGGATGTCGTGGACAAGGTGACAGACCCAACAGTGAAATCGTTTTGGGTTGATGAATTTGCGAAATATACTGATCGGTATACGCAAGAGGCGACACCTGCCATTCAAAACAAAATCGGACAGTTTACTTCCAACCCACTCATTAGAAATATTGTCGGACAGCCGAACTCAACCTTTGATATTCGCAAGGTGATGGATGATAAAAAGATTCTCATCATGAACCTGTCCAAAGGACGTATCGGTGAAAGTAATACCAACTTGCTTGGAAGCATGCTCATTACAAAGATTTATCTTGCCGCGATGTCTCGCGCTGATGACCCCAACAGAGCGAATCTGCCGAACTTCTATTTCTTTGTGGACGAGTTTCAGTCATTTGCGAATAAATCGTTTGCGGATATTTTATCCGAGGCACGTAAATATAAATTGAACCTCACCATCGCACACCAGTATATTGAGCAGATGGATGAAGAGGTGCGCAGTGCAGTCTTTGGTAACGTCGGGTCCATGATTGTCTTTCGTGTTGGTTCGTTTGATGCGGATATTTTTGAAAAAGAATTTGCTCCACAATTTGTTGCCGAGGATATTGTGAATCTTGGTTTTGCACAGATATATTTGCGTCTGATGATTGACGGTGTGGGGTCCAAGCCGTTTTCCGCGACGACATTACCACCGATTCAGTTGCCACCAGTATCCATGAAGAATCGTGTGATTGAAGCGTCGCGTGCATTGTACGCGCGCCCGCGTGTGGAGATTGAAGAAGTGGTGCGCACACGTCAGGCGTTTTTGGCAGAAGATGCTTCGGCATCGTCGGCAAAGTCAGCAGGTTCATATGACCGTAAGACAGCAGGGGGGCAGGGGACAACAAATGGGTATATGCCACGACCTTCTGGAGGGGCACCAAACGGAGTACGTCCGCAATCAGCCCCCCAAGGAGGCGGTGGATTTTCTCGAAATAATCGCCCTCAAGAACGAGACACACGTTCGTCTGCATCACCTATGCCGCCTTCTTCGCCCAATCCTTCTCTAGGAAATACAGAAGGTCGTCAGGAGGGAGTATCTCCTAATACTGTACAAACAAAAGATACGAGTGTTACAACGAAATCTATTCCACCTCTTTCTCACGGAAATCAAACTCTGTCTGCGCCTGCTTTTTCTCAGCGAGATACATTTCGCACTAAAAGAACGGTAGCGCCCCTTCCCGGGAGGCGTCAGTTTACCGGTCCTGCTCCCTCAGTATCTAATAACCGTAGACCTTCTCCCTCTGCGCAGCCTCGTCCCGCGACCCCTTCACCGATGAGAGAAGAGCGTCAGGTGTCTCTTAGTTCACTTAAAAAAGACATTGCGCACACGGCTCAATCAACACAAAATAAAAATGCTCTTCGCGATGCACTTCAAGGTGTGCTTGCTACCGTGGAAGCGCAAGGGAAAGATCCTGCGTCTGCTCCTTCTTCATCACCCGCGCGTCCCGTGTCCGTATCAGAAGATGATGGATGGAAAACTATTCATGGAGAGCCAGAGTTTGTAAAGAAACCTTTCACAGAAAATGCAGAAAAATCATCCGTTACTTCTCCGCAAGACGCGCAAAAGGAATATGCGCCGACACCAAAAGAAATCCCTGAAACTATTCTTCGTAAAGTGCTTGATGATTTATAAATTATTGTAAATTGTATGAGACTCATCTCACTCTCTATATACTATCAGTATGTGATTGCCGTAATATTTTTATTCGTGCCCGTATGGGCTTTTGCTGATGTACTCATTACCGAGGTGATGTATTTTCCCTCTGATGGTGGAGGTGAATGGATTGAATTATGTAATACAGGGGATGAATCAGTTACTCTTATTGAGGGCGATACAGGATGGACATTTTATGAAGGTGGAGAAACAAAGAAATATCTACGTAAAATAGAAAAGTTAGATGAATCACAAAGTGGTGTACTCGCTGGAAACTCTTGTTCTGTTGCTGCTGTTGATCCTGTGCTTTTTGAAAACATTTATGGGAAGATGTTTCAGATATTTGATACGTATGTTCAACTCATTAACACAAACGGCGAAATTTTTTATTTAAAAGATAATGAAGGAGTAATTCGAGATACTGTTGAGTATAAAGTTACTTCTGGTGGCGCAGGTGATGGTAACACTCTTTCGCGAACAGCGTCAGGGACATGGGTCGCCACTGCTCCCAATCCAGGTGTCTGGGACCCTTCATCTTTTCCCGCTCCGATAGAAGTAGAAAAGGACAATACATCAAATACAGATAATACAGAAGAAACGGAAACAGAGACGACAAATATATCGTCAAGCTCTTCATCTTCATCATCAAATATCTGGATTCCCAAACCATCTATCTATGCATACGCAGGAAAGGACACTACAGTACTTGCAGGCGCGTCAGTAGCATTTACAGGACAAGGCGCGGGGACGACAAAAACACCACTCAAGACTGCTGAATATATATGGAACTTTGGTGATGGAACGATTGCTCGGGGGCAAAGTGTATTTCATACGTATCGGTATCCAGGAACGTATATTGCATACCTCACAGTGGTGTCGGGGGATGTGCAGGGAGGTGATAGTATGATAATTACTGCCAAAGAACCAAAACTTACCCTATCTGCGGTAGGGATGGGGTATGATGACCGATATGTTGAAATCACGAACGGAGCATCAGAAGAAATTGAATTGTCTTACTGGTATCTTCGTGCAGGAGAAAGACAGTTTCAGATTCCCGAACATACATATATACGAAGAGGTGCGTCCGTGCGCTTTCTTGAAGAAGTAACACGATTATCACCCGCATCTCCTGACAGAGTTGAACTTCTGTATCCCAACCTTCGGGTATATACGTCATACGCGGAGACAGTATCAAACGGTGAAGAAACACCTGTCGCGCGTGCTGTCGCATCTGTTGCGTCAGCGATTACGTCTGTTGCTCAGGCGATTACTACTCCTGTTGCCGCGACATCACAAGCACCGCGCGCAAATGTTGCGACGCCAAACCCTACAGTCCCCGCGATTTCCTCTGCTGTGGATGAAGGAATGCATTATGAAGAAGCGATACTACAAGACGAAGAGGGGACTCCGTCTGCTACACCAGAAGTGCTTTCTGTGAGCAATGCGGTCGCGGCATCCGCCGCGACAAGCGGCAGTCCCGAGCGGTCGTTTTGGTATCTTGCGCTTGGGGGCGTCATTATTCTTGGTATGGCGGGGGCGTTTATCGCAAGTGGGGGAGAAGGGAAAAAGCAAGAAAAAGAAGAAGAGATAAGAGAATCGGATGCGTATGAGATTGTGGAGGATAGATAGTATTTTTTGTGTCTTTATAGTACTATGCTAGGAAAGCATCATATGATGTTTTTTCGGGCGCATAGCTCAATTGGCTACCCGCCTTCGCTAGAGCTTCGGCGTGGTAAGCCCGTCTTTGGTACGCTGAAGCGGATTTCAATCCGCGAAAGCGACTTTCGCTAAAGCTTCGGCAAGGCGAAGGAGCACCGAGCTTAAAATGTCTAGTGAAAATATCGTGCATGAGTGGGCGCATAGCTCAATTGGTTAGAGCACCGAGATTATAATGACAAACGAAAACGTGAGAATACGT
>Ga0194119_10005263_pt1 | contig 19420 bp, 16 predicted proteins | sample TA2MahC100mmetaG_FD_148620 | JGI IMG/M metagenome (GOLD analysis project Ga0194119, IMG submission 148620) | Freshwater microbial communities from Lake Tanganyika, Tanzania - TA2015018 Mahale Deep Cast 100m | ecosystem: Environmental > Aquatic > Freshwater > Lake | place: Tanzania: Lake...
CCGGAACCTCAACGAGCCGCGCCCCAAGGGCGACGACGCGAGCCTCGCTGTTGTCCAGCCGGAGCCGCGCGGGTGAGCCAGCACAAGCTCCATGTCCTCGTCGTCGAGGACGAGGTCTCGCTGGTCGAGCTGCTGCGCTACAACCTCGAGAAGGAAGGCTTCCGCGTCACCGCCGCCAACGACGGCGAGGAGGCGCTGGCCCTGCTCAAGGAGGGCAAGCCCGACCTGCTCGTGCTCGACTGGATGCTGCCGCATGTGTCCGGGATCGAGATCTGCCGCCAGGTCCGCCGGCGCCCCGAGCTGCGCGACCTTCCCGTCATCATGCTGACGGCGCGCGGCGAGGAGGCCGACCGCGTGCGCGGGCTCGAGGTCGGCGCCGACGACTACGTGATCAAGCCGTTCAGCCCGTCCGAGCTGGTCGCGCGGATCCGCGCCGTGCTGCGTCGCGCGCGGCCGGGGGCGGCCGACGAGATGCTGACCTATGGCGGCATCGCCATGGACCTCGCGGCGCATCGCGTGATGCGCAACGGGCGCTTCCTGCATCTCGGGCCCACCGAGTTCCGCCTGCTGCGCTTCTTCATGGAGCGGCCGGGGCGCGTCTTCTCGCGCGAGCAGCTGCTCGACGGCGTGTGGGGCCGCGACATCTATGTCGAGCTGCGCACGGTCGACGTGCATATCCGCCGCCTGCGCAAGGCGATCAACGGCGAGGGCGAGCGCGACGTGATCCGCACGGTGCGCGCCGCGGGCTACGCGCTCGACGACCAGCCGGATCCCGCGCCGGGCTGACTCCCGGCGGCCCGGCCCGGTGACGGGCGTCACGGAACCGTCATATGATCGACGCGGACAGGCGCGGGCGACGGGCCCGTGCCGCGCAGCCATGGGGGACGGCGCATGGGCGGCGAGCGGAACGACGAGATCGATCCCGACGACATCGGCGTGAACGAGTCGAGGGCGGCGTCCATCCAGGACGTCATCTCGCGGCGCCTGCTCCTCGCCGGGTCCGCGGCGGGCGTGCTCGGCGCCGCGCTGGCGGGCGAGGACGCGACCGCGCAGCAGGCATCCGCGCCGGGCGGCTCGACGCTCAGGTTCCGCGACGTGAAGCACGGGCTCGACGAGCGCCACCATGTCGCCGAGGGCTACCGCGCCGAGGTCCTGATCCGCTGGGGCGACCCGATCGCGAAGGCCGCGCCGGACTTCGTCCCCGGCAAGGTCGACGGCGCTGCGCAGGAGAAGCAGTTCGGCTACAACTGCGACTTCCTCGCCTACTGGCCGCTGCCCTATGGCTCGCGCAGTTCCTCGCGCGGCCTGCTGTGCTCGAACCACGAGTACACCAACAACGAGCTGATGTGGCCCGGCATGGACGGCCGCAACAACGGCGCGAAGGGGCTCACCAGGGAGCAGGTCGAGCACGACCAGAGCGCCCATGGCCTCTCGGTCGTCGAGGTGCGCAAGTCGGGCGGGCGCTGGCGCTACGTCAAGGACAGCCCCTACAACCGCCGCCTGTCGATGCGCGGCGCGACGTTCCGCGTCGCGGGTCCCGCGGCGGGCCATGCGCGGCTGCGCACCAATGCCGACCCGACGGGCTCGCGCGTGGTCGGCACGCTCAACAACTGCGCCGGCGGCTTCACGCCCTGGGGCACGGTCCTGTCGGGCGAGGAGAACTTCGGCGGCTATTTTCGCGGCGACCGCAACAGGACGCCCGAGGCGCGCAACTACGCGCGCTACGGCGTGCAGGCAAGCCGCGGCGCGCCCTGGGGCGCGCACGACCCGCGCTTCGACCTCGACAAGGAGCCGAACGAGCCGAACCGTTTCGGCTGGGTCGTCGAGTACGATCCCTACGATCCATCCTCGACGCCGGTGAAGCGCACCGCGATCGGCCGCTTCAAGCACGAGGGCGCGATGACCGCGATCTCGCACGACGGCAGGATCGCGCTCTACTCCGGCGACGACGAGCGCTTCGAGTACGTCTACAAGTTCGTGACGAAGGGGCGCTTCGAGCCCGCGCGCCGCGAGCCCAACATGGACCTGCTCGACGCGGGCACGCTCTTCGTCGCGCGCTTCGACGACGACGGCACGATGGAGTGGCTGCCGCTTGTCCATGGCCAGGGCCCGCTGACGGCGGCGAACGGCTTCGCGAGCCAGGCCGACGTGTGCATCGAGACGCGCCGCGCCGCCGACCTCGTCGGCGCCACGCCGATGGACAGGCCCGAGGGCGTCGCGGTCGACCCTGTCACCGGCAGGGTCTATGTCGTGCTGACCTACAACGAGCGCCGCAAGCCGGCGACGGACGCCAGCGCGCGCGAGCGCGCCAACGCCGCCAACCCGCGCGCAGACAACAGGTGGGGCCAGATCGTCGAGATCTCGCCGCCCGCCGTGAAGGGCCAGGGCTACGACCACGGGGCGACCAGGTGCCGCTGGGGCTTCTTCATCGTCGCCGGCAACCCGAAGGACCCGAAGGCGCAGGCCCGGTACCATCCCGCGACCTCCGAGGACGGCTGGTTCCAGGCCCCGGACAACATCACCTTCGACCCGAGGGGCCGGGCCTGGATCACCACCGACGGCATGGACAATTTCGGCAACGACATGGCCGACGGCCTCTACGGCGCCGACACGCGCGGCCCGGGCCGCGCGCTGTCCAAGCATCTCTTCCGCACGCCGACCGGCGCGGAGATGACCGGCCCGGCCTTTACGCCCGACGGGCGGACCGTGTTCGTCTCCGTCCAGCATCCCGGCGAGGGCGGCAAGGCGAGCTTCGAGAACCCCGGCACGCGCTGGCCGGACTTCCAGCCCGGCGTCCCGCCGCGACCCTCCGTGGTCGCCATCACCAGGGCCGACGGCGGCGAGATCGGCAGCTGAGCGCCGTGGCGGGCGGCGGGGCATGGCCGCCGCCCGCCATCTCCCTCGCTACGCACCGATCACGCCGCCATCGGCACGCGTGATCACGAGCGTCGCGGAGCGCGGGACCGCCGCGCCGCCATCCGGCCAGTTCGACACGTACTTGCCCGCGGCGAAGTCGGCCGGCGACGTCGTCGCGCCAGGATGCTGGACGTTGACGAACATCGTGCGGCCGTCCGGCGTGGTGATGACGCCGGTGATCTCCTGGCCCTTGGGTCCGACCAGGAAGCGACGGATCTCGCCGGTGCGCGGATCGGCGGCGAGCATCTGGTTGTTGCCCATCGGCTTGAGGTCGCCGCGGTTCATCTCGCTTTCGCCCATGTCGGTCTGGATCCAGAGCCGACCATCGGCGTCGAACCACAGCCCGTCGGGGCATGCGAAGATGCTGTCGGCGGCAAGCGCCCGGCCATTGACGCCGCGGCTGGTGCCGACGTCCCCGGCGACCACGAACAGGTCCCAGCGGAACGTCGTCGCGGCATGCTCGCCGCGAGACTCGGTCCAGCGCACGATCTGGCCGAACTGGTTGCGGGCGCGCGGGTTCACCGGATCCACCTGCGCCTCGGTGCGCGAGGTGTTGTTGGTCAGCGCGAAATAGACCTCGCCGGTCCTGGGATCGACCGTGCCCCATTCCGGCCGGTCGAGCTTGGTGGCGCCGGCGCGATCGGCGGCGAGGCGGGTGTTCACGAGGGTGTCCGCGAGGTCGGCGAAGCCGTTCGCCGGGGTCAGGCCGTTATGGCCCGGCGCAAGCGCCAGCCACTCGCCGGTGCCGTCGGCGTTGAACTTCGCCGCGTAGAGGGTGCCTTCGTCGAGCAGCGCGCCGCTCGCCGTCGCGGGATCGTAGGGCTTCGCGGAAACGAATTTGTAGATGTACTCGAAGCGCGCGTCGTCGCCGGAATAGCAGACCACCGGCTTGCCTGCGATCGCCGGCGCGAAGACGACGCCCTCATGGGCGAAGCGCCCGAGATGCGTGCGCTTGACCGGGACGCTGTTCGGATCGAAGGGATCGATCTCGACCATCCAGCCGAAGCCGTTCGGTTCGTTGCGGTAATCCTCGGCCGGGCTGGCGCCGCGGGTCGAGGCGTCGAAGCGGGCGAATTCGTCGGCGCCCGAGGCGGCGAGTTCCCAGGCGTAGCGCGAGCGCTCGGTGGCGACGCCATAGCGCGCATGCTCGCGCGGGTGGTTGGGCTTCTGGTCCTGGCGGTCGGTGTTGCGGAAATAGCCGGCCCAGTTCTCCTCGGCCGTCATGTATGTGTTCCATGGCGTGTTGCCGTGCGCGCAGTTGTTGATCGTGCCGCGCGTGCGCGTGCCGTCGGGGCTGTATTTGGTGACGACATGCTTGCTGCCGCGCACCGGACCCGAGAAGACCATCGGGGTCGCCGCCGTGATGCGGCGGTTGCGCTGGTCCTGGACGATCGCCCAGCCGCCGTCGGCGCCGCGCTGGACGCGGACGACCGACACGCCATGGGCGTTGATCTCCTTGAGCACCTCGTCGGTGTCGCGGCGATCGTTCTCGACGCGCACCGCGCTCTCGCGCATCTCCCGGCCGCGCCACGTCGCGTGCAGGAAACGCGCCTCGACATATTCATGGTTGATCGCCAGAAGTCCGTCGGTCGACGAGCCGTTGATCGGGAAGTAATGCAGCCCGTCGTGATGCGACCCGACCTGCAGCGCCTGCTCGGCGCCGCTGTTCGCGCCGTCGCGGAAGGCCGGCATCGAGCAGGCGATCGGCGTGCCCCAGGGCGCGAGGACCTGGACCTTGTAGCCTTCGGGGACGACGACGCTGTCGGCCTCGGAGGCCGGGATCGCCTTGAAGCCCAGCAGCGGCTTGGCCTGGGCCTTGGCCGGCGCGGCCGCGCCGGCGCCGAACAGGCCGCCGACCGCCGTAGCGAGTCCGCCGACCAGGATCCCGCGGCGCGATGCGCGCGCGTCGATCACGTCGTAGAGCGTCGGGTTCGCGGACCGGTTGCAGGGCGGCTCGTCGCCATGCGTGTAGCCCGGCGTGCGCGTGTGGTCGGGATAGTCGTTCTCGTAGGCGCTCATCTCGGTACCTCCGGCGAAGGGATGGGCGATGCGACCTGCACGCCCGGCTGCAACCCCTGTACCCGCGCCGCGTGACTCTTCTCCGACACGCGGGAGACATCGCGGTTTCGCGGAGCCCCGGCATGCTGGGGGGGAAAGGGAGGTTGTCCGCCGCCATGCAAGGGCTCCAGACCCGGCATCCGTTCCCGACCATCGCCCTCCACTGGATTGGCGCCGCGCTCGTCGTCGCGCTCGCCGCGACGGGCTATGCCATGACCCGGCTCGCGCCCGGCGATCCGGGCCAGTTCGCGCTCTACCAGCTGCACAAGACGCTGGGCATCGCCGCCCTGCTGCTCGCGGTGGCGCGACTTGCCGCCGCCGCCGCGCGGCGCCAGCCGCGATGGGCCATGCGTCGGCGCGATCGCGGCGCGCGTGCCGTCCAGGCGGCGCTCCTCGCGCTTGCCCTCGTCGTTCCCATGTCGGGCTGGGCCCTCGTTTCCTCGAGCCGCCTCGACATGCCGATCCTGCTTGCCGGGCTCGTGGAGTTCCCGCGGATCGAATCGCTGCGGGCCATCTCGCCCGAGGCGAAGTCCCTGGTCGAGCCGCGGCTTTCCACGATGCATGCCGCCCTGGCGTGGGCGCTCGTGGCCCTCGCCGCCGCGCATGCGCTCGCGGCGCTCCACCGGCATTTCGTGCTCGGCGACAAGGTGCTCCGGCGCATGCTGCCCGTGCTCGCCGCCGCCAGCGTCGCCGCCATGTCCCCGGCCGCCGCCACGACATGGATCGTCGATCCTGCGCGCTCGACGCTCGGGTTCGCCGGGCTGGAGACCGGCAACCGCTTCGCCGGGCGCTTCGCGCGCTGGAGCGCGGACGTGTCGTTCGATCCCGCGCAACCCGAGGGCATGCGGGTGCGTGTCGTCGTCGAGGTCGGCTCGGCGGCGACCGGAGACGGCCGCCGCGACGCGCTGATGCTCGGCGACGACTGGCTCGATGCATCCGGCTTCCCCCGCGCCAGGTTCGAGGCGACGGGCGCGCGCGCGCTCGACGCGGGTCGCTACGAGGCCCGGGGCACGCTCGCATTGCGCGATCGCATCCGGCCGGTCGCGATCGAATTCACGCTCGAGGTCGCGGATGGCGAGGCGCGCGCGCGCGGCACGGCGAGCATCCTGCGCACGGAATTCGGGGTCGGCAGGGGGATGTGGTCGGGCATCCAGGTGGTGGCGCCCGAGGTCCTCGTCTCCTTCGACCTCGTCGCGCGCCCGGCGCCCTGACGCGGTCCCCGCAGGGGCGCTGGCATGGGCCTGCGCGCGGTTCACGCGGTGCGCGAAGCGGTCTAGCCTCCCGGCATCTCGACGAAGGGGATCTGGATGGCCGACAAGGACGAGCTGCGCATGCCGGTCGCGGCGCTCGAGGATTTCGTGACGCGGATCTTCGCGGCCGCGGGCTGCGACGCCGAGGAGGCCGCGCGCGTGTCGCGCTACCTCGTTGCGGCCAACCTCACCGGCCATGACAGCCACGGCGTCGTGCGCGTGCCGCGCTACGTGGGCATGCTGCGCGATGGCGGCGTGGTGGCGGGGCGCGTCGTCGAGGTCGTGTCCGAGAACGGCGCCATGGCCGTCGTCGACGGGCGCATGGGCCTGGGCCAGACCGTGGCGCCGCAGGCGGTGGAGATCGGGATCGCGAAGGCGCTCGCGGGCGGCTGCGCGGTCGTCGCCCTGCGCAATGCCGGGCATGTCGGCCGCGTCGGCGACTGGGCGGAGATGGCCGCGGCGCGCGGCGTGCTCTCGATCCATTTCGTCAACGCCCATGGCAGCGTGCTCGTCGCGCCGTTCGGCGGCGCCGAGCGGCGCTTCTCCACCGCGCCCTTCTGCATCGGCGTGCCGCGCCCCGGCGCCGCGCCGGTGGTGCTCGACTTCGCGACCTCGCTGATCGCCGAAGGCAAGGTCCTCGTCGCCTCGAATGGCGGCAAGCGCATCCCGGCCGACGCGCTGATCGGGCGCGACGGCGCGCTCTCGGGCGACCCGCGCCTGCTCTACGGCGAGACCGAGGGCACGCATGCGCGCGACGCGCGCCGCGGCACCGGCGCGATCCGCGCCTTCGGCGGGCACAAGGGCTCCGGCCTCGCGCTGATGTGCGAGCTGCTCGGCGGCGTGCTCACCGGCAACGGCGCCGCCGGCCCCGTGCCCGCGCAGGCCGCGACCGGCCCGCGGCGCTTCCACAACGGCATGCTCTCGATCTACCTCGCGCCGTCCTTCTTCGGCTCGGCGGAGGAATTCGACGCGGCGGCGGCCTCCTACATCGACTACGTGAAGTCGGCGATCCCGGCCGAGCCGGGCGGCGAGGTCCTCGTGCCCGGCGAGCCCGAGGAGCGCAACCGCGCCGATCGCCGCGCGCACGGCGTGCCGATGCCGCGCGCGGCCTGGGTCTCCATCCTCGAGGTGGCGCGCGCGCTCGGGGTCGCGCCGCCAGCCTGAGCCGCGCCGCTCAGCCGCGCGCCGCGCCGGTGGCGATGCGCGCGCGGAGCAGGGCAGGGGCGCCGGGCTCGTCCTCGATCGCGAAGCCGAGGTCGCGGGCCAGCGCGACCATGGCGACGTTCTCGCGCAGGATCGAGCCCGTCACCTCGCCGATGCCGCGCGCGCGCGCATGGTCGAGGATGCGCGTCATCAGCAGCCTGCCGATGCCGCGGCGCTTGAGGTCGCTGCGCACGGCGACCGCGAATTCCGCGCGCGCGAGGCCGGGCTCGGCGGAGAGCCGCGCGATGCCCGCGAACGCGCCCGGCGCGAGTTCCAGCGCCACCGCGACCTCGCGCTCGCCATCAAGGTCCATGAGCCGCGCGAGGGTCGCGCGCGGGATCTCGCGCAGCGGCGCGAAGAAGCGCATGCGCATGTCCTCCGGCGCGAGCCGCGCGAAGAAGGCCTCGACCGCCTGCCGGTCCGACTGGCGCACCGGGCGCAGCACGGCGCCGGCGAGGCCCTCGATGGCCTCGATCCCCTCGCGCGGCCCCTCGGGGCCACCTCGCGCTTCGTCCTGTTCCTTCATGGCGGTCGGCGCGAGTATAGGCACGCCCGCATGCGGGCGCGCCTGCGCCCGTCGCCGCGGCAGGGAGGACAGCCTGGACGTCGCCGATCTCGCCGAGATGCCCTTCGGCCATCCCATGCGCGCGCTCTTCGCGCTCGACCCGGACATCGCCTTCCTGAACAACGGCTCCTTCGGCGCCTGCCCGCTGCGCGTCCTCGAGGTCCAGGACGCGATCCGCCGCGAGATGGAGCGCCAGCCCGTGGCGTTCTTCGCCGACGCGGCGCCGGGCCGCATCCGCGAGGCCGCCGGCGTGCTCGCGCGCTTCCTCGGCGCCGCGCCCGAGGACACGGCCTTCGTCGAGAACGCCACCGCCGGCATGAACGCGGTGCTGCGCAGCCTGTCCTTCGCGCCCGGCGACGAGGTGCTGACGACCGACCATGTCTATGGCGCGGTCAGGAACGTGCTCGCGCATCTCGAGGCGCGCGCCGGGATCCGCGTCGTCGAGGCGCCGCTGCCCTGGCCGGCGCGCGGCGAGGACGAGGTGGTGGCGGCGGTCGAGGCGGGGTTCGGGCCGCGCACCAGGCTGCTGCTCGTCGACCATGTCGCCTCGCGCAGCGCGCTCGTCCTGCCGGTGGCGCGGCTCGTGGCGCTCGCCCGCGCGCGCGGCGTGCCGGTGCTGGTCGACGGCGCGCATGCGCCGGGCCTTCTCGCGCTCGACGTGCCCGCGCTCGGCGCCGACTGGTATGTCGGCAACTGCCACAAATGGCTCTTCGCGCCGAAGGGCGCCGCCTTCCTCTGGGCGCGGCGCGAGGCGCAGGCGGGGCTGGTCCCCGGCGTCGTCTCGCATGGCCATGGCGGTGGCTTCGCCGCGTCCTTCGACTGGGTCGGCACGCGCGACCTCTCCTCCTGGCTCGCGGTGCCCGCGGGCATCGCCTTCCTCGAGGGCATCGGCGCGGAGCGGCTGCGCGCGCGCAACCACGCGCTCGCGCTCGCCATGGCCGAGACGCTCGCCGCCGCCTGGGGCACGGAGGTCGGCGCGCCGCGATCGATGCTATCCGCGATGGCGCCGGTGCGCGTGCCGGGCGCGCCCGAGGCGAGCTGGGAGGCCGGGCGCGCGCTGCGCCGGCGCCTGTGGCAGGAGCATCGCGTCGAGGTGCCGGTGATGCCGGTGGGCGACGCGCTCTGGGCGCGGATCTCGGCCCAGGCCTTCAACGTGCCGCAGGACTACCGGCGCCTCGCCTCGGCGCTGCCGGCGCTCACCGCCGGCGCCTGACATGCCATGATCGCCGGCCAGGGAAGCAAGATCGACCGGGAGACCACGCCATGACCCGCCAGCTGCTGCTCGCCATCGACCAGGGGACGACCTCGACGCGCGCGATCCTGTTCGGCGCCGATGGCCGCCCGCGCGCCAGCGCCCAGCAGGAGCTGCCACAGATCTATCCCCGACCGGGCTGGGTCGAGCACGACGCCGAGGAGATCTGGCGCGCGACCCAGGCGACGCTGCGCGACTGCCTGGCGCGCGCCGGCGCGCGGGCCGCCGACATCGCGGGGATCGGCATCACCAACCAGCGCGAGACGACCGTGATCTGGGACCGCGCCACCGGCCGGCCGATCCACAACGCGATCGTCTGGCAGGACCGCCGCACCGCGGCATGGTGCCAGCGCATGAAGCGGGAAATCGGCGACGAGGCCCTGGGCGCGCGCACCGGACTGCTCTTCGACGCGTATTTCTCGGGCTCGAAGATCGCCTGGCTGCTCGACAACGTCGACGGCGCGCGCGCCGCGGCCGAGGCAGGCCGGCTCGCCTTCGGCACCATCGACAGCTTCCTGCTGTGGCGGCTGACCGGCGGCAAGGTCCACGCGACCGACGCCACCAACGCCTCGCGCACGATGGTCTTCGACATCGCGCGCCAGGACTGGGACGACGAGCTGCTGCGCGCCTTCGCCATCCCCCGGTCGCTGCTGCCGGAGGTGCGCGACAGCGCCGGCGCGTTCGGCGCGACCGCGCCGGGGCTTCTCGACGGTGCCGTCGCCATCGCGGGCATCGCGGGCGACCAGCAGGCGGCGGCGATCGGCCAGGCCTGCTTCGAGCCCGGCATGGTGAAGAGCACCTACGGCACGGGCTGCTTCGTGCTGATGAACACGGGAACCCGCCAGCTGCGCTCGCGCAACCGGCTGATCTCGACCGTGGCCTGCCGACTCGCGGGCCGGGCGACCTATGCGCTCGAGGGCAGCATCTTCGTCTCCGGCGCGGCGGTGCAGTGGCTGCGCGACGCGCTGCGCATCATCAAGGCGGCGCCGGACACCCAGGCGCTGGCCGAGTCGCTCGCCGGCAACGACGGCGTCTACATGGTCCCGGCCTTCGTCGGGCTGGGCGCGCCCTGGTGGGACCCGGATGCGCGCGGCGCGATCCTCGGCCTCACCCGCGATTCCGGCATCGCGCATGTCGCGCGCGCCGCGCTGGAGGCCTGCGTCTACCAGACCCAGGACCTGATGGAGGCGATGCGCGCCGACGGGGCCGCGGATTTCCGCTCGATCCGCATCGATGGCGGCATGGCGGTCAACGACTGGTTCGCGGGGTTCCTCGCCGACCAGCTCGCCATGCCGGTCGAGCGGCCGGTGGTCACCGAGACCACGGCGCTGGGCGCGGCCTGCCTCGCGGGGCTGTCGGCGGGCGTCTACGGCTCGACCGCGGACATCGCCGCGCGCTGGCAGCGCGAGCGACGCTTCGAGCCCGCGGGCGATCCGGCGGTCTGCGCCGCGCGCTACGCAGGATGGCGCGACGCGGTCGGCCGGGTGGTGACCACACGCTGACCGCAGACCGCGCGCGACGCCCGCTGCCGCCGCCGCATCCCCGGAGCGACCGCCCGGAGCCTTGCGATGCCGGGGACCTGTGTTAGCTTCGTCGGCCTGTCACCCAAGCTTCACATCCGCGACACCGTCCCTAAACGGCGAGCGGCAAGAAGTACATCACGTTTTCGTCTCCCGGGAGGATACCGATGCTCAGACGTACAGCCATGTTCGCAACCACCGCCGCGGCGATCGCCCTCGCCGCCGGCAGCGTCAGCGCGCAGGCGCGCGTCCAGATCGATTTCTGGCACGGCCTGACCCAGCCGCTCGGCGGCATGCTCGAGCAGATCGCCGCCGACTTCAACGCCTCGCAGACCAAGTACCAGGTCAATGCCAGCTTCAAGGGCGCCTATCCCGAGACGATGGTGGCGGCGATCGCGGCGTTCCGCGCCGGCAACTCGCCCCATGTCGTGCAGATGTTCGAGGTCGGCACGGCGACGATGATGGCCGCGCGGGGCGCGGTCAAGCCGCTGCACGAGCTGCTGGCCGAGACCGGCGTGCAGATCGACTTCAACGACTACCTGCCCGGCGTGCGCGGCTATTACAGCCTCGTCGACGGCCGCATCATGTCGATGCCGTTCAATTCCTCGACGACGATCACGTTCTACAACAAGGACGCCTTCCGCAAGGCCGGGCTCGATCCCGAGAAGCCGCCCACGACCTGGGCCGAGACCCGCAAGGCCGCGCAGCAGATCCGCGCCACCAACGCCGCCCCCTGCGGCCTGACCACCGCCTGGCCGACCTGGGCGCAGATCGAGCAGTTCTCGTCGCTGCACAACGTGCCGCTGGCGACCAAGGCCAACGGCCTCGAGGGCATGGACACCGAGCTGCGCATCAACAGCCCGCTGCATGTCCGCCATCTGCAGACCCTGATCGACATGACCAAGGAAGGGTCGTTCAAGTATGGCGGCCGCGACGGTGCCGGCGACGCGCTCTTCGCGTCCGGCGAATGCGCGATCATCCACGCCTCGTCGGGCTTCCGCGCCCGCGCGCTGCGCGAGGTTCCGGGCGGTGCGGCCAATGTCGGCTTCGCGTTCCTGCCGCATTACGAGGACGCGATCGCCACGCCGCGCAACTCGATCATCGGCGGCGCCAGCTTCTGGACGCTGCAGAAGGGCCCGAACCAGCCGCGCTCGAAGGACGAGTTCCAGGGCATCGCCGAGTTCTACCGCTTCATGAGCCAGCCCGCCGTCGCCGCCAAGTGGCACACCGACACCGGCTTCCTGCCGGTGCGCAAGACCGCCTTCGAGCAGGTGCGCACGACCGGCTACTACCAGCAGAACCCGGGCGCCGATATCCCGGTGCGCCAGATGCTGGAGCGCGGCGACACCACGCCGAACACGATGGGGCTGCGTCTTGGCAACATGCCGCAGATCCGCGTCGTGATGCAGGAGGAGATCGAGCGCGCGCTGCAGGGCCAGATCACTGCCCAGCAGGCGCTCGACGCCGCCGTCCAGCGCGGCAACCAGATCCTGCGCGACTTCGAGCGGGCCAACCGCTGACCCGCCTGGAGGGCCGCCGGCATCCCCGACGGGGTGCCGGCGGCCTTTCGCTTCCAGGACCAGCCTGACCATGCGCCGCCGGGTCATCTTCGACGACAAGCTGCTTCCCTACCTGCTGCTCGCGCCGCAGATTGCCGTCACGATCGTCTTCTTCTTCTGGCCCGCAGCGCAGGCGATCCACCAATCCACCCTGCTGCAGGACCCGTTCGGGATGCGGCAGCAATTCGTCGGCCTGGAGAATTTCCAGGCCGTGCTCGCCGACCCCAACTATCTCGGCGCGATCCGGGTCACCGCGATCTTCTCGATCAGCGTGACGGTGCTCGCCATGGCCCCGGCGCTGCTCTTCGCCGCGATGGCCGACCGGCATATCCGCGGCGCCACCACCTACAAGACGCTGCTGATCTGGCCCTATGCGGTGGCGCCCGCCGTCGCCGCTGTGCTGTGGCTGTTCATCTTCCATCCCTCGATCGGCGTGCTCGGCCGCGCGCTCAACGCCGCGGGCATCGTCTGGAACTATCATCTCGACGGCGAGCAGGCGCTGGGGCTCGTGATCTTCGCCTCGGCCTGGAAGCAGGTCAGCTACAATTTCCTGTTCTTCCTGGCGGGGCTGCAATCGATCCCGAAATCGGTGCTCGAGGCGGCTTCCATCGACGGCGCCTCCGCGACGCGTCGCTTCTGGACCGTGGTCTTTCCGCTGCTGTCGCCGACGACCTTCTTCCTGCTGGTGGTCAATGTCGTCTACGCGTTCTTCGACACGTTCGGGACGATCGACGCGCTGACCAAGGGCGGGCCGGGAACCTCGACCGTGACGCTGATCTACCGCGTCTATGTCGACGGCAACGCCAATCTCAATCTGGGTCAGTCCGCGGCCCAGTCGGTGATCCTGATGGCGATCGTGATCGCGCTGACCGCGATCCAGTTCCGCTACATCGAGCGCAAGGTGCATTACTGATGGCATCGCCGCGCCGCAGCACGGATCTCCTGCCGCATCTGGTCCTGGTGCTGGGCGTCGCCATCTTCGCCTTCCCCATCTATTTCGCCGTGATCGGCTCGACCTGGGACGCCAGCACGATCGGCCGCGGCCAGATGCCGCTCTTCCCCGGCCCGCTTGCGGCCGAGAACTACTGGACGGTATGGAGCTCGGGCGAAGGCATGCGCATCCGCAGCACGCCGGTCGCCACGCTGATGTTCAACTCGCTGGTGATGGCGCTCGTCATCTGCTTCGGCAAGATCGCGATCTCGCTGCTGTCGGCCTATGCGGTGGTGTTCTTCAGCTTCCCGCTGCGGATGGTCTTCTTCTGGATGATCTTCGTCACGCTGATGCTGCCGGTCGAGGTGCGCATCATCCCGACCTACGAAGTCATCGTGAACCTGGGCATGTTCGACAGCTTCGCCGGGCTGACCGTGCCGTTGATCGCGTCGGCCACCGCGACGTTGCTGTTCCGGCAGTTCTTCCTGACCATTCCCGACGAGCTGGTCGAGGCCTCGAAGATCGACGGCGCCGGCCCCTTGCGCTTCTTCTGGGACACGGTGCTGCCGCTGTCGCGGACCAACATCGCGGCGCTGGCGGTCATCCTGTTCATCTATGGCTGGAACCAGTATCTCTGGCCGCTGCTGATCACGAAGTCCAGATCCATGGAGACGATCGTCATCGGCATCACCAAGATGATCGGCACCGGCGAGGTCCAGAACGACTGGAACCTGATCATGGCGACCACGATCTTCGCCATGCTGCCGCCGGTCCTGGTCGTCGTCTTCATGCAGCGCTGGTTCGTCAAGGGCCTCGTGGACACCGAGAAATGAGAGGGCCGACATGGCCGAGGTGAAGATCGCGGGGATCCGCAAGTCGTTCGGCGACGTCGCCGTGCTGCACGGCATCGACGCGGCGATCGCCGACGGCGAGTTCATGGTGCTGCTGGGGCCGTCCGGCTGCGGCAAGTCGACGCTGCTGCGCATCGTCGCCGGTCTGGAGACGCAGAGCGCCGGCGACGTGTCGATCGGCGGGCGCGTCGTCAACGACGTCGAGCCCAAGGACCGGAACATCGCCATGGTGTTCCAGAACTACGCGCTCTATCCGCATCTGAGCGTCTACGACAACATGGCCTACGGGCTGCGCGTGCGCGGCACGCCCAAGCCCGAGATCGAGCGCCGCGTCCAGGAGGCTGCGCGCATCCTTGAGCTCGCCCCGCTGCTCGCGCGCAAGCCGCGCCAGCTTTCCGGCGGGCAGCGCCAGCGCGTCGCCATGGGCCGCGCGATCGTGCGCGACCCGCAGGTGTTCCTGTTCGACGAGCCGCTCTCCAACCTCGACGCCAAGCTGCGCGTGCAGATGCGCATCGAGATCCGGCGCCTGCACCAGTCGATCCGCACCACCTCGATCTACGTCACGCACGACCAGGTGGAGGCGATGACGCTGGCCGACCGGCTGATCGTCATGAATGCCGGCCATGCCGAGCAGGTCGGCGCGCCGCTGGAGGTCTACGAGCGGCCGGCGAGCGTCTTCGTGGCGGGCTTCATCGGCGCGCCGGCGATGAACCTCCTGCGCGCGCGCGTCGCGGGCGGCCGCGCCATGGCCGGCGCGGCGGCGCTGCCGCTGCCGCTGGCGGCGGGGCTCGACGAGGGGCGCGAGGTCACCTGGGGCGTGCGGCCAGAGCATGTCGAGCTCGCGCCGGGCGCGGCGGAGGCCGACGTCGAGGTCGTCGTCGACCTCGTCGAGGCGCTGGGCGCCGACACGCTGGTCCATGCGCGCCTCGCCGATGGCGGCGCGCTCACGCTGCGCCTGCCCGGCACGACCAGGGTGCGCGAGGGCGACAGGCTGCCTCTGCGCCTGCCGCCTGCCGCGCTCCACGCCTTCGACGCCGCGAGCGGCAGGCGCATCTGAGAAACCGGGCCTCCCGGGCTTGATCCCTCCGGAAGGGGCGATCAACCTCCTTCGGGACGCGTACCGCGTCCGCCTGCATCCGCGACGGCGCCGCGCCGCCTGGTGCAGCATCGAAGGGCATGGCGATCGTGGCTTTCGACACGCTCCGCTTCTCGCGGAACCTCGCCGAGGCCGGCCTCGCGCCGGCCCAGGCCGACGGCATCGCCGCCGCCACGGCCGGCGCGCTGGCGGAGGTCGTCGGCCAGCTGGCGACGCGGGACGACCTCGCCGGCCAGAACCTGGCGCTGAGGGCGGAGATCGCCTCGGTCCGCCACGAACTCAGGGCGGAGATCGCCGCGTTGCGGCAGGAGACGAAGGCCGAGATCGCGGGGCTGCGCCGCGACCTCGCCGAACTCGAGCTGCGCATGACGATCAAGCTCGGGACGATGATGGCCGGCGCGGTCGCGCTGACCGCGGCCCTCGTCAGGCTGCTGTGAGCCAGGCCTCCGGCCTCACATCGCCGGGCACATCCCGCCATCGACGTTGATCGCCGTGCCGGTGACGAAGGAGCCGGCATCCGAGCACAGGAAGCAGGCGAGGCGCGCGAACTCCGCCGCCTCGCCGACGCGGCCCAGGGGCACGCGCCCCCTGGCCATCCCGGCGAGGAACTCCGCGTAGCTCGCCCCGCCGCCCGCGCCGGCGTCGTGGCGACGACGCCACTGGTCGCTCTCGATCAGGCCGACCAGCATCGCGTTGACCAGCACGCCATGCGGCGCGTTCTCGAGCGACAGGACCTTGGTGAGCGCCATGCCCGCCGCGCGGCTCACGGTGGTCGGCGTCGTGCTGGCGGTGGGCGCCTTCGCGCCGGTGTTCAGCACGTTGACGATGCGCCCCCAGCGACGCTCGCGCATGCCCGGCAGCGCGAGGCGCGACAGGCGGATCGCGGCGAAGAGCTTGAGGTCGAGGTCGGCCTGCCAGTCGGCGTCGCTCACCTCGTCGAAGGGCCGCGCCGCGCTGGCACCGGCGTTGTTGACGAGGATGTCCACCTTGCCGAACGCGGCGACGATGCGCGCCCAGGCGTCGGCGATGGACCCTGCCTGCGCGACGTCGCAGGCGAAGCCCGCGACGCGCGCGCCCTGCGCGGCGAGGCCCTGCACCTCGGCGGCGGCGCCCTCCAATACGTCGGCGCGCCGCGCGAGCATGGCGACCGAGGCGCCCGAAGCCGCGAACTCGCGCGCCATGGCGAGGCCGAGCCCCTTGCTCGCGCCGGTGATCACGGCCACGCGGCCGTCCATGCGTATCTCCATCCCGCTTCCTCCCGGCCTTGCCGAGGCGCCAGCATATCGCATCGCCGGCGCGCGCCACGCTTGCATCGCGGCGCGGCTCCCGGCAGCGTCGGCGCCCCGACACACGGAGCCGCGAGAGACATGTCCGAGGACGAGACCCATCGCTACATGACGCGCCTGTCCCATGCGGGGCGGGCGGGAACCAACATCCGCGGCTTCGTGAACCCGGCCGTGCATCGCGGCTCGACGATGCTCTACCCGAACATGGCCGAGCGCATGAAGGGCGGGTCCGAGCGCCTCGAGCAGAAGCCCCATTACGGCACCGGCGGCAACCCGACGCACTGGGCGCTGGAGAACGTCATCGCCGAGATCGAGGGTGGCACGCGCTGCCAGGTCGTCTCCACCGGCCTCGCCGCGGTCACCGTGCCGCTGCTCGCCTACGTGAAGTCCGGCGACCACGTGCTGATGCCCGACAGCGCCTACGGCCCCGCGCGCAGCTTCTGCGACTCGTTCCTGTCGAAGATGGGCGTGGCCACGACCTACTACGATCCGTGCATCGACGCCGCCGGGATCGAGGCGCTGTTCCGCGCCGAGACGACGGTGCTCTACCTCGAGAGCCCGGGCAGCCACAGCTTCGAGATGCAGGACGTGCCCGCGCTCGCGGCCGTCGGCAGGCGGCGCGGCGCGACGGTGATGCTCGACAACACCTGGGGCATCCATCATTTCCAGCCCTTCCGCCACGGCGTGCATGTCTCGATCCAGGCCCTGACCAAGTACGTGGTCGGGCATTCCGACGTGCTGCTGGGCAGCGTCACCGTGGCGTCCGAGGCCGACTGGGAGCGCGTGCGCGGCACCTCGCTGGTGCTCGGCCAGTACGCCAGCCCCGACGATTGCTGGCTGGCGCTGCGCGGCGTGCGCACCATGGGCGTGCGCATGGAGCACCAGATGCGCTCGGCGATCGCGGTCGCGGACTGGCTGCGCGGCCGGCCGGAGATCCGCGAGGTGCTCTACCCCGCGCTGCCCGGCGCGCGCGGCCACGAGATCTGGAGGCGCGACTTCACCGGCGCCTGCAGCCTGTTCGGGATCGTCTTCCGCCCGGACATCAGCCGCGAGCAGGTCTTCGCGATGGCGGAGGCGCTGCAGCTCTTCGGCAAGGGCGCGTCCTGGGGCGGCTACGAGAGCCTGGCGCTGCCCAGCACCGGCTTCCTGACGCGCACCGCCACCAGCGGCGAGCTCGGCGGCCAGGCGATGCGCCTGCATGTCGGGCTGGAGGATGTCGAGGACCTGAAGGCCGACCTGGCCCAGGGCCTCGCGGTGATGAACGCCCGGCGCTGAGGCCGGGCGCCTCGCCTCAGCGCGCTGCCGCCGCCGCGCGCGCGGCGCCGCGCGCCTCGATCATCCGCACGAGCGTCGCGCAGACGTAGTCGATTTCCGGGTCGGTCAGGCCGACGCCGGAGGGCAGGCTGAAGCCCTGGCGCGACAGCCCGGTCGTCGCTGGGAAGTCGCGGTTGCCGGCATGCGGCCGGTAGGGCGCCATCTCGTGCAGCGGGTAGAAGAGCGGGCGCGTGTCGATGCCCGCCTCGCCCAGCCTGCGCATGATCTCGTCGCGCTCCAGGCCGGTGGCCGCCGCGTCGACGATCACCGAGACCATCCAGTAGCTGTTGCGATGGCCGGGGATCTCCGCCGCCATCTCGATGCCGGTCGCGCGCGCGAGGCCGGCGCGGTAGCGCGCGGCGATCTCCTGCTTGCGCGCGAGGAATTTCGGCGCCTGCTCGAGCTGGGCGCAGCCGATCGCGGCCTGCAGGTTGGTGAGGCGGTAGTTGTAGCCGACCTCGTCGTGCCAGTAGCGCTTGGCGGGGTTCATCCCGTGGTCGCGCAGCCGCCGCGCGCGCTGCGCGGCCTCCGCCTCGCGGAACACGACCGCGCCGCCCTCTCCCGTCGTGATGACCTTGTTGGAGAAGAAGCTGAACGTGCCGGCGTCGCCGATCGTGCCGCAGGGGCGGCCATGCAGCGCCGCGCCGATCGCCTCGGCCGCGTCCTCGACCAGGCGCAGGCCGCGGCGCGCGGCGATCGCCTGCAGCGCGTCCATGTCGGCGGGCTGGCCGTAGAGATGCACCGGCATGATCGCCCGGGTGCGCGGCGTCAGCGCCGCCTCGACTGCGGCGGGCGAGATGTTCCAGCTTGCCCGGTCGACGTCGACGATCACCGGGGTCGCGCCGGCGTGGATGATGGTGTTGATCGAGGCCGCGAAGGTCAGGTCGGGGACGATCACCTCGTCGCCGGGCCCGATGCCGAGCCCGAGCAGCGCGAGGTGCAGCGCCGCCGTGCCGTTGGAGCAGGAGACGACGTGCTGCGAGCCGACCAGCTCGCCCAGCATGTCCTCGAAGCGCCTGACGAAGCTGCCCTGCGAGGAGATCCAGTTGGTCTGGACGCATTCCGTGACGTAGCGCAGCTCGTTGCCGCCGAGCACCGGCTCGGCGATCGGGATGCGCCGCGCGGAGGCGGGGGAGGCGATGGCGACGGGCCGGCCGGCGCCGTCGACCTCGATCCGCGCGTCGCCTGCCCCGGCGGCGGCGCTGGAGCCGTCCGCGCTCATGGCCGCGCCCGCCGGCTGGTCGATGCGCCCGCCGCGCGCGAGGAAGGCGCGGATGCAGCCGCCGCTGAGCGTCCCGACCATCCGGCCCGCGCCATCGACCACGGCCGCGAAGCCGGGGCCGTCGCGGTCGAGCGCCGCGAGGGCGTCGGCGAGCCTGTCGGCGTCGCGCACGAGAAGGGGGGATAGGGGCAAGGCGCTGTCCTGGGAAGGCGTTCCTGGGTCATGCCCGTGCAACGGGCCATCCCACGGATTTAATCCACCCGCCCCGACTCGTCCAGCCGCGCGGATCCCCCGTCGAGGCCGAGCATCCGCATCTGCCGGGCGATGACCTTGTCCTCGACATAGAGGTCGCGGGCGCGGGCGAGGCCGGCGGCGCCCATGCGCGCGCGCAGGTCCG
>Ga0194119_10005273_pt1 | contig 19398 bp, 11 predicted proteins | sample TA2MahC100mmetaG_FD_148620 | JGI IMG/M metagenome (GOLD analysis project Ga0194119, IMG submission 148620) | Freshwater microbial communities from Lake Tanganyika, Tanzania - TA2015018 Mahale Deep Cast 100m | ecosystem: Environmental > Aquatic > Freshwater > Lake | place: Tanzania: Lake...
CAGTCCAGTGAAGTTGCCCGATACACGTTGTTTTCTGCGATATCGTCTAGTGGATCTTTTTACAATTTTTATAATCTCAATCCAGTAACCTTAATCGAAGGAGTGGGCGGAGAAGAATCTGGTATTCTAGTTGCTGAAGCAAAATTAATTGTAGCAGAACAAGATATAACTAATGAAATAGATTTAATAAAACAAAAATATTTGATACAACAAGAAGATGTAGATATATCAACTATTAGAATAGAAGTAAAACCTCAAAACGGAGACTGGTCTGAATGGACAAACGTAAACTTCTTTCCTAATAATAACGATGAAGTGTTTTACATAGATCGGTTAGGAGACACATTTGTTATTGATTTTGGCAAGAAAAACAATTTAGGTCGTACCATTTTGCCAACAGATCAAGTACGAATAAGTTATCTTGTGACTAGTGGAACTGCAGCAAATGAATTATTTGAATTTTCTAGTTCAACCTTTACAATATTAGACGCCAGTATAAGTGGTGGAGGATCGGACGGGCCTGATTTAAATTTAATTAAATTTTTGGCCCCAAAAGTATTTTCTGCACAAGAACGAGCAGTAACTAGCTCAGACTATGCTGGACTTTTATTAAAAAACGGTTATATTTCTAATCCTAATCAACTTGTTGTTTACGGCGGAGACGAAATTGATCCACCAAAATACGGCAGAGTCTTTATTTCTTTTCCCACAGGAATAGGAAATCCAAACGAAATAGTTCAATTTTTAAGAGAAAAAAATATGATAACTGTTATACCGGAGTACATTATTCCTAAAACAGTTGATGTAGTATTAAACATTAATCTTGAATTCAACTCTCAATTATCTATTTCAGCAAAACAATTCTGGAAAAATAAAATACTTTCTAAATTCAATTCCCAGTTTTCTAGTTATGTTTCAGGATACGCGTTTGGACTTGCTTTTAACTTTAATAATTGGAAAAATACTATAACTACTGAATTTAATTCTGTTTTAACCAATTTAACTTTTGATTCAATTGATTTTAAATTTGGTGTAGAAGACGCACCACTGACTACAATATCATTTGGCACGAGTATGACATTATCTTCACCCAATCCAGTAATTTCAAATAATTTTACCACAATAAGTGGAGTCCAAGGAAAATTTCAAATTTTTAACGGCAATAGTATTAGATTATTGGATGCAGCAAATGATGAAATATTAAATCCTTCTGTTGGGTCATTTGATCAAAACAGTAACTTCATTAGTATAAATAAAGTTTTTACTCAACACCTAGAACCTAGAATTACTTTAAAATTGAGTAATCAAACTATTAGTGCAATGAATACAATAATGGCTAAGTTTATTTTAAATCCATCAATTCTGTGATATAGTACAATGTCAATTAATATTTTTTTTATCAATAATGATCACACGCCAATAACAGTAGCTGGAGCACTACAAAATCAGTTATCTTCTATATTTCAACAACTAGTAGAACCTCAAACTGCTTTACAACAGACAGATGCTCAAACAGAAACTACAGTTTCTGGTGATTGTTGTATAACAAATTTTGATATATCCAAACAAATACCTCTTTGGGTTCTTGTAGAAAAAGAAGAAAGAGGAGGAAATGAAATAACTGTTTTTGATTTTATTCAAAAATATTACGATTGGTTGTATTGCGATTTAGAGTGCGGCTCTGGTTCGAATTATTTGCTTGAAGACAAATATTTACAAGTTATTGATATTGAAAAAACAAAAGAACGATTTTTGAAACGTTTATATAGTACATATTTTCCAGAATACCGCGACGACGAAGAACTAAAAGACAAAGATGGAAATGATGTAACTACCAAATCTCTTTCCAGTTTTGTGAAATCAATCAAAACTCGATTCTACCTTAAAAAAGGAACAGCAGAGGGCTTAGGAATATTTTTTAATAAAATATTTTCAGTGGAAAATACTGAATTTTTCATAAAATATCCTAAAAAGCAAATACTTAGATTGAATGGTGGTGCATTTTACGATTCTAGATTTAAATTTAATGCAGTAATAGCAGATCGTCTATTGGATCCAGAAGCAGTTTCTAATGAAATAATAGGATCCAGATTAAATTATAACAGATTTCAAGACGGTGGAGTATTTACAGATTATTCGTATATACTAAGTACCAACTTAGATGTAGAAAATTATAAAAATTTACATCTTAGAACAAATCATCCTGCTGGTACTAATTGTATTTTTGATTTAGAAATAAATCAATATGAACCACCAGGATCTACTTATATTCAAAATCAAATATGCGAATTACCCCTAATAGGAAACTATTTACCGTATCAATTAAATGTAAACTATGTTGATGGAACTTATTCTTTATCCGGATTTTACGGTTTAACTTATACTATAGGTTGTAGTTTAGATCCTCTTGTGGGAAGTTCTTTGGGCAACAAACAGTGTTTCTTTTTTCCTAGTTGGGCAGAAGAAACTAAAGATTATAACAGTTTTTTTAATATTCCAATAGAAAAAATGTTTAAACTATGTCGTATAAATAATAACATAAATCCAAATGCTAATATTCCATTGGAGTGTCCGTAAATGAACAAATACTTTTTAATAACTGGTTATGCTACAAGTGCAACCGGAAATTATTTAACATATGATCAGGTTATAAATTCGTCGAATTTACAACTATTTCCTATTCCTTCCTATGATGTAGGTGTTGGAATTACTCGTAAAAATTGGTCTAGAGGATCAAAATTTACTCCTTGGTCTAAAAACAATAGCTCAAATTCATATGTCTTATATGATGATAAAGTGTATCTTTGCGTGTCTAATAATGAAAAAAATATCGTAAACATATCCAATTCTTCTGTCATTCCACCTACACACACATCGGGTAAAGTAAAATATTCGGATGGATATATTTGGTTATATTTATATAGTATAAGTGCAAATGTGATAAACATGGTAAATTCTTTTACTATTCCTGCACCTAGTTCATATAGTCTAAAAAAATTAGTAATTGACAGAGAAATAAACGATATAGAATGTGGAGCAACTGCAGGAGTGACAGGAATTTGTGCATTATATCTAACTAATAGTTCCAAAACTACGGCAAATTTAATTTATTCCAGTGAAGCATCGTGTGAATCTTGTAAAAATACTGCAGAAGAAACTACAAAAACAGATTTACTCACAACAGTATTTTATCCACAAGGATTAACTTCAAGCAGCACCATTTCTATTAAAACTCCACAACAATTTTTAGAATTTTATATTTCAACAGAAAAAATAAATTCAAAATTAAATTTTGAAGCCCGATGTTACGAAGAAGCAAAATTTTCTGGTATATCAGCAGGTGCAATTTTAGGAGCCTTTATCAATTTAAATACAATAACAGGAGTATCTGCTGCATATCTTAATCTTACTGCTTCAGAGTTGCCTATTACTGTAACAGGTGGAGAAGGAACAGCAGCGTCAATTGAATTTATTACTATAAATAATTCCGGTCTTAATCAAATAACTGGAATTCGTTTAACTTCTGGCGGAACAAATTATACAACAGAACAAACACAAGTAAGTCTGTCTGGTATTGCGGATTCGACAAAACGAAATACAATACAATCTGCAATAAGTCTATCAGGAACAGCAAAATCTTTAACTTTTAACAATATTAATTCCATATTCGATGCAGCATCAACCAATTCTATCGGAACAGATGGAGTGATCAGAATAATTAATTCCAGAATAGACGCTCATTCTCCTAGCACAAATTATTACGGTCTAATTGAAGCAGATCCGTATACCAATGAAATCATATCTGAATTATGTCCAAGTGTTTTACGAATATATCCATATATTTCGACCGGATTAACTTTTGGTCGAGAATATTTAAATATAATTTTTAATCAACCAATTAGTCAAACAGAATTACAAATGAGATAATAATATGAAACCTCCATTTTCTAAAAATACACCACTCAGTCAATTTCCATATAATTCTAGAACAGGCGATAATGAATTTGATACGTATGTCCCTTCCAAAAATTACATACTACACGGATTCAAACCTGGCAATGCACTTCAGGCATCAGAACTGAATGAAATTCAAGAAAATTTTTATAAAAATTTAACTTTACATAATATTTTATTAAAAAATTGGATTTTTATTGGTTCCAGTTTATTTCAACCAGCAATACCAACAGAACCTATAAGAGGACCTTCCTGGTTCGGTGCTGTGCCACTCCATCCATTTCAAAGTGTATCATATATTAATGGAGTAGTATCTATTAAACCAGATTGGTACTTGGTAGATGATTTTAGTGGTATTAAATTTTGGATCTATAATAATACGGTAAAAAATATTCCCATATCGTCTGTAAGTAACAATCTAACAATAGTATTAGATATAACTTCTGGTTATGTAAACGGAAATCAAGACACAAATTTAAAAGACAATTCAAATGGATATCTAAATTCTAGTTTAAGTTTAGGAGCAGATAGGTATAAATTTGATATAAATGGTGTTAAAATCACAAGTAATCCTTTATCAAACCAACGCGAAATATTAAAAATAACTAACGGCAAGCTTTCTTATATAAATAATTTGCTATTTGCTACAATCTAAGGAAATAAATGTCATTCAATCCAATAACATCTTTACAATCAACCGATACCTTTCAGACTTTATTTACTAGAAATAATGAAGTAATAAGTCGAATTAATTCTTTAAAAATTGGAGGTATAAGTGCCGGAACTGGAATTATTATTAATGGTCCCAATAATCAAGGAGGAATAACATTAACTGTTGATTTTTCTCAAGGCACCGGCATTTCTGGTAATACTGTAATTACAATAAATGGAAATGTGCCGACAGGATTAGGTTTAAACTCTCCAATAGGAATAACTGGTGGTGTATTGGGAGCTTGTTCTACTAGTAGTTTAACTTCTTGTAGAAATTTTTTAGGATTCATATCAGACATAGCAGCATCTTCATATAAAATAACATCTAGTGGCAAAGTTTTTAACTCAAGTCTTTCTGAGAACACTTTATATTATTTAAATACCACGGGTGGTATTACTCCAACTCGTCCAACTGCAAACAACTCTATAATCAAACCGGTCTTGTTTAATATTAATTCAACATCAGGAGCAATTGTTCTACAACAAAACGAGACTCTAATAGATATTGCCTCCTCTACTTACATACAGTCAAGTTCCAGAAATATAGCTCAAATTCCTTCTAATGGTTTAGTACTAGGAGATACTGTTTATTTTGATATAGCATCTAATCAATGGAAAAAAGCACAAGCAAATAATGCTGAAACTTCTGAAGTATTTGGTATTATCGAGTCTATCTCTGGCAGTACTGCTTCTGTAATTACTAACGGATCTATTACTACTATTCCAGCAGGTAAATTAAATAATTTAGGATCAGGTGGAGAAGGAGGAAATGATATTTGGTTTTTATCACCAACTATACCAGGATCTTTACAAAACCAAGGAGCTACATTAGCAGGACACATTGTAAAACCCGTATTTTATCAATTTCCACACACAACAGAAGGAATTGCATATACAGGTTATGTGGTAAATTACAGTGGTTATTTTGCAGGTGGGTCTGCAGCTGGCGGAGTAGCTGGTGGGGGTGGTGGTGTTACTAAAATTATAGCTGGCACTAATATTACTGTACAGCCTTCGAGTGGTTTAGGAGAAGTGACGATTAGTGCTTCTGGTGAGGGTGGGGGTGGGGGTGGTAGTATCACGACAATACAAGCAGGTTCCGGAATCCAGGTGACCGACGGTACAGGTCCGACAGTAACAATATCAACATCAGAATCAAATCTAATTAGAATTGGAGAATTGAAACAAGTTGCATATCATGGAGCAAACAGATTTGTTTTTAAAAATTGGTTATCTTCTGTAATTAAGGCGTCAGAAGGTGTTCAAACTAAGGCTGAAAACTGTGTTTGGTTAACTTCTTTTCCTTGTGATTTCAGAATTAGACCTGATAATAATTATACTCAGTTTTTAGGAATCACATTTGAAGCTAACCAATTAACTCAAGCGCCGCTGCCATCTGTTCACAGATTAACTGATTCTAATTATATTGCAATGGATGGAACATTGTATCTTGCAGAAAATCCATGGACTCCGATTACAAACGTATGGAAAGACGAATTTTCAAACGCATTACTCAGTACAGGAAATACTTTTAGTGTTCGTGATGATATTTTTACGAATCTGCCATTTCAAGGAGACGGCTCAGATAATACTACTACAGGTAAAGGAAGGACATACGAATCCGGCAGATATCCATTAGAATTATTATGGAACAGTGGAGTAAATTCTATTGCAAGAGTACAACCTAATATAAACGAAGAAGATCCGATTGACACCAACAATATTGGAGGAGATCTTAGTGGAGGTTCCGTTAATACCACAAGTCGTTGGAGAAGATTGATTCAATTGTGGTTTACTCAAAACGATCCGGAGGGAAACGCCTGGCCCTTAATCAACTGGGCTAATGTGAGAGCAATATATTCAGATGAATTTAATGCCTTACTTGGTAACACTCTTATTCTTCCTGGTTCAGAAGGAGAATCCGAAATGGGAGACATACAGGATCCACTCGTAAACCCTGGTGCCTCGAATGACTGGCCTGGTGCTGGCATAGAACTTACAACATTTCGATCATCTATGGGAGGAGAAACTAACCCGAATTATAGGAAATTTAAAAAAGAACTATTAACTTCTTTTTATCTTCCAGGATTTATGTTTCAACCTAGAACATATATAGGGGATACAAGTTCGTTTAACTCAGAAGATTCTCCTACATCTCCTGAAGAAAAAATTAAAACCAATTCGGAAGACGGAACAATTGATTTGTACTCTAACTGGATGATACACAATGCCCTACAAGATGTTCATGCAGACTGGCAAAAGATAGGATTTATTATACCAAGACAAGGTAGAGAGAAAACTAGTAATAGCGAAACTCTTGTAGATGTACCACTCGCACAGCGCAGAGGAGGATTGTATTTTTATTCTCCTTATTATTGTATAACTGAAGGCATATGGGATTTGGATAAAGTTAATGTTCACAATTTTTTTAAAAATGTATCTAATCCACAGGTGCCGCCAGCACTACTAAATACTCCAAAAGCTATGCAATGGCATATTCGCGTAGGAGATAACACAGTGGATAATAGTCGAAAAGTTTTTCTGTTTCAACCCACATGGGTGCAACTTATTGCAGGATTAAACGGAATTCATTGTCCAGACTGGTCCAATCCAATTAGATCCGCCCAGGAGGACTTTGCAGCTCCGCTTCCTAGAACACTGATGCGATTGTTTTAAATAAAAACTGTAAACATATTATGTCTAGTTTTGTACGAAACACATTCAATGACGGCATAATAGGTCCAACAGGCCCAACAGGTCCTATTGGACCAATTGGTCCAAGAGGAGACACTGGAGCAAATATTTTTGGTCCAACTGGTTCTTCCATAACAGGAATAACATTAACTGATTCTCGATTGATATTTACATGGGAAAATGGATTTACAGCCAACAGTGAAACAATCAAAGGAATTACTGGACTTTGGGTTGTTCAATTTGGCGTAACTGCACCAGACAATCAAATTATTAAAAGTTTTTCTAGAAACCCTAAAATACTGTCAAATTCTCCTACTATTACTACAAGTGATTCTTTGGTTTTAAAAACTATTCATACCAAGACTCCAGATGTAATAGAAATTAACAGAATAGAAGACAATAGAATACAAATTTCATATGTTGGATCTAGTGGAATTACTTTAGATCAAACAAATTTAAATCAACTTGTTATTGCTACTAGTAGCAATGCATTTGATGGAGCAACAAATACAAATTGGAATCCTACTACTGGAGTTTTAGATTGGACTATAGCGCGATATGCAGAATTTACTCAAAGATTAGCAATAATCGATACCTCCTATAACATAAATGTAAACGATGGATCTGTTTTTTTATTAATCGACGAAGGCACCAATAACGTACAGATTAATCTTACGGGAACCATACCTTCCAACCAAAGTGCTGGAATTACTATTATTATCCCGAGGACGACACCTACTGTTACTTTTGATATAAAATCATCAGTTCTAGCGAGTAAAATAAGATTTCCGTTAATAGCACCATTACCAAAGACAGGAGTAAATATTTATACAGGAATATCTATCGGAAATATTTGGTATTTTTCTTGTAGTATGCTTGGTGGTATAAGTAACACTAAAACTTCATATTCTGACATAAATCCAACATTCAATCAGAGTGAAGCACTTCAGATGCTTGTAGGAAATTGTTGGAACAAATCAACTACAGACAATCCTATTTGTTCTACTTATGACCTCAATTCAGACGGCTTCATAGACGCCACCGATCTGACGTTACTTCTGTCCGCGTGGGGCGCGAACGTATTTGATTTCTATAGTGGATGTAATAGCATAAAAGGACCATCGTTTACTCGAGAGTGTATATCAGGATAAATTATGAAAAAACAATCCAGCAATCCTCTTAGTGCATTAAATATAAACGGATCTTGTCTTTACGAAGGACCAACAGGACCAGTATGTATCTCAACGAATGCAGAAAAATGCCAGAGTCAATACAAAGGAGTGTTCGTAGAAGGATCAACATGTGGCTCAGCTTCTGGACTGAATGGAAGTTGTTGTTTATGGGATCCTGAAAACAAAACAATACTTCCGTGTCAAACTTCAACATTTTTAGCATGTCAGACGTTAGCCGAATCGTTTAATTTTAAATTTAATTGGTCTGTTGTTTCATGTAAAGAAAGAAAATGTGAATACGTTTTTGAATCTAAAGCATCAAGACAACCAATACTGGGTGCCTGTTGCAACGGTAACGGACTATGCAAGGAAACTACACAAGAAGATTGCGAAAACAGTCAATTCTTTTATCAGGGAAACGGTACTATATGCGACAAAGGAATTTGCATCGAAGGAACAGGAGGATGTTGTAACGGAGTAACCTGTAATGATGGTATCACTGGAACTTATTGTGTTGAAAATAAGAGTTTATATTTAGGAAAAGGAAAACGATGTTGGGAATTTACATGTGAAACAAATCGACTTCCATGTTTGGACTCTATAACAACAGAAAAATTAAAAATTGGTGATCTATTCGAAGGCGGAGTTGTCGTCGGAATTTATCAACCAGGAAATAGCAAAGGTATAGGTCCTAAATTTTTAACAAATCAAGTAGAAATAGATGATTTATTGAAATCTGAAGCAGAAACAATAGAATTAACTACTATTGCAGATGGAAGAGGATATGGAGAAATTGAAGAGAACTTGTGTGAAATAAATTACAGTTATATTATGATTATGTCTATGAGTCCTATCGTTAATGATTTGACTAAGACAAGATATACATGGTCTAGAGATTCAAATGCTTGGGGACCGTTATTTACTTCTTGGGGAAAAATACTAGAATCTAATACAATTGATTTGAATCTTAAAAATGAAGGATTTGTTTACAATAACGTTTTTTCGAATAAAATAAATAATAGTATTATTCGAGATAATATGGTAAATTACTGCAATAAAAGATCTGTTGGAGATGATCCGATAAAAAGACTAGATAATAGATCTACTCAAGGAATATGTGGAAAGTGGTCGACGGATTGGGGAATGTACAATACAATACGATTAACTAATGCAAAGATTTTCGATCAAGCAGGAATAGATTATGATCAGTATTTAACTAAATCATTATACCAGAGTGGAGAAAAATTCGATTCAAATAGAATGGTTGATTTAGCAACAGCGATTTTAGAATACAATAAAACATCTACTTCTGCTAATAATCCCAACACATCAGATTGGTTTGTTGCTTCTGCAAACGAATGGGCTTATATATTGAGAGAAATTAAATTAAATAATCTTAATGAAACTCTTATTGCAGCAGGAGCATATCCTATAACAGATATTAATTGGACTTCTACTGGAGCGTTCGATTACAAAAATTTAGAAGGAATATCAGAAACCGGAGAAACTTGTTCTGTAGGAAAGGTGGCGTTGGCAGTAAATAGTAATACAATGAAGTTTGAAATAAGAAACAGAATGGAACCTGCTTTAGCAAGACCTATACGTCTAGTTACATGTAATGGCAAATATCCCACCTCAGATTATTCTTCTCTATGGAGAATCAATAAATGACAAATATTCCTGGGAGTTCTTCTATTCCTGTGTTTCGTGGAGTTGGTCTGATCGGTTCAGTAGGACCTAATGGCCCAACCGGGCCCACTGGAATAACTGGAAGTCCTGGACAATGTTTGCCAGGAGTAACTGGAATAGGAATTTCTGGAATAACTGTATCGGAAAATAATTTAATTTTGACTTTTGGTACTGCAGATAATCAAGTAAATATACTTCATTCTTCAATAAAAGGAAATACCGGTACGAATAGTGTAAATGGTTCTGTTTTTAATATACAGGCAAGTTCATTGTCGGGTCATCACATATTTCAAACATTTAGTCCAGAAGAGTTTAGTACTAGATCTGTTACATTTTCAGCAAATCCTAATCAAACAAAAACACCTAAATTTTTAGGGATTACATTCAATAACATTGATGTTATTGATGGTGCTACTTTTTATAAAATAAAAAGTCTTAAAACACTCTATAGTCCTTCTGGTTCTAGTGGTCAATTGGCTTATGTAGATCAATCGTTAGATAAATTTACAGTAAGAGGAGCCACTGGAACTTTATGGAATCCCATTACCGGTTTGCTTCGATATGTTCAAAACTACACTAAAGAAATTGATAATTTTAGTTCTACTGATAACAGAGACAATTATAGATCTGAGAATATCAATACTATCGGGGGAACAGTAATTACTGGAGGATGGGGAAGTGGGATCACTTTTACTATACCGGTAACTACTATTTCTGGAAATACAGGACAATCAGGATTAATTGTTTCGGCTCCTACTAATATAAAAATACCATTTTTTTCTACGAATCATTCTAGTGGAAATACTGCAAATTTATTAGTAGGGGGAGCAACACTAGGTTCTTGTTTTTTGAGTACAATTCCAGATCCAAGAAAAAGATGTGTTGATTTTATAAGTGAACCGTATTGTAAATCTATTCAAGGAAGTTGGAGCATAAATCCGTGTTCTAATAGAGAAGAAGTATTTTCTGCCGTTAAAACTTGTTGTATATATAGTTACGAATTAGACAAAGTTACTTGTATAGAAACATTTGAATCTGAATGTTTACAGTTTATGGGATTACCTGGAAACTTAAGTAAATGTTCTGTTTACGAAGGACTAATGAAAAAATGTTCCAATTTAATAGATTTGTGTCTGGAATGTGATTCCGGACAATGTTGCTATAAAGGAATTTGTACAGAAGAGTCAGAATATGATTGTATAACCAAAAATCCTGGGGCAGTTTGGTTTTCTGGAAAAACATGTTGAGTCAATTTTTTTAGTATAAATAATTAAAATGAAACTAGAATATAATACACGATCACTTAAAACTAATTTTAGTGTGGTTATTTTTGAAATAATTAACAAGAAAGACTTAATATAATGCCTCCTGGTAGTGACACGGGTAGTGGTGGACCTATATTTGGCGGCGGAGGCGGCGGAGGCGGCGGAGGCGGCGGAGGCGGAGGCGAAGGCGGCGGGCCGAACCCCGGCAATTGCCAGTTCGCCTGCTCATGCGATCGATATGCGTACATATGCTGCATATTCGGTTGCTGCCCGCTCGCTGGGGGGGACGGGTTCCATGGCGACTGCGATCTTTGGCTTACGTATGTAAACAAAAACGGCTTTGGCCCCCAAAATAGAATTAGTTGTGGGACCTCAAATCCGCCCTCCTCCACTGTGATTCAAACATGTGCGCCGTACGGAGAACCCTTTGTCAGAATTCCGCCCGAGAACAGGCCGCCGGGCGCGAGCCGATTCTGGGGGTTTGCAAAAAAACTAGGCAGTTATTGTGGTCCGATACATGTACTACGTGGCATCTTCGGCTCGCAGACAGACTGTTGCCGCCCTCCCTGCGCGATGCAGCACCAGGAATGTAATATGGCGTGCTTAGAATCGGGCACACCTGATGACTACTGCCATAATTATTCAGTTAAAACATATTTAACTACTTCTGGAATTAATCCGTATCGTGGAATACATTATGAAGCAACAGATAAACAATTGATTCCTCAATCGTACACAGGAACAACATTATACGGAATATACGCATCTGTTATTCCTGGAACCACATTTCCTTGGTGTGTAATCGGTACAACATCCTCCAGTATTAATCCGTGTTTTCCTGTGTTCGGTGACACCGAACAGTGTTATGTTTGTAAAAATATAAATACAAAGTTTATTTCTCCTAGTGTATTCAATACCAATACTATTTTGGGAAAACGATCCATAGGACAGGGTATAAATGGTGCCCCCTCGCCTGTTTCGCAAAATATTTTTACTTTTAATTCAATATTTGACCAACAGCAACTCAAGAACATTGAAAAAATTGGAAGTAATCCTTTCTATTCTATCTCAACAAATAGACAATTCCAAACACTTGGAGTAATGAATCATGCCAAATATATAAACTCCTTTTCTTATTTTGGACTTACTGGATTGGGATGGAAGAATTTGAATATGGTTAGAGGAGTTCCTATTCCATTTAATTTTCCGAATTTTGACTCGAACGACGCAACAAAACCCCTCTTTTCAAACGGATTTAATAATTCCATAGAAATAACTGCGGGCGACACTGCAACAGCATTCATAACACCGAATTACATCCAGGCAGCACAAGGAAAAACTTTTTTCTGTGTTATAAATTCTAACGATTGTTCTGTTATAACAGATCATTCTACAGAACTTCCTGGAGAACATCCCGATACAGTCGATGATCCGAATTACGGGCGTCCATATAAGCATTGGTGTCATATATTGAGAGATCAGGGATATGAAAGCATAAACCCAGCAGGAATAACAAATAGAACTCTTGACGACTTATCTTTTAATAAATTAAGATATGCAAATAATTTAGGTGGTATAATCCAAGATTCCGATAGAATTATAGCTCGAGCTGAAACGGAACTCAGAGAAATAAGCGAAGAAAGCAACAGAATACCGCACTACATTAGTGGTAATTTTACAGAAACTGGTGAAGGAGATGTATTTGCAAGGATATGGAACGCACCTCATGTAAATCCTTATAGGTCTTTTGGATTTGATTATTATCGTGTATTCGAAACGTCATCAGGAATATCGTATCAGGCTAATTATAAAGATTTTCCTGATGGAGTATTTGGAGTAAGACCTGATTTATTTATTTCACGAATAATAACTAGAAATTGTCGAACTGATGGTAATTTATTTCCTATTGGATATGGAACAACAGCAGATTTACAAAATAATACTAGTTGTAATACTCATCAGTGGTTAGGCTGGGACAATTGGGGAATCACCAATCCATTTGAGCATTACAAAAATACAAATTGTGATAGCGACAACTTCAATCCTTCTAGATTTTATTATAATCAAATTTCTTTAGGAAATCAACACGGATTAGTATCACTTGGAATAGTTCCCGATGTAGCGGACGAAGCAGATTTCGTATATAAGAACCCTATTTCTGATATTAATTTTAAGCAAAGAGAAAAAAACATAAGATACTTGATACAATTTTCTGGTAAAGAAGTTTCGCCGTTACCAACTGACGGGATTTCTCGTTGGTCTACGGAACAGCTTGATCTTGCAGATGCTGGTAGTATTAATTTGTCATCATATCCTGTTTCGAAATTTCTGAATCAACCAATCGAGGATGAAATATCGTATAGGATTTTTAATTTTACTGGTAGTTCTCCAGATAGAATCTGTAGTATAGAAGTTACAGGCGGATTAACCTTTGATGATATAACAGAAGATTTTTGTAGACTGAGTCATAAGTCTATCCAAGCAATTCCTCATTTAATTAATAAAAGTCTATTAAGAGAATACGTTGGATTTGTCGGTGCAACTGTACGAAACGCAGGTTTTAATACTGAGGCGCATCCTATATGGAAACCGAGTCATAAACCGCCGATAGTACATATATTAGACGCAGAAGGAATCGCCACACTAATTATAAAAAAGACAAATCCGGGTGCATTATATCCAACTAGTATTGGTTTATATAGAAATGCCAGTTGGAATTGGATTAGTGCCGGAACTAGTGGAAATAACTGTGCAGTTTTAGCATACACCCATGATAATAAGAGAATTCATAAGTTTTTATGTTGGGGTTCTCGGTACAACATACCAAATCCGGATCCAAAACATTGGCCAACTGGTATCTCTTTTCAAGAACACACAACTTCTTCTAATATTTGCACAGCTGGATTAACAGAAGACTGGAAACCATGTCAAGTAGATGTGACGATTGATACTCCTATATTTTATTTGAAAACTTATCCGTTTTCTAGTTATTGGATACGCTCTGAGAAAAATCCATCAAGTTTTCCTCAAATTCCATCCAATGGACCCTTATCTTCTCAATTAATATTTAACACAAGAGCAAAAGTTATAACAAAATCACATAATAATGATACATGGATTAAACATGAAAATCAGGCGTTTGGTCCTCCTATATATTTTAATTTTTATCAAAAATCTGATGATACAAAAGATTTTTTTAAGAAATTCAATACTCCAAACGGAAAAGACTTATTTAATAATCATCTAAGTACTATATACAGAACCTTTGAGACTATTAGTGATATATTTGGTGCAAAAAATTATCCAGACTTACCCACATATCTAGAGGTTAAAGGAAATAATAACTTATCAAACCTGTTTACGGGAGCTACTTTTCAGAACTGGGATTCTTCTTTATTAGGTCATCCTGGTACAACATCAGGAATCACTTTTGTCGGATTCGATAATTCGTATATTCCTGTATCCAGTCATACAGATTACAAAGAGAGTCCTGCAACTTATTTGTCTAATAATCTATATTTACCGTCATGGACTCCAAATTATCCGTTAGTGAGTGGTGGTGCTCATTTATTAAATATACTAAATCCGGGTTCTACCTATACATGTGGTTGTGGTGGAGGACAAACAGGTTGTTGTATTTCTGTTAGCGGTTGTACTATAGATGTTGAATGGGCATGCAAAACTATAGGAGGAACATGGAGTCCTGGATCTTGCCCGACTACATGTAATTGTAACCCCCTAAATACTAATCCGACAACTCTTTCATTCAACGAATCTGAAGGAACTCAGAACGTAATACTCGGTCAGACAGATCCATTATGTCAGTGGACTGTATCTGTACCCGGAAATTGTCTATGGATCACTGCTCCAACGACAGGAACTAGTACTAGTATTTCAGTATCAGTAGAACAAAATTCAACGACAACTACTAGAACATGTACAATTACTGTTACGGCAAGTAATGCTACTAAATCCATAACAGTAACCCAAACGGGAACAGGAGGAGGATCAAATACTGGAGCGTGTTGTTTACCGGATGGTTCTTGCGTTGATTCTGTGACTCAGACCGAGTGTAACACACAGAGCGGCAATTACCGTGGCAACAATACAGTTTGCTCGCAGCAAAACTGTGGTAGTGGTGGTGGTGGTGGTGGATTTATAGACTGTTGTGATTATTTTGTAGGTCCTTGTTGTAAAAACAATAGTTGTGCGGAAAATACAACTCCACAAGAATGTTATACTGCTAAAGGTATATTTTTAGGATTTAATCGAACTTGTGACGATTGTCCAACAACGAGTTAACATATGAGTATAATTGGATCTAGTTCTATATTAACAACAGGTATTCCTGGTCCTGTAGGGCCGATAGGTCCTACAGGAAACACAGGAAATGTAGGATTATCTGCTGCTAACTGTGAAAATTTAGCAAGAGGAGGAACTTCTACTTATATAACCAGTGTAAAACAAGAAAATAATCCGTATGCTAATACTGTATTCTCTTTTTCTGATAATCAAAAACAATCCTTTATATATTCCAAACTAGCAGGATCTACTTTATTTGATTCGTATGGAGTTCTTGGGAGTGCAGTGTCTACTCCTTCTATTTTTATAGCGGCTTCTGGATCTAACGCAGGAGTTACATATCATTTCAAATCAATTAGTTCAGAAATAGCCGCAATGGAAGTTACTTCCGATTCTGATCATATCTATATTAATGGTCCGGTTAATCCATATGATGCAAAGGGATTCATTGAAAATGAGTTATTGTATTTTACTGGTAAAACACAAGATCCTATTTTAGACGGTATAACTGGAGGGCTAGGTTCTTTTAGATTTGAACCAAAAACGAATCACTTCAGTGTTAATACAGGAATATTAACCAGAACTATAGTATCTACCATTTCTTCTGCTGCTATTGGAAGCAGTGGTAGTTATATTGATATAAGACAAGGAGGAGTATTTTATATCAATACTCCAAACGGAATATTAGGAATAACAGGAATGACTGGTAGTGTAGGTTCTACTGGAAATATTATAACATTAACAGTCATTACTCAAAGTGATTATATTTGGAAATTTCCAACAAATGTCTGGTTTGAAAAAGGAGAAAATTATTTAGGATGTGGTGAGACTGTTATAAATTTAACATCCAATAATAATGGTTTAAACTGGAACGCAACTGTTTTTGGAAGAGGATTTAACTCTACTGTTTTGACTTGCAATTCTTCATGGGATATGGGATCTTGTAATTACAATCAAGGTCAAACTTGTAATAATTATATTACTCGTGCAGATTGTAATTTAAGTAACGGCATATTTTGTCTCAGATCTTGTGATTTAGAATGGGAAGTATTTGATACCGGATCTTGTTGTATTAATGGAGTATGTAAAGACAATACTTCAAAATTTTTATGTACAAAATACGGAGGTAGATGGTGGAGTCCGGTTCAAACCGGTAATAACGGTTGCAATGCATTTAAATGTTGGGATCCTTGTGTAGACGGACCAGGATCTTGTTGTCCTCCCGCTGGATCCACTTGTTTAGACAGACATTCCAAAACAGAATGTGATATGCTCAGTGGAACATGGTCGGGAGAAGAGTGTAATCCATTTAGTTGCACACCTCTTGGTGGTAGTATAGGAGCATGTTGTTTGGGTCCCAATTTATGTGAATCACTAACCTATAAGGATTGTGCAAAAAGAGGAGGAATATTTACTGGTATCGGAGAATTGTGTGGAGAAGTTAATTGTGACTGTTTCAATTACTTGCCGTCAGGAATAGGTTGTGGAACAGGAATTTCATTTTCCGATTCCGGAGTAAAATTTTCAGAATTTCAATTAAATACCAATGGATTTGATTTTACTGAAAGTGAAGGAATAACTAGTGCTAAAATTTGTTTTAGATATAAACCACTAGGAAAAAAAGATAGATTCTTTATCTTACGAACAAATGATGCAGATCCTGCAATTAAGTCAGGAATAAGAAATCTTCCAGCAAAAAATTATTATGATAATTATATTCCATTTATAACTAACCCAATTTTAAGTCATCCTAGATATGTTAATCCAGAAAATCCACAGAGTAAAGATGGAACTAATTATGATACTGCTATTTTCGACTCAGGATGTACATCTGGAAACGAATGGAAAAATGTGGAACTAACAATAAAAGATTCTGATGTTGAAATATACGATAATACTGATCAATGGTATAAAAAATTAAGACTTTGGGTCTTTGCTGGTTGTGATCCAACTCAATCAGGTGCAACTAAATGGTTTTTGGGAATAACTTGTGACGAATGTCCAACTCAGTCCTCATTAGCATTAATAAATTCGGTCGAAAATGTCAATAGTGCTGATACAAAAATAATAAATATAGCAGACAGTGTATTTAAAATAATCGGCGGAGATATCTCATGACTACAAATTTTCGCTCAAGAATACCTGATATTATAAATCACGACATTGTATTGCATCAAGGAATTTGTTGTACCGGAAACAGCAGAATAGGATCTACAGGAGAATTCGGATATCATGAATGTTTTGCAAATAATGGACAATATTTTCCGTACATATATTCTATAGTTGGTTCTACTGGAACGATAATCACATCCGCAATACCAACATGTGAACAAAGAAATCCAAAAAATGTCACTTAATTCGACTGAAATTAAAATATTAAATGAAAGCAAACTTATGTGGGGCAGTTGTTATACAACAATTGATCAAGATAATGAAAAATATACCTCATGTAAAGAATCAATTGCGTATGAATGTAGTGGATATTTTGAACCACAAGATCCATGTTCTACATTTAATTTTTCAAACTTATTTAAACATGATAATAATTGGCAATCTTATAGTATGCCCGGAGCTAGTTTTTCTAATATTAGTATAGGATCTGAGTTCCAAGGGATAATATATGCAGGAAATTATACTCCGAGTTCATTTCAAATATCAGATCAACTGAAAACTTATACTTCTCAAGATTCTAATAGTTATGCAATTTTTGTTTATTCTGATTTAGTTTCTCAATCTTTTGATTCATATAATCCATTAAAAAAAGATACTTCTGCTTTTAGTGGTTCTTATAATAAATTTTTTGGAAATAAAATAAATTCTATATTAAATAGTTCAGATTATTCAGATATTGGAATACTGTGGTCTGATTTTTGTGTTCCTTCTTTAGGAGAATTGGTATTTCTAAAAAATCAATTTAACTCTATAACAAATTTTAGAGCCAAATTAAATTCTTTATTGTCTGGAACAAATTTTATATTAACATCATCTACTGTTTTTGTTGGAGATACAATTAGTTACAGACAATTAAAACCATTTAATCAAAAATTTTTATATGGAATAGATCTAAACTCTGATACTATACCATATCCTTTAATAAGTTCAAAATTAAACATACATAACGTGGTTCACACTAGATCAATTCCTTTAACTTAATAAATCTAATATGGGATGTGGTTGTAATAAAAATAAAAACTCTGAAAAATCCTGCACTGGCACGGATTGTCCGTCAACAAAAGTAGCAAAAGAAATTACAATTCAACATCTGATTGAACCCGTTTCTAATATAAATACTCGTAGTGTTCCTGTTTGGTTAAAACAAAAAGGTTATAATATGGATCAAGAATTTAAAAAACGAGAAGTGGCGCCTTCAAATCCGATTGCAAAAGGATTTGGAATGGCAACAAGTTTTATTAATGCAATAGCTTCTAAAGGAGTTAACAGCGAAAAAGTAAACATTCCCTTAAAACAATTACGAGTATTGAGTTGTTTTGGGAATAAAGATTCTGGTGGAGTATTGCCTGCTTGTGAATACCTACAAACAAGTGCGACACCAGGAAAATTCTTTTGTGGAGGATGTGGTTGTGGAGATAAGCCTCTTACTTGGTTAAACG
>Ga0194119_10005277_pt1 | contig 19395 bp, 21 predicted proteins | sample TA2MahC100mmetaG_FD_148620 | JGI IMG/M metagenome (GOLD analysis project Ga0194119, IMG submission 148620) | Freshwater microbial communities from Lake Tanganyika, Tanzania - TA2015018 Mahale Deep Cast 100m | ecosystem: Environmental > Aquatic > Freshwater > Lake | place: Tanzania: Lake...
TGTCACCCATTGGGTGCTGTCCTCCGCAGGGGTCTTCGCTGCCTTCAAACCCCTATGGATATTGATGCGGACGAGCATCCGGGAGATTCGCACGCGCGGCTCAAAACGGAAATGTGGGTTGAACACGGAGTCTCCCGCACCTACGTTTTGCGGCAGGTGAACATCGACATCGCGCCCGGAGAATTCGTTTCGATCATGGGACCGTCGGGCGCCGGCAAGTCCACGCTGCTCCATATTCTGGGTATGCACGACATGGCCTGGCGCGGCGAGTACTGGCTGCTGGACAAGCCCATTCATTCCTTGAGCAAAAAGGACCGGATGGAGCTGTATAAGGCCCACTTCGGCTTCGTGTTTCAAAGCTACCATTTGCTCGACAACCTGACGGTCTACGAGAATCTGGAAGTGCCGCTGACGTACCGGAACATCAAGCGGCAGGAACGCGAGAGCATCGTGGCGGATGTGCTGGATCGCTTTCAGATCGTCGGGAAGAAAGACCTGTTTCCGAATCAGCTCAGCGGCGGCCAGCAGCAACTGGTCGGCGTGGCCAGGGCGATCGTAAGCAACCCGCGCATCATCCTTGCCGACGAACCGACCGGGAATCTCCACTCCTCTCAAGGCGAGGAGATCATGGAGCTATTCAAGAAGCTCAATGCGGAAGGCACGACGATTGTCCAAGTGACGCATAACGAGAAGAACGCATCCTTCGGCAATCGAATTATTCAACTTCGCGACGGCTGGGTGGAATCTCAGTAACCATTTACCGGCCGGAGCGTACTACACGCTGAGAGCACGCTTGCTGCCGATTGAGACAGACGAGCAGTTGATGACGGCGGTTCGCGAAGGGGATACGCACGCGCTGGGTGTCCTCTTCGACCGTCATCACGCTGCGTTGTACCGCTACTTCTTCCGCCTCTCCGGCAGCCCCGCGGCGAGCGAGGATTTGACGCAAGACCTCTTCTTGCGGCTGCTTCGGAAATCGTCGACCTGGGACGCAAGCTCGCGGTTCACAAGCTGGATGTATCGTATCGCCCATAATTCGTTCATCGATGCGGCCCGCCGTGGCAAGTGGGAGACGGAAATGCCGGAACATCAGGAATTCATCGCTGTAGCGACGCACTCCCTCGAACGGGACCAGGAGCACGAGCTTCTGCGCCGCGCCATGCTGGCTCTGCCGCCCGATAAGCGTGAACTGCTGGTTCTAAGCCGCTATCAGGGAATGAAGTACGAGCAGATCGGCGAATTGCTCGGCGTGGAGACGAATACGGTGAAAGTCCGCGTGTTCCGGGCGTTGGGCCAGCTTCGGGAGATTTACATGAAGATGTCCGCCGCGCCCGTGTTGGAAGGAGGCACCCGTTGAATCCGAAATGCCAAGAACTGCAAGTGGAGCTCGCCGACTATTTAGCCGGCTCTCCGAGTGCTGGCGTGGAAGCGCATCTGCTGGAGTGCGACTCCTGCCGGGCCAATGTCGCGCTTTGGCACCGAATGGCGGACGTTCCGGTTGCCGCGCCCGCGACGGCGCTGCCGGGCCAGTTCCGCCGTAAACTTACGCCTCCTCGCCGGAGCGTTGCGCCCTGGCTTGCCGCCGCGGCGGCACTGCTGGCCGGGCTGACCGGGTATTGGGCTGGCGGCCGCAACAACGACCTTACGGCTTTGCGGAAGGAGGTTCGAGGCCTGCGCGAGGTCGTCGCCTTGTCGCTGCTCGACCAGCGCTCCGCGAGCGAACGGCTTCGGGGCATTCGGTTTTCGACGGCGATCGAAAACGAGGACCCGGAGGTCGTGGCGGCGCTCACGCGCACGCTGCGGGCCGACCCCAGCGTCGATGTGCGGCTGGCCGCGGCCGACGCGCTCCGGCGGTTCCGGTTGCCTCAATCGACCCGCGAGACCGCGTGGCAGCTTTTGCACTCCGACGATTCGCCGCTCGTGCACATCGCCGCGGTCGACCTGCTTGCGGCGGCACGCGACCCCCGCCTGCCGGCGCTGGCGGCCGAGGCGCGACTTCATCCGAGTGTCATTGAATATCTGCAAGCCGTGCTCTCCAACAAACAGAATCGAGGGAATACTTTCCAATGAAAATGTCAGCTTTCTTATTTCTTGCCGCGTGCCTGGTAAACGCGGAAGAGTTCAACCGCACGATCGAAAAATCGCTGCCGATGCCGCCGAATGGGATCCTGGACGTCTGCAACATCAACGGTTCCATTCGCATCGAGCCGGGTGGCGGCAGCGAGGTCCGTTTCTCCATTCGCGAACACATCGAAGCGCCATCGCGCGAGAAGATGGACGGGGTGAAGCGGGGGACCGATGTCGTCTTTAACCAAGATGGAAATCGCGTAAAGGCCGGCGTAAAGGGGCCATGGTCCGATGTGCCGTGCGGCGAAAAGAGCAGCGGCAGGCGGCGCTGGGAGAGCGGCAGAGGTATCGAAATCGTCCATGAGATGACGATTCAAGCCCCTCGCGACGTGCGATTTGAGATCTCCACAGTCAACGGCGGCGTGGAGTTAAAGGATTCGCGGGGCGACTATCAGTTGAAGACTGTGAACGGTTCGGTGAAGCTGACCGACGCTGAAGGCAGTGGCAGCGTGACCACAGTGAACGGATCGGTCACCGCCGTGTATCGTAACAACCCGCGCAGCGATTCGCAGTTCAAGACCGTGAATGGCAAAGTAGAGCTCTACCTGCAGCCTGGATTGAACGCCGAGTTCCACATGAAGACCGTTAACGGCTCGGCCTACACGGATTTCGACATGACGCCGATTGGCACAGAGTTCACAACACGCAGCACGAATAGCAACACCCCTGGGAAAATCGTTTACAAACGCGGCAACGCGATCGCCCTGCGCGCCGGGAACGGCGGCGCGAAGCTAACGGCCGAGACGGTCAATGGGAGCGTCCTTCTGCACTCCCTGGCCAAGGGGCGTCCCTAGATGCGGGCCGTGTTCCTACTCGCCGTGCTGCCCGCATTCGCGGAACGCATTACGGTACCGCTGCGGGATCCGGGCCGGCCGGCTCACGTCCGGTTCCAAACCGTCAACGGCTCCATTTCCGTTAAGACCCACGCGGGAAGGGAGGTGATCATCGATTCGGACGCCGCTCTGCCTTCGACGAAGGAGGGCCGGAATGGGATGAAGCAGATTCTGTTGGGCCACGGCGGCGTGACGATCGAGGAAGAGAACAACACGGTCACGATTAAGCCGGACCATGCGGGTGGTGGCAGCTTCACTGTGCTGGTGCCCGGCGGCAGCTCGGTAAATCTCAAGAGCGTGAATGCGAAGGAGATTCGTGTGGAAGGCCTGGACGGAGAAGTGAACGCCGAGACCGTGAATGGCTCGGTCATTCTGCTGGACGTTTCCGGACCGGTTGTCGCCCATGCTCTGAACGGCAAACTGACCGCCAATCTCAAACGGATGCCGGAGGGCAAGCCGATGTCTTTCAGCACTCTGAACGGCCGCATAGACGTCACGCTGCCCGCGTCCGCAAAGGCGGACCTGAAACTGACGAGTCAGTACGGCGACATCTTCAGCGACTTCGAGATGCAATTGTCGAGCACCGCTTCGCGGAGCGAATCGAACCGGGAGAACGGGCCGAAGTACAAGTTAAAGGTGGAGCGCTCCGTTATCGGCAAGATCAACGGCGGCGGCGCGGAGGTAAGTTTCCGCACGCTGAACGGTCCCATTTACATCCATCGCGGCAACTGACGCCGAAGGCGGTGCATAATGGGCTTTTAACCATGGTGCACCGCTTTCTGCTTTTCCTTGCCGCGCTTTCGTTAGGCGCCGCCGAACTTCGCGTAATGACGTTCAACGTCCGCTATCCGAACCCCAAAGACGGCGAAGACGCGTGGGAGAAACGCCGCGATCTGCTCGTCGAGACGATCAAGAAAGCCAAGCCAGACCTGATGGGCACACAGGAGCTCTTTCACGAACAGGGAGAGTTCATCGTTGGCCAACTGCCGGAGTACGCATGGTTCGGCGTCAGCCGGCGTGGCAACAAAGAAGACGAGCACATGGGCGTCTTCTATCTGGTCTCGCGCCTGAAGCCGGTCGACACTGGCACTTTCTGGCTCTCCGAGACCCCGGACCGTCCGGGTTCGATGTCGTGGGGCGTTACGCTCCCGCGCATTGTCACCTGGGCGATCTTCGAGGATTTGCAAACCAAACGCCGGTTCAGCTACTACAACACGCACTTCGCCCACCGGAAGGAGGACGACGAAGCGCGGCGGAAGTCGGCCGAGCTGATTGCGTCACGTATGCCGAAAGACGGTTCGTTTATTATTACCGGCGACTTCAATTCGCCCTACAACAGCGACGCCTACAAGAAGCTAGTGCCGCCGATGATCGATGTGATGAGTGTGGCGAAAGAGAAAGATGGCCCGCAAGGCACCTTTCACGGGTTCACGGGCACACCGGGCAAGGACCGCATCGACTGGGTCCTGTTCCGCGCGCCGTGGCGGGTGAAGAAGGTCGATGTGCTGACCCGCAATCGCAATGGCCGTTACCCGAGCGACCACTTCCCGGTTCTGGCTATCTTCACCCTCTAAAAAAATGGTTTCGCTCAACTTGCAGTGTTCCGCGGAGCAGAAGGATACATTGCTCGCCGCGCTTTGGGAGGCCGGCACGCAGGGCGTTACCGAGATCGACCTTCCCGGGAATCGCGCCGAACTGCGCGCGTTTTTCGAGTCGGCCGTCGACGATGCCGAGTTCGCCGAGTTCATGCCGCGCTGGGCTGATGAGCCGGAGGTAGACTGGGCCGCGGAGACACGGGCCGCCTGGCCGGCGCTCGAAGTCGGAACGAAGTGGTTTGTCGTGCCGCCTTGGAACGAGGATGCCACGCCTCCCGGCCGTCTTCGCCTCGTCATAAATCCAGGTGTGGGTTTCGGCACCGGCCGGGACCTTACGACGCAACTCTGCCTGGAGGCTCTCGAACGCGAGCACCGGCCCGGCGACCGCGTGCTGGATTTTGGCACCGGCTCGGGAATTCTGGCGTTCGCCGCGCACTCGCTCGGATCGCCGGTTTTCGCCTGCGATATCGACGAGGAAGCTGTCCGGGCGGCGAAGCTCGATTTGCCCGCGGAGATCGGACTTTTCACCGGTTCGATCCGGTCGGTGAAGGACCAGTGCATCGACCTGCTGCTTGCGAATCTCAACGCCGAGACGATTACGAATCACGCCGCCGAGATCCGCCGCGTGCTGAAGCCGGGCGGACGCGTGATCATCAGCGGCGTGCCGCCCCGGCACGGAGAGCGGGTGGTCAAGGCATTGACCGCCAATCGACTTCCACCTCGCGAAACGGTCGAGGCGGGCATCTGGCTGCGCATCGTCTGTTAAAATTGCGAGCGACATGCGTCGCAGAGATCTTTTCCCCACCCTCGCCGTCCCGGCATTGCTGAACGCGCAGGAGCGCGCCCGTACGGGCGGCCAAGCTACCATCCGCGACTTGGAACTGGTCCGCGTCTCCGGACGGAGGGCCTATGAGGAGGGCGATCAAAAAGGGCAGCATCAAGTGAATCCCTTGCACGTCTATGCGGAGCACCGCCCGGCGGAGTACCGCGAAAAGGTGCGGGCGGCAGGCATGGCGCGCGCCAGCGCTATCTACCTGCACATCACGACGAATGAAGGCGTCGAAGGGTTGTACGGTCCGGTGGACATGGAGGCCGCGGTGGTGGTGCATCGCCAACTCAGACCGTTTCTCAAAGGAATGGACGCACTGGCGGGCGAAACGTTGTGGGACAAGATGTTCCGGCTGAACCGGCACTCGCGCTCAAGTCACTTTATGATGGCGATCAGCGCGGTCGACAATGCGTTGTGGGATCTGCGAGGCCGTTACTTCAACACGCCGGTATACCGGCTGCTGGGCGGCCCGACACGCGGAGCGTGCGAGGCGTATGGAAGCTGCCTGGGCCATAGCGTCGAGCCGGAACGCATGCGCAAGACCGCCGCCGAGTTCAAACGACAGGGGTTCCGTCACCAGAAGTGGTTTATGCCGGTTGGCCCCGGCGACGGTGCGGCGGGGATGGTCAAGAACGTTGAGATGCTGCGTCATCTGCGGGAGGCGGTGGGGCCAGACGTCGACCTGATGTTCGATGCCTTTATGGGCTGGGACCTGAACTACGCCATTCAATGGGCCAAGCAGGTGGAGATGTATCGTCCGCGCTGGATTGAGGAGGCGTTTCACGTCGACAAGCTCGAAAGTTTCGTGGCGCTGCGCAAGGCCACGTCGATTCCGGTTGCAACGGGCGAACACTTCTATGGCCGCTGGGAGGCGAAGCGCTTTCTGGAGGCGGGCGCGATTACCGTCGTGCAGTCCGATCCGGAATGGTGCGGCGGCGTAAGCGAGTTGGTGAAGACCTGTCATATTGCGTCGGCCTACGACGCGCAGGTGATTCCCCACGGTCACAGCGTTCACGCGTCGCTGCATGTCGTGGCCAGCCAGAGCCCAATGACCTGCCCGCTGGTGGAATACCTTATCAGCAAAATGAGCAGCTACTACTGGTTCGAAAAATGGGATCCAAAGCCGGTGGACGGCAAGATCGCCCTGCCGGCGGCGCCAGGCTTTGGTATTGAGATCGACAACTCCAAGGTGGAGGAGCGCACGGTCCTGACGTGGGCCTGATTAGAGACCGGGCCACTGGCCGCGCAATTTGCGCATGCCTTTGAGCCACTTTTCATAGTCGTTCGCCTTGAAGCGAAAATACTCCAACACTTCTGGGTGCGGCAGTACCAGGAACCGCTGGTCGCGGACAGCTTCCATTACCGACTCCGCTACCACCGCCGGTTCAAGAAGCCCGTCCAGTAAAAAGCCCGCGCCCTTTTTCACCGCGCCGTCCAGCAGTTCCGTTTTCACTCCCATCGGGCAGACCGCCGAGACGCGAATGCCCCGATCGTAGTAGGTGACATGCAGCCACTCGGCGAACGCGAGCGCGGCGTGTTTGGTGACCGCGTACGGTGCGGAGCCGATTTGCGTGAGCAGTCCGGCCGCCGAGACGATCTGCACGAAATGGCCGCTGCCGCGTTCCAGCCAACGGGGCAGAAGGGCTCGGGCAGCCCAGACGTGGGCCATCGTATTCACCTTCCAACTCCGCTCCCAATCGCCGTCGTCATCTCCGAACGCGGCTACGCCGGCGTTGGATACGAACACGTCGAACTGCCCGGTGCATAGGGCGCGAACATCGTCCTCCCGCGAGACATCGCAGCGAATATCCGCGCCGGAAAGGTCGGCCGTAACAACGTCCCAGCCGTCCGCGCGGAACCGCTCCGCGATAGCCTTTCCGATGCCGCGTGCGCCGCCTGTGACGGCTATGCGTCCCACTTCTTCAACTCCCACTTGGCAACGGCCTCGCGATGGACTTCGTCAGGACCGTCGGCAAGCCGGAGCGTTCGCGCGTTCGCCCAGTGCCAGGCCAACGGGAAGTCGTCCGAAACGCCCGCGCCGCCATGCGCTTGAATGGCGCGGTCCAACACGCGGAGCGCCACGTTCGGAGCGATCACTTTGATCATCGCGATTTCGGACCGCGCCTCCTTGTTGCCCACCGTGTCCATCATGTGGGCAGCCTTCAGCGTCAGCAGACGCGCCTGTTCGATCTCAATCCGCGAGGTGGCGATATCGGCCATGATCGTCCCTTGTTCGGCCAGCGCCTTGCCGAAGGCGACGCGCCTTTTCACCCGTTTGCACATCAGTTCCAAGGCGCGCTCGGCCACGCCGATTAGCCGCATGCAGTGATGGATGCGGCCCGGGCCAAGACGGCCTTGCGCAATTTCGAATCCCCGCCCTTCGCCGAGAAGCAGGTTGGTGGCCGGCACGCGGACATTTTCGAAAATCAGTTCGCCGTGGCCGTGCGGAGCATGGTCGTAGCCAAAAACGGGCAGGGTCCGGACCACGCGGAGACCGGGCGAATCCATGGGAACCAAAATCATGCTTTGCTGTTTATGTTTCGGCGCCGCGGGATCGGTCTTGCCCATGAAGATCGCGATTGCGCACTTGGGATGTCCCGCGCCGGAGGTCCACCATTTGCGGCCATTCAGAACGTATTCGGCGCCGTCCCGCACAATCGACGATTGAATGTTGGTAGCGTCCGACGAGGCGACGTCCGGTTCCGTCATTGCGAAGCAGGACCGTACTTCCCCATTCATTAGAGGAGTCAGCCATCGCCGCTTGTGCTCCTCGGCGCCGTACTTTATCAACACCTCCATGTTCCCCGTATCCGGCGCCGAACAGTTGAAGGCCTCCGGGCCGATCTCGGACCGGCCCATGATTTCGCATAGCGGTGCGTAATCGAGATTGGAGAGATGTTCCCACAGATTCCACAAGCCGGCGGCGCGCGCCCTGCGTTTCAGATCCTCCATGTCGTAGGACTTTTCGTTCGGGTAGATATGCTCGTCCATGAAGGCCAGCAGCCGCTGGCGCAGTTCCTGGCAACGCTCGGAATATTCGAAGTGCACGGCCAACTAGGTTACCGAAATGTGCGCTCCAACGGATCGGGCAGATGGGCGATTGAGTTGAAAGCAATCATCGACACGTCTCCCTCGTGCACTCGCAGCGTCGTGACAGAGGAGTTGTAGCAGGCGCCGGCCATTCGCATCGCCTTCTCGTCATCGGCACCGAGCAAGGCCGCCAGCAGCAGGCCGATGGGCGTGGCGGAGGTGAAGATGGCAACGTGTTCCTTCGACGCTACGGCGCGTATCGCCTCCATCGCGGAAAGAACCCGAGCCTTGAATTCGATCCACGTCTCGCCTTCAACCGGCAGTTGCCCGGCGTACCAGGTCTTGAACACAGTCACATCGCAGCGGTTCCATTGGCGATGCACTGGCGCCTCATGGGATCGCATCGACCGCAACATTTCTTCGTACTCCTGCTTGAACTGCGGATCCCGCTCGCAAAGCACCGGCGCAAGCGAGCGGTACACGGCGTCGAGATCGAACTCGGCGAAACGAGTGTCGATCGCGGGCTCGCCGGCCGCCAGGCGGGCGGTCTCCTTCTGACGGGTCAGGCTGCCGGAGAGAACGCGGTCCAACTGGATTCCCTCGCGCCCGAACCACCCGCGCAGGCGCTCCGCCTGTTCGCAGCCCAGTTCGCTCAGTGTGTCGTAGTCGTGCCGCAGCCCCGCCTGGCCGTGGCGAATCAGGTACACGCGGCTCATCGCGCCGACAGCTCCGCCGCGCGCTCCACCAGCATGGTGACGCGCGCGCCAAAGTCCCGAAAGCGTTCATCGCGCGTCTGTCCGCGCACCCAGCGCACATAGATTTGTTGCAGAATCACGGCCAGTTTGAATACCCCCAAAGTTTCGTACCAACCGATGCGGCCCACGTCGAACCCGGTCTTTTCGGCGTATCGCGCGATGAGTTCTTCGCGCGAGAACCAGCCCCGGCCGCGCGGAGCGTCGTAGGCGGAGCCGATCGTCCAATAACAAAGCGTCAATCCGAGATCGGCGAGTGGATCGCCCACGGTAGTCATCTCCCAATCCAGCACCGCGGCGACGCGGTCCAGATTGCCGGCCCACATTACGTTGTCGAGCTTATAGTCGTTATGCACCACCGACGCAGCTTGGGACACCGGAATCGACGAGCGCAGATACTCCATCACGTGCGCGGCGTCGGGCCGGTCCGGCGTCTCGGCGCGCAACCATCGTTCGGACCAGCCCCCCACCTGACGCTCCAGAAAGCCCTCGGGTTTCCCGATTGGCACTCGCCGAACGTCCACCGCATGCAGGCTGGCCAGGCAATCGACAAACATTTCGCTCATTCGTTGCGGTTCGGGCGCGGCCGCGGGATCGTGAAAGATCCGCCCTCGCCGCCTTTCCATGATGTAGAAAGTCGCACCGATCACCGACGGATCCTCGCACAGACGCAGGGCGGCCGGCGCCGGAGCGAAGAGTGGATGGATCGCCGTGAGCACTCCAAATTCGCGGGCCATGTCATGCGCTTTGGGCGGCACCGGCCCCAGCGGAGCGCGCCGCAGCACGTACTCGCCGGAAGGTGCCCGGAGCAGATAGGTGAGGTTTGAATGCCCGCCGGGGAACTGTTCGACGCTGAGCGGTTCTCCGAACCAGGCGGAGAGCCGCTCCAACGGAAGTTCCTCGCCGGGCCTGACGGCGGCGGTGTCTGTCACCGTACTATTGAAACACCTGCGCTTCCGGTACGATGGCGATCTGCTCCGGTTTCAGGTTGAGCTTCTTCACTGAGATGAGCTTGTCCTCCTCCAGAATGTCGCCGGGCTTGGGCGAGTTGTACCTCATCGGGGAGGGCCCGTCTTCAAGCAGCGCCTTGCGCAGATCGGCGGCGTTGTCGCTGATGGCGACGATGTGCAGGCGATCCTTGCGCAGATGTTTCCTGATCGCCTTCAGCACGTCTTCATGCTTCAACTTCGCCAGTGCGGTTTGAATGTACTTCGTGTACTCCGGAATTCCGTAGAGCTTGGAATCGATGGCATAACCAAGCTCCGCCGACTTCGTCTTCATTAGCAGGTTCACGTTCCGCATCAGGAAGTCGCGTGTGGTTTCGAACTCGCTTTCGGCCATTCCTTTATCCACCAGGCGGTCCAACTCGAAGAGCGCCAGCCGCAACGCGAAGTGCGCCGTGGGAGGTTCCACGGGGCGGATCCACATCTGGAATATCTGTGAGCGGCGATAGAGATTTGGGTCGGGCTCGAGCACAAACATTCCATTCGGAAAGTACTCGATGTAGGAGTAGTCGCCATAGTTCAGGCCTCGAATTTCCCGCATGCGCTGGTACAGGTTACCGCCGCTGGAGCGATGGTTGCCGAACCACGTCGAGGCTAGCAGCAACGCCGGAAAGTCCGGGTGATTGCGTGTCACGTCGATGGGATATCCGAAGGAGTACGCGACAGAACGCGTTTTCTTCTCGACGATGGTTACGCGCGTTTCCGTTAAAGGCTTCACGGCGGGCAGTTTCACCGTGGAGGGCATGCCTTTTGGTAAAACCGCCAAGTCTTTCTTGATACGCTCGACAAAGCCGGCCGGATACTTTCCAGTCACGCCGACGATCAGATTCGCTTGCGTAAAGTGCCGTTTGTAAAAGCTCTGCACATCAGCAAGGGTCATCGACTCCAACGCGCTGGTGCGGCCGAGATTTGCCTCGCCGTAAGGATGGCCTTGGTAGAGTTTGCTGTAGAGCACCTCCTTCCCGAGTTCCTCGTCGTTGTTGCCGATTAGACCCAGGCGGAGCGCGTTCTTTTGCGAGTCGCGAAGGCGCTTGAAGTCGTCCTCCCGCCAGCCGGGCGCGGTAATCGCATCGCGCAGTAGAGCGTAGTAAGGCTCCAGGTTATCGACGTGTGTGGTGCCGACGAAAACAGTCATCTCCTTATCGACCTGGTTGACCATTCCGCTGGCCATCGGATAGAGCTCTTCTAAAATGTCTTTGTAGGCTTTGGTCTTCGAACCGCCGCTGGACATCATGGAGGCGGTGAGGTTGGCCAACCCCTCCTTGCCTTTCGGATCGTTGGCGGAGCCCGCGCGGAATGCGATGCGGAATTGAATGAGCGGCGATTGGCCGGGCATCGTCACGTATTCGGCGCCGAATGCGGCGGCGCCGCACAACATTAGCAGTTTGTTCATTTCGCTTTTGGCCCCGAGAGAGTAACGATGGTACGGCCCGTTTCGACAAAGTACTTGCGTGCGACGTTGCGGATGTCTTCCGGCGTCACCTGCTCCATGGTCGCGTAGAAGCGGTTGTAGGCCTCCGGGGTTCGGGCAAGCGCGATCGCTTGCGTCATGGTTCCCGCGATCGCTTCGCTGTTGTCGAGCCCCATGGCGAATCCGTACCGCATGTTGCTCTTCAGCGCCTGCAGGCGCTTCGATTCCAGCAGCGTGTCCTTCAGTCCGTTCAATGTCGAAATCACCGACTCTCGCACGGCGTCCACATCCTCCTGCTTCTTTACACGCGAAAGGACCGTGAAGAGGTACGGATCGACTCGCGGTTGCGAGCCTCCAAACAGCACATCCACTTTCTGTTCCTGCAGGACCAGCCGCTGATACGCCGGCGCGGTCTGCCCGAACGCCAAAGAGCCGATCAACTGGAGCGCCGCCACTTCCTTATCCGAATCGTTAAACGCCGGCACCTTGTAGCCGACTCCAATCCATGGGGCCGTCGGAACGGGCCATTCCACGTGGCCCTTCCTTTCCCCGGTCTGCGGCGCCTCTTTCGGAATCGGCGCGACATAGGCTCCGCGCTTCCAGCCACCCCAGTGCTTTTCCACCGCCGCTTTCACCTCGGCCGTCTTCACATCCCCCACCACCAGCAACGTCGTGTATTCGGGCCGGTAAAAGCGATTGAAGAACGTCTTCGAGTACTCGTACTGCTCCGGCATCGCCTTGATATCCGCCAGGAAGCCCATGGTCGTGTGCTTGTAGGTATGAGTGTCGAAAGCCAGGTCGCGGAGTTTCTCGAATAGCTTCGAAGTGGGATTCGCACTATTCTTGTTGTACTCGCCGTTCACCGCCAGGGCCTCCGTACGGAAGACACTCTCCGCGTAGTCAAGGTTCTGAAAGCGGTCTGCCTCCAGCTCCAGAATCGCCGGCAGGCTCTCCTTGGAGAAGGTCGCGTGATAGGCCGTCAGGTCGTCGCTCGTGAACGCGTTTGTCGCGGCCCCGGCGGACTTCATGATCTGTTCCCATTTCTGCGGCGGGTACTTCTTCGTGCCACGAAACATCATGTGTTCGAAGAAATGGGCAAAGCCGCTCTTGCCGGGCTCTACCTCATTGCGGGAGCCAGTGTTCACGACGATGTAGAGCGCCACAATGTTCGGGTAGTCGGTCGGGACAGTGATCAGCCGAAGCCCGTTCGGGAAATCGGTCTGCTCATAGGGGTAGTCGAAGATCTTTTTCGGCTCCGCAGCGGTGGCCAGGCTGAGCGCGGCAAGGAGCGCGGGTACGATTGGACGGGTCATCCTACCCTTCAGTGTACAGATCAGGTGAGTTCGGGCGGCAGTGGAAAGGGGCCACGCGCTTGTTCAAGCTGGCGGCCCGCGGATAGCAGCCGTTCTTCTTCCCACGGCCGGCCGATGAGCTGCACGCCGGCCGGCAATCCATCGGGGGTAATACCCCACGGAAGCACCAGTGCCGGGAATCCGAAAAGGTTCCAGGGCGTTGCCGCGGACATCGACACCAGAAACGGAGCCGGGCGCTCGCGATACCTCCAGGCGGGAATTGCGCACGGTGCTCCTAGCAAAATCGGCACATCGCGCATTTGCCGCAGAACGGCTGCCCGTAGTTTGTCTCGCACGGCGAGCTGCGTGACAACCTCAAGGCCGGTTGGCCTTGGCCGGTCCGCTTTCAGTAACTCCAACCCTGTCCAATGCGCCTTCTCCGGGTCCGTGTCGATGACCTGCCGTTTCAGCTCGTCGGTGAGCGTATTGAAGAAGAAGTCCCACACCTCCACCGCACGGTTCAGTGAGGCCATTTGGAACGGCTCAACGATATAGCCTAGTCCTTCCAGCGCGCTCGCCGCCGATTGAACGGCGCGGGCTATCGACTCGTCGCAAGGCTCCTCCAACAGGCCGATCCGCATTTCGCCCGCCTCCATGTCGCGAATCGGAACGGGTGCCGAAAAGGGGTCCTGCGGGTCGTAGCCGGCCAAAACTTCGAAAAGGATCTCCACATCGCGGACGGTTCGGGCCATCGGCCCGGCGACGCCAAGCAGTCCTCCTGGATGCGCGATCTCCGGATGATGGCCAGCGGCGGAGACGCGGCCGGGCGTCGGCTTCAGCCCGGCGATCCCGCAACAGTGGGCGGGTACGCGTATCGACCCGCCGCCATCGGAACCGATGCCTCCGGCCGAGCAAGACGCGGCGATGGCTGCGGCCTCGCCCCCGCTCGATCCGCCCGCGGTGCGCTCCAGATTCCATGGATTCGCGGTCCAGCCGGTGATGTGATTGTCGGTCTCGTAGTTGGCCAGGAACTCCGGGCAGTTCGTTTTGCCCAGGAGTACCGCACCCGCGTTGAGCAAGCGCTGGACGCTGGTGGCGTTGGCGGCGGCCCGGTGCCCTTTTCGGTACAGGCTGCCCGTAAGCGTCGGGCTACCCGCGACGTCGAAACTGTCCTTCACGGTCAGCGGCACGCCTGCCAAAGGACCGGGGCCGTGCAGGCCGCTCTCGAAGACAGAGACGAACGCCCGGAGGCGCGGCTGCAGGCGTTCAATGCGTTGCCTGTGCGCTTCCAGTAGCTCTTCGGACGAAATCGCACCGCGGGCCAGCGCGTCGCGCTGCTCTTCCAGCGTCCAATGAATCACTGCTTCATTGCACCAAAGATTCTCTGGAGGACGCCATCCACGGATCCGCCTTCGATCCAGCGCAACACGACAACCAGGTCGCGAGAGGGATCACAGAAAATGATGTTGGTGCCGTTCCCAACGTGGGCGAACGCCGACTCCGGCGCGCTGGGCCATTGGCCGCGGCCCGTGTTGAGGTACCAGTTCATGAAGCCGTAATTCGGCTGGACCTTCGTTGGAGTTGTGGCCAGCCTCACCCACTCCGGATTTAGGATCCGCTTGCCATTCCACTCTCCGTTCCGGACCGTCAACAGGCCGAACCGGGCCATATCCAGCGCGTGGATGAACATGCCGCCGCCCCAGTGTCCGCCGCCGGCGACCGATTGCACCATCACACCGTCGACGTTTACCCAGGCATTGTCGTAGCCGTACCAGCGCCAGGTGGACGAGGCGCCGATTGGGTCCATCACGCGCTGCTTCAGGATTCTCGGGAGCGGCTGGCGCCACACCTGCAAGGACGCCAACGCCAGCAGGTTCACGCGGACATCGTTGTACTTATAACTGGTGCCCGGCGCGTTGTGGTTGCGTGTTCGATACTCGTCCACGGCTTTGCCCACCGGCGGACGGTCGGCCCAATCGGGTTTGCCCCACAGCGTTCCCTCCCAGTCGCTGGTCTGACGCAACAGGTGGTCCCAGGTGATCGCCGCGTTTAGCCCCTTGTCGAATTCTCCCGTCGTAACGTATTTGCGAACGGGCTCGTCGATCGACCGGATCAGTCCGTCAGCCAGAGCGAGGCCCACAGTCGTGGACACGAAGCTCTTGGTGACACTGAACGTCATGTCGACCCGATCCGGCTCGCCCCATTCGGCGGCAATCACGCCCTTGTGGACAATTACACCGGTCATCGGGCCGCGCGGCTTGAATGGTCCCTGAGCCTCGCCATACATCTCACGGCCGAACGAGTAGTCGTGGGCGAGTTTCAGATCGCGGGGTGTTTTGGACTCATGAGATTGGGCGAAGGCGATGGCCTCGGCGAGCTTCGATTTGTCGAAGCCGCTGGCATCGCGTTTCCAATCCTCGTGGCGGCCGGGGTAGTAAGGCTGAGCCAGCAGCGCCCAGCCGGCGAGTAGGAGCAAAGCGAGGTGTTGCACGCGAAAATGCTATCACGGCACGATTGGTATCCTGGAGGTCGTGGACGCTTTGGAATTCGACGCTGCACGGCGGATGATCCTGGACACCGTGCGGGCGCAGCCCTCTGTCGAGACTGTTGCGTTGGCGCACGCCAATGGCCGCGTCCTGGCCGTGGACATCGCCTCCGACCGGGATTATCCGCCTGTCGACCGGTCTATCCGCGACGGTTTTGCCGTTCGTGCCGCGGACCTGCCCGGCGCGGCGCGCGTGATCGGCGAAGTGCGTGCGGGGTTCTCGTTTCCAGATACCGTTGGCCCCGGCGAATGCGTGCGCATCATGACCGGAGCTCCGGTGCCGCGTGGCGCGGATGCGATTGTGATGGTCGAATACGCCACGCTAGACGGCGGAATGATGAACACCCAAAAAGCACCCTCCGCCGGTGAGTTCATCAACCGCGCGGGCTGTGAGGCCGCGGCCGGTACGGCCGTTTTGCAGGCGGGCACGCGGCTGCGTTACCCGCACATTGCCATGCTGGCTACTGTTGGCATCGCCCGGGTCCCCGTCTATCGGCGGCCGAGCGTAGCCATTCTCGCCACAGGAGATGAGATTGTTCCGGTCGAGGCCACTCCCGCGGACTTTGAAGTTCGGAATTCCAACTCCTGGGCACTAGCCGCGCAGGTGGCCGATGGCGGCGGCGAACCGGAGGTGCTTCCGGTGGCCTCCGATGATCTGGAAAAGACCGTCGCGGCCATTGATCGCGGCCTGCAGGAGGACCTGCTCCTCCTGTCAGGCGGCGTTTCGGCCGGCGAATACGACTTCGTCGAGCAGGCGTTGGCCCGCCACGGAGCCGAATTTTTCTTCACACGTGTGAAGATCCGGCCCGGCGCGCCCGTGGTATTCGGCCGGGCACGCGGCCGCTATTTCTTTGGCCTGCCAGGGAATCCACTCTCCACGGCGGTCACGTTTGCGGTATTCGCAAGGGCGGCACTGGAATTGCTAGCAGGAGAGCGGGAGCCCTTTCTCCCGTTCGTCGAATGCCGAATGACCCAGACACTTCGCGAAAAACCAGGATTGACCCGTTTCCTGCCCGCGCGCCTGCTGGAAGACCGCCGCGTGCAGCCAATCTTCTGGAAAGGCTCCAGCGACGTTCCTTCGTTGGCGAAGTCGAACTGCTATATCGTCGCCCGGTCCGAACGGGAAGTTTACGCCGAGGGCGAATCGGTCGAGGTGCTGCCCGGATGAAGGGTAAGTTGAGCCACTACGACGCCAAGGGCCGGGCCAGTATGGTGGATGTTTCCGAAAAGAACGTTACCAAACGCACGGCCACGGCGCATGCCTTCGTCAAAATCCGGCCCTCGGTTCTCGCCAAACTGCCCGAAAACCCGAAGGGCGATCCGCTGGAGGTGGCCCGCATCGCCGGAATTCTCGCCGCGAAGAAGGCCGGCGAACTGATTCCTATGTGCCATCCGCTGCCGATTTCGCATGCCGTCGTCGAGTTGACGGTGGTGGCCCAAGGCGTCCGGATCGTGGCGACCGTGTCCACCGCCGGACAGACCGGCGTGGAGATGGAAGCGTTGACGGCGGCCGGTGTGGCTGCCCTAACCGTGTACGATATGACCAAGGCCCTGGATAAGTCGATTGAAATCCAGGACCTGTACCTTCTTGAAAAAACCGGTGGCAAAAGCGGCGATTTCCGCCGCGCGCCGAAATCGAAACCTCGCCAACCCCGCTGACATCCTTTCCATATGCGCATTACCCGAAGATCGTTCGCCGCCGCCTCGCTGGGCGCCCCGCTGGCCGCCCAGCAGAAGCTTCCCGAGGAGACGCCGGAAGATCTGGTCAAGTTCGTCACCTATTCCCGTCAGGTCATCGCTCCAACGACGGTTACGGACAAAGAGGGCGGTTACGTTCCGAATCTTCAGCCGCACGAGTTTCGCTTGTTCGATAACGGAAAGCCCCAGAAAGTGACGATCGAGAACGCGGCCCGGCCGCTCTCCCTGGTGGTGTGCGTCCAAGCGAACAACACGGTGGAGTCCGTTCTGCCGAACATCAAGAAGATTGGCTTACTGTTGGAAGGCACAGTGCTCGGCGACAATGGCCAGGCGGCGATCCTGGCGTTCGATCACCGCGTGCGCGTCATGCAAGACTTTACCCACGATGGCGATTTGCTGACTAAAGCGTTGAACAAGATTAACGCCGGCTCGACGACCTCGGCAATGGTGGACGCCGTTTCCGAGGCGGCGCGGATGTTGCGGCGTCGCGATCGCTCCCACAAGAAAGTCATTCTGTTGATCTCGGAGACGCGCGACAAGGGAAGCCAAGGCAAGACCCGCCAGGCGCTGCTGGACCTGCAGTTTGGCGATGTCGTGGTCTACTCACTGAACATTAACCGGCTCGTCACCAGCCTCATGACCAGGCAACCGGCGCCCAGGCCGCCGTCGCTGCCCCCAGGTGCGCGGCACATGCCGGCCGGCGCGCCCCAGACCCCGGAGAGCATGGCCGCCTACACTGGCCACTATTCCGGCAACTACGTGCCTGTTCTGGTGGAAATACTCCGGCAGGCGAAAGCCCTCTTTGTGGACAACCACGTGGAGGCGTTTACAAAGCATACCGGCGGCACAGAGCGATCCTTCCTGACATTCAAAGACCTGGAGCGCGTCGTGCAGGATATCGGCCAGGAGATGCAGAACCAGTATCTGATCTCCTACTCCCCGTCCACGAAGGACGACGGCGGCTACCACGAGATCGTTTTGCAGGTTACAAGGCCGGAGCTGCGCGTTCGAACCCGCCCGGGCTACTGGATGGCCGCAATTCCAGAGCACATGCGCTAGGCATGCGGATCGACAAGTGGTTGTGGGCGGCGAGGTTCTTCAAGACGAGGGCACTTTCGGCCCGCGCCTGTGACTTCGGCCGGGTGTCGCTCCACGAATCGCCGGTCAAGCCGGCGAAGGAACTTCGCACCGGCGACCGGCTTCGCATTCGCAACGACAGCGGTGACTTTGTTGTTGACGTATTGCTTCTTCTGGAGCAACGCGGCCCAGCCTCAGTCGCGCAGACCATGTATCGGGAGACCGCCGAGAGCCTCTCACTGCGGCAAAAGGCGGCGGAGGAGCGTAAGGCGCTACCCTGGTTCGACCACGCCGCCGGCCGGCCATCGAAGAAGGACCGGCGCGACCTGGAGCGCTTTCGCAGCGAGATGTAGCTGCTTGAGTTCTACCGTCATTTTGGCGCTGTTCACATAGACTGCGGTCAATGGTTGGCGGCAGTTCGGCGAATCTTTCAGCACGCAGCGCCGGGCGGATCTGCTCGATGCGTTATCCTCGGCAAAATGGCCACACGCAGAATCGGAATTCACTGCTCCACGGCGGGCGCGTTACAGAACGCCGGGCTAAAGGCGCTGGAACTCGGCGCGAACTGCCTGCAGATCTTTTCCGGCAGCCCAAGGACGTGGGCCGCGCCCGATCCGGAGCCGAAGAACGTGGCGAAGATGGCCGAACTTCGAAAGGCGAACGACTTGACGCCCCTGGTCATCCATGCCAACTACTTGATTAACCTCTGTTCGGCTGACGCAACGAACAGGCCGAAATCCGTCACGGCGTTCCGGGGCGAGGTACGGCGCGGGTTGACGATCGGCGCTGAGTTTCTTGTTGTGCATCCCGGCTCCGCCAAGGATCATCCTTCCCGGGAGGCGGCGATCGAAGCGTTCGCCGAAGGCCTGGTGGAGGCGTGCGCCGGGTTGACTTCGCCCGTCTTTTCAATCCTGCTTGAGAACACCGCCGGTCATGGCAACCTGCTGGGCGGCGATATCGCCGACTTGCGCGCAATTCGCGACGCCGTGGGCAACCGGCTTGGCCTGCCCATCGGATATTGCCTCGATACCTGCCATTCCTACGCCGCCGGCTATGAGATTACCGCCGAGAAGGGTTTGAAACAGTTTCTGGCGAATGTAGCCCACATTTCCGTTTTGAGCCGCGCGTGCGAATCTCCCGGATGCTCGTCCGCATCAATATCCATAGGGGTTTGAAGGCAGCGAAGACCCCTGCGGAGGACA
>Ga0194119_10005278_pt1 | contig 19387 bp, 20 predicted proteins | sample TA2MahC100mmetaG_FD_148620 | JGI IMG/M metagenome (GOLD analysis project Ga0194119, IMG submission 148620) | Freshwater microbial communities from Lake Tanganyika, Tanzania - TA2015018 Mahale Deep Cast 100m | ecosystem: Environmental > Aquatic > Freshwater > Lake | place: Tanzania: Lake...
CCACGCCGGGGTGCAGCCACACCTCACGCCCAATCTCTTTCATCCGGCGACAAAAACACCAGTCCTCCCCCCACCATTGAGCACCATATAGCTCTAATGGGGTTGGTATGTAGTCGAATGGCCCGGCATTGAACCTTTCGGCGGGGTAACTGTCAATCACGGTTCGTTTAATGAGCATGAAACCCCCGCCTACCGCATCAACTTGACAGGGCTCCGGGGGTATCTCTGCGGGTCCCAAGGTCCTGTAACCCAGGCCGTCCCGCAAGGCCGCGGTAGAGGTGATTATCGAGGTCTTCTGTAAGTAAAAGCCGACCACGATGTCTTTGTCCAATCCTATGAGGTTGTCCAAGTCCTGCGCTGTAAACTCCATGTCGGAGTCAACGAACAGCAAATACTCACCCTGGGCCAGATTAAAAATCGCATTGCGGGCATGGTGGATACAGGTTCCCCGGATATGGAGCAGTTCAACCTCCTCCCGGGGGACAAAGGCAAAGAGGTTGATTAAGCTCGTCACATACTCAGAGGTCAACCCGGAGTAATGTGGGGTGCCGATGGTTAAGAAAGGCCGGTTTTCGTTAGAAGTGCTCAAGGTGCAAGTCTCCTCTTTTATGATCTTGTAGGGCCAACACCGCCAGTACCGCATAATTAGCCAAATCAATCAGGGTGTCCGCCAGGGCCTCATCTTTCACCTGGGCGGCCTGACCATGCGCCAGCTTACACGCCCGGGCCAATTTGTCGGTCATGCGCACCAAAATTCCCACATGAACCGGGATACCTAACAGCACCGGCACCAGGTTATAGGATGATCCATAATCAGCGTTCTTAGCCTTGTGAGTAGCCGCCATGCGCTCAAGTATGGTTTCAAAGGTCATGCTGCTTCCTCCTGGGCTTTAGTGGCCTGTTTAAACCGCTCCTCAAGTTCCCGAAGATACTTTAATAAAAGACCGTGAGTCATATATTCGGCTCCTGCCCGGCTGCCACACCACATGAACGGCACCCGGTAGCGTACCTGAAAGGTAATTATGCTCTGCAAGACCGATTGTGGCTTCATGTCACTGCGATAGCGCCCCCGGGATACGTCCCCCAGGGAAGCCTCTAACACCACCGCGAACAGGTCATAATGCCGCCCACGAGCAAGCTCACGCTCAAATCTGGACCGTTCCTTTCCCATGAGACACCCCACCAGGTCATTCAAACTCTTGCGCTCAACCGCCGCCCGATCCTCAAATCCCGGTAAGGAATAATCCCCTACCGGCAAAGTGGCCGTCTCGGGTGTCAATCAAGATTCTCATGGGTTTTTAATGGTAAATTCTTGGTAAACCGTTTTTGTAAATATCTATAATCATAAGTATTCTAACGGTGCTTTCTGATAAGTAGTCAGGTGGTCACCTTGATATTCCTGTTCCGCAAGACCTTTATTTTCGGAGGCTCCCCCACCTCATCCGCCAGGGCGCCGGCGCCGTCGATCAGCCCAGCATCGTCAAGGACCGCCCCCAGCGAAAGCAAGAAAGACCGGTACTCGGACCACAGGCTCTCCGGCAAGGTCAACTTGTGAGGGAAGTCCACCGGAGCCCTCCCATTTTCGATTATCCAGGGGCTCCCGATCATTAAGCGCCCTGTCTTTTTCCATTCAATCCCAAAGCTTCGCATTTTACCGACGCCCTTAAACATTTAAACATGTCCGCCCCCCGGTGCTTTGGTGGCCGTTCGGCGATTGCTTTTAAGCCATGCGTCAATTTCTGTCGGGTCGAATCGGACCACACCTTCAAGTTTCAAATATGGGATAACCCCCCGGCGCACCCACTGATACGCCGTCACCCGGGCAATCTTCAGGGCCGCCGCCAGTTCTTCCGGCGAAATCAAATCCCCGCTCGCCAGCAGTTCTTTGAGGCTTGGCCTTTTTATCTTCTCTTGTTCAGGCATGCTCTTGTCCATTATCACGGGCAATTTTCTAATTTATTTCTGAGGGAGTAGGATTCGAACCCACGCCCTTAGTCCTGACCCCTTCATGGTTGCTACGTCTCCGGGGTGCGTCTTTTCCCACGGCCACCCCACGGCCACTCATTCTTCCCCTTGAATTTCAAACCCCTTCCTTTTTCTTCCGTACTCTGCGGCTTGTCCCAAAACCCCTTTAAGCATTTCCTCACCCTGAGGGGGCCGCGTTGGATTCGAACCAACGCTGTTGTTATTTTTGCCGTTTAAATTAGACACCTTATCTTACCCTTTCGCCCTTGCGGACGGCCTGCGGACGGTTTTCCAGGTGGTTCTGTGTGAAATATTTCCAATAATTCTCGGTGGTTGGGTTGGTAGGCGGAACAGGGCTCGAACCTGTGAGCCTAACTTGTAACTACCTATTATCTAACAATCTTTTCCGTGCTATTCTTGGCTTGCTGCCTTCCTGCTGCCGCTTTGTGTCGCTTATTTCTGGCCTTCCCACCACATTCCGGTTACCGCTTGGTTACCAAAAGTTACCGCTATTGGTAACCATGAAACCCGCATGGTTGTTGACTTAAAATGGCCGGTTACCGTTGTTACGCTTTTTTTCCGTATAAGCACCCCTCTGTACGTTTCAAACATCTCCCCCCCTCCCCTAAAGTTACAAGAGAGGTCTTATACGGAAAAAAATAGTAACTTCGGTAACTCACCCTTTAAACCCACAGCTGGCCTACACTTCACGGTTACCAAGCTTGGTAACTTTTTGTAACTTCGGTAACCCAAACGGTAACCTTTACAAGTGCTCCTCTTCTAAAATCTCATCGTGGATCAATTTATTAACTGGCAGGCAGATCACCCGTTTTGCAGATCCCTGAATTTTTCGAACATGAGTATTCCGGCCACTTTGCGAATCCTTTCCAGGCACGATAAAACCCTCTCGGGCCAAGGCCGCCAGCATATCGTTTCGGCCAAGGGATAAGAAATCGCCTTGCCGCCTTATGGCCTCATGCACTACCCGCAAAGCCGTTTCTGGCATGAGAAAAAGGGTTTCACCGTCTGTCCAGCCTACAAGCTCGGCATTGTGCGCTGGTTCGATGCTATCCCAACCGAAATTTCTTGGTGGAGGCGCACCAGCTACGGTTGAGGATTCTGTGTAAATCCGTCCTTGAAGGAAAAGCTCTCGAAGGATGGCCAAAAATTTCAAGGTGGGTCGTTGACCTTCAATAATCCGGGAATGTTTCTCTCCCAGAGCCTCAAATATTCCCCATGCCTGTTTAAGCATCTCGTAAGCCTGACCATCAGTAATTGCTCCCATAAGGGTTTGAAATCTCAGAAACATCTCAAACCCCACAGCTAACCAGGCCTGAATTTCCGGTATGCGAAGGTGAGCACTGCTTTGGAATGCGTCCCTGTACCCTGCCCACAGGTCTTTAATCTCGGCCAGGGCATTATCTAACCGGGGGGCCAGGTTCGCAAGGTAGGCCGCCATTGCCCCGGAGTAAAGGTGGGCTTCGCCTTGGGCCTCGGTAAGCCGGGTCTTGTCTATCGGAGTCTTTTTCTGATTAAGTTCAATTCCAAGATACCGGGCCGTGGCGCTCTGTCTTTGGCCCGGTAGGAGTATTTCACCCGTGGATATAATCAGGCAACGAGGATAATAATTGGGCCGTGCGGTTAAGTCCGGGGCCAAGCGCCCCCGGCTCGAACGGTTGCCGGCCTGGTAAATAATCCGCCCGGCTTTTTCAGTCATGGTATGAAATTCTTTGGAAGTTGAAGCCGGGATAAAATCATCGATGACGCACAGGGCATCTTTTAAGGTGAAAGTCAATTTCTCAAGAGAGTTTACGGTCGAAAACCAACTACCTGGCAAGCTTAGCCGGGAGAAATTCCCATAATGGGACAGGGCCAGGGCCGCCAGGGTACTTTTCAGGCTTCCCGTGGGGCCATATATCCATAGGGAGAAATCAATTTTCAGAAGGTCAGCAAAGGGAGCCAGATAAGCGCAGGCAATCAAGGGCGCCGTGATTTCCCACGGGGCAATGTCTAACAATCTCAAGCTTGCTTGGGCCGCCTCAATCCCTGCGGGATGGGGCAAATGGTAAAGCCCCAGGTTCTCCCCAAGGTCAACCTCAACAGGAGCTCCCCCGCCGATTGCTCCCCCGCCGTAAAGGTATCGCCACACCCCCCCGATTTTCCGCCAGCCTGAATGGGAAAAAACTGTGCATTGCTTTTTCTTTTGTGAATGGGCCATGATTGCATTAACAAGGTGGGGGCCAAGGGACCGCCCCGGGGCAACCGCCACCGCCGATCCCCATTCACGCCGTATCCAGGCCAGGCTGTCAAATTCCCTGGCGAGAATCCGGGCCGGGGGAAGGGGCCGCCCGTTGTCCAGGCTTCCGGTTATGAAAAATTCTTTGGAAGCTCTTAAACCATCATCCCGGGTTATTTCCTCAGTTATCCGAGCTGTGAAGTTAGCAAGGTAGGAAGTCCGGGGCATCCCTTGCCGGTCGTATTGCTCAAGGCACAACCGCCCCCTGTCCACAAAATAATTGTGGCCAATCCAGGGGGTTTTTTCAGGTTCGCTTTCGATTCGGTCCGTGTCAGAGGCCTGTGGGCCGGTCTGGGTTCCTTGCTTAGCTTTGCCGGGGTTATATCCTTCCGGGGTGTTTGCAATGGCTTTATTGATAGTCTGTGCTGCCAGCCGTTCCCACTTCTTGAGCCTGTTGGGGTCCTGGCAAAGTCCTGATTGCTTGAAGAGCCGACCTATCCTGCCGGGGTCCTTATTCGTCCAGAATGCCAATTTATGAGCAAGGGCATAATCAGCCTCAGAGGGGGAAGAATAGCCGGTGGTGTCTCCCTGCCATAGTCGAGAAAACTTGGCGTCTGTTTGGTTCGCCTTGTCAATTAGCTCCCGGTCTGATAATTCCAAGGCCGGGCCGGGGCCAGAGGAGGGGGCTTTGTGTTGGGTTTCGGGTTTGCCGAAAACCTCTTTATGCAGGGCTTCAAGCTCGGCTTGCCGGGGTTCGATGGTGGCATGGGTCCCCTCAAGATGGTGGCCGGTCATGGTGAAATATCTGGCCTGAGAATACATCTCAACCTTGCCCTTGCGGTTGCCGCCTGGGGGGACCTTGCCTTTTATCAGGATATGCACCCCGCTCCCGCTGGGGCTTATCTCGGTATAGCTCGCCAGCTGGTCAATAATCGCTTGTGCCCAAGGTTTGATGATCCCGGTTTCGGGGTCCCTGCATTTGTCCAAGTCAATCCCGGTGTAAGGATCATCGGCGCTAAATTCAAAACCAACGCCTGCAAAGCCGTTTTCCTGTGAAACTACCTTGGCCTTGACGAACTGCCCCCACGTTGCCGGGTTATCCGCCTCAGCTTTCCGTTTCGGGTACTGGGGGCAATAAGGGATTTTGGTAGGCTTTCCATCCCTGATTTCTGACTTCCACAGGACCCATTGGGGCCGGGCCTTAAGCTCCTGAGGGATTTTCTCAAGGTCTTGGATCATGCCGCCGCCTCGAAATCGAGTAATGCCCTGTCAAGAGCCAGGCTCAGAGCGGAATCGAAATGACCGTCAGCAGGGATAAGTATGGTCAACAGATAAGGCCGCACCAAGGCTTGATATTTTTTGGAGGAAATGGTATTAAAAATCATTCGCAATTAACCTCACTCACCGCCGCCCCTGGTCATGGCCCCCGCCAACCAGGGGTTGCTGTTTATTGGCCGGGCCTAACACTAATTCCCTGCTTTCTCGGTCTCTTGTTTGAGGAAGTCTTGCCAGGCGCAAAGGTCAACAAACAAGCGACGCCGGATTTTTTTAAATAGCTGGGGTTGTTCGCCGGTGTAGTACCAACGCCTCAATGTGCCTGGACGGTAGAAGACCCCGGCTTGTTTCAAGGCTGTTTCATCTGAAAGAGAGACCAGTTGCATTGAGTTCCCCTTTGCGTTTTCCTCGCAATGTAAAGGAAAAGAATATTCGCCGACATACACGAAAAGGGGGTGCCCCCAAATCGTGATATTTCTTTGGAGTGTGGGGGTGGGTTATCTTGAGTAGGTTACAAGAGGGGAATTACTATAAAGGCTTAGCCATTTGGTTTGGTCATTTTCATGTTAAGCTTTTGTCTTTACCGGCATTGCCTTGTATCCGAAGACGTGATTTTAAGGATTTGGGGATTGAGTGTTCGGCCTCTTTGATTAGGTTCTCAGCCTTGCTATAAGCTCGCCTGACCTTTTCGTAAACCCGTTTAGTCTCATCGTCATAATTTGGATCATTGCCACTGGTTTGTGGAAAAATCTCCCAGGTAACCTGAAGACGACTTTTGCCCGATTTAACCATTTTATAAACCTTAAAAGGGGAGCATTGGTTCCTTGAAATGGTAATCCCCCGTTTAGGGGTTTCAGTTTTAATGGTAACTTTATGGATTTTAATTAGAAATTCGATTTCGGCCAAAATTCTTTCTTTGGGAGCATGGAGATCAATATCTATTAAGAGATGCCTGCCATTTTTCTTAAAAGGTTCAAGGGGAACAAATTCTTTCTTTAGAGGTGGTGAGATTTTGGAACCAAATGGTCTAAGTTTGGGTCCAGGATCAAGAGGTATTTCCTTTACAACAAATTTAACGGCCTGACGGCGAACGGTCCGCACGGCCGTCATTGAACCGGCAACATCGGGCAGTTCCTTGTCGGGGTCAAATAGATACGGAATCTTAAGATCGTGTGCCAGCATTGTGGCTTGATAGCTCATCCGAAAAAACCGCTCCCTCTCCTGGGTCAGTTCACATTGAGTGGGGTCTAATTTTACCTCTTTGGCCCACTCGGTAAAGGCTTTGTCCACCAATCTGGGATACGAATCAGTCTCTATCAGCGCTTCATAATAGAGTTTCTGTTTTTCCCAATCCTCTTTTGCTATGTCTTTAAAACTTTGCCTCATTGCCATCTCTCCTAATGGCTCTCCATGATAATTGACCCCCAAGCTGGTGGAGATAGCCAGCCTGTCCCCGGCCAAAGGTTAGGGGGTCAAATCTTTGTTAAGTTCTAAGGCGGCCATGATAACCGCTGTGTCGGGTGCGGTCTCTATCCCCGGAAATTCTTCATCAATTCATAAGAGGTTTCAGCAGTTCAGGGATGCTTTCTCGCCATTGCAGTTGTTCCTGGACGTCCCTGCGTTCCTTGGCAAGCCAGGCCAGAATTTGACTAACATCGTAAAGATGTCGCACCCCCTCGGGTGTCCCTGGTACGCGCTTGGTTTGGCGCATGGGAATGGAGATGGGGGTATTGACCTTATACGGGCCCACGACCTCGGCATCATAGCCGGTTTGGGAAATGTGCCAAGTTCTGGCTGCGGCTTTGAATCCCCAGCACTTGCGAAGGTCTTCCTTTATCCAACTGGTAAACTGTTTGTATGTGACAACACGCTTAAGCCATTGTTCCAAGTTGCTCTTTTCTTTCTTTGATTCCTCAAGCCCGCAGATCAAGACTGCCTCAATGTCCGCAAGACCTATTTCACCTATATGGCGCCGGCGCACATCGGAGCGGGTTACGCCAATGATAAGACCATTGCTACAGACAAAACGAAACCAGCCCATAAGCGCCCGGAAACGGGTGCTACCGTCCACCGAATTGAAACATTCAAGCCGGAGAGTCATAGAATGACCGTCACCAGGATCAAAAGAATATTCTTCCGGCAGATAGAGACTCAACGCCATCCGCTCGCCATACTCTGTAATCGTCAATTCTGCAAAAACATCTGTGAGTGGGATATTGATGACTCCAACGGCTTTAGTGGCAACGTTCAACACCTCCATGTGAGGTATGAGGACATACTCTTTGGAAACCACCGCCACAGGCACAAAGTTTGGGTCATCAATAGTCGGTTTTCTGACAATGGTATCCAAGCGCTCATTTAGCCGGGTAAGCTCGCCTCCAGGCTGTCCCAAAGAGAAGGTCCGTCGTTCGAAATAAGGTATATGGCAACCGATGTCCGACAGCGGTCCTGCGTAAAAGGAAATAGGTGAGCTGAACCATTTGGGGCGGGTATCAGGGTTTGCTTGTTGTGGCGTTCTGAGGTGGATCATTTTGCACCTCCGATTATTCCCGACCAGGCATAGGCCCGGCGTAAAGCCTCCGCTCTCTAAATCAGTTTCTTAAGTTCGTTTTCGGTGATCCCCATTTGCTTGAGGATTGCGTTAAAGGTCCCCTTGGGAATGAAACCCCGCTGGATCGTGGTTATACGCCGGCCGGTTCCGGGATCATAAACCAGGGTGTGCTTGCCCCCTTCTTTAACTTCATACCCCAGCTTTTTAGCCGCCCGGATTAATTGCTTCGCGGTGTAGCTCATACCGCCTGGGCTTTCTCTTTAGCAGCCTGTAATTCGTTCTCATGGTCAAGGCATAATTCCAGGGCATCAGTGATATTATCCAGGGCCTCTTGCTCAGTTTCACCATGGGAGATAGCCGCCGGTTCTTCCTGGCATTGCACCGTAAAGCCTCCGTCCTCCAGGTCCGGGGTGAGGATAACGGTAAATTCCCTGCCCTCCACCATAACCTTTTCCTCCTTGGGGGTTGCCAGCCTCTTTAACTCTCCCTTTAGACCTTCAATGATTTGCCCCAGGGCGACAGGGAAAACCTGCTGGCCCTGCTTGAGCGCGTCTATAATCTTCTCCCGGTCCCGGTCCACGTCCACGACAAAGAGAGTTTCACCATCGGTTACAACTCGCATTTCGGCCAAAGGCTGCTTAACATCTGGAAAGTGCTTCCTTAGCCAAGCGAGACAATTCTGAATTTTTTGAAGGCTGATTCCTGCATCTCTAAGATGCTTGGCTACCCTCAAGGCCACCAGGTCTTTAAAGGAATATCCCCGCCTGGTCCCCTTGCCCGCTGCCGGTATAGAGGGCCTGACCACGCCGGTTGTAGCCCAATGCTCCACTTGCCGCCCCGACACGCCGGTTAAGGCAATCACTATCTTCTTACCGAACATCATAATCCCGCCTCCTACATCATAAATTCACTAATGGATTTATAATTGCCTTATGGCGGTTTGTCAAGAGGAAAAGAAAAGCCCCGGCATATTAACCGGGGCCAAAATCGGTTTACCAAATGTTTACCATTCACCCCTTCATGGAGGTATTCTCTGGCCGATTTCCTTATAATGCTTATACACCCATTTTGACTGTAAATCCAGCAAAGTGTGATTGTGCCTATTTTTCCGGCTATCCACCTTGTCCTCATTCGCATGCAGGAGGTCAGGGGTTCAAGTCCCCTCATCTCCACCAACAATTTAGGCCACTTAGGTGGCCTTTTCTTTTTGGGGATAATGACTACTGCGGGGTTTACTGCGGGGTTTTTTATTTTTCTGGCTTATTCCTTGCGACCTTGAGGCAAAAACAATCCAGGTAGTTACTCGGTATAAAAGCCATGGCGATGGCAAAACCGGCGGCGTTTTATCAAGCCGCGGTCCCTGCCGGCTTTATCTCCTCCTATTTCCGCGCCGCAAGCCTGCGAAGCGTCCCGCAGATTCACATCCATTTCAGGCCGATCAGCAACCTCGGAATGGCATCGAAAAACTACACCAGGCTAAAGGCGGTATCCGGGATGATGGATCGCTTCTCCCAGTCGTATTGGACTTACAAGCTTTTTCAGGCAATGCGGAATATAGGTTCTGAGGGTTAAAAACTCAAAAACGACGGGTAATCCTTTAGTTAGCCTGACAGACTAATGGTTAGGAAGCATAAATCAAATTATCAGAAAAATCTCCTTGGCGAATAGCGGAGCAAAAAACATAAATTGCTAATATAATTATAAAAACAGTCTAGACATTTTACTAGTGAGTATATATGGTTAGAGATCGCCCTTTCCAGGTGGTCTCAACCATGCCAGATATCAAGCGAAAATGGTCATTTACCTGTTTCCCGGCCGCGATCAGAATCTTGTTCAAAGGCATGCCCGGTGTCTGGCGCCATCGACATCGGTTGGTCTTTTGCTGGTTGATCGTCATGCAGAGTGTCGCCTCGGGGGCCAGGACCTTGAGCGGCTTATCTCAATCTGCTCCTGGTTTTATCACCGAATGGCGTTTCCGGCGTTTGTTATCCGCCGGGTATTGGAGTCTCAAGATGCTCCTCCACTGGTTTGCTGAGGAAGCCATAAAAAGTCTCCCGGGGCCCGAAAATAAAGTGGTCTACGTTATTGTCGACGGCAGCAAAAAAGACAAACGGGGCCAAAAAATTGATCCAGGCCAGGGATAAAGCTGATTCCCATCGCCGCTGGGGGTTCGTTTTTGCCATCGCCCGCACCTGGAATATGGCAGACGGCAAAAGTTTAAGAAACTTGGTGAAGCATACGCCACATAGCTGTTATCGCCAGACCTGGATTCCTCGCTTGCCTGACCACAAAGGACGTAAGACCTTCTGGATCTTTGAAAAACTCACCAGTCTCAAACACCTGGGAGATGTCACCGTGGTTTTGACCAAAAAAGGGCGTAACGTGGGCCCCAAAAATACTAAACTCTTGGTGACCAATCTGCTGGAGCTGACCGGAAGACAGGTGATTGACATTTACCAGAGGCGCTGGGCCATAGAAATTCTTTTCAAAGAGCTCAAATCCGGTTTGGGATTAGGCGAACACCAGGTGACCAAAAAGCTACCACGCATCGAAAAATCCCTGGGCATCGCTCTGATCGCCTATCTCTTTGTATTGCGAGCTCGCAAAGATGACATCAAACCTGGCAAACCGTGGAGTATCTTCCAACTCAAAACCAACTTCACCATGGACCTGATCCAGAAACAATTTCAACATTCCATCAGACTGGAGATAAATAAATGGAAGAAAGCCGCTTGATATCTGGATATCTAAATTTTACCCGTCGGTTTTGAGTAAACAAACCGCAAGATTTTTGCCCCGGGGCTTGGCAGGTATAGGTTACTGGTACAGTCTGGTTCCCTTCCACCAGTGGGCTTATCGGGGCATGTTAGCCGCCATTGCCGCCGCAGTGGGGAAGCCGGTAGTGAAAGGCCCCGAACCATGCAAGATTAGTAGCCGCCGGCACGCCAAAAAATAAAAGCACCAAATGGGGCAGCTATGAACCCTAAACGCTTGAGAGCTTTGAAGGCGGGGAACCTCAGAAAAGGTCCAGTGGTCTACTGGATGAGCCGCGACCAGCGCGCCCAGGATAATTGGGCTTTATTGTTTGCCCAAGAACAATCCTTGAAGACAAAAGAACCGCTGGCGGTAGTTTTTTGTCTGATGCCGCAGTTTTTAGGGGCCACTTTCCGGCAGTACTCCTTCATGATTAAGGGACTATCGGAAGTAGAGCAGAACTTAGCGGCAAAGAATATCCCCTTTTATCTTCTCTGCGGCTCTCCGGAAGTGGAGCTACCCGAATTTATAAGAAAATATGGGGTTGGTTGTCTGATCACGGATTTCGATCCCCTGCGCCTGAAAAGGGAGTGGAAGGAGGCGGTGGCGAAAAAAATCGACATCCCGTTTCTGGAGGTGGATGCCCACAACATCGTCCCCTGCTCGGTAGCTTCGGATAAACAGGAATATGGGGCTTATACCATACGCCCCAAGATTTTACGCGCCTTGCCGGAATTTTTGGATGAGTTTCCGCCTCTGCAGAAACAGGAGGTGGTCTGGGGAGAACCAACCGACCCCATAGACTGGCAGGGGATTCTGGCTGGATTGAGCGTGGACCGCGCCGTGTCCGAAGTCAGTGGGTTCAAGCCGGGAGAAAGGGCGGCGTGGGCGGTATTGGGGGATTTCTTAGAAAATAAGCTGCCTTTTTATTTTGAAGGGCGAAATGATCCAACCCGGGATGGGCAATCCAACCTTTCCCCTTACCTGCACTTCGGCCAGATATCGGCTCAAAGAATTGCCCTGGAGGTGGAGGACTCCCTATCGGGACAAAAGGCGAAAGAAGCTTTCTTGGAAGAACTGATCGTGCGGCGGGAGCTTTCTGATAATTTCTGTTTTTACAATCTCCAGTACGACACATTTGACGGTTTTCCCTCGTGGGGTCAGAAGACCCTGAATGAGCATCGCCGCGATCCCAGGGAATACCTGTATACCCTGGCGCAGTTCGAGCAGGCTCAGACCCACGATAACCTTTGGAATGCGGCGCAAATGGAAATGGTGCAGACCGGCAAAATGCATGGCTACATGAGGATGTATTGGGCCAAAAAAATCCTGGAATGGACCCGCTCTCCAGAAGAAGCCTTGCAGATCGCCATTTATCTCAATGACCGCTATGAGCTGGACGGCCGGGACCCCAATGGCTATACCGGCATCGCCTGGAGCCTGGGCGGGGTCCACGACCGGACCTGGGGTGCGCGCAAAGTTTTCGGCAAAATTCGTTATATGAGCTACAATGGCTGCAAATCAAAATTTAACGTGACAGCCTATATCAACAAATATCTTTAGGACCATCGCTATGCTCACTAAAATAAGATTGGGAATCAGCTCCTGCTTGCTGGGCGAAAAAGTCCGCTATGATGGCGGGCAAAAGTTGGATCATTTTATTACCGAAACGCTGGGGAAATTTGTGGAGTTTGTCCCGGTCTGCCCTGAAGTCGAATGCGGCCTGGGAATTCCCCGGGAGGCCATGCACCTGTCATCGAGTCCTGAGGGGCCTCGGCTCGTGACCATCCGCACCCAGATGGATCACACCGAGCGCATGCGGGCTTGGGCCCAGAAACGTGTCGTGGAGCTGGAGCAGGAAGATCTGTGTGGCTTCATTTTCAAAAGCGACTCCCCCAGCAGTGGCATGGAGAGGGTAAAAATTTACTCGGCCAAAGGGATGGCGGACAAGACCGGGGTTGGCCTCTTCGCCCAGGAGTTCATGCAGCATTTCCCCTTGTTACCCGTGGAAGAGGAAGGGCGCCTGCATGATCCCGGCCTGCGGGAAAACTTCCTGGAAAGTCTTTTTACTATGAAGCGCTGGCGAGAAACCCGGGCTTTAGGGACCAAGCGGGGACATCTGGTGGATTTTCACACCCGCCACAAGCTGCTCATCATGTCCCACAGTCCCAAGCACTACGGGGTTTTGGGGAAGTTGGTGGCTCAGATGAAGGAAATTCCCCTGCCGGAGATGTATGAGCGATACCAGACTCTGTTAATGGAAGCCCTGCGTCTCAAAACGACTATTAAGAAAAATGCCAATGTATTGCTACATGTGATGGGTTATTTCAAGAAAAATCTGTCGCCGGCTGAAAAAGAGGAATTATTGAGAATTGTTAATAACTACCAAAAAGGCTATATTCCCCTCATCGTCCCGGTAACTCTCCTTAATCATTACATGTGGAAATATGACCAGACTTATCTAAAGAGCCAGTATTATTTAGATCCCCATCCATTGGAGCTGAAATTACGCAACCATGTCTAAAGATTGCGTATTATATCTGGCAATTCATTAACCTGGAAAGTTTTAATGCATTATATTTTTATAATATCAAAACCTTATAAAGCTTATTGCAACCCATCCAAGAAATTTTCCCCAGATTGAATCAGCTCTCTCAGCCTGTCCTGAGACATGCGCTTGAGGTATCGGACCAAGGGTTTCCAACGAGGGTTTTGTTGAAAATAATCCTGGTGTTTCTCAGTAAACCGCCAGAATAATCCATCCCAGATTTGACACCAGGGACCTGCCGGGTAGTCGCTCATCTTCAAAAGGTAGTGGCTCGCACTCACATAAGGTTTGGTCATGATCAGGCCACCGTCGGCGAACTGACTCATGCCATAGACATTGGGGACCATAACCCAATCATAGGAGTCGATGAACATCTCCATAAACCATTGATAGATCGCATTGGGATCTATCTCCGCCAGCAGCAAAATATTGCCCAAGACCATGAGGCGCTCGATGTGGTGGGCGTAGGCGGTGGTCAAAAGGCGATTGATAAGGGTGTCCACGGGAGGGAGGCCGGTGTCGCCGGTATAGAAAGCCCGGGGCAAGGTCTTGGTGTGGCCCCAGAAATTGCCGGCCCGCTGCTTTTCCCCCGCCAGGAGGTAGACTGCCCGGACGTACTCCCGCCAGCCCAGGATCTGCCGGACAAAGCCCTCCAGGCTGTTGAGATGCACCGGGTGTTCCCCGGCGAAAGCCAGGGTGGCTTCCAGCACCTGTTTCGGAGTCAGCAAACCGATGTTCAGGAGGGGAGAAAGCAACGAATGAAAAAGATAGGGCTGGCTGGCAGAGATGGCATCTTCATAGTCCCCGAAATTCCAAAGTCGGCGCATCAGAAAATCTTCCAGCCACCTTTGGGCTGCGGCATGGGTCACGGGATAGAGAAACTGGGAGGTCTCGCCAGGGTGGTCGGAGAATTTCAGGGAGACGTAATCCCTGGCCGCAGAAGCGTAAGGCTCATTTCCCGGATCCGGTAAGGCCGGCACTTCGAGGCCACGGGGCAATTTCCTCCGATTCAGGGGGTCGTAGGTCCAGTGGCCGCCTGCAGGCTTGTCTTCTTCCAGCAAGATGTTCCAGCGCCGCCTTTGATATATGTAAAAACTGGTCTGGTGAAAGGTTTTGCCCCCCTGAAAAAATGCCCCGATATCGTCTTCAGAGCATAAAAACCCCGGAGTTGCCAAGGAATGAAGCTTCACCCCCCATGCCGCGGCCTGGCGGCTCAATCTTTCCGTCAAGCCCCGTTCCACCGGCTGGCAGGTCACTATTTCGCTGACACCGTTCTGCCGAAGACGGGAAAAAAGATACCCCATACGCCGGTCCTGGACAAATTCCAGGTAATGGACGAGGTAGCCGCGGCTTTCCAGGAAGTCCCGGTAAGCTTGCATGCTGGCCCGGTGTAACATTAATTTTTGCTTGTGGAATTTGATCAGGTTCACCGGGTCCCAGAAAAACCACTGGTCTTCCACCAGATAAATGATCCGGGCCCGCTTGAGGCAGGGATTATCGCTAAATAGTTGGTGTGGGAAAATTATTGCCGCCGCGTCCATGGTTCTGCCTGAGTTTTAAGTCTCCCTTGAAATACGTCGGGTTGAGAGGTATCAGCTCTGGGAATTACCTCCTTGCCAGTACCTGATAGACCGTCAGCAGCAATTCACTCCACCACCCGACAAAGGAAAGCACAAAAGCGACGGCGATCTTCTTTTGCATTTCCGCTGGCAGGAGCTCGGAGGCCCGCCCCTCGCGTTCCCGCCGGAGGAGAAACGGGCTGACGGAGAAAGAAAGGAAAACCCCATTCACGATGAGCACGAACATGATGGCTGCCTGCACTGCTAACGAAAAGGTCCAGCCGCGCTGATAGTGAAAAACAACCGCTCCCATTATTGCCAGGGTCATTCCCAGCCAGATGAGGGGTTTGGTCACCTTGTGGGTGCGGGTGGTGGCTTCGGTCCAGTAAGGAGACTTTCTGCCCAGAAAGCCGTGGAGATCTATGACCGTGACCGCCCCCAGGCCGATTATAAATCCTGCCAGGTGGAGGTAGAGACCCACGAATTCCATCCAGGTGAAACTGTTCGACACCATAAACTCAAGCTCCTCTGCGGTGTTGACAATCTGCACTCATCTGGAAGTCAATTTATCCAGAACAAATTTTGACAACGAAACTGCCGGTGCTTATTCTACCCCAAGGGATTATTGTCCTAACATTAAAGAAAATGTCCCCTGGAGATCTTTCATACATGACATAATTGACTCGAAAAGTCTCGCTATTTTGCACGTCAACTTACGGTGGCAGAGCGATTTTGCCAGTCATGTCGAGATGTTTTACGTTCCGCTGAATGTCTGGCGGGAACTGGAACTTTTGCCCAATTCTCTGGCCCAGGCACTTCCAGGGCAGAGAGCGGGATTCGTCGTCAAGGCCTCATTTTCTCCCGGGAGCCTGGTGCCTGGCCATAATGAGTCTCTGGTGAGATGGTTCCCGCCAGAGAGTTTCGCCCAAGGCCGGCGGGCGCCAAGGTTGGGACGGTTTTATCCCCGGGGTTTCCTCCCGGGCTACGCTCAAAACTCCCAGCCTTTCCGGTGCAGGTCAATCAGCGATGTCGGGTTTTCTGCCGATTTTAACCACCCTATGGCTAACCAGAATTTGGAGATCGAAATCACTGTGGACGAGGTACAAAAAGCGGGCTGATACCGGCGGGATTTGCCATGACTGGCTCCAGATTATTTGCGAGGGCCCCGGCATGCAGGTTCGGCAGTCCCGGACGCCCACGGATTTCTTTACCGACAACCCTTATGCCCGGCCTGATGCGCAGGACGACGCGCATTTTTACGAGAAACCCAGACTGGTAAACCACATTGATGACCAGGCCGACGCCACCATCAGTTCACTCTATGGGCGTTTGCTGAAACCCGGCAGCCGGGTCCTGGACCTGATGAGCAGTTGGAATTCCCACCTGCCCGAATCTCTGGAACTGGCGCAATTAACCGGGCTGGGCCTGAACCGCGAGGAACTGGCGCAGAATCCCCGGTTATCCGACTATGTGGTCCACGACCTCAATGGCAATCCTGTCCTTCCCTTTGGAGACCAGGAATTTGAGGCGGTGATCTGCACGGTATCCGTGGAGTATCTTACCCATCCTGATGAGATCTTCCGGGAAGTGGCCAGGATCTTGAAACCCGGTGGCTATTTTATCCACACCTTCTCTAACCGCTGGTTTCCGCCTAAGGTTGTCAGGATCTGGACTGAACTGCTGGAATGGGAACGGACCGGATTAGTACTGGAGTACTTCTTGCTCAACGGCGCCTTCGACCATCTCCATACCTTTTCTGCCAGGGGCTGGCCCCGGCCGGTTTCGGACCGCTACTTCCCGCAGGTGCCTGTATCGGACCCCGTTTACGCGGTCTGGGGGCAAACCAGGGGATGACCCCGCAACTTTTTAACTAAATCACATAAAGTTGTTTCATCCACGGAGGATGTGATGGCAAATCTTGAATCAGGGCTTGTTGGGTAAGCCGAGCTTACGGTGGAAGAAACCCATACTGCCAGTCATCTGGGCAGTGGCGGGGTTGAGGTATTGGCGACACCGGTTATGATTGCCCTGATGGAGGATGCAGCGCGCTCCTCGGTAAACTCCGAGCTTGACCAGGGGCAGATGAGCGTCGGAGTAAATCTAAATGTTTCCCATCTCGCGGCCACCCCGGTGGGGATGCGGGTCACCGCCCGGGCTGAACTGGTGGCCGTTGACGGACGAAAGCTAACATTTAAGGTAGAAGCTCACGACGAGCGGGAAAAAATTGGCGAAGGCACACACATCAGGGCAATTATCAACCTCGACCGTTTCATGGCCCGGCTTCAAGAAAAGGCCAGGCCGAAAAGATTGTTGACCTTAGCCGCCGCTGCGGATTTATTAAGAATCTCCCCGGAAATATTACTCCGGCATGCCCGTACCGGGGTCATTCCGGCTAGCAAGGAAGGCCGGTCTTGGCGGTTTTCCCAGAGAGAACTGGAGGAGTGACTGCATAGTGGCGGCCCCCAGGTCGTCATGGACGCGGATACCTCTCCCTGGGGCAAGTAAATCTGTTCAGCAGGCTTCACTATGGTGAAGTACAGGTGGTGGGGGGCTTAGGGGTGAGATTTTCGCAATCATTAAGGATAACGCGTAAACTCACCCCCCGTTTCCCATCCAGAAGCGAACAAGATTACATGATTATATGATAACCGGTCATTTGACCGGATTGTAGGTTGGGGCGGTTGCCGGTGCTTTTCCTTTGAGGGATTCCTGGTAATACCGGTAGGTAAGAGGGCGGCCCTCTTTCAAGACCTCGGCATTGACCGTATCGCCGATAAAGATGGTGTGGGTACCCAAATCAATCCGGTCAATTACCTTGGCCTCCAGAACCGACAAGGCATGTTCAAGCACCAGCGGGCAGCCGGTAACCCCCATTTTGAACTCCACTTGGCTGAGCTTGTCCACATCCCTGCCCGACCGGAAACCGAAAAGTCCCATGAAGGTCATGGGCGCCGACTCATCCAGCACGGATACTCCAAACAGACCACTTTTAGAAATAAATTTATGAGTCAGATTCTGATTATTGAGGATTACCGCCACCCTGGCCGGGTCGGAAGTGACCTGGATGACGGTGTTCACAATCTGCCCGTTCAACCGGTCACCATCCAGCGAAGTAACGATATAGAGACCATAGCTTAAATCCCGGAAAGCCCTGCGGTCGAATTCCGGACTCATAGCTTACCCCTCCTTTGCCTATTCTGTTAGCTTATCGCCAGGTTCTCTCACGGGTTGGCGGCGACGACCGGGAACCCTGCTTGCTGCCAGGCTGCCACTCCGCCCAGGAGTGCCCTGGCGTTCACGTACCCTTGCTGGTTGAGCTCTGCTGCCACCCGGGCAGAAGTGTGCTCACTGCTTCAGGCACAGTAAAAAACTATATTCTGGTCCTTAGAGAGGGAAGGAAGCTTTGCCCTGAACTCGGGAAGGGAGATGCTCCCTGCCAATTGAAGGCTCCTGAACTGCTCTTCACTTTCATAGGCGCAAACGAGCAGAGCGTCTCCCGTCCGCAGCTTCTGGTGAGTTTCCTCTGCGGTTATGCGGATCACTTTTTCCATAAGTTTGCTCCTTATTTACCTCTGTGGGGTTCGGTTTCCGAAGAATCAGGGAGCGGTTGAGTCAGCGCCTGCCCCAATAAGCGGTAGAATTTTGTCCACTTGAAAGAAAACCAGGAAACGGGGCCCCGGCTTCTCTTGTCCGGGAGGATAGGTCCGCCGGCGCAGGGAGCGCAAGAGTTCGGTATCCTGTTCTTCCTTTATTTTGGTCAAGTAAAGCCTCTTGCCCTTATAACCCGGGCCGTCTTCCATGAAGAGATAGGCCCCGTAGGGGTTGGACTGGAGGTTACTGTGAGTCAGACGCTGGGGCATGATGAAAGCTATGGTCTGATCTTCAAAAACGTGGGGCCTGGAAAAAATCGCCATATTCACCCGGCCTTGATCGTCAGAAGTGGCCAACACCCCATGTCCTTTAGCGTTTTCGAAGTAGTCGCGCAAATCCATCATCGGCCTCCAAGGCGCTATTTACCGTTAGAGCTGTCTTTCCCTGGATAAGTCAGAGGCTCACTCACTCTCGAACATATCTTTGCCCGCACCGCATACCGGGCAGGACCAGGAGTCAGGCAAATTCTCAAAAGCGGTCCCAGGGGCAACACCGCCGTCTGCATCCCCTGAACCCGGATCATAAACATAACCGCATACCTGGCAGGTATATTGTTTCATCAGTTTATTCCTATCATGGTAAGGTGAATTTTTATAATTAGTAACTGTTATTCTCTAATAATTATTATAATTTTATAAGTCAAGGGGGGTTGGCTGAAAATTTACTAACCGCTTATTGCCTTAGCTCCGAAAAGGTAACGGTTTGAGCATTAAGACACGCCGTGATCATCCGGTTAAACATTTGGGGTTCCCAGAAGCGTCGATTGAAGCGGTAGCAAAATTCCGCCAGATAACGGGGCAGGTGCTTGTCACTGACGCCATGATACACTCCACGGATATTGCCTTTGA
>Ga0194119_10005282_pt1 | contig 19358 bp, 21 predicted proteins | sample TA2MahC100mmetaG_FD_148620 | JGI IMG/M metagenome (GOLD analysis project Ga0194119, IMG submission 148620) | Freshwater microbial communities from Lake Tanganyika, Tanzania - TA2015018 Mahale Deep Cast 100m | ecosystem: Environmental > Aquatic > Freshwater > Lake | place: Tanzania: Lake...
TGAGCCGGTGGGCGTGGCATTTTCGATAGACGCGATTCAATACGAAATCTATTGAACCGCGACGTTGGCACGCCCCGAACTGGCCGCATCGCAAGGATGGTTTTGAAGATTTAGGCGAGGAACATGGGAGAGCGCTCGCTATTGCAGACGGTTCCGAGCATGGTACAATTCTGTGGAGATGAGCACGACGGAAATCATCGACAAGATCAAGACCCTGCCGCTTAACGAGCGGAAGGCGATGTTGAAGATACTGAACGAGGAACTCGAAGAGGAAGTGGACGCTCGCTTGTTCAACGAACGATCCAAGGAGCCGGATGGCCGGACACTTGCCCAGATCCTTTCCGCTAAAAAGAAGAAACGGTGAGCTACACGGTCGTTTTCAAGCCGTCGGCAGAAAAGGAATTCGAGAAACTGGAGGCTGGAAGGACTACTTTGCGTTCTTTCTGGCTTCTCCAAGGTTGGTCAGGAATGAAAACAGGATTTCGTAGGTGATTCCTCGCTGGGCGAGGAGTTTCTTGAGCTCGACTTCAAAGAAATGCGGGGGGTAATTCCCGGTTGGTCCAGAGCTTGCCGACACGATCTCATGGAGAACGGCGGTCAAATCTGCCTCGGGTTCGACACTTCGAAGAAGTTCCTTCAAGCGCCGACAATCCCAGGACATTTCAAAAACGCATCGGCACCGTTTGAAGAAAGCGGGCGCGCCACTGACGATGCCGTGGGTGGCCCGGAGAATGATCTTTCGACGCGAAACACGCCGTGAGCATCAAGGAAACCAGCAGCATTGTTGAGATTCTGAAGCTGACGAACAGGAAGTCCGAGCCGAGCGACCGCTCGTGCGTTGCCTGATTTGCCGCAAGTCGGTAGCGTGTCAGCAGGATGGGCACACGGGCACAAAACGAGAGGAAGTTCGGCCAGTGGGATGAGCTGCCCGGCGGGGGGCGACGTTACCGGTTCGACGTGCGGGGTCGCCTTGGTTGGCTGGCCCGCTATCTCAAGGAAGTAGATGCCAGCGAGACCACGCTCCGGTTCTGGCAGGAGAGCTATGACGATCAGGGAAAGCTGGTCGAGACCCACGAGAAACCCCCGGTGGATAAAGGCCACAAGAAAGTATAGGATGCAACCATGACGATCACGAAGCAGACCGTGGCGAACAAGCTCACCGCGTATCTTCACCACGAAATCTCGCTGGAGCAACTGGTGGATTGGGCTGAGAACGCGATGATGGCAGGCGAGTTTGGCGGGCACGAATCGGACGCCGCGCGTGAGGTGGTTTCACGTCTTGGCGTGGCGGATGTGCGTGCGTTTGCTCTTTCGCGGGAGGATTGCGAGCACTTGTTGCGACGACTTGGTTTCACCGCTCGCGTCGAGGTTGTTGCGGCCTGAGATGCACCGGCTGATGCCGGATGATGTTGTGCTTCGGGTCTGTGCAAAAATAACTTCCGGTTTTGGCGGGAGCGCCGCCTGGCCGGATGCAAGGCGCGAGGAGGGAGCATCCCCGTTTTGGGGCTGTGACCGACGAGCAACGCCGCAGCCGGCCAGGCGCCGCCCCGCCCCGGAGGGCTGGGGCGATTTCGCTTTCTGGCTTCGTTTCTCCTCAGTCGCAGAGCCCTGGCTATGCTCCTTCGTCGTGCCTCGCCAGAAAGCGAAATCGCCTCCAGCAAAACCGGAATTTATTTTTGCACAGACCCTTAAGGAGGAGGACCGGCCCGGCTCATGTTTCAGGTTGTTCAGAATTCAAGTTCGAACATCGCTGCAATCTCTTCCAAGCGTGGAACAGGAGAGTCCAGAGCGCGCATTGGCCGGCCAGGTAAAGCAACAGAGCAGACGTAGAAATCAGCGTCTGGGCTTCAAACATCCTCACAACATAATGCCATTCTCCAAGTATGGTCATGCGAACCGCGGAGATGAGAACGGCCACATAGTGGCTCGACAAGGCCAGCGCCGCCGAGATCAAGCCGACTCTGCTTCGCGCGCTAACGAGAATAATCGAGATCAACGGCCAGAAAACGAATCCGAGAAACCCCAGCCAGGAGGACGTTGAAAAAGGAGATAAAGCCAGCATTAGATACAATTCGGACCCGTGACCGCCTGCTGTCAGCGCGCCACCGATGAGGGCAAGACACACGCCGTACGCAGTTCCGAGTGTAAACGCCGTCGCGGATATTACCGCTTTTGACATCCTCATGATTAGTGATGCAGTGTGTTCAAAAGAGGGAGTTGATCAAGTGGCGCTCGAAAGGTGCAAACTGACCTTTCTCATACGTAGGTCGTTCACCAAACCTTTTCTGGATCAGGTCTTGGAATGCTCGGATGCGGACGCTTTCGCTGGGCCGGCGCGGAGAGAACACGCTGCGGAGGTCGGTCTCGATCGCCTGCCAGCTTGTGCAATTCTTGTTCCGATCGGAAAGAGCTTCCCGGCTTTTCTATACGACAGTGGCCGTCCTTTCCCGGTGAGAAACAAGGCCGTCTGGCCCAATAGAGGATAATGTTTTTGGCGCAGGCGCAGATACTTCTTCAAAGCAGCCACCGCGCTGGGTTTCAAGGGCACATAACGCGATTGACCTCCCTTGGATTTTCGAATCAGCAACGTTCCTGCGTGGGCGTCGAAATCGTGCGTTTGCAGATGCAGAGCTTCGGAGATCCGCAACCCTGCACAAGCCAGCAAACCCAAAAGTGTCTTGAAACTGGCTGGGAGCAGACTCTGCGGTGGCGGCAAGGTGCTGGCGGTCTTCAACAAACTGGCGATTTCCTGCCTGCTGTAGATATAAGGCTGGCCCCGCCGATAGGCGGGACCAAACACCCCGAGGGCGGCACCTGGACTTTGGGATCGAAAGACTGCCAAAACTTCGCCAATCGCCGCGCGGTCAACAATCGCCTGGCCCACCACAAGGGAGTGGCCCCTTCGGGCAAACGTGACCACGCTAAAACCAGATCCTCTGTCAGTGGCCCTTGATGATGAAGTTGGCCGGCATAGCGCGCCAGCGAGCGCAGGATGCTCTCCTCACTCTTCAAGGCGAATCCCAGAGGACGACGGCTCTGGAGATAAAAATCGATGGCTTCTGTCAAGGAGAGCGAAGCTTTCATGCGCGCGCCTCCTTGGGCCAAGCCGCCGCGACTTGTCGCAAAAGCGGCAGGTTCACCTTGGCATAAACCTGAGTCGTGCTCAGGCTGCGATGTCCCAATAGATCAGCCACAGTTTTGAGAGCGGCCCCGCGTTGTACCAAATGGGAGGCGACGGTATGGCGCAGCCGATGAGGTCCCTTGCCGGGGGTTGTGATCCGGGCTCGCACTATAGCCTTTGTCACCATGGACGAAACGCCGGTCGCACGGATCGGGTGCCCATCCTGTAAGGACAGGAAAATGTGGCGCGAAAGACTCGAGGGCCTTCCATGCCGTAGATACTCCGCCAAGGCCTGCCCAACTTCTGAGGGCATGGGCAAGAGGCGCTCGCGACGGCCTTTGGTTTGAACCAAACGAAGTGTTCCGGTGCGCCAGTTAATATCCTCCAAGGTGAGTTGCACGACTTCTCCGGCTCGCAGCCCAGGATCGAACGATTGCGCCTTTGGGTTGCGCTAGGACCCCACACAGACCTCAGCAACCGATTTAGCTCTGGGTGGCTGAGATAAGTCGGGAAATGATCTCTCTCATGCGAAGCCACACGAGGAATCGCATGGCTCAGATCGCTCGCCGCACGCCCACTAAAACAAAGAAAGCGACAAAAGGAGCGCAACGAAGAGGCCAAAGACTGGAGTGTTTGTAGGCACAGCCTTTGACGCTGCTCCAAGATATAATTGAGCAAAGCCTCAGGCGTGATCCTCCGCACATCCAACCGGCGTGCCCTGGGTTTGAACTGAGCGCTTAAAAAATCACGGATGTAAAAGATGCGCACCCGGCAAGTTGCCGCAGTGAATCCGCGTCGTTAAGCAGATGGTGTTGATAGTCCTCAAGCAGACTTTCGATGGCTCGATTTGAAGCGATATTTTTCATCGCCCCAATCTTGAGTCGGGTCCGTTGATACCTCAATTATGCGGACATCAGTCAGCGAACCAGCCAGCAAAATTGGCCTTTCTCCCGCACATGTCCGCATAATCACAATGTCTGCATAAGCTCCCTTATGCGGAACTCCGCATAAGGGAGCATCTCCGTTTTGGGGCTGTGACCGACGAGCAACGTCGCAGCCGGCCAGGCGCCGCCCCGCCCCGGAGGGCTGGGGCGATTTCGCTTTCTGGCTTCGTTTCTCCTCAGTCGCAGAGCCCTGGCTATGCTCCTTCGTCGTGCCTCGCCAGAAAGCGAAATCGCCTCCAGCAAAACCGGAATTTATTTTTGCACAGACCCTTAACTGAGGCATTTCAGAAATTTTTATTTCTTCACCATCCCGTAAAGCGAACCTTAGAGCGTGTCCGAACAACGCTCTATCTCCCGGAGGGAGAATCGACAATAGCCCAGCCTTTCAAGGCTGGGATGGCGTCGCCAGGAATTCGAGTCCCGAAGAGACGGTTGAGTCTCCATGACGGAGACGCGCTTCGGCATCGAATTCATTGAGGTCGTCGGCAGTCCCCTTGCGAGGTGGCAGGAATCAGCCCTGAATCAGCCGTCCCTCCGGGACTCGGCCCCCTTACTTTCGTTCCCAGCCTTGAAAGGCTGGGCTAATCTCAAGTCTCCCTCCGGGAGAAACGGAAAGATTGTACTCGTGACAGAGATACCGACGGCAAAATGTCCAAACTCCAGTGCGGGCGATCCGCCCGCCTCGTTTGGCGACTCGCCGAACGAAATGGAAGCACGCTCCGGAATAAATCCGGGAGTCAATCGGCCTTCGAGATCAACCGCCATTCCGTCGGGCGGGTCGCCCGACGGCACAGGCGGGTCGCCTGTGCTACCCAAGATCGAATGTTCAGACTCGCCCTGCCTGGTTTATGCCGGCTCTTGAATTCATCCATCTCGGACTTAACATGCCCAGGCCATGAGCGCTGTTCCGATCAAGGGCCGCGGGGCCGCGTCGAATCCGCCCAATCGGTTCGAGGAAATTCACCTGGAACCGGGCGAGGACCTGGCCGCGGACGAGGAACGGCCGGCTTCGACGCGGTTCTTCCGCGATCAGACCAAGACCATCCTGAACTACAACGACAGCCCGGACGTTGGGTTCGAGGTCAGCGTCAACCCGTATCGCGGCTGCGAGCACGGGTGCATTTATTGTTACGCGCGTCCGACGCACGAGTATCTCGGCTTTTCCGCCGGGCTGGATTTCGAAAGCAAAATCATGGTGAAAGAAAACGCGCCGGAACTGCTGCGCGCGGAATTGGCGTCGCCGAAATGGAAACCGCGCGTCGTGGCCATGAGCGGCGTGACGGATTGCTACCAGCCGATCGAGCGCCGGCTGAAATTGACGCGTCGCTGTCTGGAGGTGTTCGCCGAGTTCCGCAACCCGGTTTGCATCGTCACCAAAAATTACCTCGTCACGCGCGACGCCGATGTCCTCGGCGAATTGGCCCGACACGAGGCCGCGGTCGTCTTTGTCTCAATCACGACGCTCGATCCGACGCTGACGCCGAGAATGGAGCCGCGCGCGTCGTTGCCGGCGCATCGGCTGGCTGCCATCCAGGCGTTGCGAGACGCGGGCGTGCCCGTGGGCGTGATGGTCGCGCCGGTGATTCCCGCGCTGACCGACCACGAAATGCCGCGGATCATCGCCGCGGCTGTGAAATCGGGCGCGCAATTCGCCGGCTACGTGACGCTGCGATTGCCCTTTGCGGTGGGGCCACTCTTCGAGGATTGGTTGAACCGCCATTTCCCAACCAAGAAAGAGAAGGTGCTGAATCGCATCCGGGCTTTGCGCGGCGGCAAGATCAACGACCCGAACTTCGGCACGCGGATGACCGGCGAAGGCATTTTTGCGGAGCAGATCGAAAAGATTTTCGAGGTCGCTTGCCGAAAAGCCGGGATTCTGGGCCGGCGCGCGCCGCTTTCCGCGGCCAATTGCCGACCCACCGGTGGCGTGCAACTTTCGCTGCTCTGACATGGATCAAGCGCGGAGTATCCCCTCGAAAATGAGAGAAATCGCAAATTCAAAACCATGCTGCACTGCAGCGGGCAGGAAGCAAACCGGGCGCGTCGCCCTGGCGCTTGCGTTTGGCTTCATGGCCGCGCTGCGCGCATTTGCTTGCGGGCCTTTCTTTCCCAACCTGCTGTTGAATCAGGGCGACGCCGCGGTTCTGACCGCACCCGAAGCTCGCTTCCAGATGGAACTGGAACGCATGAATCTGGTGAAGTCCGCCTTTCGCGCCCGGCTCGCCACCAACTATGCCCAACAGACCTTCGACGCCGAACTGACGGACCTGCGCGCGGCTCTGGAGCGTAATGGAGTTTCACCGAAGCAACGCGAGGCCATCGTCGAAAGCCACCGGCTCGAGCGCGAAAAGATCATCATTTTCTCCAGAGCTGAGCGCGAAGGCTCGGATGACGCCACCACGCGGCGGTGGCTCCGGGAAGGCTTCGTGTTGCGGCCCGATCCAACGAACTTCGCGCGCATTTCCGGACCCATGCCGCAGATCACCACCGGGTTGCCGGGCGAATTCGCGGATTACTTTCGCGGTTCCGTCACATGGCACCTGGGGAAAATGACCGACGCGCGCGCCGCGTGGACTGCGTTGCTGGCGCGGCCCGTGTCCGAGCGCCATTTCAAATCCACATGGGCGGCGTTCATGCTGGGCAAAAGTTGGGAGGAAGAGGACACGCGCAAAGCTATCCCGTACTTCCAGCAAGCGCGCGCCCTGGCCAAAGCCGGCTTCGCCGACTCACTCGGGCTCGCGGCGTCCAGCCTGGGCTGGGAAGCGCGGCTGCACTTGCGCGAAAAGGATTTCGCGCCGGCGATCGACCTTTACCTGGAGCACGCGGCGTGCGGCGATCCGGCCGCGGTGGTCTCGCTGCGCTGGGCGGCTTCGGCGGCGTTGCGCGCTCCTGAAGGACAGTTGCGAAGACTCGCGGGGCATCCTCGCGCTCAACGAGTCATCACGGCGTATGTTATCTCCGGCGGCTGGCGCGAAGCGCCAATGGACGTGGACAGCGCTGTCCGGGAAGGAATGATTCGGGCGCTCGGGGCCGCGTCCGCGCGCGCGCCCGTCCTTCCGAAACCGAAACCGGAGTGGCACAAGCTCAAGGAACCCGCGTTGCGCTGGCTGGAAGCGGTCGAAGCCGCTCGTGTGAAAGACGTCGATTCCGCGGAGCAACTGGCGCTCGCGGCGTACCAGGGCGGCCAAATGGAACGAGCCGCGCGCTGGCTGAAGCTCGCGCGAGCCACACCAGTCGCGCAATGGCTCCAGGCCAAGTTGCTTTTGCGCGACGGCCAGGCCGGCGAAGCGGCGGCAGTCCTCGCCAGGTTGGTCCGGCTTTTTCCGTTGGATCCAACACTGACGAATCGCGCGGCTTTGCCGGGATTGGCCGCCAGTTTGTATGTGCCCAACGAACGGGAGTACCCGCCGATTTCCGTCACCGCACAATGGCACGGCGAATGGGGCGTGTTTCGGTTGGCGCGACGGCAATATTCGGAAGCGCTGGACGCCTTGTTGCGTTCCGGCTTTTGGTTTGACGCCGCGTACGTGGCCGAGCGCGTGTTAACGCTGGATGAGTTGAAGACTTATGTGGACCGCTCCTGGCCGCGTCAGGAAGCATTCCACCGCCTTCCCGTCATGCCTTCCCATGAACACGCCTCCCGGACCGTGGCCTTTAGGCCGCTTCAGCGCTGGACTCCGGAGGGTGCGCGGAAGCAGCCTGAAGGCTGCGGTCCGCGCGGTCTCAGGTTCATGGGCCGTGTGCATGGTTCTGAAACCAAGGGAACTTCCCATGAACCGTTCAACGTTCAACGTTCAACGTTCAATGCGACCTGGAGGGGAAATAACGATGAGATCTCTGCGCCGGCGCTGCGTCCTGGAGAACGCATCCGCTACTTGCTGGCCCGGCGATTGGCGCGCGCAGAACGCTGGAGCGACGCGCGAAGCTATTTTCCTGCCGAGCCTCTGCCAGCTTTCGACGCACTTTATGCCGCGATGACGGCGGCGAAGAACCCGGCGCACTCCCAGAGCGAACGTGCCAAAGCGTTGTTCGATGCGGCGAAGATCACCCGCCATCACGGCCTGGAACTGATCGGCACGGAAGTCGAACCGGACTGGCATCTCCATGGCGGCAACTACCAGTACGGCGTCACCGTCGCCGACCGACGCAGCCACCAAGAAACAAACGTCCTGGCGGCGGCGACTGAGGAAATTGAACGCGCCACGCGCCACACCGTGCGTCCCGATGAACGCTGGCACTATCGATACCGCGCAGCTGAGTTGGCCTGGGAAGCCGCGCGGTTCATGCCGGACAATTCCGACGACACGGCGCGCGTCCTGTGCCTGGGCGGTTCCTGGATCAAGAACCGGAATCCCGAGGCTGCGGACGTGTTCTACAAAGCGCTGGTCCGCCGCTGCCGGAAGACCGCCCTCGGCGCTGAGGCGGACCGGATTCGCTGGTTCCCGCGGCTAGATGAAGAAGGCAACTTGCGTCCACGTTCCGAACAGCCGCTTGCGCCGTCGGAGCGGCAGCAGAGTCGTTGAAGCGTTACGGTGCAGACCGTGGGATTGACGACAGATCGACCGGAGAACCGTAGCGCAGATTTTCAATCTGCTGTATCGCCGATTTCCAATCGGCAGCGCGCCGGCGAGTTCCAGAGCCCGGAACTTGTCGAGCGACTGCGGAATGCAATTCCGCGATACGGCAGATTACAAATCTGCGCTACCGCGAACCGGCAGCGCTGGAAGCCTGCCCTATGGTCAGCTCAAAGTTTCACACGGTAGAATTTCATGCTGCCGGCGCCGCGTGGGGTCGTGGCCACAAATTGCCCTGGAACCACGCCCACTCGGATCACGGCGTCCGCGTCTTTCGCGTAAGGTCCGGCCACGCTGGCTGCGGCTTCGAGCGCAAGCTGGCCTGTGTCACCGCCGCTCGCAGAGAAAGTGATTTGTACCCGGCCGTCCGGCAACAAGCCGATACCCGAAATTTTGATCTCCGTTGGCGCGGCGCCGCCCAGGCTCACCACCCGTACGTTGTCAAACACAACGAAATTCTTCTGCGAACCGATGGACGCGAAAGTGTCCATGTAACCCAGCATGACGTTGCCCGACGTGAACGCCGACGCGTTGGCCTGCTGCTGGATCACCGTGCCGTTGATCTTCCAGGTGATGTCTTTGCCGGTTTGCGCGACTTCGACATCGACCCATTGGCCGCTCGGCGCGCCCGCGACCACATACGGAGGCTTGGTGAAGATCAGATCGAACTCACGCGCCGATTTCTTGACGAGTGCCGGCACGGAGGTCGCATTCGTGGCGACGTAGGTGGAGTAACTCCGGCCCGCATCGCTCGCGCTGCCGTCCCCTTCGATGGAAAACCAAATGCCATCGCTGCCGGCGGTCGCATGACGATTCGTTTTTGATCCCGAATGATTGATGCCGAAGAGCGCGTGTTCCGTGGTGCCGGCGACGTCGGTGCCGTAGGTTAAATACAGGTCAAAGCGCAACGCGTAATTTCCGCTGAACATCTGCCCTTTCGGATACAGGTTCACGCCGGCCGCGCCGCTGGCGGTTGCATCCGCTTTGTTCACGGTCACCCGCAAACCGCGAGTGCTCCCGCCGCTCGAATTGGGCGAAGGCGGAACGCTGTCCGCGCTGTAATCATACGCGAACTGCGCGGCATAATCCGGCACGTTGTTGTTCGCGCCGAAGAGCGTGATCCAGTTGCCCGAACTGTCCGTGTCGAAATTGTCGGAGAACAATATCGGCGCCGGCGCGACCTCGTTGTCCTTGATCGTCACCGTCGCGCTGGGGGTTGCACCGACGGCGTAGCCGACGCCGCCCGCGACCGTCAAGGTGATGGTTTCATCGCCTTCCACGTCTGAGTCGTCAAAAGGCGTGAGCGTAAGGACCACGTTGGTTTCCCCGGCGGGAATCACGACGACATTGGCGGCGCCATCGTAATCTTTGCCCGCGGTGGCCGTGCCGCCCACGGTCAGATTCACGCTCAAATCGGCGACCGTGTCTCCCAGCCGGCTGACCGCAAACGTCCCTGTGTCTTCGGCGATTCGTTCGTACATGTTGGAGTCCGTGGCCTTGATGCTGACGGTGGTGATGTCGCCATCGTCGAGAAGCTTGATCGTCGCGCGAAACGCGGCGCCGATGTCGTACTTATTGCTGCCGGCGAGAATCAGAGAAACGGTCTCTTCCGGTTCGCCTTTCGGGTCGTCGAGCGGTTTGATGGTCACGGTCGCGGACTTGGCGCCGGCTGGAATCACGACCGACAACGCATTGGTCGCATAATCCTCGCCGAGCGTCGCGGTGCCGGCGAAACGGAAGCGCACTTCCAAAGGCGCCGTGGTCGCGCCGCTGCGGGAAATCGTGAACGTCCCCGTGTTCGTGCCCGGTTCAGCGGCCTCCGCGTCCGTTGCCTCGACAGAGATTTCCGAGAGAGCCGGTTCGGTGTCCAGGTTCACGACGCGGACGTTGTCGTAGATGATGTAGTTTTCCTCCTTCGGACTGGCGATGGAATTAAAGGTGTCCATGTAACCGAGCATGATCGTGCCGCTGGTGAACCCGGACGCGTTCGGGCGTGTCGCGAGGACGTAGCCGTTGAGCAGCCAGGTGAGCACGCCGTCCTTTTGCCGGACTTCGCCTTGCACCCAGTGTTTGCCAGGGGCTCCCGCGGATTGATATTCCGGCGAGGGAAAAATCGCCTTGAGCGGGTGGGTGCCGGCCTGGGTCGGATTGGCCTCGAACTCGGTCGTGCCATCGCCATCGCGGTCGAGAAAACCTGCATCCAGTCCGCGAAGATCGCTTGGAGCCGCCCCGGCGAGACCTTCAAAAGCCTTGTAGTCTTGGGCCGCGCCGGCTTCGCCCGTGACCGCGAACCAGACGCCATCGCTGTCAGTCGCGCTGGCCCAATTGACTTTGTCGCCCTTGTGATTGAGGCCGAAGGTGCCGTATTCGGTCGAGCCGGTGCCGCCGTAGGCCGGGCCGTTGTAGTTCATCCACATGTCGAACCGGAGCGCGTAATTCCCGCTGAACGTTTTGCCCTTCGGATAAATGCTCACGCCGGCGATGTTCGCCACGTCGTCGTTTTTGTTGACGTTGAGTTTGACGCCGCGCGTGGAGTTACCGGTGGTGTTTGGCGCGGGCGGGATTTTGTGTTTGCTGTAATCGAAATTGAACTCGGCGGAAAAGTCGGGCGTGCCATTGCCGGAGCCGTTGAAGATGTCCCAATTCGCCGAGGTGTCCGTCTCGAAGTCGTCCGCGAACAATGGCGCCTGAGCTTGCGAACGCGCCGCCACCACCGCACAAAGCGCCACAAGAACGAGCCAGGACAAGGAGCGAGAGTTTTTCGATTTCATAAAATCAACCAAGCGTGTTCGAGTTTTCATGCCGAATCGTGATTGCTGCACGGGAACTGAAGCCGCCAGATTTCGCACCAGACGTTCCAGTCACGCCTGCCTCTTGTCTAACCTGCTCGATGCCTTGTTGCAATCAGGCATTATCTGCCTCGCTGCTGCGGCGAACGAACCAACATGTTGGTCACAAGACGAGAGGATTTGAACAGAAGGCAACGAAGCAAACGGAGTCTTCGTTCTCTTCTGTAAATGGCTGCGAAGCCATTTTCTCGCAGCACGGTCTGCGGGAAAGCGTGTACTGCTATCCATGAAGTTTCCGCGGCTTGCGCAAGTTTCCCATCTTGAGCCACGAGAATGTCTCCGGCGTATTTGCGCGGGAGCGCCGTCCGATTACAATCGAGCACCGCGGTGGGCGTCTCACCAAGGCCGGCGATTGTAGAGCAGACATTCTTGTCTGCTGGTGAGCGGAACTTTCCAGTTCCGCTTCGGGCGACTGGAAAGTCGCCGAACCCGCAGGTTGGATATTCTTTGGCGTACAGTCATCTTCGTCGCAAGTCATCTCTCGGAGGGAGTGCCGAGAATAGCCCGGCAGTTCACTGCCGGGAGACGGTAGCCCTGGTGCAAGTTCCGGAGGAACGGCTGATCCTCAAGAGGTCCGGTTAAGTTACTGTGCAGACCGTGGGATTGACGACAGATCGACCGGAGAACCGCAGCGCAGATTTTCAATCTGGTATCGCCGATTTCCAATCGGCAGGGCGCCGGCAAGTCCCAGCGTGCTCGGACTGGGAGACGCCCCGCAGAATACAATTCTGCGATACGGCAGAGTGCAACTCCGCGCTACGAGCTTTGTCGTCCATCCCGCGGACCAAGCAGTAATTTGAAACCTGATCATTCAGCCTTCCCTTCGATCACTGTTGAGCGAAATGGAGTGGCAATCGGAGTCATCAGTGATCAGGAGTCAGTTGCCTGTCGCGCATCACGCATTACGCATTACGTTTTACGTTTTTGCGCTTCCCTCCGAGGACGAAAACCCATTCGACGGACAATCACAAAGCACGAAGGCTAGAGCCAATGTTCCACGCCCGTGGGCCACTGGTCTTGCGGTTCCCATCCCACGACACGCATCGCCGGTTCCAGGTCGAAAACGATTCGGTTCGTGGGCCGGCTCGCGACGTACAGTACTTCGAAGCCAGGCGTCAACGTCGCTTCCATCGCGCGCGCAAAGAATCGTCCGGCATCGCCCGGACTGAGATAAATATTGGGTCCGCGCACGGTGCGCCCGACTTCGGCGGCGTGCTCGCGGTTGCGCGGAAACCAGCCCAGCCTCAGCGCCAGCACCGTCATGCTGCAATTGCGGGCGTAAACCCGCCCCGCGGCTTCGGCGGCGATCTTGGTCACGGCGTACCAATCGCGCGGCGTGTAGGGCGCATCGGGTCCAATGGGCCAGGGGCCTTCCAGCAACTGCCACCAGACAACCTGTCCCGTGCTCGCCAGCAACACGCGTTTCACTCCGCCAAGACGCGCCGCTTCGAGAACGTTGTGCAACCCGGCAAGATTGTTCGGCAGCAAGCGCGAAAGAAAGTCGTCATCATCCGGCACGGCGGCGAGATGGATGATCGCCGCGGCGCCGTCGGCGGCTTTTCGCAAAGCCGCAGCGTCAGTGAGGTCGCCCACCACGAAATCAGCCGTCCCCGGCGTAGGCAAGCGGTCGAAACCTCGGACAGGCCATCCGGCAGCCCGCAGACCGGACACGGCCGCCCGTCCGATGCTCCCGGACGATCCCGTCACCAAAATGGATGCCGTGCGATTCAATTGCATGTCCCTGTTTAAACCGGAACGGGGACAACCCACAAGTGGACAAAGCATGCGCGACGAAATCCAGGTTGACGCCGAGAGGAGCGGGAGGAACAGTTGCCGCACCTCGTGCCATGAAAACAATCTGTCCGACGGCAGCCAGGCCGTGTCCTGCCTTCACGCTCATCGAATTGCTGGTGGTCATTGCGATCATCGCGATTCTCGCTTCCTTGCTGCTTCCCGCGCTCTCGCGAGCCAAGGCACAATCGCACAAGTCGCTTTGCGTCAGCAACGCCAAGCAATGGGGACTGGCGGTCAATCTGTATGCCGGCGACTACGACAATTCGTTTCCCGACAATCGCGACGGGCTTGGGTTTAGTTGGATGACGCCCTCGATGAGCAATTTTTGGAACAACTATCTTATCCGCAACCAGCGCACGACCGCGAAATCCGAGCGCCCGCGCAACGACGTTCTCTTTTGCCCGACAGACGTCTGGCACCGCGTCGCCGAACGCGGCATGATTACGTCGGACAGCGGCGCGCAATTGATGGGTTACTTCTATTTGCCCGGCCGCCGCACGGGCGATCCCGACGTCACGAGCTACGCCCAGGGCACCTCGGAATGGTTCTTCCGCAAGAAGCTCAACGGGCCTTATGCTTCCGCCCCGATCTTGATCGACCGCCTTCAGGCTCTCGGTCCGAAAACCACGAATATTTACGATGCCCGCTTGAGATGGACCACCGATTACGAGGGCAAGAAGGTGCTGACGGCGGTGCATCGCAATGCAGCCGGGGCGCCGGAGGGTGGCAATTTCGGATTCGAAGACGGCCATGTCGAATGGTTCCGGGGCCGCCGCGTTTTGCTCGGCTCGGCCTACGGAGATTGGCAATGTTTCTTCAAGGTCCCGGTGGCGGAGCCGTAATTACTGTGCGGACCGTGGGATTGACGACAGATCGACCGGAGAACCCCAGCGCAGATTTTCAATCTGCGGTATCGCCGATTTCCAATCGGCAGGGCGCCGGCAAGTCCCAGCGTGCTCGGACTGGGAGACGCCCCGCAGAATACAATTCTGCGATACGGCAGAGTGCAACTCTGCGCTACGAGCTTTGTCGTCCATCCTGCGGACCAAGCAGTAAGGTGGGGCGAGGCTCCTGCCGAGCCAATGCCATCGAGGAAAGGCTCGGCAGGAGTCTCGCCCAACCGTCACTATTGAACCGTTGCTTCATCCTGACGTTCACTTTCTTGTGTTTATTGGCCGGCATGGCGGTGCCACGTTCCTTCGCGCAAACGGCCTCGGCGCTCGAAATTGATTTGTATCCGGGGCTGACCGTCACGGGAGAAGCGGGCGCGGTCTATTCAATTGAATACACCACGGACCTTTCCCAGACCAATGCGTGGCGCTGTCTGGACTTCCTCCAACTGCTCTCCGAGAGTTATTTATGGGGCGATCCCACGCCTGCGACCGGCCCGCGGCGGTATTACCGAGCTGTAAAACAAGCGCGGCCGGGAATGGTATTCATCCCGCCCGGCGCCTTTCGGATGGGAAGCCCGACGAACGAAGTCGGCCGTGCCGAGGACGAAGGTCCGCAAACTACTGTCACGTTGAGTCGCGGCTTTTACATGGCGAAATACAAAGTCACCCAACAGGACTATCAATGGGTGCTGGGCACGTTTCCCAGCGTTTTTACGGGCGATTTGAACCGGCCGGTGGAGACCGTGAGCTGGGAGGATGCGACGAATTACTGCGCGCGGCTCACGAGGCAGGAACGGGCGGCCAGAGTGATTCCGCCCAATTGCGTCTATCGGCTCCCGACCGAAGCGGAGTGGGAGTATGCCTGCCGGGCGTGGACCTCGACGCGCTTCAGCTTTGGCGACGATCCGGGCTACACCAAGCTGGCCGACTACGCGTGGTACGAAGACAACAGCAGCCACACGACTCACGCGGTCGGCCTGAAACTGCCCAATCCCTGGGGCTTGTATGATATGCACGGCGGACTCTGGGAATGGTGCCAGGATTGGTACGGCCGCTATCCGGGGGGAAGGGTCGTCGATCCGAAAGGGCCGGCCACGGGCACTTACCGCGTTTACCGCGGCGGAAGCTGGGGTTGTGAACCGCCGCAATGCCGCTCCGCGACTCGCGGCTACAATCCCGAAGGCGAGACGGGTTACGTGGGTTTTCGGGTTGTGCTGTCGCCCGGTGACCCTTGAAAGACGCTGCGCGCCCAAGCGGACAGGCTGGACTGCTGGGTTAATGGGGAATGATCAGCGCTGGCTCGTGTCTGGCCAAGAGGCGATTGCATCTGCCCCCGGAGGATCGTATGCGACATTCCATGCCGTTGACCGTGGAACAAATCGTTGAAGAAACCCGCCACTGGCCGCCGGAGAAGGTGGGCGAACTGGTGAGCCGTTTGGCCGAGCACTTGCACCGGAGCCCGCCCGAAATCGAGATCGCCTGGAAAGCCGAGATCGACAGGCGCATGGAGGAAATCCAGACCGGCAAAGTTCAGGGCATCCCCGGAGAAGAAGTCTCCGCTCGCATCGGCCGTATCCTGAAACGGTGACGCCCCACACGTTTCACCCGGATAAGAGTGAGTTGAACACCGGAAGCGCGGCCAATGCCACCCCAATCTCAAAGGGACAGCAACCAGGAACGGCCACTTTTTGTGCCAGTATCGAGCATTTCCCTCGAACCTTCTGCGCGATTTTTCCGACCCGTGCGCCTCAAGACAACACTATGTCCGTATCGCCGAAAATCGCCGCAACTCGCGACAAGTTCTCGGAGCACGGCTGTGTGCGCAGCACCAGCCGCAGCAGCCCGGCAGTTCGAGCGAACTGCGGCTGTGTCTTCGACCACAGCCGCGCTCCGTTTTGGCTGCGGCTCCTTCGGCTGCGTCGCGCTGAGGATTATACGCGGTTTTCTGGCGGTGGGTTTGTCGTTGGATTTTCATGGGGCGCTGCTCACGGCCGACTCCGTTCAGCCCGGCACGGTTTCGCGCCGGCCGCCGGGGCTTGCGATTCTTGTCACTTCCAGCAACAGCGCTCAGCTCGTGGTGTCGGGAACGAGCGGCGCGGCTTATGGCATCGCATCCACGGAGGACTTTCTGAAATGGACCACCTGGCCTGCCCAGACCGCCGACGCCAGCGGCCGAACGGCCTTCGCCATTCCGTTGACCTCCCCTCGCCTGTTCTTTCGCGCTTTTTCCGCCGGACCGGCAACCACAAAGCTTGAGCCGCCCGAAGTCGCGATTGGCCGGCGCTTCTTTCTGGAGACTCGCTTCGCGCAATACTTTTACGCACATTCGGGCGGAGACGTGAACGCTTCGCTGTCCAGCGGCGACCCCGTTCTCGACGCGACCCGCACCGTCAACACCACCGTGCCGGGCGCGTTCGCCGGTCAGTCCATGAATTGCCGCGCCTGTCACCTCGTGGACGAGCACAAGGCCGGCGGTCTGGGCACGCGCGCATACGCGGATTTCGCAATTCGTTCGCCGATTCCGGAGCGCGGAGATGGCCGTCGGTTCACGGCGCGCAACTCGCCCGCTCTCGCCAACGCCTCCATCCCCCGGCGCGGAGCATTCTTCCTGCACTTCGACGGCGAATTCCCGACTGGCGAAGCTCTGATCAAAGCTACCTTGACCGGCCGCAACTTCGGCTGGCTGCCTGCGGAACGCGCGCTGGCCGTCCGGCACATCGCCAAAGTCATCCGCGAGGACAACGGCCAGAGCGCGCTCGGCCACAAAACGGGCGGCGCTTACCGAACGATTCTGGCCGGCCTCGATCCCGCCATTCCCGCCGAGTTCCGATTGCCGGAAGCGTTCAGGATCGATGGGTCCAAAGCTGCCGATGACGAAGTTCTCGACGCGGTGGCGAAAATCCTCAACGCCTACCTCAAGTCGCTCACGTTCTCGACGAACGAAGCCGGGGAGTACGACGCCAGCCCCTACGACGTCTTCCTCAAAAAGAATTCCTTTCCCCGCCGCCCCGCCGCGGGCGAGGACGACAAATCGTACAGCCGCCGCTTGCGGGCACTGGTGGCCAATCTGAAATCGCCTGTGTTTGTCACCGCGGACGACGGCTCCTTCACGACGCACGCTCAGAAGTTCGCTTTTGGCCCGGCGGAATTGGAAGGGCTCAAAATCTTTTTCGCCGAGCCTGGCGACGATTCCTCGCCGCCGGGGAGAATGGGAAATTGCCTCGCGTGCCACGCCGCGCCGCACTTCACGGATTTCAGTTTTCACAACACGGGCGCGACGCAGTGGGAGTTCGACTCGGTCCACGGCGAGGGGGCGTTCGTGCAACTCCGGGTCCCTGGCCTCGCCGAGCGCCTTGCCGCTCCGGATGATTTCCTGCCGCCCACGGCCCGGCATCCGAACGCTACAGGCCGATTCAACGCCGCGCCGGCCAAAAAGGCGCCTGGCGATGTCGATCTCGGTCTGTGGAACGTGTACGCCAATCCGGATTTTCCCGCGCCGCAAGCCGCCCTCCAAACGATGCTCTCGGCGTCGTTGGGGGCGAATACCGCAGAGACTCTCTTGCCTAAAACGATTGCGCTCTTCAAGACGCCCGGCTTGCGCGATCTGGGCCACTCGGCGCCCTACCTGCACACGGGCCAATCCTCGACCATCGAAGCGGTCGTGTTTTTCTACCGCTTCACTTCCGACCTGGCGCGGGAACAGAGGATTCGCAATGGCGACCCGGAAATGGCCAAAGTCCTTCTCACCAAGGAAGCCCAGGCCCCGCTGTCCGCATTTCTCCGTTCGCTGAACGAGGACTTTGAATAATTGCGCAATCGCGCTCGAGACGAAGCACCGATCTTTCCTCAAGGAAACCCTCCCGTTGAGAACCGCCCTCCGAACCTTCGACGCGGCCTGCCGCGTGAGCGAAGCTTTTACGCGGCTTGGTTCAACCGGTGAATGCAGAGAAGATGGAGAAGATGGGAGCCATGGTTATTGAGCATGCAATAGACGGCCCAGGACATTCGGGATCAGGACTAGCGTTCGTACCACCGAGGCCACGGTTACGCTGCGTGAGGCCAACCGGTGCTCGCGTGACCCGGGTGCGGAGCGTTTCCTGGCCGTAAAGCCCAAACCAACGCCGAGAGCTCCCGCCGCAAAGGCGCCCACCTCGCCGACAACCACCGCGTGGAGCACGAATTGCCCATCACGCCCAGCCAAGGCAAACGGAAGCCACGAGTAGGACAGAAGCCATAGCGGAATGCCAACGCTTCCACCAATGAGGGCTGTTCTCGCCAAGCTTCTCTTCATGCGCTCACGTCCTTGGGTTTCACCGAACGACAAAACTGAGCGACGCGGGCGGCCCAACGCGTCCGCATCGTCAACTGACATGGCCCGCCCGCGTTCGGTCCAGTGATCTGGTTCGGCAAGTTCACGTCAAATGATCCCTGATCCATGCTGGACTCTTCCTACAGTCAACGACGGCATGAACGTAAGCAATCCTCGCAGCCGTCCTGTAATAAATCGCGAATGGAAACCGCTTCGAGAGCATGCGATGGAAATCTCGGTACGCCAGCCGATGAATCCCCGCGTACAGTTTCAGTGATTCAATATCCGAATAGAGACTCTCCAGGAAATACGTCCCCAAACCAATCTCTTGCTCCTCGTAAAAGTGAAATCCGGCAACAAGATCATTCTCAGCCTTGTCCAGAATCTCGATCGTCATGAAATCCGCTTCCGAATTCTCTGCTTGGCCGTCTCCCAATCAACGAACGTTGCCTTGCCTTCGGCGACCTGTCGCTCTCGTTCATCGAGGACCGTCTTATGCCAATCCGGAACGGGAATCTCCTCCTCCCGGTTACACAGTTCATCCCAAAGTGCCTCCATAAGTTGAAGCTTTTCGGACAGTGCCATCTGTTTGAGATCAACCTGACTTTGCATGCTGCAAAGCTTAAACGATGACCCCAGCGCGTTCAACGGCGATTTGCCGAAGGATTCGGCTCACCGATGGCGGCCCTCCGTGGCTTCCGAATGGCCGAACCGCGTCGCGGGGCCGCCATTCGGTGCCGCGGTTGGTTCGGCAGGTTGTCTTTCCTTAGGGCGTGTCCGAAAATTCCGCGGGGTCCTGTTTTCGCGCCAAAGGCCGGATGGCGAGGCGCGACGAAGGAGAATATCCTCCCTGGATCTTCGACTGAGGAGCAAC
>Ga0194119_10005284_pt1 | contig 19354 bp, 21 predicted proteins | sample TA2MahC100mmetaG_FD_148620 | JGI IMG/M metagenome (GOLD analysis project Ga0194119, IMG submission 148620) | Freshwater microbial communities from Lake Tanganyika, Tanzania - TA2015018 Mahale Deep Cast 100m | ecosystem: Environmental > Aquatic > Freshwater > Lake | place: Tanzania: Lake...
CTACCGCGTCGGTAAGCGTCTCAATTGGGACAACGCCAAGCACCAGTTTGATGACGCAGCCGCCAACAAGCTGATTTCGCGCGACTACCGCAAGCCCTACATAGTTCCCTCAAAGCCGTAATGTAATGTTATTCGTTTATAGCTACATTACGATTGTTACAATGTAGCTATAAGTCGTTATCCTCACATTACTATGCATCCGGCAGTAGTCAAGGGCCGCCTCGAAAGTGGCTTCTCGATGTGTCTCCGAGTGATCCGCGAGATGCACGCCGTGCTGCTCGAATCCCGCCGCGGTTCGCAACTTACCAGATGCTCGAATGCCTCGACAACTTCGAAAAGTTCCTGCATGAGGACCGAGCCGACCTGCCCGTCCTGGTCCAAGCCGCCATCGCCCACGTCCAGTTCGAATCGATCCATCCGTTCCTAGACGGCAACGGCGCCATTGGCCGCCTGCCGATCACGCTCTTCCTTTGCACACGCGGCGTTCTCACCGCCCCCCTCCTCTATTTGAGCCTTTACTTCAAGCGCAACCGTTCCCGCTACTACGAGTTATTGCAAAAAGTCCGAGAGGAAGGCGCCTGGGAGGAGTGGGTCCGGTTCTTTCTAACCGGTATAGCCGAATCGGCGGAAGACGCCATCTCGACCGCCAAACGTCTGATGGCTCTGCGCGCGGCCGACAAAGCAAAGGTCGCCGAACTCGGCCGCGCGACGCCAAACGCCATGCGGTTATACGAACTCGTCAGCCACCACCCGATCATCTCGATCCCGTTCGCGTCCAGGAAGTTGGAGCTTTCGCATCAAACCTGCTCGAAGCTTTTTCTGCACTTGGTCGCGATCGGGATCCTCAAAGGCGACGATCGCCAGCGAAGCCGCAACTTCCGTTACACGGCCTTCCTGGACATCATCTGCGAAGGGACGGAGCCGATTCGTCCGTAACCGCAGTACGCCGGCGTCGTCGACTCACCCAGCGTTCGGTAATCTATCGTCACTTCTTCGCCCTCTCGAATCGGAGCGAGCGCGAAGTATTCCCAATCGGTGTGACGCGCGTTCGGCCTGTCGGAATGATTCAAGAACCATCCGACATCGACGCAAGTAAAGCTCCGCGGGCAGTAGTACCCTTTGCCATCGTCACCTTCGACGCCATGAACCTGCAACAATCGTCGAGCCGCTTCCGACGGCGCCTCCGCCAGAAACCGCGTCTCGCCGTCAAACAACACAAGCCGCGTGCCCGCGTCGATGTCGTGATTCGCGAACACGCCGATACCGTGAATTGCCGAAACTCCGAGCCGAAAAGAAAACTCGTCCGTCTGTCTCATGCCCTACGCCAACACCCGCGCCGCCAACTTTCCGCGGATCACCGACGAGACCGTGTATCGCGCGAGCACCCCCTCCGGCATTGCCGACGCCCCCGAAATACTACCCAGGCAACCGACCTCACCGCACTGGCAATGAAACACATCCGCCATCTCCCACTCGGTCGCCGGATAGAAGAACCGCAGCTCGTCTCCTGGTTCGATATCGCGCAACGCCCGCAACTCGCCCGCGTCCACTTCAAACGAAACGTTCGGTTTGCAGGAGTGATTGACGTAACGAAGCTCGAACGGTTGTGGCTCCGCATGTTCCTCGGCGCCGCACTGCACCGTCCATTTGCTCGGGCTCGAACTCCGCTTCGCCCATGTCAGCGGACTCACCGTATCGCCTGCCTTCCAAGCGCGCCGCGCTACCAATCCCAGACCGAACGTGTTCTGCACAATCTCCCATGGGGGACGCCAACCCGGCGCGGTATTGTTCCACGCCAACCGGACAAACTCCGAAACGTGCTCGCCATACCGCTCGCGAATTTCAGGCAGCAGATGATCGCTGCCGGTGATCACGCGCCGGCACTCGGGGGCTCCGCAGCGGCATTCGAAGGACGCCATCGCCGGGCCGCAAAATGTTGCGTAATCGGCCGACAACTCCTCATCCGGACGAATCACACGCCGCGCGACGAGATCCAGCCCTTCAAGCCACGTGTTCGGATTGCACGAATGATTCAATGGTCGCCAGTCCTCGGGCTTGTCGCTCCACAAAACATGCAGTTCGCTGGTCAGCGGCCATGCGTACTGTTCAAACCACCGCCGTTTCATGCCGCGCCAATTCCGCTCCACCTGATGCCGCGAAGCCAGCACGTGCGACTCCTCTTCATACCGCACCGCGACCTCACCTTCGGCTATCGTGTGCCTCGCGAACATTCCGAATCCGTGGTCGCGCCGGTGGCGTATCTCCCACGGCCGGATCGCCCGATTGCGCCGCCGCAACGCGCATCGCAGCAGGTGTTCGACAAATCCGCGATGGCCTGCCGGATCGTTGGCCAGACTGAAGTCCGCGCCATCGAAGTCGGCCTCCGGATAGAACACGGCGCAGTTGGGACTGATCTCCAACAGGTAGATCTCGCCCGCCGCGTCGACGCGCAAATCGCACCGACCGTAGCCAGTCCCTCCAAGCGCCGCGAACGTCAGCGCCGACACCTCCCGCAACCGTTCCGCCAACTCTCCGTCGGCAACCATCCGCATGCCGATCTTAGCCTTCCACTTCAAATTGAAATGCTTGAACGTCTCGCCTTCTGGAAATAGAAACTCGACCGGCGGCAGCGCCCACGCCTCTTCGTTTACATCGCGCGGCTCGGTGACCAGTACCGAATACTCTACGCCTTCAATAAACTCTTCAATCAGCGCCGCGCCAAACTCATCGATTGTCCGGGCGACCTCTGCGCGGAGCGTCAACGCCGTGGTCACTCGCGAATTGGGCGAGATGCCCAGACTGGAATGCCCGTTTGGGTGTTTCACCAGCATCGGAAAACGCAGGTCGCGCAGCGCTCGCTCGGCGTCGTCGATCTCTCGCGCCATCACATAGGCCGGAAACCGCACGCCTACCGAATGACACGCCATCTTCATCGCCTCGCGCGTCGGATCGTAAAACGCGGAACCCGCTCCCGTGAATGCCGCGTTCATCCGTTCCAGTGCCTGCACTACCTCGATCCCCGGAGCGTCGTCCTCCCACGAACCGTCGCACAGGTTGATGATGACATCGAACCCGCTCCGAACAATTCCGGCCACTTGCCGCACCGCTGTCGTCTTCTGGATCTGAAAATTTTCGAACTCATGCTCACCCAGAAAGGGCGCTAGATCGCACTGCGAATCGTAGGGAACGAACGGCAGAGTCGAGTCGGCGTAGTGTGGATGAAGGATCGCGATTTTCATTTACGGAATAAACTTGCGGCAAGCTGACGCGCCGCACCGGCAAACGAACGATTCCCAGAAGATGCTTGAGAGTCCCTGATAGTCTACCGTCAGTGGCGTGCCTTTGGCGATGAAAATTTTCGCAATCAAATCGCTCCCTCGCGAAATCAAGTTGGGTTCGCAGCTATGGTCAATCGGCCGCCATTCCTTATCGCTGTTCGGCGGCCGCATCCGCAACCGCGTTTCATACGCCTCAACAACATCCCCGGCGTGAATGTCGCGCGCCGCGAACAGCCGGAAGCCGTTCGACCGGTCATGCCGCAACTCGACCTTCGAACATCGCCGCGCCGCGCATCGCAGCAGGTGCTCGAGAAATCCGCGATGCCCCGCAGGCTCGTTGGCGAGAATAAAATCGGCGCTCCCGAACAAGCCCTCCGGATAGAAGATCGAACAGTTTGGATTGATCTCGAGAAGATAGATCTCACCGGCGGCGTTCATCCGCAGATCGCACCGGCCGTAGCCCGTTCCCCCCAATGCCGCGAAAACCCGCGCGGCGGCCTCCGTGAGCGCGGCATCCTCAACCGGCGCCGTTTCCATCTGCTGGAACTCTTTCCACTTCAGATCGAAATGTTTGAACGACTCGCCCTCTGGAAAGCGAAACTCCACCGGCGTCAGCGCCCACGCAAGCTCGGCGGGCGTCCGTGCTTCCGCAACCAGCACGGTGAACTCGCGCCCTTCGATAAACTCCTCGATCAACGCACCGCCAAACTCCTCGGCCACCCGCGCGCACTCATTCCGTAATTCCCGCGAATCCGTCACCCGCGACTCACGCGTAATGCCTATGCTCGAATATCCGTTCGGGTGTTTCACAATCATCGGAAACCGCAGTTCGGCCAGCGCTCGCTCGACATCGTTGATCGCGTAGTTCGGATACAACACTCCCGCCGCGCGGCACGCCATCTTCATCGCCTCGCGCGAGGGATCGTAGAACGCCGAGCCCGCGCCCGTGAACGGGACGTTCAACCGCTCCAGCGCCTGTACCACTTCAACGCCCGCGCGATCTTCGTCCCACGCACCGTCGCAGAGATTGACGATGGCGTCGAAGCCTTGGCGCGCGATCTCGGCCACCTGTCGCACGGCGGTCGCTTTCTTAATTTCGAAATGCGCCCACTTGTGCGAAGGCAAATAGCGCGCCGGATCCGGGCGCGGATCGAGATCCTTGAATGGAACGTCGGAGCCCTCGAAGGACGAAGTCAAAACAGCGATTTTCATCTGCGCGTCAACCACCGAGTTTCGCGCCCGCCAACGCATCAAACTCGAAGTAGTTGCAGGTCAGTTCCTCACCCGCCGCGATATCGCGTGCAGCGACGTTGGAGCCGTCGTCGATCTCGATCACGTTAGGATCGGCGGAGTGATTCATGTGCCGCGCGTGATCGCCGCAAAGCACGATCGCGCCGTCGAGCGCGTATCCATATACCTTCAAAAACTCGCGCGTTGTGTGCGGCAGTGAATCTAATGCGGATGCCTCAACGACAACGTCGAGGCCCTCGTCAAACCGCCAAACCACCTCGCCCCGCGCGATCGCGCGCGCAGAGAAACAGCCAAGGCCGTGTAATGGACTCGAACGCAGTTCTGTCTTGACGCGAAGCAAGGCCCATCTTAACGCGACTACTAAAACGCGCCAAGTTTTTCGCCGGCCACCAGCACCGCATACGCTCCGATGATCCGCGCCTGACGCGGCACCGAGGACTCCTGCGCCTCCGTGTTTAAGCGCAACAAAGCCAGGCTATATTCGCCGCGCTTTATCATCGGCACCGCTTGCTCCACGGCCGTCGAGCGCGTCTCAAACCCGCCTATCCGCTCAGCTGTCGTTTCGATCGCGCACGCCGCCGGGCACCGCGATGCAGTTCCACCGAGCAGCACGAGGCCGGCCACGATGCCAGCCAATCCGTTTCTCATGCTTGCCTTCATACATCTATTTGGACGAGCGGACTTGCGATTTGTTTCCCTTGATTTTTGCCAAACTGCAAAACACCCATCGGACACACCGTGACGCAGATCCCACAGCCGATGCACGAACTGTTTGCATTGTTCAATTCTCGTTGCAGCATGGCAAATCGCATCACATCGATTCCAACTTGGCAGTTCCGCGTGCACTCGCCACATGCGATGCACTTGTCGTTTGCTGTGATCGCAAACCGGCTCCAACCTTTACGCGTAAACCACGCCGAGAAAAGCTCCATCATCTTCGCCAGCGGACACCAATACCGGCACCAAACCTTGCCGCCCAGAAACGGATACAGTCCCACCGGCAAGATGCCCACCAGCCACACATCGGCGAACAGGTGATAGTATTCCAGCCCCGTTTGCGCGGGCTTCGCCAGGACCTTGTAGACATCGCTTGCCACCAGCAGCAGCGTTACGACAACTGCCGCGCCCAGCACGATCAGATTCATCCCTTCTAGTCGGATCGCCGCCGCGCCCTTCGGCGCAAGATGCCGCCAGCGGTCGCCGAACGTTTCCGCCAACCCGCCGCAGCCGCAGATCCACGAACAGTACCGCTTGCCGTACAGCAGCACAAATACTGGAATAATCCCGAAGCTCAACAGCAGCCCCCAATAGATCCATACCTGATGCGGATTGCCGATAAACGTGTAAAAGAACAGCGGCCACGCATAGATCAGCCCGTACGATCGCCACAGGTTGTTCGTAAAGCTCGGATCGCGTGCCAGCGTCTCGCCTAGCCACTGATTCTCCACCGCAATCCGGAACAGAAACTCCGGAATCAAGAAAAAGAACAGCCACTGAAAACCGATCAACGACACATACCGCCAGATTTGAAACTTGTCGCGCCTGTCGATACCCCAGCGCTTCATCGCCTGAATGCCGAACACGGTCATCAGCGTTGTGTACAGCACGGTATACCAGAATGACCACCCGCGCCCGCCGAAGCTCACCAGCTTGTGTCCCCAGCCGGTAAACGGCCAAAACTCGTTATTGTCGCCGCCCTTGACACCGTAGATGAAGTAACTCGCCGCCAACGCCAGCGCCAAGAACGCCCAACGCCGCCAAGTCCATTCGTTCTCCAACTGCACGCCGATTTGTTTTAAGAACGCCGCGGGCGGGTCGGCCCCGATCAGCACAAACGCGCGGCCGTACGGCACGTGTTCGCCGTTCACAATCGCGTTCGCCTCTTCAAACGTGGTGACCTTCGACTCGCGCAACACGCGAAACTTCGAAAGCTTCGTCCGATTCGCCGCGAACAACCGGTGGAACTCGCGGCCCCTGTGCACAAGCGTCACGTCATTGCCGCTCTCCGCCAGGGCGGCCGCCGCTTCCACAGCGCTGTTGCCGCCGCCAACGACCAGAATTTTCTCCCCGTGAAAATGCGAGGGATTGTACAGACGATGATGCACGTTCGCGCGGTCTTCACCTGGTACGCCGAGCTTTCGCACGCTCCCGCGTTGCCCCGTCGCGACGACAACCCTCGCCGCCGAATACTCCCCCTTCGAAGTCGTCACGCGCAAAAAGCCGTCATGCTGCGCAAGTCCCGATACCTCTTCGCCCAACCGCACATCAAGCCGACGCGCCGCCTGGCCCCACTTCGCCAATAATTCCTCGCGCGTCGACTCCGCGAGCCACAACAGACCCGCAACCGGCCGTGACACGGGCTCATCGTAGACGATCTTCCCGATCGGAAACTCGGCAATCGTATTTGCTAGCGACGTCTTCTCAAAAACAGCCACTCGCAGTCCGCGCGCCTGCAACGCGAGCGCGCAATTCAGCCCCGCTGCACCCGAACCGGCGATCGCAACATCGAAGTCGACGTCGCTTCGCCGCTCCAATCCCGCTAGGTACTCGGCGAGCTGATGCCCCTGCTCCATCGCCAGTTTTACCACTGGCGCGCCAGCCAGATCGCCGACGATATGTACGCCCGGAACACTCGACTCGAAATGCCCGCCGATCTCCGGCCGGCGCGTGTCCATGTTCGCCGACTCCAGGATTTTTCTCAGCATGCCGCAAGTATTATCGCAGACTGTGTGAGAATAATTCCCCGCGGCGGCCACTATCTATGTACATGCGCCAGTTTGTATGGATCGGGGCCTTGGCTCTGGCCGCCAGCGCCGCGAGTGTCGGCGGCCGCGCCGACTATGTTGGCGGAACCTCGGCCGACTTCGACCGTCGCGTCTCCGGACGCCTCGTGACCGCCGGCGTCGAGACGCTTCAATTCGTCACAAAGGGCAAATCTGTCGCCATCGCCTACGACCGCATCCACACTCTCGAATACGGACAGAAGGTCGACCGCCGCTACGTCAGTGCCGTCCTCATATCGCCTTTGTTCCTGCTCGCTAGATCGCGCAAGCACTTTCTCACCCTCGGCTACAACGACTCCAGTGGCCGCGAGCAGGCTCTTATATTTCAGGTCGACAAATCCGACGTGCGCGCCGTTCTCGCGAGCCTCGAAGCGCGCACCGGCCGCAAAGTAACCTAACAGGATCAGGAAGCGCGAAAGGCTGGAAAAGGATGAGAGTTGTTCTCTGGCTTACGATTTCACTCGCCGCATTCGGGCAAGAAGACGCCGAACTGCTGAAGATCAAACGCGTCTTCGTAGAACGACTGCACGGCGGCGATACCGCGCAGCACTTCCGCGAAATGCTGATCAGTTCACTGCAAGCCACCAAGCTGTTCGTTATCACCGAGAACCCAGAGCGCGCCGACACGATACTCAAGGGCGCATCCGAAGACCTCGTCTACACGGAAACTTTCTCATCCAGCGAAGGCCTGCACGCTCGCACACAAATCGGTGGCTCGCGATCGACCGGCACAATCCGCGGCGCGTCCGGTCTCAGTGTCGGCGAGCAGGAGTCGACCCGTATCGCCGAGCGCAAACACGAAGCCTCCGCGTCGGTGCGCCTTGTGAACAAGGACGGCGACGTGATCTGGTCCACGACCCAGGAGTCGCAAGGCGCTAAATTCCGAGGCGCCAGCGCCGATGTCGCCGCCAAGATCACGCGTCAACTTGCCGACGATTTCACCCGCGCCCGTAAGACTGCTGCGTCGAAATCCTCACCCGTTTCCGCTGCGCCGTAGCGCCCGTCACGATCTTCACGTCCTGCCGCGCAACGCCGAAGTGCCCAGCCAAGAAGCCGCACAGCTCGTCGTTGGCGCGCCCGCCCTCCGGCGCCGACTTCAAGCGAATCTTCAGCGTGCCGTCCGCCATCTCACCCGCCATCTCGGCGCGTGCGCTACGCGGAATTACCTTCACGTTCAGCTCCACCGGAATGTATCCCCAATCTCAGTCCAACCGATCCGCTTCACCGCGCTACCCGCCGCCGTATGCAGCCGTTCCAACGGCTCATTCAGGGGTTCGTTACTCAAACGAAACGTCTTATGATGCACCGGCAGCACCATCTCCGCGCGCGCGTCGTTCGCCATTTGCCACGCCTGCTCCGGGTTGCAATGCACCCGGATCCACGGGTTGTACGCGCCGATCGGGAAAATCGCCAACTCCGGCCTTGCATTATTCGGCAGCTTGCGGAACGAATCGGTAAGCGCCGTATCGCCCGCGAACAACACTTGGCGGTTATTCACTTTGATCACGTAACCGTTGTAGCCGCGGTAGGTATCGGTCCGCATCCGCGCGCCCCAGTGGCTCACCTCGAACGCCGTAACTTCCGCGGCGCCGGCCTGCGTGTGCCGCCCCCACCCCAACTCGGTCACGCTTCCATAACGCTCTCCGCGAATTAGGTCCACCGTCGATGACGCCATCACTACGTGGGTGCCTTTACTCTCCAGCGCTCGCAGCGTTGGCACATCCATGTGATCCATGTGCGCATGCGAAAGCACAATCAGATCGATCTTCGGCAACGACGTCAAAATCATCGGCGTGTTGACCAGCCGCTTCACTCCCACGGTAATTGGCCCGATTCCAAGCCCCGCGTATTCGCTGAAAACGGGATCGGTCAAAACCGTCACGCCATCGATTTTCAGCAACACCGTCGAATGTCCCAGCCACGCCGCGCGCACGCCGCGATCCGGCCAGTTCGAAACATCCACTTGCTTCGGCGGCATCGCCACCGGACGCCCCCGCTCGGCCCACCATTGCTTGACGAAGCCCATCGGAATCAGGCGCGAACCCGCGACGACAGCCGCGCCTGCCGCTACCGCGCCCACTGCAACCGCCCGCCTTGTCCACTTACCAGCCACTGCCGAACCGCTCCTCGGTCCACGGGTCACCGTTCATGTGATACCCGTTGCGTTCCCAGAACCCCGCTTTATCGTCGGGCATCAATTCGATGCCCGCCAACCACTTCGCCGACTTCCACGCATACAGCCGCGGGATCACCAATCGAACCGGCCCGCCGTGTTCGATCGACAGCGGCTCACCGTTGTGATGTGTGCAAACCAGCGCGTCTTCGGCCAGGAACTCGTCCAGCGGTAAATTTGTCGTCCATCCGCCGTCGTAACCATATGCAAGCACGAACTTCGCCTCCGGCTTAACGCCGCCAGCCCGCTCCATCAAGTGCCGCGTCGACACCCCTTCCCACAAATTATCGAGTTTCGACCACCGCGTGACGCAATGAAAGTCCGAAAACACTTGCACGCGCGGCAACGCGTTGAACTGCTCCCAATCGAAATCGACGGGGTTGTTGACCAGTCCCAAAATCGACAACCGCCAATCGGCCGCCGTCACCCGTGGCGGCCCGAACGCGTCGAGGACCGGCCACTTTACCGTTAGCGATTGCCCTGGCGGAATCCGGTTCTCTCGCAGGGTGTCCGGCGAGATGATCACGCCCGCGGGTGGATTTTTCGTTTCCATGTTCGGTGTACTAATAGGATGCCAGACGCCGCTGTTAATCCAAAAGACGGTGCGGAGCTTGTATTCGTTCCAGCCGGCGAGTTTCAGTTCGGGTTGAACGATACCCAGGTCGCCGAAATCCGAGAACGGTTTCCGGGCACCGCCGCCGGCTACTTAGATTTGATGCGCCAAGAGCACCCCGTGACGCTTCCAGTCTTCCGGATCTACAAACATCCCGTCACCGTCGCACAGTATCGGGCGTTCTGCAAAGCGACAGACCGCTTCATGCCGGACTCCCCTGCGCACGTTTACGAATGGCCCCTGAAATGGACCGATCGTCACCCTGTGACCTATGTCGCCGACTGCGCGGCTTACGCCTCCTGGGCCGGCGGCACCCTTCCCGCCGAGCAACAGTGGGAAAAGGCGGCGCGTGGTATCGATGCCCGATTCTTCCCGTGGGGCAACGAATTCGATCCCGTAATGCTTCACAGTGCAATTGCGCCGCATCCGCAGTATCCGTCGACGCCCTGCCCCATCGGAGTATATCCACAAGCAGCCAGTCCATTCGGAATCGAAGACTGCTGTGGCAATGTCGCCGAGTGGACCTCGACACAGTGGAACAACGACCGCCTCGTACTCCGCGGATCGACCATGCACAACCTGCGGCGCGAGGCTCATTTAGTCACCGCGCGCGCACACGCCCGCGCCGGGGACTGCCTCAATCTGGTGGGCTTCCGCGTCGTTCTCGGTTGACGTGCTCCCGCCGCCAAACCGTTCTAACGCCGGATCGTGACCACAACCGGTGAGCTCTGCTCCGCGCGCGACAATGATCGCACCTGAATGACCGCCGGGCCGGGCAGCACATTTTCTGGAATCTGTGCAGAGATCTGCCCATCGGAGGTCTGAATCAGCGGCAGCGGCAACTCGTTCATCACGACGCAAGAGCCGCCCAGCACCGTCGGCGCCGGTATCGTATCGGCCGTCGCGGGATCCGCAAGCCGCGCACCGCTGACGGTGATAAACGATCCTGGGCGCAGATTCTGTGTACCGTCGGCGCTGTTGACGATGCCGCGATTGCCGGCCGTTATTTCCGGCCGCGGCGCGGTTCCGTTCGAGTAGATCGGGATCACGCTCAAACCGCTTACGCCAATCGAATACGCAGTGTTGTTCGAGTCCACCACGATTTGGCGTGGCGGCACGTTAACCCGGGCCGCGCCAAAGACGCTGAACTGCGGATTCTCGGGCGCTACCGCGACAACCGTTTCCGCGCCGGTCTGTATGTTGACCAGTTCCAGCGTTGCCCGCGCGTCGTCGCGCGTCGCGGCGTTGAGGTTTTGCCGCACCGGCGTCGTCATGCGCAGGAAGATGTTCTCATTCAGCGCCGTGACGCTAGCGACGTTGCGTTGGCCGTTCGAAACGATCGTCTGTGTCGGCGGCTGGCCCGGTGCTGCCGGCGGACCGAACTGCGTCACGCCCGGCCGTTCCGTGCCGCCAATCACGGCGAGACTCGGGCTGAGGATCAGTCCGTTCGCCAGAAAATAGGTGCCTTCTTTGCCGGCCGCGAGCGGGCCAAAGTATGAAACCGGCGCCTGGTCGTACAACTGTCGCGCCGCTGTGTAGGTATCGGCCAGCGCATCGTAGAGATACGCGTTGGAATTGCCGGCCATCGTCAGTACGAACTCGCCGCCCGGTGATGTCACCATTGAAATCGGTCCGCCAATCGTCACCGGTGTGACCGGATTGGCCGCGCGTACCGTCGCCGTATTGCCGATCAGCCGCCAGAAGCTCCCGTTCGACATCATGAACTGCAAACCCGAAAGCCCGTACGCCATCGCAAGCGGCCTCACCGGTGCCTGTTGACCGATGCGTGGAATCGGCGGGAAGTCGACGCTGCCGGTGACGCGCTGCGACTCTAGATCGACCACCGATATCGATTCCCCTCCGCTGTTGCCAACATAAAGCGTCTGCCCATCGGGCGTCATCGACAAGGAACGTGGAAACTGGCCTACGTTGATCGGGTCCATGAACCGCCGCCGCGCCGTGTCAAATACCTCAATTCGATTAAAGCCCGAGTTGGAGATATACAGCCGCTTGCGGGGCTCGTCGAGGACCATGTCCCACAGCCCTTCCTGATTGTTCAGCGTCACCGGCGTCGGGTAAATCACGCCGCGCTGGTCGCGCTGTCTAAAGTTCATGTACACGCGAATGACATTCGGGAAGTTGATCGCGTCCAGCGATTGCAGCGTGATATTGATCGCCGTGCCGCCGCCGCCGCCCGCGTTCGCAAACAAATTCGTTCCGGGTTGGCGGACAGCGCCGCTGCGGCCCGGTTCCATCGTGAATTGGATCGATGACGGCGCCAGGCCGCTCGATTGTTGCATCACCAGCGCTGTCGTCGTGTTCGGAATCGAATAGGTCAGCCGCCCTTTCCCGAGGTTGGCGATCCGAATCGAAGTGCGCGCGATCCCCTTGTTGCATTCGTCCAGCGCAAGAAATACCTGCGTGGTCTCCGGTTGCAGCAGAGGGAAATCGTACAGTTTGCCAATCGGCATGTACAGCAACCCGGATTCGGAAATCGCGAATACGTCGTTGCCGTCCTGCGTAATCGCCAACGCTCCGAGAATCGACTCTCGCAATCGCAGGCCCAATCGCACCCCTAGGTTTCCAGGGGTCGCGACGTAGAGGACGTTCGACACCGGCCGGGCCGTAGTCGCGGCCGTATTGAACGCTGCGTACAGAGTGGTTCCGTCCGGCGAATAAGCCGTGCCGCCGAGGTTGCGCTGAACGTTAAACCCTGGATTGCCAAACTGGGTAATGAAAAATGGCAGGCTCGCTGTCGACATCTGCGCCACCGCAGCCAAAGACGCCGTATCGTACAGCGTCGATCCCGCCATGAACTGGCTGCCATCCGGCGCCATGCTCAGGATCGTCGACTGACCGGTGACAGTGCGGTTGCGGATGACCGTCCCTGACGCAACCTCGTAAACGAACAACGTCGTCTGCGCGGTGTTGGCGTTCTGATTGATCGCCACCATCCCGATAATAAAGTTGCCGTCCGGCGTCGTGAGCAGGCGGCCCGGAAACGCCGTGGCCGGCCGGCCCGCGAAGACCGCCGGAAGCGGATTCGGCGTATTGATCGGCGGCGGTGACGGCACTGCGAACACCTGCTGGCCTGTGGTCTGCATTCGGTCAAACAACAACAACGTGTTCAACTGATTTCCCGGTCCGGCGCCTTGCGTCGTGATCAGCACCCGGCCGTCGTTGCCCACCGCGACACCTTCGGGTTTCGCCGGCAGGCTAATGGTATTCGTCACATTCATCGTGCCCGCGTCGATGACCGAAAGGCTCGCGCTCTGCGTATTGGTCACGTACAAAAATGCCTTGTCGGGCGATAGCGCCGCCGCGATCGGGAAATTTCCCACGGTAACGCGGCTCAGCACTTTGCGCTCGGCGAGGCTGATCACATCCACTCGGTTCGCCGCGGAATTGACCGAATAAATCCGGCCGCGCACCTCGTCCACGACAATATCGGCGGGCGTCCCGCCCAGGTTGATGACTTCGCCAAACGTGGCCGCGCCCGTCGTTGTCTGCGAAAAGGCGGACGGCGCGAGCAGTGCCACGAAGGCGATCCGGAAAAGTTTCGATTGCAGGAACATGGCCAATCCGTTAGTCTAACCCTTACGCGTCCGGAAAGTTCTCACTCCCCGCAACAATTCCGGCGACTAAGTGTTAAACAGGAGTATCTGACCACAGTGCCGACCAAGCTGTTGATCCGGAACACGGACCGCCAGACCGAACTGGCCAACGCCGCCGACATCGCCGACACAAGTCAGAAACGACGAACTGGATTGCTCAAACACCACAGCCTCGAACCTGGCCACGGCCTCTGGATCGTACCCTGCGAAGCCGTACATACCTTCGGCATGAAATTTCCCATCGACGTGCTTTACCTGAGCAAACAAAAGAAGGTGCTAAAGATCCGCGACAACATGAAACGGTCTCGGATGTCGATCTGCCTGCGCGCCCATTCGGTTCTGGAACTCCCGGCCGGCTTCGCGGCCCAAACGAGCACGCAAGTTGGAGATCAGCTAGAATTCATCAAACGGGTAGAAAACTCCTGATGAAGAACTTGGTCCTACTGTTGGCCCTTCTCGCGATCGGTGCGTGCACCCGTTCGCCGAAGCAGGCGCGCGCCACGATTCCATCGACCGGTCTGCCGCCGATGATGCACAAGCAGGTGCTAAACGCAGTCGACGCGGGCGAAGGAAATCCCCGCGTTCGTGAACTCCGCGATGCCGTTGCCGCCAAGCCGAACAATGTCCGCGCCCGTGTCGATCTCGCCACCGAATATGGCCGCACCGGTTACCCGGAACTCGAATTGGAGCACCTCCGCCTCGCCGCCGAGCGCTTTCCCGATTCCGAGGTCGCTGTCCGCTACGCCGCCCGCGCTTTGGTCCGCGCCGATCGCGCCGCCGAAGCCGCCCGCCGCTTGACCGCCTTTATCTCCGCCCATGAAAAGGTCTCGGCCGCCTTGCTCTCCTGGGCCGGTATCGCGCTCGATCAACAATTCCGTTGGACCGAAGGCGAGAAGATGCACCGCCGCGCCGTCGACCGCGCCGGTTGGCGCGATGAACTTCACAATAACCTCGGCTACAACCTGCTCATGCAAGGCCGCAAACAGGAAGCCGCCGAGTCCTTCCGCAAGGCCATCTCGCTTAACGCCGCTTCCGAGACCGCTCGCAATAATCTCGGGATCGCCGTTGCCGATCATCCCGAGGAAGCCCTCGCGCAATTCCGCCAAGCCTCGTCGGACTTGGGGGTCGCCCACAACAATCTCGCCTCGTACCTCTATGACAAAGGCGATCTCGGCGGCGCCCGCAAGGAACTCGAACTGGCGCTCGAGTACCGCAAGGACATGCCGCAAATTCTCGACAACCTGCGCAAAGTCGCATCGGCCGATGGAAAGCCCGTCACGATCGCGCGCAAGGACCATCACTCGTTTTGGAAATCGGTCGGCCGGGGCGTTAAGCTATTCTTTGTCCCGGAAGACGCTAAGAAATCAACCGGGCTGGCCGAGGCCGCCCGCTAACACAAGCAAGGAGTTCACATGTTGCAATCAATCGTCAATCGGATGTGGCGCGATGAGCGAGGCCAGGATCTCGTTGAATACGCGCTGATCGTCGCCGCCGTCGGTCTCGCGCTCATTACCACCGTCAATCAGCTCTCCACCGCCGTCGTTTCGCTCTATTCGAGCATCACGCAGGGCCTGACCTCGATCGGCGCCACCGGCCAGTAGCCGTAAGAGAATCTCGATGGAGCCGCGCTCGGCGCCGGGCAGCGTCCGCCTTTTTCTGCCGGACCTCGCCTTGGCGCTGAGTCTGTTCGCGGCCCTGTATGCCTTGGTCTTTTACAACGCGCCGGAGCAACTGTATCGCGACTCCGACGCGGGCTGGCACATCGTAACCGGGGAGCGAATCGCGGATCGCGGCGCCGTGCCGCGTGTCGACGAATACTCGTTCTCAAAACCCGGCGGCGCGTGGTTCGCCTGGGAGTGGGCGGCCGATGTCGCGATGGGCCTCGTACACAAACAAGCCGGCCTGCGCGGCGTCGCGCTCCTCTACATCGCCGCGATCGCCTTCTCGGCGTGGCTTTGGGTGCGCCTCTCGTTCGTTTGCGGAGCCAACTTCTTCGCCATCTGCTTGCTCGCTTCGCCTATGCTCACGACAGCGCAGCTGCACTGGCTCGCGCGCCCGCACGTCTTCGGCTGGGTGCTGGTTCTAACCGCGCTCACGCTGCTCGAACGCGCGCGAATGAATGTACCGTGGGCCTTCTTCATCGGGGTGCTCTGGGCCAATGTCCACGGTTCTTTCTTTCTACTCCCCATTTTCTGCATTTTCTACGGCGCGCGCGCCGCCGCGGGCGCCGCCGTTGTTGCGAGTTTCATCAATCCTTACGGCTGGGAACTCCACCGCCATCTCTTCGACTACCTTCGCAACACCGAGCTCCTTAGCCGCGTCGCCGAGTTTCAGAGCTTCAACTTCCATAGCGAAGGCGCCTGGCAGGTCGGAGTCGTTTTGCTCCTTGGCATAATCGGTTTTGTCTGCGCCCTCGCCGCTGGCCAGTGGTCGCGCGCGCTGACGTTGCTGTTGCTCTCGGCGATGGCCCTTCGCACCGCCCGAGGCCTTCCCGTTCTCGCAATGGCCGGACTCCCGCTCGCCGCCGGTGCGATCTCGACCGCCCTCAAAACATGGCGTCTGGTGCCCCCTTTCGTCCGCCGCGCGCTCAAATACGGCGATCGCCTCGGCGCTCTACAAGCACCGTTAAAAGGCACCGTCTCCGGCCTCGTGTGCTTCGCGCTCCTCGCCCTCGCCGTTCTCGGTTCTCGCGCCGGCTTTCCAGCGAAGGAGTTCCCCGTCGCCGCCGTCGAACATCTCCCCGAAGGCGCGCGGCTATTGGCCCCTGACAAGTATGGTGGGTACCTCATCTACCGCTTCAAGGGCGCGCGCCAAGTCTACTTCGACGGCCGCAGCGACTATTACGGCGCAGCCTTCATGAAGGAGTTTGTCGACCTCGTCGAAGTCCGTGCTGGTTATGAAGACATCGTAACGAAATACGGCTTCACGCACGCACTTCTTCCCCCCCGCTATTCCCTGATTCCCGCACTGGAAAAATCGGGCTGGAGCCGCTTGTATGCAGATGAAACTTCAGTACTTTTGCAACGGAACTTTTAGGGGTATGCTGTGTTGGTACCATATCAGGATCTCCCCCGTGTCCACGCTCCCGCTCGACTTGTGTCTTCTCGAAGGTAAGGAATCGTAATGGATCGCCAGAAGCTACTTATGATCTTCGGCGGCGCGTTCGCCGCCGCCGCGCTGCTGACATGGTTCCTATACGCGCAGACGGTCGCGCCGAAAAAGGACAAGATGGTCACCGTCGTCGCCGCCGCGGCCGATCTTCCCGCCGGCACGCGCCTCCAAAAAGTTCACCTCAAAAGGATTTCAGTCATCGAGAACATTCGGCCCAAAGGCGCTCTCGCTGACGAAGCGATGGCTCTCGACCGCTCTCTGCTGTTTCCCGTCACACAGAACGAACCGATCCTGAGCAACCGCGTTTCCAGCGTCACCGGCGCCGACGGCGTCGCCTCTCTCATCGAGCCCGGCAAACGCGCCGTGTCCGTCTCAGTTGCCGATTCCGCTAGTGCAGGCGGCTTGATCCAGCCCCGATCGCATGTCGATGTTCTCTTCACGAAAACCGGTTCGATGGCCGAGGCCGTGACGACAACGGTTCTCGAAGACGTCACGGTTCTCTCGATCGGCCGCACCGTTGAAGCCCAAACCGCAGTTCCCACAACGGGCGGCGCCGCGGCGCCCACCGCCACGCCCTCTACCGGCAATCGTTCCGTCACGCTGCTCGTAACACCGGAGCAGGCGCGGGTGGTGGAACTCGCGAAGAATCAAGGCAAAATCAGTTTGGCGCTCCGCAATCCGAAAGACCAGTCGAAATCCGAAGAAGTGTTATCGGTCACTTCGGAAACCATCGACCCGGGCTTGTTCGTCCGCACCGCGAAAGCGCGGGCGATGTCGGGCGGCCGAATGCCGTCGCGCGCTCTGCTGAATATGCCGAATTTGAAAGACGACAAAGCGTGGGCCGCGCTGATCGCGGAGGATCCAGCGCAAAAGCCACCGGCGCCCCCCAAGCCGGTTGAGAAAAAAGAGCCCCCCAAGCCGCGCGCCATTATCGACGTGTTCCGCGGCGATCGCCACGTACAAGAAACCTTCCAGGAATAGAGTCCGATCTTCCCCATGAAAAATTCTCGTCTTTCGTTTTGGCCGGCTACGCTGCTCGCGGCGATGTCGGCCGTTGTGTCTTTTTCGCAAACCGCGCCGCCGCGCGAGATCACTCTGGTCCTGGGCCGTGGCGAACTTTTTCAGTTCGACAACGACGTCCGCACCGTCGCCGCCTCCGAACCGAAGGTCGCCGACGTGGCCGTCGTCTCGCCGCGTGAAGTCATGATCAATGCAAAGGGGTTAGGGAAGGCCACCGTCGTGATCTGGGAGACGGGTGGAACGCCGCGCCGATTCAACGTTACGGTCAACGCCGACATGACCGAATTCGATTCGGTCAGGAAGGCCGTCTCGTCCGCCATCACCGGCGGCTCTGTCGCTGTAACCGGCAACACCGAGACCATTGTCCTGACAGGTTCGGCCGACTCCGCTGCCGCTTCGAAGAAGGCCGAAGCGCTTGCTTCCACATACGCAAAGCGCGTCGTCAACATGATCCAAACCCCGCGGCCCGCCGAACTCCGCCAGGTCATGCTCGAGGTAAAGTTCGCCGCTATCGACCGTATCGCCATGCAGGAGGTCGGTTTTAACTACTTCAGTAGAAACGACCGGATGCTCGGTCAGTTGTCCACTCAACAGTTCTCCACGCCGCGCTTCAGCCAGTTGCAGTTCCAGAATCAGGAATTCAGCAACTCCACCCTAAACTTCGCCGACCTCCTGAACATGTTCGTCTTCCGGCCTGATCTCAACATCGGCGCCACGATCCGTGCGCTGCAAGCCCGCAACCTCCTGCAGATTCTCGCCGAACCGAATTTGATCGCGCTCGAAGGCAAGGAAGCCAGCTTTCTCGCTGGCGGTGAATTCCCGTTCCCGACCTTAACGGCCACTTCCACCGGTGGCGCCACCGCGCCCGTCGTCACCGTACAGTTTAAGAAGTTCGGCGTCCAACTCGACTTCAAACCGGAAGTCACCGACGATGGCAAAATTCATTTGAAATTGCGTCCCTCCGTAAGTTCTCTCGACTACGCTAACGCCGTTACGCTCCAAGGTTTTCTGATTCCCGCCATTGCCAACAGGTACGCCGAGACCGAAGCGATCTTGAACGACGGCGAGAGCTTCGCGGTCGCCGGCCTGCTCGATAACCGAGTCGTCGAAACCATGTCGCGCGTTAAGTGGCTCGGCGATGTGCCCATCGTCGGCCAACTCTTCCGCAGTCGCTCCACGAAAAAGACCGCCGAAGAGTTGCTGGTCGTAATTACGCCGCGCTTCGTGAAGCCGGTGCCGGCCGATCAGAAGCCGCACATGCCCGAATGGGTATCGGACTTCCTCCCCTCCGTGCCCGACGACAAGGGCGCAGGTGCGAAAAAGCGCAAGCCCGCCGGAAAGGACGCGGCGAAGCCGGAATTTATTGGACCGCGTGGACACCAGGAACCCAAGTAACGCGATGCCGGTCGGACGCAATCCGCGCCAAGTGCGTGGAAGTGTGTCTTTTCAGCTGATCGTCCTGCTTGTGCCCGTCTTCTTTGGCCTCATCGGATTCGCCGTCGACCTCGGCC
>Ga0194119_10005295_pt1 | contig 19328 bp, 15 predicted proteins | sample TA2MahC100mmetaG_FD_148620 | JGI IMG/M metagenome (GOLD analysis project Ga0194119, IMG submission 148620) | Freshwater microbial communities from Lake Tanganyika, Tanzania - TA2015018 Mahale Deep Cast 100m | ecosystem: Environmental > Aquatic > Freshwater > Lake | place: Tanzania: Lake...
ACCTCGCCCAGCAACGCCTCGGCCCGCGCCCGCGTGGCGGCGGCATCCTCGGTCCAGCCCCCGGCCAAGCGCGGCACGAGAACGTTCTCGAGCACGGTGCATTGCGGCAGCAGGTGGTGCAGCTGGAAGACGAATCCCAGGTGCCGGTTGCGGAACCGGGCCGCCCCGGCCGCGTCGAGCGCCCCCAGGTCCTCGCCGGCCACCTGCAGGGTGCCGGAGGTGGGACGGTCGAGGGCGCCGAGCAGGTTGAGCAGGGTGGTCTTGCCGCTGCCCGAGGGACCGACGATCGCGACCGATTCCCCCGCGGCCACCGCGAGGTCGAGTTCCTGCAGGACGGTGACCGGCCCGGCTGGGCTGGCGTAGGTCTTAATGACGCGGGTGGCGGTGATCATCCGGCGGCGGATGGGCGCGGCGTCAGCGGACGGGGTTGCCCGGGGTGGCGGGCGTGGCGCGGGCGGTCGTCGCGGGGGCGGGGGAGGGGCGGTACAGGCTCACCATGCAACCGCCGAGCGCGGCCAGCACGATCCCGGCGTAGAACTGCCACGGCACGCCGGCGAGGCCGTCCTTGGGCGGGTGCATCCAGGTGGCCACGACCGCGTTCACGACCGGCGCGCCGGCGAAGACGAGGGACATCACGACCTGCGGCACGCCCTTGGCCCCGAAGGCCAGCAAAATGCCGAAGGCGCCCACGGCTCCGAGGATGCCCGCAAACAGCGAGATCCACAGGCCCTTGCTCGGGAAGTTAAAGTCGGAGCCCTGCAGCTTCAGCAGCGCGAGGGGCGCCAGCACCGCGAAAATGAAGTAGGCTACGCCCACGAACAGGAAGGCCTTGTAGCGGCCGAAGACCGGATCCTTCATCGCGATCTGTCCGCTGTGCAGGAAGACCCCGTAGAGGCCCCAGGAGGCAATGGTCAGGAAAACGTAGGCGAGCCAGTGCATAGAATTTTGGTGGTGGGAAAAGGTTCAGGCGACGGGCAACGGCTGGTCCGGCGGCGCCACGAGGCGGCGGCGGAGTTCCTCCGGCAACGGGGTCTTCTGGCGTTGTCCGGTGGCCGGGTCGAGCGCGACGTGCGCGACCGCGCAGAAGCCTTCCGCCAACGCCTCGCCGGCCGGCGTGCAGGGGCCGAAGATCCAGAAGTCGTAGGAAAAACCGCAGGTCCGCACCTCCCGCACCCGCAGCGCCACGCGCAGTTCGTCCTGCCAGCGTGCCGGCGCCCGGTAACGGCAACTGGCCTCGACCCGCGGCCAGCCCCCGGCGAGGAAGCCATCCGCCGTCAGGAACCGCACCCCGAGGGCGTGCAACCATTCCTGCTCGGCCGTGGCCGCGTAGCGCAGGAAATGGGTGAAGTACACGATTCCCGCCATATCGGCGTCCGCGAACTCGACCGTCCGGCGCGAGCAGAAGTGGAAATGGGCGGGAAGGTCCATCAAGGGGAGCGCGATAGGCTGGCCACGATCTGGCGGAAGCCCGCGGCCATCGCCCGGGCGGGAAAGCGGTTCGTCGCGGCTGCCCGGCCCCGCCGGCCCAGCTCCGCGCGGCGCGCCGGATCGGCGAGGAGGTCGTGCCAGCTCCGGGCCAGAGCCGCCGGATCGCCGGGCGGCACGCAGACGCCCGCGCCGGTTTCCTCGACCAGTTCCGGGAACGCCGCCGCCCGCGGTTGCACCAAGGGCACGCCGCAGGCCATCGCCTCGATCACGTACAGGCCGAAGGCCTCCGGGTAGGTCACCGGCACCGAGAACAGGGTCAGGCCGCGCAGGAGCGCTACCTTGGCCTCGCGGGTCAGGTTGGGCGCCCACTCGACGCGTTCCGCCACGCCCGCCGCCTCCAGCCGCGCCCGCAGGAGCCGCAGTAGCGGCGCATCGCCCGCCGTCGCCGCCCCGCCAATCCGAACCTTGGTCGTCCGATCGCCCAAGGGACCGGCAAGGTGCAGGAAAGCTTCCACGAACTGCTCCAGGCCCTTCTCCCGGCTCAGGCGCCCTAGGTAACCGATCACGGCCGCCCCGACCGGCGGCTCCGCGGGCGCGTACCCGTCCAGCTGGATCCCGTTCCAGAGCACCTGAACCCGCCCGGGCGGCAGGCCGATGCGTTCGCTCATATAGCCCGCATAGAAGCGGCTCGGGGCGAGCAGGAGGTTCGAATCCGCCAGCCGTTCCCCCATCGACCGCCAACAGTCGGAGCGATAGGGCTCCGGCAGTCCGTCCAAAAAGGGATCCTCGCCTTGGAAGAAGGTCACGACCGGCGCCCCCAGCCGCGCCCGGAGTTGCCGCGCGAACCCAGCGAGGAGGGCGGTCGACAGGCAGATGACGTCCGGTCGCCCGGAGTGCTGCAGCCAGCCGAGCAGTTTCTCCAGCTCCTTGGTCAGGCGGCTGGAATCGATGTGGAACATCTCGCGGGTCATCTCCCCGTGGGTCCGCGCCGAGGTCATATGGCTGTGGCGCGCCGCCCAGCGCAGGAGGCCGGCAGAGTCCAGCAGGCGGTCGAGCGCGGCCGGGGTGTGGCGGAACAGCGGAATCTTCTGCTGGAGGAAGACGTTGATGCCCCCGAAGAATACCGGCACCGCGCCCGCGCCCGGCAGTGCCGCCTCGTCCAAGATATGCGGCAGGTAGAGGGGCGCGAGAGTCACATCCTCGCCCGCCCGGTGCAGCTCCTGCGCCAGCGCGTTATCACGCATGCACGCGCCGCAGTGGTAGCTGCCGGTGCCAGGGGTCAGCAAAACGATCTTCATGGTGGGCCCCGCAGGGCGAACAGGGTTCCCTTTTCCCCCCCAACCACCAGGAGATCCTCGCCAAAGGCGGGGGACGCGATCAACGCCTCGCCCAGCTCCAGTTGCCAGCGCTCCGCGCCGTCCGCCAAGGCCGCCGCATACATCCGGCCATCGGTCGAGGCAAAGACGACGGCATCAATAAAGGCGACCGGAGAGGCTTCGACGCGCCCGCCAGTGCGGAACTTCCAGGCCGCCTCCCCGGTCGCCCGCCGGATCGCGTGCAGGTGCTTGTCTCGCGATCCGATCAGGACGAGGTCCGCCGTCACCGCCGGGGAACTGTAGAAAGGCATCGCCCGGTCCTGGTAGGTCCAGGCGACCTTGCCCGCGGCGACCTCGAAGGCGACCACCTGGTTCGCGTGGTTGCCGCAGAAGGCCATGGTGCCGTGGGTGCCGATGGAGGCCGGGATGTAGGCCTCCGCCGGGATGCGATGTGCCAGCTTGCCGTCCGCCAGCTGCACCACGTGCAACTGGGAATCGCAGCCCCCAAAGACGATGAATCGCCCATCCACCACCGCGGGGGCGCCGTTGACGTGGTCCTCTGTCGCGTAGGTCCAGACGGTGCTGCCGTCGGCCGCCCGCAGCACCCGCGTCGTGCCGTCGTAGCCGTTGAGCAGGACCCAGTCCTCGTTTCCTTGGGGCGCCCGGACGAGGGTCGCGCCGGAACTGACCTTCTGGTCGGTGGCGAACTTCCAGGCTTCCTGGCCGTTGGCCGCGTCAAGGGCGTACAGGCGGCCGTCGTGGGAACTCACAAACACGCGGGTGGCGGTGACCGCGGGCGCCGCCGCGACGGTGTCGCCGGTGTCGAAATGCCAGACCTCCCGGCCGGTCTCGGCGTCCAAGCAATGCAGCCGCCCCTTGTCGTTGCCCACGTAGATCCGGCCGTGGGCGATGGCGGCCTCGGCGCTGAACGGGGCGGGGCTGGTGAAGGTCCAGTGCACCGTGGGGCGGGCGGGCGCGGGCCGGGCGACAACGCCGGACAGGGTCGCTCCGCCGCGCGTCATCGGCCACGCGGTGCGGGGCGGCGGCGGGGGCGGGCCGGGAGGCTTCGCCGGCTCGGGCCGGGGCCCGCAGCCGGCCAGAAGCAGCAACGCCCCCAGCAGGGGCAAGGTGCGGCGGAGGCGGGTGGGGGCAAAGCCGGGAAGCATGCGGACGGGGCGGGGCGCGGCGCCGCGGGCGACCGGGCTCAGCCGGCCGCCACCAGATCGCCCTGGAGGGCGCGGCGCCGGTACAGGAACTCGAAGAGGTTGCCCTCGTGCGGCTGCTCCCATTGGACCCGGTTGGTCGGATAGGGCCCGATGTTCAGCCGCTCGATGTTGGTGCTGGTCATCAGGTCGATGGTCCAGGCTCGGTCGTGAGTGATGGCCGACACGACCAGCGATTCCCCGATGGTCCCGATCATCTCTGCCTGCGGCACCTGCAGCACGCTGGCGAAGGGGAACATATATTCGGTGTTGGCGAGCGGGTGCGTCGGGTCGGAGCAGGCGATGAGCGTCGGCTGCAGGAAGGTCTGGCCGTGGGCCTCGATCATCCGCGGCCCCTGGCGGTAACGGGCGGTGACGTCCTCCGCGCCCGGGGTCTGCAGCAGTTCCTCGATCCGGTCATTGATGCCGCGGGCGACCGCCGGGTTGGCAAAGCCGCAGAGCACGGCCTGCGGGTCGGTGCGCGCGCGCGGGACGATGGCGGCCAGTTCGCGGGCCAAGGCGTCGGCCAGCTCGGCCCCGTGGCGGCTGATGAGCACGGCGGAGGCGTTGATGCAGCTGCGGCCGCCATTGGAGGCGATCGACTGCACGATGACCCCGAGGTGCTTGCGCCAGTCGTCCGCGAAGTCGTCGCCGAGGAGGACCTTGCTGCGGCCGGAGCCGTGGACCTGGATGTGCCGGAAGGGGGCGTACTTGCGCACGGTGGCGTCGCTGCCAAAGGCGATCGCCCGGCCGGTGCCGAACAGCAGCGCATCGCCGCCGTCGTGGGAGGTCGGGTAGAAGCCAAAAGCTTCCGCCGGAAAACCAGCGGCGATCATCGCCTGTACGAGGCGGTACGGCGTGATGGGGTCCTCGCGGCCTGGCTTCAGCACCACGGGAATCTTCATCACGAGGGCCGGCAGCCAGAGGGAGTTCACGCCAGGGGAATTGCTCGGCAGGAGCACGCCCAGGCTGTCCGTCTGCGGGAAGAAGTTCACGTCCAGGCCGTCCTGCCGGATGAAGCCCTTGTCAAAGAGGTCGAATGACATCCCGCGGGTCAGACCGCCCACCACCGCGCGAATGTTGGCCATCGCGGCGTGGACCTTCCCCATATTGAGGCGCCCGAGGCTGAGCGGCATGCCGGTCAGCTGCGACAGGGCTGCCACATAGTCCTCCGGGCTCTGCAGGCGCTCGCCGAGGCCCCAAGGGAGGTTACCGGTGAGAAACAGGTCGGCGGCCTGCTCCATCGCGTCCGCCAGCTTGGCGGAAGGGATGGCCTGCAGGCGGCGCATGGCCTCCGGAATCCGCTTCAGGTCGCGGCGGATGAGGCCCGAGTTGGCGAGGCTCACCTCGATGGCCTGGTCATCAACGTTGAAGCGCAGGCGGTCGAGGCTCTCGTAGGGTCGGCCGAAGCGCAGGACGGGCAGGTGGATGGGCTCGTTCATAAAGGGACCTCAGTAAACGCCTTCGATGATGGTCTTGGTGAGGGACTGGAACGGGCGCACGTCGCCCACGCCGTCCCACGGGAACTCGTCGCACGGCGGCCGGCGGATAGCCTCGTCGCGCTCGAGGAAGCGGGGGACGAAGAATTCGCGGGTCATCGTGGTCAGCTCCACCCGGCCGTACTCGCCGTAGCGCATCAGTTCGTCCGGGCGGTCGGGGTCGACGATGCGGAGGGTGGCGCGCGGCTGGGGCGCGTAATAGGTGAGGCTGTACTTATCCTCGGGCTTCAGCTTCCGGCTGATCGCAAGGCCCATCAGGGTGTTCCCGTAGGTCGGGGCGAAGTTGATCTTCCCCTCGAGGACTTCCTCAACGACGAAACGGACGTATTGTGGCGTCATCGTGGTGCCGCCGGCGAAGACGGCCTTGAGGCCGGCCTGCACGAGGGACATCCGCTCCGCCAGGTTCTCCAGCAGGCGCGGGGTGGTGAAGATGCATTGGATGTTACGGTGGCGGATGATGGTCGCCGCCTGGTCGATCACGTGCTCCTGGTACTTGCGGGCCATCGCGCCCTCGCCCATCGCGATCAGGCGCTTCACCCAGCGCGGGTCGAGATCGACGAAGTAGCACGAGCCACCACGATGGTTGGCCAGATGCTCGATCGCGAGCCGCAGGCGGCGGGGGCCGGTCGGGCCAACCATCAGCCAGTTCGTGCCCTTGGGGAAGAAGTCCGGGCCGTAGTGGTCGCTGAACTCCTCGTAATCCACCTTGTAGTCGTCCCAGCCAACGCGCTGCTTGGGCATGCCGGTGGTACCACCGGTCTCGAAGATGTTGTAAGGACGGTTGGCGTAGGCCTTCGGGACGAAGCGCTCCGGCTGCTCCTTGCGCAGAACCTCGTCATCAAAGTGGTCGAATCGCATCAGGTCGGCGAAACAGCTGATCTCCTTGAGCGGATCCCAGCCGGCCTGCTTGGCCCAGCTCAGCCAATAGTCGCAACCGGTGGCGGGCGAGAAGTGCCAGGCGATCATTTCGCGGGTCCAAGCGTCGAGCGCGGCCTGGGCTTGGGGGACGGTAAGGGTGCTGCTCATCTGGGTCGGAAGCGTTAAGGAGGAGATGAAGGTACGGTCGGCCGGGGCGGACGGATCACTTTCCGACCGCGAAGAGGTGGGTCATCGTCGCAATGTAGAGAGTATTGTTGGCTGCCACGGGGGAGCAGTAGATCGGGGTGTAGAACTCGATCTTCGCGATCAGCTGCTTCTCGCGGCCAGCCTTCAGCACCACCAGCTCGCCATCCTCCGTGCCGCAATAGAGCTTGCCGTCCGCGACGAGGGTCGAGGACCAGATGCGGCTGTTGGTCGCGTGGGTCCAGAGGATCTTGCCGGTGGCGGCATCGAGACAATGGATGTCGCCGTCGTACTCCGCTTGGAACAGCAGGCCGTCCTGCAGGCTCGGGGTGGAGATGGAGCGGCCGACGGATTTATTCACCCAGAGGGCCTTGCCGGTGATGTCCCCGCGGGCCGAGAGGTCGATGCAGCTCACCATCCCGACGCCGTCCCCGTGCTCGGGGTCCTGACCAATCGTCAGATAGGCGCGGTCACCATCGACGATGACCGTGGCGATGATCTCGCTGGGGCCGTCGTGGGTCGCATATTTCACGGGCTGGCCGTTCTTGGTCCGGTATTCCGGGGCATTGGCGTCATAGCGGAAAAACTCCTTCAGCGCCGGGAAACCCTCGGCGTGGGTGTACGGGGTGCGATCGAAGCCGTAGCACCAGCCGTCGCCACCGCCCCAGACGATCGTCGGCACGCCCTTCACCGTCGCGAAGGCCGCCGAGCCCCAGCTGGCGTGCAGCGCCCGAGTCGAGACGCCCGAGGCCTCCTCCGCCACCACCTTGCCCGTGTTCTTGTCTACGACCACCAGCGCCGGCGCCATCGGAGCCGGGATGTTCAGGTGGGACCAGTCCACGCCGTTCGATGTCGCGATCACGATGTGGTCGCCCAGCACCAACGGGGAGCAGCTCGAGACGTTATGCGGGAAGATGCCCAGCTCGGTGCGGATGTCGGTTACCCAGAGGATGTCCGCGCTCTGCGGGCCTACGGTGACGGGCTTGCCGTCGACGGACGAGAGCTTGGCCTCGTCCTGGAAACTACCCTGGTTTCCGTCGGCCATGCCCTTAACGTCGAAGCAGATGAGTTCCCCGCGATTGGAGACCACGTAGCCACGGTCGCCTTCAATGGCCGCCGAGGAGCAGAGGCCGACGAATTCCCAGTCGCTCACCTTGCCGGCGCCGACTTTCGGGACCACCAGCTGCCACAGGAAGGCGCCGGTCTTCTCATCGAAGCACATGAGCACCCCGCGGTCACCCTGCTGGGCCGCGTCACGGGGGGACTCGTTGTTGGTGCCGACGAAGACCCGGCCCCCGGCCACGACGGGCGTGCCGTACGTCTGGGACCCGAGCTTGGTCACCCAACGTACGTTCTTGGTCGATTTGGGGTCAATGGTCTCGGTCTTCGGGATCAGCTTGCCGGTCACAACGTCATCCGGGAGCCCGGTGGCCCGCTGCACCATGTTGCGGGAGGCGTTTCCGCCCCACATCGGCCAGTCGTGGGCGGCGCCCGGGGCGGCCGAGAGCGCCAGCAGGGCGAGCAGGGTGGCGGGCCGGGAGAGGGGGGCGGGCTTATTCATTGGCGGAGAGGGCGAGGTTATCGAGGTACACGCGCTTGAGGGCCTGGGGGGAGAACGCGAAGACACCGGGGGCGCCGCGGTCGTGGAGCTTCTCCTGACGGACCTCGATGGTCCACTGGTCGGGTTCCGGCTGCGCCTTGGGCCAAAGCTTGGCCCGTACCCAACCACCCCCCTTGCCGTCGCTGTCGACCCGAGTCTTCAGGCGGTACCAGGTGTTGGCTTGGGCGGCGAAGGGCACGGACTCCTTCACCCGCTCGTGGTTGCTCGAAACCTCCAGAATCCGGCTATTGGCCACCATCGCGATCAGGTAGCGCTGGTTGACCAGCCCCACCGAGGACATCACGCGGCGGTCGCCGTCCGTCATAACGTCGGCTTCCAGCGTGTAGTTGCGCAGGCTCGAGGGCCCGATGAAGTTCATCGTCCGCTGGAACAGGATGTTATCCAGGCGGTTAGTCACGACCTTGGAGCCGCCCTTCTCCATGGCGTGCCACTTCACCCGGGCGCCGAGCCAAGGGAGCGGCGGGAAACCGACGTCCTCGCCGGCCTGGTTCTTCTGGCCCAAGGGCAGCGCCTCGAAGGTCTCCCGGTGGCCCGGACCGGCCACGACGCGGCCGCGGGTGACGGAGGTGAGGGTGTTCCACTTGGCCTGCAGCTGCCCGGCGGAGAGCCGCGCCGTGGGCATGGTGCGCAGGGTCGCGCCGGCAAGCTCACCGTCCACCTCGGCCTTCACCAAAGCAGTGGGCGGGATGAACTTGGTCCAGGTGGCCTCAGCCGTGACCTCCCGCACGCGGCGGCCGGCGGCGTCGAGGCCCCAGACCTTGAAGGACTGAGATTGCCCCGCAATCAGAGCGAACTCTGCCGGCACGACCTGGATTTGGGTCACGGGCCCGGTAGCCGCTGGCTCCGGCTGGAACGCCACCGACGGCGGCATACTGGCGGCGGAGGCCTTGGGGCCGAAGCAGTGCAGCGACTCGCGGGTAAAGATCAGGACCGCATCCCCGTAAAAGGCCGGGGCGCCGAGCACCAGCGAGTCGAGCTTGTTGACGGAGACAATCTGCGCCTTGTCGCCGGCATCGCGCAGAACGTAGACGGTGCCGTTGTGCATCGGCACGTAGAACTTGCCGTCGGCATAGGCGGGCGAGGCGTGCAGTTGGTCGGGGGCGAGCTTCTCGCTCCAGAGCAGCTTGCCGGTGGCGGCGTCGGCGCAGAGCAGGCTGCCGGTGGCGATGGTCGAGTAGACCCGTCCGTTGACGAGCAGCGGGGAGCTGCTGAAAGCCATAAATTCATCATTGCGCCAGAGCTCGGCCTCCTTGGTCAGGACGACCGGCTTCGGACCCGTGGGATACTCGGTGGGGATCCTCAGGGCGACGAGGCGCCCGTGGTGGGTGGCGTCGACGTTCTCCTTGCCGTGGACCCCGATGAGCTTGCCCGGGCCGGCGAGGAGCACGTCCGCGTTGACGCCCGACTGGGAGAGGCGGAAGCGCCAGACCGGCTCGCCGGTGCGGACGTTGATGCAGACGATGTGGCCGCAGCCGGTGCCGGCGTACATCACCCGCTGGTCACCAAGGTTGCCGAAGACCGGCGTGGCAAAGGTGCTGTCGAGCGGCTCGATGCCCGGGGTGCAGAACCAGACGAGTTCCCCGGTGCGCTTGTCGAAGGCGTAGAAACGGTTGCGGGCCGGGCCATCGGCGCCCCAGTTGGCGGTGATGCCGTCGGTGATGATGAGCGGGCCGTCGATCGCGAGGGAGCCGGTGCGACCGTTGGGGAAGGTGAGGCGACCATACTCCTCCATCATCGAATGCTCCCAGAGGACCTTGCCGTCCCGGGTGAAGGCGAACAGCTGGCCCCACGTCGACTCAAGGTACACGTTGCCAGTCTCGGCGTCCACGACCGGCGCCCCGATGGCGTAGCGGTTGTAGGTGGTGTCGCTAAGGTAATCCCGGAAGCGGTACTCCCAGAGTTTGGACCCGGTCTTCGCGTCGAGGCAGAGGAGGGTCTCCTCGACGTCCGTGGTCTCGCCGTAAAACCCGAAGGCGTACACTCGGCCGTCGGCGATGACCGGGGTGCCGGCGCCGCGCACCTTCAGGGACCAGCGGTGATTCTGACCCCCGATCTCCAAGGTATCCGGCAGCGTGGTTCTGGCGGTGGAGACGCCGTTCTGGTCCGGCCCGCGCCAGTTGAGCCAGCCGCTGGCGGCAAGGGAGGTGCTGGGGACCCCCGCAAGGGCGGCGACCGCGAGGAGAAGGGGCAGGAGGCGGATCATACGGTGAGGAAGGTGTGACCGGGAGGACGAGGGCACTGCCCGCGGGGTTCCGCGCGCGCCCGTGAAGGCAGGCCGGCTCCGGGCAAACCGCAAGGCGGTTTTGCCTTAAATTCAGGCCCGCGCCCTCCGGCGGAGTCAGCGCCAAGCCTCGTCAAAGAACCCGGCCGCGACGATCCGCCCCGGCCAGCGCGGTCCCGGCGGCTCCCGCAGGTCGATCACGGCGTGGTCCGGCAGCTTCGGGGTCTGCAGGGAATTGGAGCCGTAGCCGTGGTCCCGGAAATCGATGCCCGAGTTCAAGACCACATACTTTTCCGGGTTCAGCGGGTTGGGGAAAATCAGGATCGGGGCGTGGTGGGCCGCGTCGTGCTGCTCGCCCCGGAAGGTCAGCGTCCGCGCGTCCCATTGCAGCGGCAGGCCGGGCAACAGCCGCGCGAGGAGCCGGTTGGCCCCCGGGTCGCCCCAAAGCACGATATGGCTCTGCGCGAGGTCCTCGGCGGTGACCGCGGTGTCGCCCTTGACGGGGGCGTCTCCCCGGAACAGGGCGCGCCAGAGCCCGCGGGCGCGCTCCATTTCTGCCGTGGCCCAGGAGCCTACCGCCGGGTGCCAAGCCTTGCCCGTGGGGCGGACGAACAGGAAACGGTCGAGGAAGGCGTCGTTGACCGGCCCGGTCAGGCCCGGGCGCTTGCGTGGTCCGGTCGGCGGGGGCCCTGCCCGCCAGACGCCATCCTGCCGGTGCAGGAGCCTCTCGGGCGCCAGGGCGGGCAGGGGGACGTCCTGGCCGTCGATCTTGACCGTGCGCAGCCCGGGGAGCACCAGGCGCACGGCGGTGGTACCGCGGGTGGTGACCTCGGCGGTGTCGCCGCGGAGGCGGCCTTCGAGGTCGGCGCGGCTCCAGTGTTCCGCGAGGCCCTCAAAGCGCAGCCACGAGGCGCCGGGGTAGCGCAGGGTGCGGGTGGTGACCCGCAGGAGGGCCGGACGGGGGTCGCGGCCGCGGTCGAGCAGGGCTTCGAGGCGGGCGGTGAGGTCCTGGCGGACTTCCGGGTGGTATTTATGGGCGGTGCCGGGGCCGATGAGGTGGGGGAGGGTGAGGCCCTCCTGCGCGAGCGCGGCGGCCATCACGTCGGCGGCCTGCTTCTGCGGGTCGATTTCTCCGCTGTAGGCGATGGTGGGGCAATGGGACAGGTTCCGCGCGTAGGCGGTGGCGTCGTACCAGCCCCAGAGTTTCTGTTCCCAGGCGGTTGGCGGTTCCTTGCCGGGGGCGAAGACCTTGGCGTAGGCGGCGGTCTCCGCGAAGCCCGCGCCCGGGGCGGCGGCGGCCCAGAGGCCGGCGTGGTGGGTGGCGAGGTGCCAGGTGCTGGCGCCGCCCATCGAGAATCCGGCCACAAGGATCCGGTCCGGATCGATCGGCTGTTCCGCCCGGACGGCGACGAGCGCCTCGAAGACATCGGTCTCGCCCGCGAACTTGGTCGCGTTGCAGAAGCGGCCGTAGGGGATGAGCGTGACCGTGTCGCAGGGCGTGAGCTGGGGGGGGCCGGATTCGCGTTCGCCGATGAAGGTGAGTTCGGTGCGCTTCTCGCCGCGGCCGAGGAGCCAGACCATCAGCCGCCGCGGCCGGCCGGGGGTGAGGTCGGGCGGAATGACGAGCCCGTAGGGCTGCACGGAGCCATCGATGCGGGAGCGATAGCCGCGGACGACTAGGCCGGTGGCATTCCGCCAGGGGGCCTCGCCGCGGCGGAGGGCGGCGACGCGTTCGCGGCCGGTGGCGAGGGCACGGTGGGCCGCGGCGACCTGCTTCAGGTCGAAGAACTCATCGTGCCGCAGCGCCCAGTCCACCGCCTTGTGGAAGATCTCGGCGTCGGGGGTGAGTTCGAGGAGCTCCTTCCGGCTCGGTTCAACCAGCTCGGCCCGCAGCTGGGCGAGGTCCGCGGCCAAGGCGGCGGAGGCGGCGGTGAGGTCCGCGCGGGCGGCGGCGGGGATCTCGATGCCCGCCGGGGGCAGGCGGGCGGCCGGCGTCGCGGCCGCGGCGAGCGCGGCCGGGAGCAGCAGCACGAAGGGCAGGAGGACGCGGGGCGGGGTCATCGCGCGTCCAGCACAGCGCGTGCCGCGCCCGGGTCACGCCCGAAGTGGGCTGGGGGCGGCTCCGCGCCCTGCTGATCGCTAGGCCGACGAGTGCCCCGCGGCTCGCGCCGACCAGAATACGGTGAGCAGGACGGTCATCGGAGGACCGGCCGGTCCGGGCCGGCGGAAGGGCTCAGGGCGCCGGCAGCTGGCCCCGACGCGGCCCAGTGCCGAGCATTTGGCCCAGATTGTAGCGCTTGCCGTTGATCTCGAGCGCGAGGTTCTCCGCTAGGCTCGCCTCCACGAAAAGCGCGCCGGCCCGCGGCACGGAACGCGATTCGCCGGCGGCGAGAAATCCGGTGAAGACGATCTCACCCTCGGAGTCGTCCGCGTTCTTGCGCCGCAGGGTCACCTGCACCGCCCCGGTCGCCACGAGGCCCAGCTGCGGGCCCTTGGGCGCGGCCGGCGCGGGCGCGGGACGCTTCACCGGCGCGGGCGAGCCGCTGAAGAAGATGCCCTTGACGAGGAAGAGGACGATGAGCGCGGCGACGGCGATCGCGCCCCATTTGACGTAGAGGAAGACCTTCGCCGGATCCGGACCCGTGGGCAAAGAGCTGCCGGGACGCGCCCGCGGGGGCGCAGGCACCTGCTCCTCGGCCTCGCCCTCCTCCGCGGTGGTTCGCGCGGCGGGCGACTCGAACGGTGGCGTCGACACGTCCAGCCGGCCGTAGATCTCGCGCGCCGAGGGCCGCGGCCGCGCCTCCCCGCGCCCCAGCGCCGCATAATCGGCGAGGACCCGGTCGGCGGGCACCTTCAGGAGGTGAGCGTAGGTCCGTAGGAAACCACGGACGTAGATCTCGGTCAGCCCGATGTCGAAGTGGTTGCTCTCGAATTTCTGCAGATAATCGCCGCGGATCTTCGTCACCTCGGCCGCCTCGCGCAGCGAAATCCCCTTCTTCTTGCGCGCTTCCTCGAGTCGTTCGCCGATGGTCTGCATGCGGGGGACTTAGGGGATGGCCCGGGGCAAGTCACCTCGAAACACGCCGGGGGGTGCGGTTGGCCCGGGGCAGGCCGCTCAAAGGCTGTCGAGGTCCACAAGGATCTCGCGCGGGCTCGATCCGTTCTCCGGCCCGACGATGCCCTTCTCCTCCATGATTTCCATGATGCGGGCGGCGCGATTGTAGCCGATCTTCAGCTTGCGCTGCAGCATCGAGGTGCTCGCGCGGCGCGTGGCCTTCAGCACCTCCATTGCCTCGCGGTACAACTCATCATCGTCCCCGAGGTCGCCGTCCTCACCCTCGCCGTCTTCGTCCTCGCGCGCTGCCCGGTCGATCTGCTGCTGCACCGATTGCGCGTATTGGGGCGGACCATTGCGCTTGAGGTGCTCGACCATCGCTTGCACCTCCTCGTCCGAGACGAACGCGCCCTGCGCCCGCACGAGGCGCGAGGATCCCGGCGGGGAGAACAGCATATCGCCGCGGCCGATCAGGGTGTCCGCGCCCTTGGTGTCGAGGATGGTCCGCGAATCGACTTGCGAGGCCACCTGGAACGCGATGCGGGAAGGAAGGTTGGCCTTGATGACGCCAGTGATGACGTTCACGGAGGGCCGCTGCGTGGCGATGATGAGGTGGATGCCGGCGGCGCGGGCCAGCTGGGCGAGGCGTGCGATGTTGGTCTCGATGTCCGCCGGCGCCACGGCCATCAGGTCCGCGAGCTCGTCGATGATTGCCACGATGTACGGGAGGCGGTCCGGGATCTCCACGCCAGCGAGCGGGTCCACGCCCTCGAGGACACCCTGAGCCTCGGGCGCCGGCGGCGGCTCCTCGCCCCCGCGCCTGCGCTGGTTGAAGCCCACGATGTTGCGCACGTTGACCTTGGCGAAAATCTGGTAGCGCTGCTCCATCTCCTTCAGCAGCCACTTCAGGGCTGCGGGCACCTTCTTCGGTTCCGTCACCACCGGGATCAGCATGTGCGGCAGCGCATTGAAGATCTTCAGCTCCACCACCTTCGGATCCACCATGATCATCCGCAGGTCCTTCGGGCTCTTGGAATAGAGGATCGAGGCGACGATGGAGTTGATGCACCACCGGGATCAGCATATGCGGCAGCGCATTGAAGATCTTCAGCTCCACCACCTTCGGATCCACCATGATCATCCGCAGGTCCTTCGGGCTCTTGGAATAGAGGATCGAGGCGACGATGGAGTTGATGCAGACCGATTTGCCGGAGCCGGTCGCGCCCGCGATGAGCAGGTGGGGCATCTTGGCGAGATCCGAGACGAGCGGCGCGCCGGAGACGTCCTTACCAAGCGCGATGGGGATTTCCGACTTGGTGCCGCTCCACGGTCGCGCCCGCGATGAGCAGGTGGGGCATCTTGGCGAGATCCGAGACGAGCGGCGCGCCGGAGACGTCCTTGCCAAGCGCGATGGGGATTTCCGCCTTGGTGCCGCTCCAGTCCTCGCTCTCGAGCAATTCGCGCATCCCGACCGGGGTCGGCCGCTGGTTCGGCACCTCGACGCCCACCGCGGCCTTGCCAGGAATGGGCGCGAGGATGCGCACCGATTGGGCCCGCATGCCGAGGGCGATGTTCTTGTCGAGGCCGGAGATCTTTTCCACCCGCACGCCCGGGGCGGGCACGACCTCGTAGCGGGTGATGACGGGCCCGACGTGGATCTCGCCGAGGGTGACCTCGACACCGAACTCGGAGAGGATGCGGAGCAGGTTAATCGCGTTCTGGCGGTGCTCCTCCTCGCCGTCCGCGGCGGAGGTGCGCACCTGCCCGCGGAGGAGCGAGAGGGGCGGAAACTGGTAGTTCTTGTCCTCGCTCTGGGGCAGGGCCACCCGCGCGGCTCTCCGCGGTTCCTCGGGCTTGACGATGGTCAGAGCCACCTTGGCCGGAGCCGGGGTGGGCTTCTCCGCCGCGGGGGCGGGCGCGGGTTTGGCGGGAGGCGCCGGCGGCTCGACCACGGCGGGTCCCGGGGCGGGCGGGCGCGGGGCGTGGCGGGTAAGGGGATCGCCGTCCGCCTTCGGGGCCGCGACCTTCGGGCCGGAGGCGCCGTCAAGGCGAGGGCGGGGGAGTGGGGCGCGACGGGCTTTCCCGTGGCGGCGGCCGTTTCGGCCTTGCGCAGCATTTCGGCCTGCTGCTGAAGCAGTGCCGTGCGTTCCGCGGCGAGCTGGGCCCGTTCCGCCCGCCACGTGGCGAAGGCGGCGAGGACGCGTTGGAATTCCGCGCCGGGGTCACTGAAGAAAACGAAGACCAGGCAGCCGATGTAGACCGACACCAGCAGCAGGTCCGCGCCGAAGCCGCCGAGCAGGGGTTCGAGGAAGCTGTGGTAAAGCCAGAGGCCGATGAAGCCGCCGGGCCCGGCCGGGCACCAGTTGCTGCGCCACGTTTTCGTCTCGAACATCGCCGCGATCCCGGCGCCCACGAGGAGCGCGAGCACCATCGTGAGCACGCGGGCCTGCGTCACCCGCCGCGAGCCGCGCACTGCGAGGTAGACCAGCCAGGCGAGGAAGAGCGGGAGCAGCCAGCCGGCAAAGCCGAGCATTCGGTAGACCGAGGCCGCGAGGTAGGCGCCGACGATTCCCGCTGGGCCCCGGACGGTGGGTAGAGGCTGGTGGTCGTACGGGCTCTGCGAGGGATCGTAGGTGGCGAGGGCCACCGTCAGGTAGGCCCCGCCCAGCGCCGTCCCGATCGCGAGTCCCCAGAGGACCGGCGCGCGCGTGGTGGTGGCAAAAGGGGTTGAGCTCTCGGCCTTGGGCATTTGGCTCCGACGGATCGGGCAGACAGTGAATCCGAGGCCATCCGCCCGGTCGGTCAAACGCAAATCCCCCCGCTCCGCCCTCCTTCACCGCCTTTTGATGACGCCGCTCCCCCTCCTCCGCTTCGCCCCGCTCTACCAAGAACGTGTTTGGGGCGGCCGCGCCTTTGCCAGCGCCCTGGGCCGCACGCTGCCCGCCGGGGACCGTCCGATCGGCGAGAGCTGGGAACTCGTCGACCGCCCCGAGGCTCAGTCCCGCGTGATCGGCGGGGCGTGGGACGGCCAGTCGCTGCGGGCGATGATCGCGGCGGATACTGCGAGGGTGATGGGACCAGGATGGGCGGCCGCGCGGCCGTTCCCGATTCTGGTAAAGTGGCTCGATTGCCGGGAACGCCTCAGCCTGCAGGTTCACCCGCCCGCCGCTGCGGCCGCCGAGTTGCGGGGGGAGCCGAAGACCGAGAACTGGTACCTGGCCGACTGCCAGCCGGGCGCGCACCTCATCGTGGGCCTGCGGCGCGGCGTCACACGCGAGGCCTTCGCCGCGGCCCTCGCCGCGGGCACCGCGGAGAAGTACGTCCACCGGTTTCCCGTCGCCGCGGGCGATTCGATTCTGGTGCGCAGCGGCCAGCTGCACGCGATCGACGGCGGCAACCTCATCCTCGAGATCCAGCAGAATTCCGACACGACTTATCGGGTTTACGACTGGGGCCGCGTGGGCCTCGACGGCCGGCCGCGCCAGCTGCACGTGGAAGAGTCGCTGCGCTCGATCCTCTGGGACGACGTGGAGCCAACGCCGCGGCGCGCGGGCCCGGGGTCGGCGGTATTGGCGGACGCCCCGGAGTTCCGGCTGCGGCGGGCGGCGCTGGCGCCGGGCGAGAGCCTGCGGCTGGCGGCGGACGAGCAGCCCCGGATCCTGAGCGTGGTGGCGGGGCGGCTGGAGGGCGCGGGCGCACCGCTGCGGCGGGGCGACAACGCGCTCGCACCGTATGCGGGGGATTTCGCCCTGACCGCCCCTGAAGGGGCGACGGTGCTGGTGACGGAGAATTTTGCGCGTTGAGCGGGAGTCGGGACATCCTCCGGCCCTCCGGGGCGAAGTGCGGCTTGAAGTCCGGCCCGGGCGCGTGTTTCTTTCTGCTTTTTCCGTATGCCTGAGCCTGCCGCCTCCGTTCCGCCCGAGTCCGCTGTCCCGCCGCCGCCCGCCGCGGAGGCGAAACCTGAGACCTCGGATGCCGCCGCGCAGCTGGCCGCCGCCAAGGCCGAGGCCGCGGCCAATCTCGATCGATTCCTGCGCGCCGCTGCCGACCTGGAGAATTTCCGCCGCCGCGTCGTCCGCGAGAAGGATGACCTTCGCGCGGCCGCCACCGGCCGGGTGCTGGAGGATATCTTCCCTGTGATGGATACCCTAGCGCTGGCGATCAGCGCCGCCCGGCAGCCCGCGGCCGACCTGAAGTCCCTCGTTAACGGCGTCGAGATGGTGCTTGGGCAGTTGCGCACCGCGCTGGCCAACCACGGCCTGAAGGAAATCAACCCGCTGGGGCAGCCCTTCGATCCGCACCAGCACGAGGCGATCGGGCACCAGCCGGCGGAGCAGCCCGCCGAGCACGTCGCGGCGGTGGTTCGCACCGGCTACATTCTTAACGGTCGCCTGTTGCGGCCCGCTTCCGTCCTCGTCTCCAGCGGCCCGGCCAGGTAACCGGTAGCTATGGCGCAGGACGATTATTACCAGCTGCTGGGGGTTGAGCGCGGGGTCTCCGCGGAGGAACTGAAGAAGGCGTACCGCAAGAAGGCGGTCCAGCACCATCCCGACAAGAATCCCGGCAACAAGCAGGCCGAGGAGATGTTCAAGAAAGTATCCCACGCCTACGAGGTCCTCAACGATCCCGAGAAGCGGGCGGCGTACGATCGCTACGGGGCGGCGGCATTTGAGGGTGGCGGCGGCGCTTCGCGCGGCCCCGGCGGCGGTGCGGGGGCGGGCGGCTTTCACGACCCCTTCGACATTTTCCGCGAGGTCTTCGGCCAGCGCGGGGGCGGGGGAGGCGGCATTTTCGAGGAGATGTTCGGCGGCGGGAGTCAGGGGGGTGGTCAGGGCGGGCAGGATGGTTCCGATCTCCGCTACGACCTCGAGATCACGCTCGAGGAGGCGGCCCGTGGCGTGGAGAAGGAGATCTCCTTCCGCAAGGCGATGGCGTGCGAGCGGTGCGATGGATCCGGCGCGGAGCCGGGGTCGCGGCGCGTCAACTGCGTGACCTGTCGCGGCTCCGGTCAGGTGCGGCGTTCGGGCGGCATCATCACCTTCACCCAGACCTGCCCGTCCTGCGGCGGGGCCGGGTCGCGGATCGAGAAGCCGTGTACCGCGTGCAAGGGCGAGGGTCGGGTGGCGAGGAACACCAAGATCCAGGTGCGCATCCCGCCAGGCGTCGACACCGGGTCGCGTCTGCGGTCGTCGGGCAACGGCGAGGCGGGCGTGGCGGGTGGTTCCGCGGGCGACCTTTACATCGTGCTGACCGTGCAGCAGCACGAGCTCTTCGAGCGGCAGGGGGATGACCTGCACTGTGATATCCCGATCAAATTCACCTATGCGGCCCTGGGCGGGACCATCGAGGTGCCGACCTTGTCGGGCCGGGCCTCGTTGAAGATCGCGCCGGGGACCCAGAGCGGGACGACCTTCCGCCTGCGGGGCAAGGGCATGCCGAGCCTGCGCGGTGGAACCGCGGGGGACCAGCTGGTGCGGGTGCAGGTGGAAGTGCCGACGAGCCTGGCTTCGGAGCAGCGGCGGATTTTGGAGGAGTTCGCGAAGGTGAGCGGCGACGCCAACGAGCCGACCTCGCGTTCCTTCTTCGAGAAAGCGAAGAAGTTCTTCTGAGCCGGGGCGGTTGGGCCGGCAGTTCCGCGGCGCGGGGCCGTTTGCTCCGGCAGCTTGCCCTGAATCTGCTCCGCCTCGGGAATATAACCTGTTGGTGAAGGTCTGGTCCCCGAGTCGCGTGAAAGCTTCCCGGCCGGCGCCGACCAGATCCGCGCCGAGCAGTGCGGCGTCATGCCCACCGACAGCAGCCCCAACTGAGAACTTATTTCGGAGGCGTTAAATCGCCTATTTCGCTTCTCGCAGGAACGCAGCGGCCTAGAAAATTTTTTCCCCGCACCAAGAGGTTTTTGATACGGGAAAACTGGCGGAGAGGGG
>Ga0194119_10005316_pt1 | contig 19278 bp, 27 predicted proteins | sample TA2MahC100mmetaG_FD_148620 | JGI IMG/M metagenome (GOLD analysis project Ga0194119, IMG submission 148620) | Freshwater microbial communities from Lake Tanganyika, Tanzania - TA2015018 Mahale Deep Cast 100m | ecosystem: Environmental > Aquatic > Freshwater > Lake | place: Tanzania: Lake...
AAAATGTTGTACATATATGGGGCAGTGTTGCTTGGTGTTGGGGCGTTCCAACTCAAAACAACATTTCCATCGTTGTCTGCTACCGCTGTGAGATTTTGAACAGAGTTAAAGTATGGCGCTATCGTTGTGGTTGTAGTACTGGTAGTAGTCGTGGTTGGCGCAACGACAGTCTTCGTAAAAGCAGAGGCGGGAACCACCTGCCATCCCGAACCTATATCCCAGTAGAGAGTCGTATTGGCTCCGCCACCATTTTCGTAATACCAATATGTGATTGGCTTGGAAACTCCAGCGCTAAAAGAAACGTACTGTGACGGGTTGCCCCAGCCGCCCTTGTCAACCCAGTTGTTGTCTATCAAAACATTATCTATATAGAGTTTGGTTCCGTCATCCGCAGCAGGCAAGAACCTGAACGAGCCTGTCACGGGCAGGGTTATGTGACCTTCATACTTAACAATAAAGTCTTCGGACAGGTTGAACAGCGGTGCACTGTCAAAGTTTTGATTAATCTGAGTGAGGGTGGTGGTTCCAACGACCGGACGACCGGTGACCGTGGGGAGTGGAGGCGAATTGTTGTAGCCAAAATTGTTGTAAACGGTTACAGTAAGTCCTGGTTCGGCTTGGGCAGAGGCAAAAAAAAATGGGAAAAAAACAGATGTAAAGCAAGCAACAATTAAAGGCATTAATTTTCTTTTTAATCCAATCACACATTTATTTTATATGATCTTGAATTAAATAGAAAATGTATTAAACGAACTCAACTCCACTAATGATATAAGTTATATTTGCAACATTGGCACTTACATATATTGATGATGAAGCGTTCATCACAATAGATGCATCATAAGAAATTGTTTCATTGCCAGCAACTGTAAAATTAGACATAATTTTATTGTTAGCAGCCGCTGCCCCTCCTGAGGGAACTATGTGAACATTGCATAGAATAGTTGACGATCCGGTATTGCAAATATTGATATTTCTTACAATAGAGTACGATCCGGTATTGGCGCTTACAGTGTATACATTTGAACCACTGTCGCTTCCTATATATAAATTTTTAGGCGTTAAATTTGGCATTATATCCCCATCAAAGAAATTATAGCATTATCGTTTGTTGCAGTATTCATATACTGAACCGTTGTCGCATCCAACACATGATCAACTAAATCTCCACTTGAATGAGAGCTGGCCGTAGTGCCATCATACCCCCGCTGTTGAACAGTAAAGGTGTCGGTTGTTCTAGAGGAACACAGAACCTTTTCTTCCCCAGCTGTGCCCTTGCCAATAACAATAACAAATGGATTTCCAGAACCCCCATTAGGGAATGTTGATCCGTCTATTACAGAAAAAGAGTTGGCTGTATTTGATATATTTGCGGCTAATTGTGTTTTTAACACTCCGCCATTAAACTCTCTTCTAAGCATAACGACTCCTGTTAATCAATTGTGATGTCAAGATCTCCGGTTGCAATTCGCAAAATATCACCGCTATCAATCGTTTTGTTTGCGGTAAGTCCGCCGTAGACTAATAGATTTCCAGATGTAAGGGCATCAAAAACGCCAACGGCAACAACAGTGCAGGCAGGCATCCCGTTGAAATCAACATTGGAATCATTACTGGTTGCTCCACCTGATGCTACTGTGAAAGTCACAGTTTTACGCACATAGGAGCCACCAGCAACCTCTGTACCGCCTCCAGCATCGGTTGGAGCAACAGTGTACAGGGCTAAATAAACAGGGGTTGGCATTGTATAAGATGTCGTTCCTAATATATGATCTAAAATTTTATTTTCTAAATAATTAGATAAATTTCCTGCCATTTTAATCCTCCTTAGAAGCTAAATATTCTTCTAATTCCAACTGATCCGGTCTTCTAAAATTATCCAAAGAAAGCAAAAGTTCCGCTTGTTCTGGTGTTACCGCCTGTAGCGGATTATCTCTTGTGAATCTTAAATTACCTGAATTATAGGCAATTCCGCTTTCAAAAAAAACATAAACTTTATCTTCTGATACTGTTGAAGTTTCTTTTTCTGCTTCTACTTTTTTAACTGCAGCTTTTTTTGGAACAGCTTTTTTTGCCGGTTTCTTTTTTGGGTCTTCGGCATCTAACGAAGATGATGTAACAACATTGTCAGTCATAGAAAATATCTTATCACACTTCTATATTAAATGCGAAAAAGGGGAGGGGTAATTCCCTCCCCTTTTTGCTAAATTGTATATCAGAGCGTTCTAAGCTTGATGTTCTTGCCAATCACATATGATTCAGCATTCTCAATGTTGCTTGCAACCCTCATATATTGGGTGTACTCAATCGTGTCAGTCTTTGGCTTAAATTGGCGATAGACTGTAATGTCACGGTTAATACCAATAATTCTGTTGTTCGGGAATGTTAATTCAATATGACCATGCGAACCGGTTGCACCAGAGTAGTCGCCAGAGGCGGTCTCTGGCATCAGAGGCACTTCAACGAGACCGATGCCATAAGGCGACAGTCCCGTAACACCAGCACCACCATTGGCTCTCATTGCACCCTGAAGGAATGCAAGTTCACCAACAGTTGACGCAGGAGCAGGAGCACCAGCAGTTGCTGCTGTGGCTGAGTTTGGACTCTGAAGGCTAAAAATTGTGTCTTGAACAATTCCTGAACCCGAGAAAAACTTCAGTTCATTTCTGCGCTGTAAATACTTCTTTGGCAGGTTACGAAGAATACGGTCAAATGTCGCTCTAGAAACATTGTTACCGGCCTCGTCAACAACCGTGCCGTTAGCTTTAGCAAGCTTGACGAAGCCGTCAAGAGCCTTAAGAAGCGCGTTGCCTGAAGAGGTGTTTCCATTGATGAAAAGATCGTCAAGATCATTGGCTGTTTGACGAGCCATAATCTGTGCAATATGATCTTCAAGAGAAGCGCCTTCAATGTTGTCTTCCAGTGACTCTGTTGACATTGCCCAGTCAAGGCGAAGCTTAACTGTGCTAAGCGAAACTTTGCTGAATGTAACGGCGGCGTTTGTGCCGCTGTCTGTGGCCTCTGTTGCCTTTGCAAGCAAACGAGTTCCAACCGAGACCTTATCGATCTCCATTTGTGGTGTTCTCATACGAACAACCCTTGCGTTTTGCATAAGAACCGACTGGTCTATGACATAATCAAGGAATCGGTTAGACTGGGCTGGCTTGAGAAGGCCACCCGAATCGTTTCCGACAACGCTTGTTGTCACCTCATCGGCCTTAGAAAGAATTTCTTCTTGTGATGCCATTATTTTATCCTCCTAATTATGACTCATATCCCAGGGCGCTTATAAGACCCTGTGGTAAATAAATATTTTCCCAAACTGACTTTGTGGAGGACTTCTTAAGCTCCTCGCCCTCATTGTCGTCTTCTGGGTCAACACTCTTCTTAACAGCACCGGCTGTAGCGAAGGTCTGAACCTTCTCTTCTTGCTCGGCCAATGCCTTTTCTGTTGCCTCTAATTTTTCCTGCAGTTCGGCACTCTGCACCTCAAAACTCTTTGTGATGGTGTCAATTTTTTCTTGAACCGCAGCCTCAACCTCTTCTTTTATGGAAGTAGCGAAGTTAGCAAGTTTTTCATCAACAACAGCACTCAGAGCATCCTTAAGGACTTCAATATCCATTTCTTCCTCCTGTGTGTTTTCAGTAACTTCAACTATTGTTGTTGAAGCATTTTCTTGAACATCTGGAACAAGCCAATTAACAACCTTTTTTATAAGTGACAATTTTGACTCTTGTTCATCCATGCTAAAGACCTTATCATATTTTACTTGATTTAGCAAGAAAATATTAATATTTTTGTATTCTACCAATTTTTTGGTGCTGCATCAAATGTTTTACCAATTAAATTCATTAAATCCCGAATTGTTATTTCCGATTCCGACTCATCCCCATCATTATCTTCTTCAAAATAACCTTCTTCGTAATTTTCATCTTCCAGTTCTTCGTCTTCCACTAGAATATCTTCAATTTCATCTAATGAAGCATTTAATTGCCAATTCCATTTTTGGTGCATATCAATTCTGTCTGCCAAATGGGCTATCACCTCTTGTAATGATTCAACGGGGCTCAGTGTGTCCTCAACACCCTTTTTAATTTTCTTAACTTTCTTTTTTTTGCCCCTCATTTTGCTTGGTTCAATATAACCCTGTTGTGGATTTTTAATACCAGCACCCATACTGTCGGTTGTCACCTCGTCGGCTTTTTCAACGCGATATTTTCCGCCTCTTTTTTTGTATTCACGAACTAGCCAAGCATTTGCATATGCCGATGGATAAACATCAAACTTTGCTTTTGCTTCTGCTTTAACTCGTGCATAAAGTTCAGGATTTGTTGGAACATTTCTTTTTTCCATTTTGTCCGTCGAAACATTAATTGGTTTTTTATCTTGACGGGTCTGAGTTGACTCGGCTCTTCTTTTTCTTCTTACAGCCGAATCAATTTCTGCTTGTGACATTCGGGCAGCGCGGGAGGCTGGAACACACTTCGGATACTTTCCACTGCTTGCATCCGATCTTCCGCAGGGTTCAAATCCACCCCCCTTCTTGGGTCTTGAAATATCAACCCAATCTTCTCTAAACCATTCTTTTAAAGATTTTAAAATTAACTCTAATTTATTTTCATCAAAAGAATCTTCAAAAGTATAATCACTTAATGGAGTGTCTTTAATTAATTCCATATAGTCTTCATTATCAAAATAAAACATTTCTTTAATAAGAAGATCTTCATCTTCTAATAAAATTTCATCTACGCTTTTCTGTTTAATCTTAGCGTATCGCTCAAGAAGTCGTCTGCCTTTTGCAGCAAGTCGTGCTGCGTCAGATCTATCCTGTGGCACTGGTTCGCCCCATGCCGCTGCTGAAAGAGCTAACCTTGTAGGGCGACCTTTTTCATCTTTCATTGGTCCAGAAGGGTTGGTGAAGAAGCGAGTCAAAAAAGAACCCTTGCGGCGCATTTTTTCAGGGGTGTTTGCTGGTCCTTTAACGCCAGGTTTTAAGTTTGCCCCTTCTGTTTGTTTAAAGTGTCTGCGACCTGCTGCTGTTAATCCACCCTTTGGATCTCTTATTGGTTGTTTCTTTGCTATTTCAAGAATTTCTTCAAGAACATACTGCAGACTTCCATCTTCATTTCTTTTAATGATGTCTACCGTAGCCAATGCATTTGCGGGATTATCAACCAAACTGAGTTCTCCAAGAACATACTGTTTAATTATATTAATTGGTCTACCATTGTGCATTTTTTCCGACATGGCTTCTTTTTGAATAATTTTACCCCCAATAGAAAATGCTTTTAATGTACCGTCTAAAATTTTTTGCCAAGTATCCTCGGCCCCTTTTGATATATATGCATGAACTTTAATTGCATTATATTTTTTACCATCGGGACCTTTAATTTGTGTAGGTTCAATATGAATTGCTTTTCCAACAGCAATTGGTGCATGCATTTCTCTGATATTGCCACCCCAATTTTTAAATGCGTCAAGAGACGCATTAAAATCTACGACGTCATTGGCTTTATCGATATTATCCGCAGTTGCAATTCCAATTACAACCCTCTCTTCTTTCTTAATCAAATCAATTGGAAATGATAAATTAAAATCTTCCATAATACCTCATAATGTAAAATTATACCTTATATTTTTTTTGTCATCCAATTGCAAAAACAGATAAAGTTACAGACGCAGTGATGACTTGAAATGTTGTATAATCGCCTTCTATTTTATGATAAAAACCAGCATCTTTAGGAATAACTATATTATATATACCATTAAGCCTAACTGTTGCATTAGTAGAACTGCTATTATTCCAAAAATATATTTCACTTGTATGATGATTTACAGAAACCTCATTTGCAGTGCTGTCAACTGATGTGTTTGCATAAACAATTGATCCATCCATTATTAATCTCCTTAATTATCACTTAGCGATGAGTCGCTAGTGTTATCGCCAGAATCTTGATTCTGACCTCTTTCTGCTTGATCTCCAGAATCTCTCGCCCCGTCAGGCAAAGCCCCGGAATCCGACCTTGATTTTGGCGGGTTTGAAGAAGCATTGTTAGAATTTCCTACGGGTGCCCCGGGCATCCCCTCTTGTTTTGATCTTGTTGGGTATGGCAACACATTGTCTCCCTCTTCTCTTTCTGGGAAACCAATCTTTGACCGCACCTCATTTGGAGTAACAACTTCTGTTCTTAAATATCTATCAAAAATCTTTGATTCAATATCTTCATCCAAAAGATCAATTTTTTTTAGTTTTAATTGCAACATATCAGTAAACTCAGAAACAAGTCTGTTTAATTTTTTTTCTATGACAGATTGATCTGGTCCAATTACTTGGAGTTTGAATGTTTTATCGGCATCTCTTGAAACAGCCAAGTTTGCATTGTCGTATACGCCAACTTTTGGTGCAGGAACTCTGTTTGCAACCAGAATTTCATCTCTGTTTGATTTTCTATACTTGTCAAAAGATGCGTCTTGGACACCTGCTTCAAGTTTTTCAAACTTAATATCTGAATCATTACCAAGTCCAGCAGGTAATGGAACAATCAAGGTTCCGTGGTTGCGGCCTTTGACCTCGGATCTAAAATAGTTAACAAGTTCCATTTTAGATTTATTACTAAGTTTTGCGCCTTTAAGAATAATTGCATATCTAGGAATTGCTTTGTTTTCAAAATAATCAATATTATATTCTTTTGCAAATTTATCTCCAATTATTGCCGCAGCGGCAGAAACGGACGATGGTATTCCATAGTATGTATTATTTGGTGAATACATCTTAAAATGTATTATTTCATTTGGACTTGGATCCGCGTTAATGGGGTCTGCCATTTCTAAGTCTTGAAAATTTCTAAAAAAAACTGCTTGAATTTTGTTTGCTCTGGACAGCTGGACAAAGCCATCTCGCTTTCTTCGCACACGAACCATTGTTGCTGGAATATGTCCAATATAACCAATTTTTCCAGAATTGTTTCTACCAACCTCAAGGTAACCATTACCGACAGTCAGGCAGTCTTGCCAAACTCGCACAAGAGTTTCAATAAGTGTTTCTTCAATGTTTAAACCTTCAAAAAGGTCATCCATTTCTTCTTTCAAGTCTTGCAAATCTCTTCTAACTTTTTCAAGTTTTGCGGGGTTGCCGTGTGCTTTTTCTACTTTTCTTCTCGCTTTGAGTGTTTCTGAAAACTCATAACCAAGACCAACAGTATTCATAACCCTAGATTTAATGGCAGCAGAATGTATCGCGCTCTGGTCGTATAATTTTGCTAGGTTATCTAAATCATATGGGGGATTCACAATATCCCATAGAGAATAGCCATTAACGACCTCTGGATCTAGGTATTTAGATTTAGTTCCATCTTCCCCTTCAAATTTTTTGGCAATTCTTTCTGCCTTCCTCTTCATTCGTGGTGGAAGTGAATTTATTTTTATTGCTGAAAACGGATCAACGGTCTCTTCGGCGGAAGCAAATTGATAATACGCAATATCATCAATTTCGTTAAAATCATCACCGGAGTCATCTAGTGACATTCTTGAGTTCATTTTCTTTTACCAAAATAATCATCAAAAAAATCTTCAAATGGGTCAGCAATAAGACCTTCCGAAAGCCTTTCTTTCTGATCTTCTTGTTCTGAGGCGGTAATTTTTCTTGCCCCAGAAACCCATCGGCATTCACCAGCGTCAGATCCTGTCCAATATTTTGCGGCCTGAGCAACTTGTCTTTCAATATTCTCGTCACCGACCAGTCCTTCAGCGCAAAGAACACCATCGCCATCGCTTAAAGGCATTCCGTCTTCCATAATCCAAAGACATACGCCAAAAGCGCGCTCAGGCACCCAAATTTGCTTGCTTTTTATCATATCTGATGTCATTCTTATTACATTCTACATCATGTTGTGATATAAAAGCGATTTTTTTATTAAGAAAGCTTGATTTCGCATGAATCAGTTGTGCAATAGGCCTCTCCTATAGCATCATGGGCTAATCCAGCATAAACTCCAGCAAAATCAATTGGAAAAAGTTCAGATTTTGCTTTTAAATACTCATTTTCATCAATTTGAGTATATGGCATTTGTAGATATGTGTGGTTACCTTGTGGTAAAAACGAAACAGTCTTTAATTGTCCGTCATACATGTGTAAAACGGTTCCAATATATTGCTTTTCTGTTTGAGAATCAAATGAAATTGTAACTGAAACAGAATTATCTGACCAATATCTTTGGGCAGTTGCGGCAATTGCCATTTTTTCAAAGATGGTTACATCTTTTTCACTTCTTCTTGCACCACTTTTAATTGGAAAATATACAACAGAGGTTGTATCAGGAGACTCTGCTGCTGGCTCAATCCTATAATTTGCCATTTTGAACAAAGGGAGCATAGGATCATCATTGGAAAACCGAATTGTTCTGTTGAAAAATTCTCCGCCCGGTGTCCAATGGACACCTGGGGATTCACCAGCCAGTATTGAAACTGTTCCTGAGGGTTTCACTGTCGTCATCTTGATAGATTCACGGATGCCAAACCACTCAGAGTAAATGTTATCGTATCTTTTTACAGTTTCATACCCTTCATTCATCCACTCTTTAAGAACAGGCAAACCTTTTTTATCAGCAAAATTGGCAATACCAGACATTGATGTGCCAATTCTCCTATTTCTTTGCATAATTGCATTAGTTTTTTCCCAATGAGTTGGTAACAGCGTTACTGTTTTTGCATATAGATATGCAAATTTCAATGTCCTTTTGTAGTCCTCAATGTTTTCGTGACGATTTAAGTATGTTTCAACCAATGTACAACATTCATATGACTCAAGAGATTGCTCTGCACATGGATTGTATCCAGCGACTCGCCAATCCTTGTTGTTCGGCGGATCCGAAAGCCGACCATACTTACGAGACATATCAAGCCAAATAACTCCAGGCTCCCCATTTAGAGCAATATTGTCTACCAAATGAGATAGATCGTTACCAACATAAGTTTCAACAGAATTGTTACTCATCCAAGCCCAACCTGGATTTTCTGAATCATACGAGTTGCGCTCTGGAAAAATTTTTGGATTTTTAAGATTTAAAAAATCTTGATCATCAGATCTGCCGATTAAAAGCTCCGCCGATCTGCGGACATTGCTCGATCCAACACAAACTCCCCCGATACAACACAAACTCCAATTAGATTTCCAAGATCTGCAATGTCTTTGCGCGTGAGCAGTTCGCCGTTTCTGTCTGTAAATAATTTTCTGATTGCTTTATGCAGTTTCTCTAGAGGCTCTGGTCCTGAGGCCGTGCCGCCAAAAGTTTTTATTGGAGTTCCAAATGGTCTAATTAATGAATAATCAAAATTAACTTCGGATTGATCTGGTTTTAAAAAAGAATTAATTAAAGCAATTGTTGAATCTTTCCAACCCTCTCTGCTGTCTTCAATTGATGTAATATCAGTTGAATGTTTGGGTTGAAAGATAGAAAACCCTTTGTCGGCACCTTTATCATCAAATCCAACGCCGACTCCTAGCATTGATGCTTCCATTAAAAATGCAAATGGTTCAGCCGGGTTGTCTTTATTCATTTCACCAGTGGAGACAAAAGCACAGTTTTGCAAAGCCGCAGAATTTTTTTGCACATTGACAAGATCTGTTCCCATTATCCAAAGTCCTCGCCCGGGTGGTGTCCATTTAAGATTGAATAAACGATCAAACGCTTCTTTTGCAGAAGCTTGTGCCTTTACTCCATTCCAGGGTAACTTATTATTCTTGCAATGATCTTTTTGCAATGAATACATGCCGTTAATTACTCTTTCACAAACATCAACCCAAGTTTCTTTTGTGCCGTCTAGTTTTTTTCTAGAGTATGTTCTAAGAAATGTAATTTCACCAACAGAGTTCCCCGCTGCATCCCGATAGCCAAAGGGGGGTGTGATTTTTTTATACTGAGAAATAAATTCTTCATTCAGTCTAAAACTAAACATGGTTTCCTTTTCTGAAAATAAATTTTTTTTAAGAACGGGCAAGTTCGCAATCATCAGACCTCCGAGTGTTAAGAATTCAATAGTATCAACTCAGTGGTTCATCTCACAGAGAGAATGCTTAGGTCTATTTTTTTTTATCAAATTCCGCTAACCGCGCAAGAATTTTATCAGCGGTCGCGGACCAAGAGTGTTCTTGATGAATAATTTTTGCAGAGTGTATAGCCGATTTTTTAAACAAATCGTAGTCACCAGCAACATCTTGCATGTGGATAACTAATTCATCAAAATTTGGTACAGCCCATAAACCTGTATCTGTTGAATATTGATGATTATTATATGTAGCTTCACCATACTCAGCCTCTAAAGGAATACCATAGTGTGCAAAATCTGCACAACCAGTTAGATTTGTGACTATTGTAGGCATTCCTGTTGCCATTGCTTCAAAAGGAATCATCCCAAAACCTTCTCCGCTTGTTGGATAAACCAAGCAATGACATTTATGATATAAACGAACAAGGTCTTCTGCAGAAAAAATTTCTGGAATACCAATAATTTGAGGATGCTCAGTGGCTTGTACCAACTTACCATCTAGGTAAATTTCAGCATAACAAAAATTGTTATATTTCAATATAAGTTGATAATCTTCATTTCCATCAAAAAGTTCTAGAAAAGCATCAACAACAAGTTGAGCATTCTTTCTTTTTGAGTCTCCCCCTACATGAAGGAAGTTAAACTTATTAAGGAGTTCTCTTTCTACAATTGCAAAATCTTCTGAAACACCGTGTGGTATAACATGTATGTTATCTCTTACACCATTTTGGATATAAATATCTTTAACAAAACTAGAGGTTGTCCAGATCTCATTACAAACATTCATGTTATATAACCAGCCTGGAGGAATCTTTGTAGATTCCCAAGGAGTATAGCCAACATTGTAGGCATTTGTTAATTGATAATAATACGGTTGACAAAAGTTAATATGAAATGGAATATCTGGATTATTAAAATATACTGCTGTTTGTTTTTCTTGTAGGCTGTTTGTTTTTCTTGTAGCGAAACAATCGTATTTAACGCAGCATTTGCATAACCCTGACTTGCCCATAGAGCACCGCTGATGTCTGTATTTTGGAGGCTAAACCAACTTATTTTTTTCATGAACTATTCTGATTTTTTCTTAGAGGGCCTATTTTGTTTTGGTTGGATCTCTTCATTCCAGCTTAGACATCTTACACCATTTTCTACTAAATGTTCAGCACAGTCTTGTGAAATTTCACAAGTCAACGGTTTTCCAGTAAAAGCACAGTATGTTGCAGCAAGGTAAAAATCAGAACATTGAATTACATCAATTGTTTCAGGGTCAATAATTGCAAAGGGTCCGCAATCTTCACTGTCCACAATTGCAATTATTTTCATATACTTATTATACTTAATAAACTATTATAAGCATACAAGAATATACAAGTGTACTTGGCATGCTTTGCATGCGAAAGCATAGTGTTTTAGAAATCACCTGTCAAGCCGGAATTGCGTTTTTTTTATTTTTTTTCCAAAGCGTTTTTTGCGGAGATGCTGTATGATCTCCGCATGGCCAGTATACCCGACCCAAGTTATTATGAAATTTTAGATTTTGGTTATGTTGAGTTAATTGACTTTTTTGGTTCTGACTTAGATGTTGTTAATTCAGCCAAAGTGTCATTCGCCTCACAAAAACAAGAAATAGACGAGTCTTGCGTTGGTCTTATTAATTATCTTGTTAAGAACAGACATGCAACTCCCTTTGAGCATTGTGTTTTTAAATTCAGAATTAAAGCCCCAATCTTTGTTACTAGAGAGTGGATGAGACACCGCTGGTCCTCATTTAACGAAATGAGTATGAGATATCATAAACCAAATAAGATTGACTATTATGTACCAGCGTATAGCAATATAAGACAGCAAGTTGGCAAACCCGGTGCCTATGTATATAAGACAGCAAGTTGGCAAACCCGGTGCTTATGTATTTCAAGAAATAGAAGATCCTTTAAAAAAAGAAATATACTATAAAAACATACAAGAGGTTTACCGAGTGGCTGACACTATATATAATTATCTGATTGAAATTGGTATTGCAAAAGAAATTGCAAGGATAGTTCTTCCTGTTGCTCAGTACACAGAATTTATTTGGACAGTTAATGCTCGTTCATTAATTAATTTTATTTCATTAAGAAATGAACAAAATGCCCAATATGAAATACAGCAATATGCAATTGCAATTGAAGAGTTGTTTAAAAAAACAATGCCAATTTCTCATGAAGCGTTTGAAACATCTGGTAGACTTCCAATATGATTGCATTAGCATTTTATTTACTGTGGATGTTCGCCAATGCAGCTTTAATCAATATAGCTGTTAAAACAGGCTGGAACCACGATCCCGGCTTTGTCGGTCCATTTCTGATTGTTTTGGTTGCAAATTTAACTTTAATTCTTTTAAATGCAACAAAAAAAGCTCAGTAAAGAACTTTTTAATAATAAAAAAGTTCTTGCATTGTCTGATACTGGATTCCCCTATTCCTATATTAGAGAATTTTGTAATTTAATTGAAAATGCTGTTGTTGATGTTTATGTTTCACCGGCCACAACATCTAGATTTTTAAAATTATACATTTCATCTACTGGAAACCGCAGGTGCCGTATTCTAAAAGATAAAAATTATAGTCTATTTGATAAAATTAAAAAAGATGATTATATTTTTATTGTTTTCTTTGGTAAAAAGAAAGATAAAGAAACAAAAGGACTGACAATTCTTTGTCAGAACTTGGTAATTCTGGGGTATGATTTAATTACCGTTACCGAGGAGGGTGTTGATTATGACGACAATAGTTCCATTTTCAGGTTATGAAGATGTCGATGAATATGAGTCTTTAGAAATAACAATAAAGACAGTGCCTTTCCAAGATATAAGAATCCCAATTTTTTATATCTCTAGCCCATCAGAAGATTACGAGATGACGCTTGAGGAACTTAATGCTCTCATGGACGGTGTTGAAATTGCACAAAAAAATATAAGTGATATAATTAATTTTCTAATTAGGCCAAGAGATGAATAATAATTACATATCCTCATTAACAAACCCATATGATGTTCAAGAGGTAATTGTTGGGAAAGTGCAAGAAAACTTCCCATATCCAGATAGAACATGTCCATACTGTAACAGTCTTTTAAAAGTTGTAAACGCAATTCATTGGCAAAAAGATATTTATCAATATAAAGCTTTATATTTAGATCCGAACCCGGAGTGCCCAGTATACGACGAAGGGGCTAGAAAAGCCTATGCCAGGATTGTCTATTCCTCTGAAGACGCTTTTAATTACTTTAAAGATATTGGAATTCCAGTTCAAAGATGGGGTCGGCAAGATTTATACAGCTATTACAAATAAAAAGTGGTAGAATGTAAACACTATGCCTGTTAATTCTTGTTCTGAAAACGGTAGGCCCGGTTTCAAATGGGGCGATGCTGGCAAGTGTTATCTATATACGGCAAACGATGAAAACTCCAAGCGCGAAGCCAGAAAAAAAGCTTTGGCTCAAGGTTTGGCAATTGGAGACATTGGTAAAGGAGTTACAATGAAAACCAATTTGGACAAAATGATTCAAGATCATGACGCAATGAAGGCTTGGCACGAAGAAATGGCTAAGTTTTCAGCAGAAAAAATGCAGGACCACATTAAGGCCGCCAACTGGCACGCCTCGCAGGGTGAATTAATTAAAGGAATAATGAACGAGGTTCCTCTTGATCCCGAGAAGAAGGTTGTTTCTATCCCCACCCCAGGCGGAGCCCCAACCCCAACATCTGGTGCAGGCAAGACAGCGCCCACCAATGATCTACCCCTTGACCCAGAGGTGAAGAAGGCAGACCTTGTTTCTCTTCTTAAGACATATGAAGAGCAATTTGGAAAATTTGATGTTGATGTTGAGTCAATTGCAAGTTTTTTAATTAACGATTGAAATGACAGAACTTTTATGGGCAACTCTTATTACTGGAGTATTTTCAGTTTTAGTTGCCTTAATTCAAAAGTCTAGAAAAGAAAATAAAGAAGATCATAATTTAGTTTATACTTCAATTAATGAACTTAAAGATGATATGAAAAATGTTGAAGTTAAATTAGATAATCATATTGATTGGCATTTGAAAAAATAATTTCTGTGGGGCACCCCGTCAGTAATATTTCGTAAGATTATTATTGAAACGGAGGTGCCCCATTTTTTTTAAAAAATTGCAACACGACGCGCCATCTAGTGATAAACTGTGAACCGCCTGAGTAGAAAGGATTTATATGATTACTGAACAGGTTGTAGCAAAATTAGAAAAGAAAATCCCGAGCGATTGTCAAGGGGAGGAACGGAGAGCGGCCTACTGTGTGATTATAGGATGTCGTGACGGTAAGACCTTAAATGAAATTTCTCGGTATTATAGTATTGACATGGATCTTGTTAACTACTGGCTTGATTTCTTAGATATAAGAAATATCAACCCTGTTGTTAAGACAAAGAGAAGCCCTAAGGCTCAAAAGATTCAGGGGTATCTTTCGGCAAATGTTGGAAAGATTATTACGCCAAAAGAATTGGCTGATGAAATTATCTTTCGGCAAATGTTGGAAAGATTATTACGCCAAAAGAATTGGCTGATGAAATTGGAATGTCTTTACCAACATTTTATAATTTCTATAATGCGAACAGATCTTATTTCAAGAAAGTCAAGAGAGGCGAATTCCAGATTCTTGATCCCAAAGAGGAAAGAAATAAGTAAGTTAAACAATGACCACTATTGTTGCCGTTCAAGGACCAGATTATTGTGTAGTTGGTACTGACTCTAGGATTTCATCCTTTGATGAATCTGGGTTGGCTTATCAAATAACCACTTTAGGTACAGGGTCTTGTAAAATTGCACAAAAGGGTCGTTATTTGCTGGGCGCGGCGGGTGATGTTCGTGCAATAAACATACTGCACCATGCATTCACCCCGCCGATCCCGGCGTTTAGGGGCAGCGGAGAACTGCTGGATCAATTTATAACAACGAAGTTTATACCCAACTTGCAAGTTTGTTTTGAAAACACAGGATACGCAATGCCAGACCTTGCTGAAGAGAAGACTCACATGACTGAGCAAGCTTCTACAATCTTGGTTGCTATAAATGGTGCGGTTTATATTATTGAAGGCGATTATTCTTGGACTTCAGATAGAACTGGAATTTATGCAATAGGTACTGGTTCATCATATGCGCTGGGAGCAATGCAGGCACTTAGCGGAGGAAAGGTTTTAACTGTTCAGCACTTAGCGGAGGAAAGGTTTTAACTGTTCAAAAAGCCAAACTGATTGCTCAAAAGTCTTTATCAATTACATCCAGATTTGATCCATACACAGGATCGCCGTTTCAGATGTTTGTTCAGGAGCAGTTTTGATAAAAAAATATTTTAAAAAAATACATAATTTTTATTATAAATGTTTAGTGGCTATTGTTTATTACACAACAACTAGCGAAAGTAAAGACAAAGAGGTATAGTGAATCTGACACCCAATGTGTCATGGTGCGCTTCGTGCCGTTATACCTGGGATCGTTATAGTACAGCCAAAAGCCCCAGAACCGTCACTGCAAATGCAAACGACTGGGGCTTAGGTTGTTTACTCGCCGGATTAGCTCAGTTGGCAGAGCAACGCACTTGTAATGCGTAGGTCGCAGGTTCAACTCCTGCATCCGGCTCCACAGATTTATATGACAGAATTACAATGGTCTTGGCTGCTTGCATGCATGGGTGTTTCTGGTATGTACTTTGTTGGCAAAAAACGATGGGAAGCATTTCTATGGTTAATTGTTATGGAATGTCTATGGATCATCTTTGCTTTACAAACGAAAACATATGGTTTTATCTTGGGATCATTGGCCTACATGGCTGTATATTCAAAAAATTTAAGATTATGGAAACAAGATAAAAACAATCAGAAATAGACTAATAGGTAGTTCCACAGACTGTTAATATGTGTTTGAACATAACCGAGCGTAACTCAGTGGTAGAGTATCTCCTTTACACGGAGGCGGTCGTAGGTTCAAATCCTACCGTTCGGACAATATGAAAAAATTATTTAATAATATCGTTAGTGCAATTAAAACGATGATTTCATCAAACTACTGGACGGCGGCAAATAAGGTGGAGGCCTGGGGCTTTGCAACTAAAATAACGATCATCTTTCCAGGCCTTTTGTTTGGCAAGCAGTTTTGGTGGCTATATATCTTTGCAATAATTTCAAGTTTGGCTTTGATATGGTCCTCTACAGTAAAGACACTGCCTACGATTATTCTTTTTAATGTTTTATGGGTGATGTTGGGAACTGCATCAATTATTAAACATTTTATTTAAATACAGAAAGACAATACTATGAAAAAGAAAATAAGTTATCTTGGCTGGAAAGCAGCCCAGAAATTCTCAGCAGAATGTTATTTATATAAGGTTAAATATCAGATGTCAGAATCTCATAACAAGCTCTTAAGAGAGGAATATGATCGCCTTCTTAACTGTCGTTATAAATTGATAACCGCAGAAGAAAAAATTAAATCTATGGAATCCCAAATTGATTCTTTAAAAGCTGAAATTCAAAGATTGCAACAGGTTGCGCAATATTAAAACAATCGGGGATGGTGTAGTTGGCAACACATCAGGTTTTGGTCCTGAGATTGAGGGTTCAAGTCCTTCTCCCCGAACCAATCTTGATATAAAATATTGATATGCCAGAATTAAATGCAAATATTCCGCCGATTGAATGTTATGTTCGGGGAAATTATTTAAGAAACCAAAAGGACTCTCATGACATATATTTGCCATGCATGCTCTTCGGTGTCGCTTCCATTCAGGGCAGGAGCCCCTTATTTCATTTTCTAATGGAAGACGGGGGTGTTTGGTGGAGAATGCCAATAAGTGCCTTCTGTGACCAGCCAGAAGTGCCAGAGGTGGACATCCATGAACTGGTCCTATGGAACTCTTTTAGCCCTCATATCACCGTGACTGAATTTCAGGCAATGCGGAATATGAGAATGGAATATGTCTCAAGAAGTGGAAACTTTATAAAAGGAAAATATCTATTTACCCTGGATTGGCATGCTCCTGACGACAACACAACAAATCTCGGGTTTAGCACTAATCCCGGTCAGCATAAATGTGGTCATGTAATCATAAGGGATGATGGTAATTTTGCCATCCAGCCAAACAATCGGGTTCGGCTATATGATCCTTCATATACAACCAAGAAAACCAATTTAATTCATCGCCTTATTAATACTCAGCAATGGGATGTTGAAGATGCGGCCAAATGGGTAACATCAGATGATGACAGCTACCATTACGGCATTGTCACCGGAAATGAAGAATAAGTTCGGTTAAAAGATAGTTCATAAATATATAAAACCACAACATACATTATTTTGTTTCAATGTCCGGTCGTGTTTATTTTCACATGCTATTATAATCCCGTTGCGAACGAAGACCAGCCGTGGCGCGGAAATGATACTATCCCCCAAAGCGCATGAAGAGGAGATTAAAAATGCAATTATCATTGAAAACAATTAAATACATTTTTCCCCGAAGGGTTTACCATTACCTTTTAAAAAGAAGGATGTATTCAATTCTTTATAAGAATGGAGATTCTTCCATTGCTTTCTCTAATAAGATAAATATGTATAAGAATTATCTAGAAGAAGATAAGAAAGCCCCGCAGAAATATGAAGATATTGGTCTGCATTTTCTATCCCCGATTCCAAGACACGACCTTTCAAACTTTAATAAGTTGACGACGAGAGAAGACTTGAACAAATACGGCCATTCTCATACAAACTCAAAAATGCAAGGTTTGCCCGTCTATACAAAAATCTTTGGCAATCTTATGAAAAATCCTCCCCGCAAAAATGATCCAAAAGACCCGCCCTCCATGGCGTGATGTGGTGTATGACATACACCAAAAAATTTTAATATTTTTGCAAAATTGAGTACATATCCGTGAAGTGTTACTTTATATATTAATACTTACAACAAAGGGTCTGATTACCGAGTCAATCAGCTGGAGTGCATGTTTGTTTACAAACTTGTACTCCAGTCTGTTAGGGTGACCTAACATGGGATTGAGTGCGTTTCTGTGCCCGTGTGCTATTGTAAGTGTGTCGGAGCAACCGCTCCGCACTACCGAAAGGACACACACGATGGCTACGCCACGCCCATTCAACGACGAGCAGCGAGAGCGGTTCGCAACACTATCAGCAGGCTTCATCGCCATCCTGCTGTGGACGCCCATGGTTCGCAACACTATCAGCAGGCTTCATCGCCATCCTGCTGTGGACGCCCATTATCATGAGCCTCACCGCCACCGCGCAAGCGGGGGGCGATTTCTGGGACTTCTGGTGGGCTTTCATCCTGTCCGGTCTGTTCGGGATCGTCTTTGCCCTGTTCGGGTGGATGGCTTGCGACATCCGCATGGACTACCGGCACGAGATGGCAGACCAGTACGAGAGAGATCGTGTCTGCTCCCAATGCCACAACGCATCGCTGGACCGAACATGGCGTCGCCAGCCCAAGACCGGACTCCTGTTCAAGACAAAGATCAAGAACCGGTGACCAAATCTCCCCCCCTCGCCCGAACCCCCTCGGGCGAGGGGGGGAACCCCCGCCGTTCTATTCAGACTGTCTAAGATATTGAATATGCAGTCTCTCTCTCCCCGTCGGTTGGTGTGCACGTTTGTTTACAAACTTAAGCGCCAATCTGTTAGGTATGCCTAACGGGTCTCTTTGAGTGCGTTTCTGTGCCGGTGTGCTATTGTGAGTGTGTCGGGGAGAAACACAAGTACCCTCGGCAGGAAGGACAACACCATGACCACGAACCAGCCGACCGCCGATGCGGAGGCAATGGATGAGGGCGAGATCAAGCAAGCGTTAGATCAAGCAAGCGTTCAGGGACGGGCGGGAAATCATCTCCGCACTCACGGACTGCATGACCAAGATCTGCTTCCACGATGGCGACCCGTACAACCAGCGCACCACGATGCTCTCCATTGCGGTGGGCAGGAACATCATCAACGAGATCCGCAGGACACACGAGATCCTCCACGATCTCGCAATGCTGATCGACGAGGACGACTACACTCTCTGGTCGCATGGCATCGCCGGGGAACTCCTCCGAGCCGGAAGGATCAGCCGAAAGGATTACTGGGACCTCTACTGCCAGGGTTGGCTCATCGACAACTGCAACTGCTGACAACAATCTCCCCCCCTCGCCCCCTCCCCCTCGGGCGAGGGGGGGAACCCCC
>Ga0194119_10005320_pt1 | contig 19268 bp, 17 predicted proteins | sample TA2MahC100mmetaG_FD_148620 | JGI IMG/M metagenome (GOLD analysis project Ga0194119, IMG submission 148620) | Freshwater microbial communities from Lake Tanganyika, Tanzania - TA2015018 Mahale Deep Cast 100m | ecosystem: Environmental > Aquatic > Freshwater > Lake | place: Tanzania: Lake...
GGCTGGGCGATGGCATAGCCGAGGCGCAGGCCAGCGATCGACCAGATCTTGGTGAGGCTACGGATCACCACCAGGTTGGAGTGCCTACGCACCAGTGGAATCAGGCTCTGGGCTTCCCCGCCCGGCACCAGCGGCAGGAAAGCCTCATCGGCAATCACCAGGGCGAAGCGCTCCAGCAAGGGCTCCAGGGAGGCCCGGCTCCAGAGCGCTCCGATGGGGTTGTGGGGGTTGGTGAGCCACAGCACCGCGCCCGCAGGAGCCGCCGGAAACGGCTGCGGCACCGAGCCGGCCGACAACGGCAATGGCTGAGCCCGCCAGGCACCGCCCCAACTGGACAGAGCGCGGGGGTAATCGGCGAAACCCGGTTGCGGCAGCACGCTTGACCCGGCCGCCGCCGCATCGCGCGCCACCCAGGTGAACAACTCCGCCGCCCCGTTGCCTGGGAGCGTCCAATCAGGCTCGACCCCATGCAGCTGGGCCAGGGCGGAACGCAGGGTGGTGGAGTTGCGGTCGGGATAGGCCCGCAATGGCGAACCGGCACCCAGCCCCAGGGCTGCCTTCAGCAGGGAAACGCGCACGGCCCAGGGCGGCCCAAAGGGCACCAGGGAGGCACTTGCATCGAGCAGCTGGGAGGGCCGGCACCCCAGGCGCGCGGCGGTGGCGGCCAGGTTGCCGCCATGACGCTCGGATGGCGGCATCGTCATGGCTGCCAGTGTGGCCTCAGGCGCGTTCAGCGTGATCCGGCAGCTGGCTCTGGAGCTCGGCCAGCACATTGCGACACACCGTAATCGCAAACACCTCAGCCATCTGAGCCTTGAGCTTGCGGCTGCGGATCGGCACGGTGCGGATGCGAGCACGCAGGCTGCCGCCGCCAGCTGCAGGAGGCAGATCAATCGCCCGCAGCACATCGACCACGGCGACCCAGTTGAGCGGAGCGGCGGGGTCGAGCTCCTCAGGAATAAAGGCTGGGGCCTCGCGGCCTTGGAGCCCTAGGAGGCCAAAATCACCATGGCGCTCGGGGCGAAAACGAACCAGCGCCTGCGGATTCCGGGCAAACCACTGGCTGTCACGCAGGATCAGCTCACGGGCAGCCAACAACCCTCGACGCTGCCGCCTGATCAATACTGAGGCAGAGGAGCGCCTTGCCAATCGCAGCTGAAAGCTAAGCAGACCCTATCGGCTGGCCTGTCCGGGGGCAATGGAGCTGGGCAAGCTCTAACCAAATTGACCAACTAGAAGCAAGCGTCTAACCTAGAGCGGTGATCGGAAACACCGACGGCACCATGAACCTCCTGACTACCTACCTCTCCAGGCCCTCCACCCAACGCATCCTCAGCAAGAAGCCTGGCCAAGAGGGCTTCTCCCTGATTGAACTGGTTGTCGTCATCGCTGTGTTGGCAGTACTCACAGCTATTGCGCTGCCTAACTTCCTCGGGGTTTCAGATGACGCTGCTGCCAGATCTGGCCAGCAAGCAGTTGTTACAGCATTTAAAGAATGTCAGGTACGAAAAGCGCGTGGAGAAACTTCCGGCGACTTTTCACAAGCAGATATAGCAGATTTTGTCATAACTAGCACCGCCCCCGCCACTACATTGGCGTCTATTGTTACTGTGCCAACTGCTGCCAAAACTTGCTTTACCAGCAACGCTCTCAATAATTTTGTTGCCTATCCCAAGACAAATTTTAAGTTTCCCAAGTTCGGCATAACTGACGCAGGAGTCAAAAGTTGCTATTCAGGAGACACAGCTAAGACTACTACTCACGACGTGGGCTGTGATGCCACTGGTGGAACATCAGTTTGGGGTGCCACGGCCGGCAAATGGCGTTAATCAAAACGTAGAGTTTCGATGAATTCGTTATTTACAATGACAACGCTAGGTCATTGTCGTGACATTTAAGATAAAAACCTATTCTGCACATGCGACAGGGTTTACCCTTCTAGAGCTTATTGTCGTCATCGCCGGGCTTGGCATTCTTGCCAGCCTGGCAACACCAAATTTTTTGAAATATCTTCAGTCTGCAAAAAATGACGAAGCAGCTTCCTTTCTGAGTGCAGTTTCGGCTGAGTGCCTGCAAAACTATCGGAACGATACAACTTCTATTGACAAGATATCAACTTTACTCGATCGTGGTGGTTCCCCCAGAGATTTCAACATTGCAAACGGAAGCGACAAATGCAGTCTGACACTCATCTCACCAGCCAACGAGAGCGATACTAATCTTGCTTCATTTGGCTTTATGACCAAGCTGCGCAGTGATGGTGTCCCTTACATCTACAAATTTGGTAGCTTTGCTCATCCAGATGCTGAAGGAGCATGCCTGAAATGGGCAAGCTTTAAAGAAGATAATCAAGGAAATATCATTCAACCCAGAGCAAGAGCCTGTGACGAGGGCGGACAAGTTGAAGAGATCCGCGCAAGAATCGCTGCAGAAGCTGTCGAACGAGAGCGACTTCGTTTAGTGCAAGCACGCTATGACGCTTGGATCGCAGGGCCACCGCCTGGCACTGGCAACTACACCGAGGACGGTAAAAACGTTTGGGCATTTCAAGGTAATGTGGTGGCCGATAAAGCAGCCCACGACGCAGCAGTGGCACGCGAGTGTGGCAGAGAGAAGCTCGATGCACTCAACAATGCAATTTCAGACAAACGCGACGGACCCTTCATATACAGAGGTAAAACTGACACCTGCTCGATTAATACCTACCTCTGTAGCGGTAAAGATGTTGGCAGCAAAGATGGCTACGATGCCTGTAAAGAGCTCGAACGTCAAGAGCGCTGCACAGCCGCCGAAGGGCGCTGGATAAACAATGGCGTCAATGGCAAGTTTTCAGAGCCAGGATGCCAAGTGAAGTGGCAATGCAAGAATGAAATTTTTCCGGATCAATCCTCTTACGACGCATCGGCCTGCAGCAAAAAACAAGTATGTACTACGGTCAAAGGGTCGTGCAAATCCTATGAAACAAATTGCAGAACATTCAAAGCCCCCCCCTGCCTAAGGAAAAAAGGTAAAAAGTGTCTTGAATGGAGCGTAAAGAAAGAATGCGACACAGGAACAAGCTGCGAGAAAGACAGGGAGGTATGTGAATGGAAGTAACCGAACAAGCAGCTTGAGCCAATGAAGCTTGTCATATGACTGCGACTGAAATCCGAAAGTTGATCGATGAGCACTTCTCCCTGGCTTGGTGCCGGGAGAATGTTGTCGTTCCGATGGATGTAATGGACGGTGCGCCTTTTGGCAAGCCGGGGCAGCAAACGATGGTGATTGCCGTTGGCAACATCACCTTCCTCGGCACCATCGGTGACATCGTCAAGCAACGGGTGGCGCCCACTGGTCTTGAGTGCCAGTTCGTTGAAAAAGCGCCGGATGAAATCCAGCAGCTGCTCGATCAAGCCGCTGCACAGCGGCTGATCTCGGGCGATGTGCTCGATCCCGCCGTCTACGACGAAGATGCACTCACTGAAGCCCTCAAAGAGGCCGGCGAAGGCGACACCGGTGGAATCAGCATTGAATTCGAAGACGACGACGAATTCGCCATTGCCGATGAAGAGATTGCCAATATCTCCAACGAGCTGCTGGGCTCACCCCTGCAGCGAGCCGCAGCTCAGATTTTGGTGAAAGCGGTTAAGGAAGATGTGTCAGACATTCACATCGAGCCGCAAGAGCAGGACTACCGGGTGCGCTTGCGGCAAGACGGCGTGCTCCGCCCCTTCATCCGCGTTCCCAGCCGTTCCGGCATCAAACTCACGGCCGTGCTCAAAACCATGGCCGGCATGAACGTGGCCGAGCGCCGCGCCAGCCAGGACGGGCGCATCCTGCGCAAACTGGAGGGCAACAAGTTGGAGTTCCGCGTGTCCACACTGCCCAGCAAATACGGGGAGACAACTGTGATGCGGGTGCTCAAGAGCGATCCGGGCATGCTCAATCTCGACACGCTGGTCTCCAACAGAGATGTGCTGATCAACCTGCGCACCATGATCCACCAGACCTACGGCATCATCATCGTGGCGGGACCCACCGGCTCAGGTAAATCCACCACGCTCTACTCGGTGATCAGCGAGCTAAACACCGGCGAGAACAACATCGTGACTGCAGAAGATCCGATTGAATACACCCTGCCTGGCATCACCCAGGTGCAGGTGCTGCGCGAGAAAGATCAGACCTTTGCCACCATCCTGCGAGCCTTCCTGCGGCAAGACCCCGACGTGATGCTGATCGGGGAAACCCGCGACCCGGAAACAGCCAAAGCCTCGATGGAAGCGGCCCAGACCGGTCACTTGGTGCTCACTACCCTCCACGCCAACAACTCCGCCAGCTCCATCACCCGCTTGCTGGATATGGACGTGCCCCACTACCTGATCACCTCCTCTCTGCTGGGTGTGTTGTCGCAGCGCTTGGTGCGGCGCCTCTGCACCGAGTGCTCGGTGTCGCGGCCCGTGAGCGAAGCCGAGGCCAGCATCACCCACCTTGCCGTTGGCACGCCCATCCGTGCACCAAATGCCCTCTCCGCAGAAGAGAAGCAAAAAGCCAAACAGGAACAACGACTCTGCGCCCGCTGCCAAGGCACAGGCTACAAGGGACGCGTGGGGGTGTACGAACTGATGCCAGTGACCAGCAGCATCAAGACAGCCATCCGCGACCAGCGCAGCAGCCAGGAGATCCAGGAATTGGCCTGCCAGGAAGGCATGGTGACCCTAGAAGACTATGGACGGATCTTGGTGCGTGATGGCATCACCAGCGTGGCCGAGCTACAACGGCTCTGCAGTTCTGCCTTTGATTGAAGCAACCCATGTCGATCGCGAAGGAAATTGTTGGGTTTGCCATCAAGGCCGGATCATCCGATATTCACCTGGAAGAAGGCTCGCCAATTGCTATCCGAGTCAATTCCGATATCACCATTCTCGATCAGGTGTTGCGACCCAGCGACATGGATCGGCTGCTGCATGAAATCGTGGGAGACGAGAAGATCACCCACTTCAACAAGACCCACGACCTCGACACCTCCATTGGCCTGGAGGGGCTTTCGCGCATCCGAATCAATGCCTATGTGGCCAACGAGAAGCGCTGTCTCACCCTGCGAATCTTGCCCGACAATTTGCCCAAATGGGAAACACTCGGCCTGCCCCAACCCTTCATTGATCTGGCCCCCAAACACCGGGGCATGGTGCTCTGCACCGGCCCCACCGGTTCCGGTAAATCTACCACCCTGGCGGCTTTTATTAATTGCATCCTCGAAACCCAGAAGCGCCATATCCTCACGATCGAAGACCCAATTGAGTTTCGCTTTAACCACTCCAAAACCTCGATCATCCACCAGCGGGAGGTGAAACGCGACACCGAGAGTTTCGCCTCCGCCCTGAAAGCCGCCCTCAGGGAAGATCCCGATGTGATCTACATCGGCGAGATGCGCGACCTGGAAACCATCCAGCTAGCGATCACCGCAGCGGAAACCGGCCACCTAGTGCTCGGCACCCTCCACACCTCCTCAGCTGCCAAAACCGTGGAGCGCATCGTGGATGTGTTCCCCGCCGAACAGCAGGAGCAAGCGCGGTTGCAGGTGTCCACCTCGCTACTGGGAATCCTGTCACAAACCCTTTGCAAGAACAACACCGGCAAGCGCAGCCTGGCCTATGAGCTGCTGATCAACACACCCGCCATCAGCAACCTGATCCGCGAGCGCAAGATCAGCCAGATCTATTCCCAGCTGCAAACCGGCAACCGCGAGGGCATGAACACGCTCGAGCAGTGCCTGATCCGCTTGATGCAAGACGGCACGATCAGCCAGCAGGAGGCACTGTCGAAAGCCAGCAGCCCCAAGATGATCCTCAACGCCGAGAACTAAGCGATGGTGCAATACGGTGCCGCACCTGCGGGCTCGCGCAGCGCAACCCTATCCACTGCAGCAGCCAGAAGTGTGAGAGGCATGCCTTCGCCGGGGCGGCTGAAGGTGCCCCAGAAAGATCTGCTTATCTTTTTTCGCCAATTAGCGGTAATCCTACAGAGCGGCGTGCCCCTGGCCCAGGGCCTGGAGTTGCTGGCCAGCAACATGACCAACCCCGAGTTGGCGGCCTGCATCACCCAGATCGCACTACGGCTCAATGCCGGAGAGGAGCTCTCCCTGTGCCTGCGCCAATACCCGCGGGTGTTCAAACCGATCATGGTGGGCCTGATTGAGGCGGGAGAGGCGGGCGGCATCCTGGAAGCGGTGCTCGATCGCATCGCACACCTGCTCGAGCAACAGGCCAAATTGCGCGGTCAGATGATCGGGGCCCTGATCTATCCGGTGATTGTGTTGGTGTTGGCCATCACGATCGGCCTAGCCCTGTTGATCTTCATCGTGCCGCGATTTGAAGCGATGTTCTCCAGCCTCGGCGCCGAACTGCCAGCACTCACTCAGGTGATGCTGAATCTCTCCAGGTTTGTCACCAATCCAGCGGGCATGGGCATGCTGATCGCCCTCTTCGTTGGTTCACTGCTGCTGTTTCGCGGCTACTACGGCACCCAGGCCGGCCGGCTGGCCGTTGATAGCCGCCTCTTCGAACTGCCGCTGTTTGGCGGGCTGCTGCTGCGCTACGAGATGGCCTCGCTTAGCGAAACCCTGGCCACGCTGGTGAATTCGGGCATCCCGATCATTGATGGCCTAGAGCGCTGCATCAGCGCTAGCTCCAACCAACTGGTCAAAAACACCCTGGCCCGCTCGATCGTGTTGGCCCAGCAAGGCCAACCGCTCAGCCTGTCGCTCGACAACAGCAAGGCCCTGCCGAGGCTGTTCATCTCGATGGTGAAGATCGGCGAGGAAACCGGTGAGCTTTCCTTCATGCTGGAGAAGCTGGCGGTGTTCTACAACCGCGAAATCGAGGCCGCAGTCACGGCACTCACCAAAGCGATGGAGCCGCTCACGGTGATGGTGGTAGCAGGGATCGTGGGCACGATCGTGATCTCGCTCTACCTACCGATGTTTGATATAATCAAAGCATTCAAGAAGTAGGTCAGTCTCGACCGGGTTAGGTTCAGCTGATGCTGTCGCTCGCGTCTGGTGGATCGCCATCCAGATCTAGTTGCGCCTTGGTGATCGAAGGCCAATGAGCAGGATCGCCCACCTGTTGCAGATCAGCGTCCAAGACACTGAGCTCTGGATCGGGCTGGGGGTTTGGCTCAGCAACAGACCCGGCTTCAACACCTGGAGGCCCATTAAGTAGAGGCACCTCTGGTTCAGTCGTTTTGGTCGCATAGGAACTCAGAAGGTCGCCCAGTGAAAAAGGCACTTCATCGGCGGCAGGTTCAGGCACATGCAGCACAGGATCGGGCTGCGCAGGGGCGGGTTCCGTCTCCTCAGAAACAATGCTGAAGATCGGTGGGTCCAGTGGTTCAAGGCCGGATGCTGATGGCTGAGACTCCAGTTCAGGCCGTTGGAGCACGGGCTCTGAGTTGAGGCTCAGCTTGTGCTCACCGATCAGCGCAGGCGCATCAAGAAATTCTGATTCTGGATCGTCTTCCTGCTCCTGATCAAGCTGATGCGTTGTAGGCATTGGGAGCGCTGGCAAGTCAGCCCCTAAAGCGTTGGCCTCGGCAGGCAAAAGGGGAGGCTGCACCACCGTTTCGACAACCGTTTCAACAACGGGCGGCCAATTTGCATCCACCTGTTGCTCCAACATCACGCGAGCGGTTGCGGGCATCAGACTCAAGGCAAGGCCCACCAGCCTGCCGCACCCCTGCAGCACCATCGGGCCATCGGGCAGGAATTGGCCAACACCAGGCGTTGCCAGAGGCCGGATCACCTGCACGGGCAGATCCAGGGCGTCCTGCAGAAAAGAGGCCAACAACGGATGGGCGCTGTTCACACCTGCCAGCGCCACCCATGTAATGGCCAGGGCGGGGTATTGGGCCTGGAATTCATCGACGAACTGGCGAATCTCCTGGTTCAAACGCCGCAGATCCAGATCTGAAATGGGTAAGTAGGCATCGCTGGCGATGATCTGGGCCTCGGCATTGAGGGCAATGGAAGCAGCAGCCCCCTCCGCAGCATCGGGAGGCTCAGGGAAATCGCGAATGGCGGTGAGCTGCGCCACTTTGACCGGGCCGGATTGGGTGAGCACGGTGGCCTGGGTGCAATTCCGTAACAGTTCTAGATGCAACAAGTAAGCATCGGCATCGAGAGTGTTCAAGACATCCGATAAATGCTGGAGCTGGGCGAACACACCCACCTGCAAACGCACCATCTCCAGATCGGCTGCCTGCAGGGTGTCCAGCACCCGATCCACCAACTTGCGCGGCACCGCAGTGAGGAAATAGCTGCGTTGATCGCCGGTGTCGCCAGGTAGCGTCAACGGTATCAAATCCACATCCATCTGATCCAATTGTATAGGCACCTGCAGAGCCGAAGCAGGATCCAGAGCATGCTCCAATGCCATGGCGGGCGGCACAGAGCGCGGCAACTTCACCACCGTGGTGAACACAGCATCGTGGGTTAGCACCACCGCCGCCCGATGGGCAGGAATATCAGCCTCCTGGCAGTAGCCGCGAATCAAGGCTGCCATCTTGGCGGGCTCGGTAGGCACACCCCGCTCTAAGGCGTCCTCAGGCAAGGAGTAGCGCCGCACATGATTAAAAGTGATCGCTTCGCTCAGGATTTGCATCTCGGACACGGTGATCGACGTGGCATCAAAGTCGATCAGCAGGATGCGCTTGGACACGCGCCGCCGAAAGCGGATCCAGCGGGTCTGGATCTTTTTGAGATCAATCCCGAAAAAGCTTTGGCCGACCAGCGCTGAGGAGGAAGTCATCATGGCTTCACGCAAAGGTGATAGGGCCTACAAAACAACCTTTGAACAGGAACCCTCCAAAAAGCTGAATCACCTGGCTTTGCTTGTGCCTGCAAAAGATAGAGGCCAGGCCGCGGGGGAGAGTCTGCAGACCCGGCTTGCTCATCCAAGCCTGGCCCTGGGTATTTATAAACGCACATGTCATAAGCTTCTGGCCAACTCAGCTCTGCTGATCCAGGCAACGAATTCAAAGCAAGAGGACAGCCTCCTGGCACTGAAAGGTCTTTTTCCAGCTCAGGAACTAGCTGGTCAAAGGCCACGTTAATGCAGGCCAATTCAAGGCCTGGGCCATCGCAGCCATCAGCCTGAGCAGGAGAATTAGCTGCTGGCAACAAAGCCGCAAGCATCTCGATCACCATCAAAAACGAGGCAGAAAAGACCGCAAACAAAGCAATGGCAATCAACACCTCAAGAAAAGTCATGCCCGCCTGCCCAGTCGGCGGACTTACTACACGGGAAATTCGAGACACTATCAAGCCACTATGCACAGCCATTTTCACAATCCCTCATTCCAGCGTTGCTGCAGCCAGCTCTTAACCTGGAGCTGATTCTCTGCTGGCTCAGAAGTAACTCCATGAGCAGCGGAGACAACTGATATCACCTCCTCTTCATAAGGAGATAGCGGTTTTGCATCAGTAACACCACGCGATTGAACAAAAATCTCAGCCATCAAAGCGAGGCTTCCAGTTGCAATAACTGCAATAAGAGATCCTATCAATGCCTCAATCATTGCACCCTTGGCTCCTCAGCGCACCTGGAAGACTGATCTTCAGTAATCCTCACAAGGCAGCTTGTCCATTCAGCATTCCGCCTAAAGAATCTTGAAACATACTCCGATCCCAGCCCTGATCCCTCTTTTTTCGACCAATAAATACAATTTCCATTGCTGTCATCAAATGGATAATCTTGTCCTATGTTGGAGCAACCCACTTCCGGCTTCGGGAATAAGTCCAACTGCCTCTGAAGAAATTCATTTTTTTCTGACAACCTTAATCTCCAGTCTTTAAGGACTTTCCCATCGCCTGCCTGCATCGCCAACTCCCCCTGCTCCAACTCAGCCACAGACACGGCGGTCTGGAGCCCCACCAAGATTGGCAGCAGCATCGCCATGCCCAGTCCTGCGTAGAGGTAGATCAAGAGCTCGGCTCCCCACGACTCAAACTAAAGTTATTCCTCAAAGCTTAGACATCCAAGTCCAAATGCCCAACCCCCTGGCCATCGCCGCCGGCCGGCTCAGCCAGGTGTTGCTGGGCAAGAAATACCAGATCCGCCTGGCCCTTGCTTGCATCCTGGCCCGGGGGCACCTGCTGCTGGAAGACCTGCCGGGCATGGGCAAAACCACCCTGGCCGAAGCCCTGGCTCGCTGCTTCGGGCTGGAATTTCGACGGGTGCATTTCACCTCCGACCTACTGCCGGCCGACCTCACCGGCCTCAACGTGCTTAATCCGGCCAATGGTCAGTTCCGGTTTCAGCAAGGCCCCCTCTTTGCCCAGGTGCTGTTGGCCGATGAGATCAACCGCGCCAGCCCCCGCACCCAAAGCGCCCTGCTGGAGGCGATGGCCAATGGCCGCGTGAGCGTAGATGGCACCAGCCACCCGCTGCCCCAGCCGTTTGTGGTGATCGCCAGCCAGAACGGCCTCGAGCAGAGCGGCACCTATCCCCTGCCCGAATCCCAGCTCGATCGCTTTTTGATGCGTCTCAGCCTTGGTTTCCCCAGCCGCCAGGCAGAAACGGCCATGCTTGCCGGCCAGCAAGCGCCGCTCGCCAGCCTCGACGGCTGCCTCAGCCCAGCTCAACTGCTGGAAGCCCAGGCCGCTGCCGCCCAGCTTCCAGCCACCGAGCCGCTGATTTCCTATGTACTGGATCTGTTGACAGCCAGTCGCCAGCAGGGCTCTAGCCAGCCGCCCCTTTCGCCCCGCGCCGGCCTGGCCCTGCTGGCCGCCGCCCGTGCCTGGGCCTATTTAGAAAACGCCGGCTACGTCACCCCGGAGCATGTGCAAGCGGTGTTCGCTCCCGTGGCCGAGCACCGGCTCGATGGCGGCCAGTCCGGAAGCGATCGCGGCCAACGCTCCGCCGCCCTGCTAGCCCAGGTGGATGGCATTCGCTGAAGCGCCACGGCGCAGCTGGCAGCGCTGGCAGGAGCGTCTTCAGCAGAGGCTGAGCAGCCACAGCACCAAGCTCACTCTGCATCACCGCATTCTGTACATCCTGCCAACTGCCTTCGGGGGGATGTGGCTTCTGGTGATCGCCATCACCTACGTGCTCGGCATCCAAGCCCGCAGCAATGGGCCCGTGCTGCTGGGCTTGCTGATGCTGGCCCTGCTGCTGCTCTGCCCCTTTCTCACCCATCGCAACCTGGAGGGCCTGGAGCTGCGCTGCTTGGAGCCGGGTCCAGGATTTGCCGATCAACCCCTGCTGATGCAGCTGGTGGCCCACAGCACCCTGCCGCGACCGGCGGTGAAACTGCGCTGGCTGAGCCCCGGCCAATCCCGCTCCGGCCAACGTGTGCAGCTGTTCCCCGCGGGCACCAGCCAACTGGAGCTCGCCTGGCAGCCGCCAGGGCGCGGCCTGCACCTGCCCGGCCGGCTGTTGATCCACACCACCGCCCCCCTGGGGCTGTTTCGCTGCTGGAGCTACTGGCAGCCGCCCATGCAGCTGAATGTGGCTCCCGCCCGCCGCCCCGGCCCGGTGCAGGAGCTGCAGCGCCCCAGCAGCCAGCGCCAGGGCCTGCCCACCGCCACCGCTGAAGGCAGCGCCGATTTCCGTGAACTCAGCCCCTTGCGTCCTGAAGCAGGCCTGCAGCGGGTGGCCTGGAAAACCGTGGCCCGCGGCCAGGGCTGGTACAGCAAGCGCTTTACCGGTGAGCAGCCCAGTGCACTGTGGTTAGCCCCTGCGCCGGAGCTGCCGCTGGAGCGGGCACTGGAGCACATCTGCGAGCGGCTTTGCCGGGGCCTGGCAGCCGGTGAGCAGCTCGGCCTGCTGTTGCCAGGCGGCGTCGAGATCGCCCCAGGGGAGGGGGAGCGCCATCGGCTGGCGTGTCTGCGGGCACTGGCCGCCGTGCCACCCACCCTGGAGCAGCCATGAGCCAGGCCCAGTGGCTGCTGCTCACCAGCCAGGCTCTGCTCTGGCTGCAGCTGCTGGTGCAGGGTCAGCTGCAGCTGCCCGTAGCCCTGGCCCTTCCGGGTCTCATGGCTCTGCAGCTGCGGCCGCCCCGCCACGGGCTGCCCAGCACCTCGCTGCGGCTGATCACACTCAGCCTTTTGGTGCTGTGGGGTACAGGCCTGGCCCTGGCTCCCGGCGGCGGCCTGCTGCGCAGCGTGAGCAACCTCCTCTGGCTGATGCTGGGATTGCAGCAACTGGAAGCCCAGCGGCATGCTCAGCAGCAACGCAACGTGCTGCTGCTGCTGCTCGGCATCGGCCTGGCCGGCCTGGGCGCCCAAGGGTTGGCCGCCAGCCTGGGGCAAGGCCTCACGGCCCTGGTGGCCTTGGCGGGGCTGCTCAGCCTGGAAACCGGCGGCCAGCGGCTGCTCGGCAGCCTGCGACGCACCGCCCTGCTGGTGGCCGTGGCCCTGCCGCTGCTGCTGGCCAGCTTCCTGTTGTTGCCGCGGCTGGAGCCGCTCTGGAGCCTGCCCAGCAGCGCCAACAGCGGCCGCAGCGGGCTCTCGCAGCAGCTGGCCCCGGGCGAGCTGGCCTCCCTAGTGCAAGACCGCAGCCTGGCCGCCCGGGTGAGCTTTGCCGATGGCAGCCCCCCAGCCCGAGAGCAGCAGTATTGGCGGGTGTTGGTGCACCAGCGCTTTGATGGCCGCACCTGGAGCGCGGCCGACGACTGGCCTCGGCCTGAAGCCCAGGCCGCCATCGCTCCAGGCCCTGCTAGCCAGCGCTGGATCGTGGAGCCCAGCCGCCTGCGGGAGCGGCCGTGGGATGGGCGCAGCCTGCCGCTGGGGGGTAGCCCGCTCGTGGTGTCGGAGTTGGGCACCCTCGAAAGCCGCACGGCCCAGGGTGAGCGCCAGCTCTACAACCTGGCGACCGCCGCCAGCCCTGCCAGCTGGCAAACCCAACCGCCCAGCGCCATCGATCTGCAGTTGCCGGCCGACGCCAACCCCCGCCTCCAGGCCCTTGGCCGCCAATGGGCGCGCCAAGGGGCTACCCCAGAAGAACGCATCGCCCTGGCTCGCCAGTGGTTTCGCGCTCAGGCCTTTGCCTACAGCCTTGAACCCGGCACCCTGGGACCGGTGGATCCCCTCGATCGCTTTCTCTTTCAAACCCGCCTGGGGTTCTGCGAGCACTACGCCGCCAGCTTCTCAGCCCTGATGCGTGCCGCCGGAGTGCCGGCCCGCGTGGTGGTGGGCTACCAGGGCGGCGAGTGGCAACAACCCGTCGGTGGCGCAGGTTTCCTGCAGCTCACCAACAGCGATGCCCATGCCTGGAGCGAGGTGTGGCTGCCGGAGCGGGGCTGGGTGGGGGTGGACCCCACCGCCTGGGTGGTGCCCGAGAGGATCCGTCGCTCCCTGGCCGAGAGCCTCAGCCCAACCGACCAACAACGGCTCAGCCGGCCCCTGCCCGGCTGGATAGAGGCCGCCGCCACCCAGTGGCGTGGGCTCGACTACCGCTGGCAGGCCTGGGTGATGGGCTTTGACCGACAGCGCCAGGTGGAGCTGCTGGGGCAGAGCCGCTGGCAGGGCCTAGCGGCCATTGTGGCGATGGGGCTGGCCCTCACCGCTGTACTGCTACCGGTTTGGCGGCCCTGGCGACGTGTGGGCGATCCGGCGCGCCACTGCCTGGAGCCCGTGCTGCGTCGGCTAGGGCGACGCGGCCACCGGCTTGCCCCTGGCGAAACCCTGGAGTGCTTCTGCCGGCGCGTGGGCACGGCTGAGCCGGCCTTCGCCAGCGCCTTGGAAGAACTGGCCCAGCTCTACAGCCAGTGGCGCTTTGCCCCCGAGGATCAGGTGGCCAGCCGCACAACCCTGTTTCTCGGCCTGCGCAAGCGAGCCCAGAAGCTCAGGGCCTCGCTGGGGCGCGGCCATAGGCGCTCAGCTTGAGCTTGAGCTCTGTACTGGGTGTGGTGTTGGGAGAAGAGCTGGGATTTTGCGGGCCGCCCTGCGGCGGCTGGGTAGGGGCCACGGCCCTGAGATCCAGCTCACTGGCGATGGCCACCACCTCCAGGGCTTCCAGCTGCAGCAAAAACGTTCGCAAAGCCGGATAGGAGCCCAACACGGTGATCTGCGCGGAGCGCTTCTGCAGATTCTTCGCCAGTAGAGGATCGGTGGAAGCCGCTGGTTGGACTGGCGCAGCTTTAGCCGGTTGTCCCTCAGCAGGAGGCGGCGGAGGCGGCACATACACCTCCACCGCTCCCGGTTCCACAAAGCTCACCGCCACACCCGTTGCGGCAGCAAGGTCGTTCAAGCTCGCCAACCAGGTGCGCAGCTCCCCTGTGCCAGCCACCAAGGTGAGCAGCCGCTCCTGCTGCTGCTGCTTGCGCTCCAGTTGCAGCTCGCTGGCCTTGATCTGCCCACGCAGCAGCGGCAGAGCCGCCTCCTGGCTCTGCAGCCTGCTGATCGCTTCACGGCGCTGCTGCCACTGCAGGAGCAGAGGTGGATAGCCCATCAGCACGAGCAAAAACAGCAAGGCTGCACCGGCAGCAATGGGAAGCAGCAGCACTAACCGCTCCGGCGTGAATGCCAAACTGGAACGGCTGCGTTGGCCCTGGAAATTGGTCATCGCAGCAACCCCTCCGCCTGCAAAGTCTGCAGCCGCCGCAGCAATCCGGTCGGCGCCAGTGCCTGCAGACGACTCAGCTTGGCCTGGGATGAAACCTGAGCTAGGCCTGCCTTGATCTCAAAACTGAGAACCACTTGAGGGGGCATGGCGGGTGCCTGCTGGCCCTGCTGCTGCTGCTGACCCTGTTGCTCCTGGACCTTCACCAGCTGCACCTGATCGGTGGCAAAGAGAGGCGAGCGCTCCAGTGCCAACTGGAAGGCATTGATCGCACGTAGCCCATTTGGCTGGGCGGCCTGGCCGCTGAAAATTAACTGCCCTCCCTCCTGCTTGGCGCTGGTGAGCTCCACCGTGGCGGGAGTGAGTGCAGCCAAATCGCTCAGCAACAACGCTCCGGATGGGATTGACAGGACGCCATCGGCAAAGGCCTGGTTGGCCTTGGAAAGCTGTTCAAGTTGCTGTCTCAAATCCAACAAACGCGCTTCAAACTGCTGGTGCTGGGCCGCCACCGGCAGAAGCGCCTTTTCGCGCGTCGCAAGCACCTGCACCATGGCAAAAAGGCCCAGCCATCCCAGGGCTCCAACCCCAACCAGAGCCGCGCCGATGAGGGAGCCGCGCCAGAGCAAACCCCGACCAGAAACCGGGGTGAGCGCCCCAATGCCCTGCTCCTGACGACGACGGCGCAGTAGGTCAAACTCTTGCCAGGCCCCAGCGTCCAATTCATCCAAGGCGCAATACGCCTATTGAACCGCAATGGATTGCTGTTCCACCAGACCCACGCCTTCCCCACCGCTATAAATGGTTGATCAAGCTGACTTGCACCATGCGCCCATCCGTAGCCAACATAGGGCTTGGTTTCGTGGCCATCTCAGCCCTGCTTGTGGGCGCCTCGCCAGCTCTGAGCCAAACCCATACACCCGATCAGGCACTGCTCAGGCTGCTGGCGGAACGCCAATGCGCAGGATGCAATCTTCAAGACGCAGATTTGGTGCATGCCGATCTGCGAGGAGCCAATCTGAGCAATGCCCAGTTGCAACGGGCCAACCTGAGCCAGGGCCGGCTAGACGGGGCAAACCTACAAGGAGCAAATCTTAGCTTTACCAGTTTGCAAGGTGCCTACCTGCAAGGAGCCAATTTGCTGGGTGCAACGCTCGAGGGCACAGATCTTCGCCATGCCGACCTGAGCGGCGCATCGCTAAGCCCAGGGGCCCTCTCACGCACCCACTGGGGCCAAGCCAGAGGAATCAACCATCGATCCCTGAGCCACAGCGAACTCCACAATGCCGGAGTGGATGCAGCGCAAGCGGGTCGGTTCACGGATGCAGAACGACTGTTTGGAGAAGCCATCCGACGACAGCCCAATGCACCCGTGAGCTGGATAGCCAGAGGCCTCAGCCGGGTAGAAATCGGCAATGCAGAAGAGGGTGCAAGAGACTTTTCCTACGCAGCATCAATCCTGACAAACCAGGGCGACCTCGTACAAGCCGAGCTCATCGAACAGATCGCCGAGAAAACAGCTAGCACTCCCGAAGACAACAAACCCAAGGGAAATGGCGCAGGGATAAGAATGATGAGCGGCTCTGCAGGCATCGCCAAGTTCTTATTGCCATTAGCCGCAAAAGCATTCCTTCCCCTACCCTGAATTGCATGCAAAGAACATCTATTACATCGATCCAGTGACGACTTGCCTGGCGTCCATCGAAGCAGGACGATAGCCATAACCAAACAGTCCACCAGTTTCATCATCTATAATTCGGGGTGTAACAACAATTACAAGTTCATTTTTTGTTCTACTATTAGAATTTCCTCGGAAAAACTGGCCAATAAAAGGGAGATCCCCAACGATGGGCAACTTTGTAACCGTTGAAATCTGGCTTTCCTGGATCACCCCTGTTAACACCAACGTTTGACCGTCCCTGAGCCTGATTCGACCGGATTCAAGACTTCGCTGAGTGATGTTAAAGATCTGGGTCTTCACTCCCCCCACACTGACTGTGCCAGCAGGCGTAGGAATGGAGACTTCCGGTGTCAGCGTTAACGTAACAAAACCGTTGTCGTCAATTTTTTCACTTTTCACGTTGAGGATTAGACCCGCATCTGAGCGCGATGTTGTAGAAGTTGTCGTATTGTTGGCATTGTCAGTTGTACTGATATCCGTAATAACACTGGTCGTAGCACTTACCGTGGCCTCCTCTCCCTCCATCACCAACAACGTAGGATCAGCCAGAGACTTTCCATTTCGGTTTGTCACCGCCATGCTGATGGCATCAAGTAGCTGCCTCTGCGAGTAGCCAACACCAACTGAAACTGGAGTAGATTCAGTGGTTTGAGCCGGAGCAATATTCCCAAAATTAACAGAGACAGCCCCTCCATCACTAACGATAAACGTATTTCCTAGCTTAGCAGAAAAACTATTGCTAATTCCAAGATCATTTTCCAGATCAATATTTAGTATTTTTACGTTTACTGCCACCTGGCGCTGACGCAAATCTAGTTGGCGCAAATACTGTTCGGCCACTACAACCAGAAAAGGATCGCCAATGAGCGTGATCGTTCCCAATCGAGAATCCGTGGTTGCTTGCAGACCAAGCAGGGGGCCTGTTGAGGCGCCATACGCCTCAACCAGGGTTTCAGTTGCGGTTCGGTTTGTCGATGAAGCGGGCGCTCCAGAAACAGCACTCGACCCAGACCCTCCTTGGCTAACAACTGTGGTACTTGTGTTAGTCTTCGTGACCGATGCGCCTAAATTAGCCAAGTAATCGGCAGCAGATCCAGGTGCCACCTGATTCAGTCGATAGACCTTTGACAGCTTTGGGCCGAAAGACTTACTAAAAATAGTACTGCCCACCATCAAGACACGCCCTTCCAGCTTTGCAGCAAAGCCCGAAGCCATCAGAACAGCATTCACAGCTCGAGAGTAATCCTCATTAATGAACGAAACACTTACAGGCAGTCCTGTTTGAGCCGGGCTCATTCCAGGAGTGGTGCTCCCTGCCTGCGCAGATTCACCAGCCGCCGCTGCAGATGCACTAATCGAGCGAGAATCCTCCACAAATACATAACCGTAATTGCCCAGCCTCGCTAATGACATTAAGACATCTTTAGCAGGAGCATTTCTGAGCGTCATCGTGATTTTGGGGCCCGACAACCTCACAAAACTTGTATTTGCGAGCATCATCGTTCCAACTGCCATATCACCAACCGGCGGCGCAACCGCCCTCGGTTGAATAGGAGGTGCAAAGCTGGGCTGTGGCAATCGACCAGGGCGGCTCAAATCAAAATTGGCCGTTGAACTCATCGCTTGGCCAGTCGTTGGAAAACTGACAATCAGATTCAGACCATCGGCACTCACTTGTGGCCGAGGCAGCGCCATCCGAGGCAGCCCTCGCACGTCGATTTGATAGCGGTTGCCAGATCCGCTCAAGCTGATCGATTCAATCCCAGCCTCAGGCGCCGAAAACTGCTGCAAACCTTGCCGTAAAACAGTATTGCCATTGGTCACCAGCAGCCCCTGCCAAGCATTGCCCGATGCGCTCTGCTGCAATTCGGGAGCAGATCCAGCGCCCTCCACCACCACCTGCAGCATTCCGGGCTTGCGACGCAATTGCATGTTGAGTTGACCCTGGGCTACAGCTGTCGCTTTGGACTGGGCTTGGGGTCTTGCTGGGCCTCCACGAGCAGGAGTCGACTGCGCCTGTACGGAGATGCAAGTTACTTGAACCATCCACGGCGCCAGCAAGGCGGAAGCTACCACGCGCAGGCCAATATGCCTCGAAACCCTGGCTTTCATTGGCACCATGTCCTAGTCAAGTGCGCCAAGATTATCGTCTGTTCGCCAACACGCAATCACTGGGGACATCCGGTTTTTGCTAGTTATGCCGGTGCAAACAGGGCCAGTGGCCAGCCGTGTGCGAAGCCTTATGGGCTGCGCTGGGCGAGCAGGCCTCCAGCAGGCAACTAGGGCAGATCAAACGCGCAAATGCAATCCGCCAACCAAGACCACTTCTGCCACCCAAAATCATCCAAGAATGATTGAGGCAGAACTTGACTAATCAGCTCGATTTTGCCGGCGGTGTTGCAGGCTCAGGATCTAGCGATTGGTAATACGTGAGAGCCAGCTTCAGCTCAGTTTCAGCAATTGCCGGCTGACGCGAAATTCCGGGCTTTGCAGGAGTGGAAGTCTCCTTGGGCTGTTCCACCACACTCAGAGCGAGATTGCTCTGCACCACCAATAAATCCATGTTTTCCACCGTTCTCATAAAAGCCAACAAATTGGGATAAGGGCCTCTCGCGGTGAGCAAATACTTTTGAGACTTCAGGCCCGTTGCTTCCAAGGGCAACACCGGTGCTGGTGGTGGTGCCTTGGGATCAGGCTTTTGCCCCTTGGTAGCACTGGCAGGCGGATCGACCGCCACAGGCTCATACAGATCCAGCTGCACACCGAAGCTAGCTGCCTCCCGATCCAGCTGAGCCAGGAAGGTGACCAACTCGCCACTCCCCTCGATCAATCGCAGCACCTTTTGCTGCTTGCGCTCCGCTGCGTTCTGGCTTTCCGCCGTTTTGGCGATCTGCACCCGCAGCAGAGGAATGCGGCCCTGGATCTCCTCGAGCTGGGCCAACAGTTCGCTGTCGGACTGCAGCTTCAGCCATTGGGGAAGCACCCCCACAACCACCAGCACAACCGCCAGCAGCGCACCCACCCCGATCGGCAGCCCCAACAGCAACCGCTGC
>Ga0194119_10005327_pt1 | contig 19242 bp, 18 predicted proteins | sample TA2MahC100mmetaG_FD_148620 | JGI IMG/M metagenome (GOLD analysis project Ga0194119, IMG submission 148620) | Freshwater microbial communities from Lake Tanganyika, Tanzania - TA2015018 Mahale Deep Cast 100m | ecosystem: Environmental > Aquatic > Freshwater > Lake | place: Tanzania: Lake...
GGCAAGCTCGACATTTTCCACCGCTCGGCGCGGCATTCGCCGACCCCCAGCCCCGCTCACTTGGCCGGCTGGGGCTATGGGCTTGCCGAAAACCGTCAGTCGGGTGAAGATAGGCTCACAATCGCTGGCCATCTGGCGAATGTGGGTTCATAGCTGATCTTGATGGAGAAAAAACCATGCAACGCCGCGAATTCATCGCCACTGTCGGAACCGCCGCCGCAATCGCGTCGGCCTCTCAAGCTTTTGCCCAGGCAACCGGCGGCGGGGGAATGGAGGATATGCATCCGGCGCTTTACAAAGCCTTGGAAAAGGCCACGCTTGAATGCGTCGGAACCGGCAACGACTGTCTCAGGCATTGTTTCGGCATGTTCTCGATGAAGGATACGAGCATGGCCGCTTGCGCGGATTCGACCTTCCAGCTGGTCGCCGCGTGTAACGCGCTCGCCGCGCTCGCCGCCGTCAACTCGCCGCATGTGCCTGTGTTGGCGAAGACGGTCGAGAAAATCTGCATGGACTGCAAAAAAGAGTGCGACAAGTTTCCCAAGATCGCCGAATGCACGGCGTGCGGCGAGGCTTGTAAGAAATGCGCGGAAGAGTGCCGCAAGGTATAGGCCGCGAACGGCGGGCGATTTCCGGCCGGCGCGGGGAGCGTCGGCCTGAGCGCAAGAAAACCGCCGCATCGCGCCGGGGAGACGAGTGTCGAAGCCGCGGTGCGCCTCTGCGCATTTGGGTGCTGGCGTTCTGCCAGTCGAAGGGCTCGCCGAGCGCCAGAAAGACCTTCACCGGCGCGCGCATGATTTGCGAGCTGGTGCGCCGCTGCAAGAAAGTCGGGATCACGCCAACAGTCATAAGGTCATTCGCAACCTGACCGACGCGACAATCAAGGCGGCCGACGAGCTGGGCGTCGCGGTGCAATGCTGCCAAAAGGCCGACGAGTCGAAGACCCGTAGCACCGCCTGTTCTTCGCGAAGAAGAATGAAGATCTGTTGGCTCTTTTCAATTTAGGAATAGGCGCGTCCACGTTTTTGTTGTTGCCGTCACGACGTCGCGAGGCTTGGTTTGCTCACGGATGGCGCCTATCTGAATTACGATCGCCACCTTCGCGGCGGAGCGGCGGGGGTTCTTATTCTATGTATGCAGCCTCTGGTCTGCTCAGCGCTCCCTTCTCAGCATTCTGGATTGCGGCGCTCGCCGCAATCTTCACTTTTCATTGCCGTCATCTGGCTCAGGGATGCCGAGAGTGCCGATGGTACCATTCCACCCATGTCGCGATGGCGGTCGGCATGCTCTACATGTTCGGCGCGAGCGGTTTCGGCTGGGACTTCGTTTCGCAGCCCGTCTGGGTGGCGCTTTATGTCGCGATCGCGGCGGCGATCTTCGTTTGGATCGTCTACCAGATTCTCCAACACGGCTCGTTCGATCTCCTCTGGATCCCGGCGCTGATCCAGCAGGGCGCGATGATCTACATGTGGGAGCCGATGAATGGCTGGAGGCCTTGGGTCAGCTATGGCCTCGCCGTCTACTTGGCGCTGGAAGCGATGGCTTGGCCCTTGGGCCTGTCCAGCGAGCAGAGCCTTGCGCGCGTCAGTTCCCTCTTCGCCGGAGGCGGCGGCGGAACGGTCACCGTCGCGGGCCTCGATCGCCGTTCGACGCTCATCGAGAACTTCTGCATGACAATAATGGCCGCTTCGATGGGCTATATGTTGGTCGGAATGCAACTCTTGATGTCCTCGCCGATGATGTCGGCGCAGCGCCCAATTGCGGAGGGAAGGCTGCGGCGGGAACCCGAGGCGCCATCCATCGCAGCGAAAGAAGCGCTGGCGCCGGAGCCGCAGCCGTCGCAGGCGCCGAAGGCAGCCCCGGCCGCCGCAGCGACAGGCGCTGCGCGCTCCTATCGTATCGCCGTCGGCGACACGCTGGCGCGCATCGCGCGGCGACTCTATGGCGACGCTGGCAAGTGGCGTGACCTAGCGAAAACCAATCCCGGCCTCGATCCGCGCCGCCTAAGAGTCGGCGCGATAATCGCGCTGCCGGAAGCGGCGGGTGCCGTTTCCGGCATCACGACCGTGAGCGCGCCTCAATGCATCGCGACGTCCTCCGCATAGGTCAGCGGGGCGGGATTGACCGTCGCTGCCCCAATCGTCGTCCGAATCTGGCGCATGGACCTGCGCACGACGTTAAGGAACGCTTGGCTGGCGCTCTTCATCAGATGCCAGCGATCGGCGACCTGCACGGCGTGAGGAAGCGCGCGTCGCGCGGCGAGGGCATAGGCACCGCCGCGGTCGCCGGCAACAACGGCGATCTGAGGCTGGCGCGCCATCCACGCTTCAGCAGTCGTGGGCTCGCGATCCGGCAGCAGGGCGATCGTCTCGCGCCACTCAAGGTCGCAGATTAGCGTTCCGTACCGTTGGTTTCGCCGCCAGGCCCAGTAGTCGATGCCGATGACCGACGGCGGCGGCGCGGACTTCATGCCGCGTCGACGCACGATCCGCAGCAACGCGTCGTTGCTGATCGGGACCGATAAACGGTGAGCGAAGCGCGCGGCGCGCGGCCAGCCATCGGCAGATCGGCGACTGTTGTGCCGTACCGGCTATGGACGCGCCCGCTGACCGTCCCGCAAGCCGGGCAGCGGGCCGAAGGCGCCGATGAATGCAACGTTATCACCGCGTCGCCCGAATCAATCACGACGTCGTCGACGACAAAGCCAGCCGGCTCGAAATCCGAATCGCATCGCTCCGATTCCCCCTGCGAAATCGAGCCGAGACGAATCCACGCCGGACATGTTGACAGACAGCCGACAGTCCGCAGAAGAATTTCCGCGCGCGCCTGAGTGGTTTTAGTGGCTTGTGATTCTCTGTTGGTTGCGAATCGACAGAGAATCGGACCGCCTGGACCGGAACCATGTCCGTAGCGGGACGCGATATGCAAGCGATTGCACGGATGCAGAGTGGGCGATCGTCGAACCGTTCATGCCGCCGCCCTCGCGCGTCGGGCGTCCGCGCAAGATCCTGCTGCGCGATGTCTGGAACGCCATCCAATACATCGCCGGGACGGGCTGCCAATGGGCGATGCTGCCGAAGGACTTTCCTCCCGTCACGACCGTCCAGCATTACTTTTATCAACTGTGCGACAGCGGCGCGCTCTACCTGCTCAATGAAGCGCTGGTTGGCGCTGCGCGCACGCTTTGTGGCCGCGCGGCGGAGCCCACGGCGGCCATCATCGACAGTCAATCGGTGAAAACCACAGAAGCTGGCGGTGCGCGCGGCTTCGATGCGGGAAAGAAGATCAAAGGGCCGCAAGCGCCACATCGTGACGGACACGGAAGGCCATATGCTGACCGGGATCGTGCAGGAGGCGCGCATTCAGGACAGGGACGGCGCGCCACGCCTCATCGGCCGCGGCTGCGAAAGCTTTCCGACTATTGCGCACATTTTCAACGACAGCGGCTACGCCGGCGAGAAGCTCGAAACCGCTCCGGCGGAAATGAATGGTCCTGCAATCGAAATTGTCGAGCGCACGCTGTCGTGGATCAATCGCTGTCGAAGGCTCGCTAATGATTGGGAAGCCGCCGTCGCCTCTTCCCAAGGCATGAATTCTCATCGCCTCCATCAGACAACTCTTCCGACGCCTCGCAAAAGTTTGCAGCACAAAGAATTAATTTTGAGTCGGACTCTTATGGTCGCGCGACGTTTCGACGCATATGGCGCGGCGCACGAACGGAGTGCTTGACCGGGTCGCGCCACCAACCTAGCCTCCACGATTGAACCGAGAGGCGGCGGTGAGTCAGTTCATTCGAAAGCATGGCGTTTTTGCGCGCAGCGTTGCTACGCTCGCCGGCGGCTTTCTATTGCTTCAAATTGTCTTCGCTGGCTTTGCAGTTGCCTCGGTTAACGGCGGGGCGGACGTTTATTTCGGCGTAACCTGCGCGCCGCAGAAGGCTGCGAGCGACGGCGGCCAGCCAGCGGGACCTCGCAGCGGCCACCAACATGGTCTTTGCTGCATTCTTCACAGCGCCGCGCTCGATGCGCCCGACATCAAACCTGTTTCAGCCCTTGTCATAGCCTTCCCGGACGAGGCCGTCGTCTTCGCAGCGTTCCGCTCGGCTCCCGCACTTCTTTTCGAGCCTGAGAGCGCACCGCAGTCTCCGCGCGCGCCTCCTTCCGCCGCAGCCTGATCTCCTCCTGACATAGACGTCTGCGCGGCTGTCGGCTTTTCGCCAAGCGGCTGTCGCAAGGCTCGGCGCTCCTATGCGCTACGCCAAAAACGGAAGAAGGACGTTTTCGACGCCCTTCCGTCAGTTCAAATCTTATGGAGACAATTCTATGAGCATGACCGCAACAACTCGTTCAGCGCAGCGCGCCGAAGCGATCGTAAATACCAAACCGCTGCTGTTCGGCGTTCTGGCGCTCGCCTTCCTCGTCGTCCTGCTGCGAACCTATGAGCAGGCCTTCGGGTGGACCGCAGGGCTCGATTCATTCGCACCGGAGTTTCAGATCTACTGGGCCCGGCTGCTACAGGGCGCTATTGTGCTGAATGTTTTTGGCGGCGCGGCGCTGATTGGCTACCTGTGGCGCACGCGCGACCGGAATATGTCTCAACTGTTACCTGCAGCCGAGATGCGCCGATACGTTTACCTCGTGCAATGGCTCACGATCTTCTCGCTCGCCATGTTTTTCGGCCTCAGCTTCTTCTCGGAGCAAACGGCCGTCTGGCACATGACCGCGATTCGCGACACGGATTTCACGCCAAGCAATATCATCACCTTCTATATTTCATACCCGCTTTTCGCAGTTATCGGGATGGGCGCGTTCTTCTACGCAAGGACGCGCCTTCCCTATTTCGCGAAGGGCTTTTCGCTCGCTTTCACCGTTCTCGTCGTTGGCGTGTTCATGACCATTCCAAATGTCGGCTTCAACGAATGGGGCCACACATCCTGGTCGATGGATGAAGGCTTCGCCAGCCCGCTGCACTGGGGATTCGTCTTCTTTGGATGGATGTCTCTCGCCATTTTCGGCGTCGTGCTGCAAATCCTTGGTCGCCTGCGCGAACTTTTCGGCAACGACGGTCTCTTGGCGATACGCCGCTGAATTGGCGCGCACGTCTGACCCCAGACGGCCCGCCGGGCCGGCGTCGGTGCCCCCCGTATCGACGCCGGCCGCAATCGCGTAGCGCAAGCTGCGCCATGGCCTTCACGCGGATGGATCTCCCCCCGCGTGGGGACCCACCAACTTCCCCGCTCGACGTGTCGAGCGGGGCTTTTCTCGCAGCTTGGCGTGCGACGACAATGGAGGCCGGAGCGGTGGATTCAGGAGAGAGCTTCCATGGTTTCGCCGACTGACACGGAAGGGGCATAGGCGCTGTGTCGCTATCCATTCCGTTTACTTGTGCCGGTATGAAATTCGCCAACGTTCGGAGCAATGATTTGCAGGTATCCGCAAAATCGACTGCGCCTCAAATTCCCGTCTTTCCGCTTCGCCCCCAGAACGGTGATCAGGGCGCGAAAGGACATGGAGGCTTGCTAACGCGAGACGGGCTGGCGCAAGCGATTGCCGATCGGTGCGAAGGGCTTTCTCTGGCGAAGGCGAGACACCTTGTTGATAACGTCCTTGATCAAATCGTTGACGCATTGAGCCGTGGACAAACTCTTAAACTACAAGATGTCTGGACGTTCAGTATTTGCTTAAAGGGCAAGCGTGGGAACTTCCGTTTCCGCGCGAAAGCAGCTCTGAGAGCTGAGAGGAAAAAGACGCGATCCATGGCGCCGCGAAAGTTGAAGAGGCCAGTGAATCAGAAAGCTCCGCTCCAAATGGGCGCTGATAGCCGCATAGCTCGTCCGTCCGAGATTGATCTTGAGCTTCGAGAGCGGATCCAGGCTGTTCGACGCTGGCGGATGAATTCGACGCCGTTGAGTAGCGATCGAGAAAGTAGAACGTGACCTGCCCCTGAAAAATTCCTCCAGAAGTGATTAGAGTCCGGCCCCTTGCAGGACGGACACGATGAAGAAGAAGCGGTTTACGGAAGAGCAGATCATCGGGATATTGCGGGAGCAGGAGGCCGGAGCGAAGGCGGCGGATCTGGCGCGCAAATACGCGGTGTCGGAAACGACGCTCTACAATTGGAAAGCCAAGTTCGGCGGCATGGACGTTTCTGAAGCCAAGCGGCTGAAGCAGCTTGAGGATGAGAACGCCCGGCTGAAGAAGCTCTTGGCCGATCAGATGCTCGACGCGGCGGCGCTGCGGGAACTTCTGTCAAAAAAATGGTAGGGCCCGCCGTGAAGCGCGAAGCCGTCGCGCACCTTCGGGCCGTCATGGGCCTGTCGGAACGTCGGGCCTGTTGCATCGTCGAGATCGACCGCAAGACCGTCCGCTATTTGCCGCGGCGATCAGCGGACACGGAGCTTCGCGCGAAGCTGCGCGATCTCGCCAACGCTCGTCGGCGCTTCGGCTATCGGCGGTTGTTCATTTTGCTGCGGCAGGACGGCGAGAAGTCGGGCAAGAACCGCATCTACCGGCTCTACCGCGAGGAAGGACTGACGGTGCGCAAGCGCCGCGCGCGCCGCCGTGCTGTCGGAACTCGGGCGCCGATCCCCGTCGAGGCGAGGCCGAATGCACGCTGGTCGCTGGACTTCGTGCATGATCAGTTCGCCTGCGGGCGGCGGATCCGCATCCTCAACGTCGTCGATGACGTGACACGCGAATGCCTGGCGGCGATCCCGGACACGTCGATCTCCGGCAAGCGCGTCGCGCGCGAGCTGACGACGTTGATCGCGCGGCGCGGCAGGCCGGGCATGATCGTCTCCGACCACGGGACCGAGTTCACCTCGAACGCCATCCTGTCGTGGACGAGCGAGAATGGGGTCGAGTGGCATTACATCGCGCCGGGAAAGCCCATGCAGAACGGCTTCTGCGAGAGCTTCAACGGCCGTATGCGCGACGAACTGCTGAATGAGACGTTGTTCTTTGGGCTCGACCACGCCAAGGCGAAGATTGGCGCCTGGGCGAACGACTACAACCACGAACGCCCGCACTCGTCCCTCGGCTATGCCACGCCGGCGGAGTATGCGGCCAATCTCATCGCAACAGGCGATCGGCTCCGCAACCCCGACCAGCGCCGCCGATCGCCTGTTGCTACCCCCGCGCCCTCGGGCGTATCAACCGCCGGGACTCAACTTGCTACTGGATGAAAGTTCGGAGGCAGGTCAAACGCTTCTACCAACGTGAAGCGCTGGCCCGTTTGATGGCGTCCACCACTTGTGAATCTGGATTTAACGATGCGAATAATTTGTCGGCAACTCGTGCGACGAAACACCCAATGGCGTCATTCGGGCAGCTCCGCCCGAGTTGAAAACGCAACCAAGTTACTCTGGTTTGCGACGTTCGAGGTGCACTTCAGCGTCATAAGGCCGGCTGAAGGTACCTTCGATTTCCAACATCAAGGTCGCTCAGGCGCAATCGTGATGACCGAAGTTCCTCAACCTGGCGCCGGCAGGAGCCCCAACCATCTGGCCGCGCCAGGGCTGAAGCGGCGGAGAAGTCGCTCAACCAGCAGGACGAGGACGAGCGACAATCCAAGAGTCGGCAGGAAAGCGCCTAGGACCACGATCAACACAATAACGAATGCCGCGAGACGCGGCGCGCGCGTCAGCGCTGGCGGCGCTCCCAACGCCCCCTGTGGCCTGCGTCGCCACCACATTAGGAAGGCTGAGACGACGAGCGTTAGAAAGCCGATCGCGGTCAACAAGCCGAGCAATTGGTTGAGCCATCCAAACAGCTGACCTTCGTGCGCGGCGACGCCGATCCCAACGATGCGATCAATCACCGCGCGATCCCTGAAACTCTCCGCCTTCACCTGTTCGAAATGATTCGGATCGAATTCGAGTGTCGTACGCAGCGTGCGATTCTGCGCGTCCGAGCGCACGATCCAATTCGGCTTTTTTGCAGATGGCGGCGAGATCAGCACGGGGTCGGCGAGATGAAGCGGCGCGACTTGCGCCGCCAATTCGTCGAAGCCCACGAGTCGAGATGCCTTCGCGTGGTGCCCCCGGTGTTCGGCATGCTCTGAATGTTCGCCTCCAGCCATATGTTCGGCGTGCTCATCGTCAGGCGCTTCGCTTCGCGCCTGGGGCGAATTGCCGTAAACCTCTATCCGTTGCGCTTGCGCGGACGCCGGGCCGGTCGTCCAATCCTGTCGAACTTGCGGCTGTTGACCAACGCCGCGAACATATTTGAAACCCTCGCCCCAAACCTTGGTCCAGGGCAGTGCCGAAATCAGGAAGAACAGCGCGAAGAACGACAACCATATTCCGGTGACGGCATGCAGATCGCGTAAGAAGCGGCGCCCACCGCCAAGCCGCGGATATAGGATGCCGCCAAGTCCATTGCTTGAGCGTGGCCACCAGAGATACAGTCCTGTAATCACCATCACGATGGCCCAAGCGCCGGCAAGTTCAACAGCGATGGCGCCTGGTTCACCCACCAGCAATTCGCCATGAAGGTCGTGGATGAAGTTTGTGAAGCGGCCTTTCTGCGCTTCGGTCTTCAAGATTTCGAGCGTATCAGGCCGCACCATCACTCGCAGTTCCTGGCCGTCCCGCGTCATGAGATGCACGCGCGCCGCATCCGTTGGATCATCGCGCAACTGCAAGCCTTTAATACGCGCGGTTGGGTTAGCCGCCAAAGCTGCCTCGACTTGTTCGTCGAGCGTTTTCACGGGTTCCGAGAGCGCCAGACGATCGTAAGGCCGGTCCAAATAGGCGTCGATTTGCGGCTTGAACAAGTAAATCGCGCCCGAAAGCGACAGGACGACGATGAATGGAAGACAAAACAAGCCCGCATAGAAATGCCACCGCCAGATGATGCGATAGGCCGCGCTGGCGTTAGCTGCGGGATCGGCCCCATCGAGTGGACGCGTGATTACGCTCACTGAGATGCCTCCCGGGTCTGCTTGGTCATTTTAGGACTCATCCACCACATGGTGACATGCACCGAATGTCGCCCAAAGCGCGAGCCGAGACCATTTTCCATAGACCCCAGAATTTGAGTCTTACACCGCCTTGCCGCAGGCGGGAACGCCCGCTCAAGGCGAACCCGTAAAATTCTCTGCGCCCAGTCCGCGTAGCCGCTTTGCTCGCCGCACCGCTCAGGTTGCGGCGATGAAGGACCATTTCAGGCCCGTCGAAAATCCGGAACCGCGCGAATCGCTGCGCATGATCTCGCGATCTTTGCAAGTGCCGAGTTCCGACTCGTCGGCGTTGATCCGGCTCTCGCGGTGACCGTCGGGAAAATCCTGGCGGCGGTCCACACGCCGCCGCCGCCCAGTGGGTCTTTCGTCGCCGTCCAGGAATTCAACGTGGTTGCTGTGATGGACCGCTTCGAAGTCCGATCTTGCTTCAATCGAGGCGCGGCCCTCAGCCCCAGTCTGATTGCTCAAAGGGAAATCGCCTGATGTTCGCTATGACGGGCGCAATGAGATCTTGGAAAAGGTCGTTCACCAGCGCGGGCGCCTTCGTCCCCGTGAAGGAACGCCCTGGTGACGACCTCCCCGGCGGCGAGCAGCCGCCGGGGCCAATCCTAACTTTTGCGGCGAAGAAACGCGCGGAGCGGATCGGCGGAATACGCTGTGGGTGGCGGATTTCAGCAAGGGACGCGCCATTGGTTCTGTGTGGCCCATTTGCAACAGGCCACGCGCAATCGCGAATCGCCTTTAAAAACACTCTTCAACTTTGGCCGCCGACCGCCGAGAATAAGCGGTCTTGATCTGTTTATCATACGCGAGCCGCCTCCTCCATGGACAGCCGTTATCCGACCGCCGTCTCCCTTTTCGCCCTTGCGGCCGGTCTGACTATTCTTTGCCTGGGCGAGGCCGCCGCTCAGACGGCATTGCCGACAATCGATGTCGGCGGACACGCGGCGAGGCGGACGACGCATAGGCAGGCGGCGCGCCCGCAAGGCGCTGCGCGGCCAACCACGCTTGTCGAAGTCGCGCCAGGGCCCTCTGGACAGTCGTCCGAGAACGATACCGCGCTCGGACCCAAGATCGATTATCCGACCGGCCCCAAGGACATGACCTCGTCGAGCGAGAGGTTTTTCACCGGCGGACAGGTCAATGCGATTCCCTTCTATCGTCCCGGCGAAGCGCTCGAAGTCGTGCCCGGTCTCGCGGTGACCCAGCACAGCGGCGAGGGCAAAGCCAACCAATATTATCTACGCGGCTTCGATCTCGATCACGGCACCGATCTCGCGTTCTATCTCGACGGCATGCCGCTGAACATGCGCACCCATGGCCACGGTCAGGGCTATGCGGACATAAATTTCATTATGCCCGAATTGCTTGCGTATATTGATGCGCGAAAAGGTCCGTACAACGTCGAAGACGGCGATTTTTCAAACGCCGGCACCATCCGCATGCAATATCTCAATCGCGTGCCGACGGGCGTGTTCACGACAAGCGCCGGCGAATTCGGGTTCGCGCGGCAGTTCGGCATGAAGTCGTGGGACTACATGGGCGGCGATATCCTCGGCGCAGGCGAGATATCGGTTTATGACGGTCCGTGGTTGACGCCTAATCGAGTGCGCAAGATCAATGCTGTTTTGCGCTGGATTCGTGGAACAGAGGCCGATGGTTTCGGCATAACCGGCATGGCCTATGCCAACCGTTTCAACGCCACTAACCAGATCCCCCTGCGCGCCGTCGATCAAGGTCTGATGTCGCGTTGGGGAGCGATAAACCCGACCGACGGCGGCGACACGACGCGCTTTAGCATCTCTGGTCACTGGGCTCAGCTCAGCGAAACGAATTATTCTCGCATCGAAGGCTACGCCGTTCATTCGACCTTGGATTTGTTCAACGATTTTACTTACTTCTTGTCTCACCCCATTTTAGGCGATCAATTCCGTCAGTTCGATCGTCGAACGATCCTTGGGTCAAACGGCGTTCACGGCATCCGGTTCAACATGCTGGAAACGCCGTTCGAACTGCGCTTCGGTTATCAGGGGCGTTGGGACGACATCCGCGTCGGTCTGCAGGATACTTATGTGCGCAGGCCCTACGATACGATTCGCAATGATCGCGTTGGCGAGGCGAGCCTCGGCCTGTTCAGCGACATCAAAACCAAGTGGGCCCCGTGGCTGACGACTGCCGTCGGCACGCGTTGGGATTATTATTGGGCGAGCGTCGGCGGACTTCAAAATTACTGGGCGTCGCCCATCGTCGGTTTTGTCGAAGATGATCCGACTCAGCCGGTCCGGCTTTGGACTGCGCCGTTTAATAATGGCGCCAGCACCGGACAGCTGCTCAGCCCCAAAGCGTCGGTGATCATCAATCCTTTCGATGACAAGACGGATTTCTATCTCAACTTCGGGCGCGGCTTCCACTCGACTGACGCGCGCGGCACGACGCAGACCTTCTCAACGACCGAAGCGTCGGACGATCTCGGCTATGTGTTTGCGCAACGTCGGCCGCTGCTTTCGCCATCGACCGGCGCCGAAGTCGGCATGAAGACCAGAGCGATCGACGGTCTGGAATCGGCGCTGACGCTCTTCTGGATCAAGCTCCAGTCGGAAAATGTTTTTGCCGGCGACGAAGGCAATACGGTGTTTGGCCCTCCGAGCCGACGCATCGGATTCGAATTTACAAACCATTATCGGCCGTTTTCATGGTTGGGATTCGAAGGCAACCTGACCATGACGGACGCGCGTTTCCTCGGTTTCGACAAGGATCAGTCGGACCTCTACCTTGCGCTGCTGCAGCCTGACGCGGTGCCTTGGGGCACGTTTTATGGCAACAAGCCGGGGAACTTCCTGATCAACGCCGCGCCCATCATCGCGACGGCGGTTCTGGAATTGGGCGAGCCGACAGGCTGGTTTGGCGCGCTCAAATATCGCTATGTCGGCCCGCGCGCTTTGACTGAGGACGGCTTTTTTAAGAGCCCCGCGATCGGCACGGTGAATGCGCGCATAGGCTATCGCTGGAAAGAGGGTTGGAAATTCCAACTCGACGTCTTCAACATGCTGAACTCTCGTTCGCAGTTGATCGCCTATGGCTATGGCTCCTTGATTGGAACGGACCCGCTCTACCAGGCCTGTAATGGCGTGATAGCCGTGCCCGTAACCGACGCCAACTGCGGAGTCGGCAGGATGGACGTTCATGCGCATCCGATCGAGCCGCCGGCCTGGCGCCTCACTTTCGGCGGACCGATTGAATTCGATCCATCGGTCAAAGGCCCGGATCTCATGGAGCCGTTCAATCTCATAAGATTTTGGGAGTGAGCGTCGTTGCCGTGCCGGGCGCTGATCTTGACCTCACGCATTTTCAGTGTCGGTCTGGGAGAGCAACACAAAGCCGGGTTCGTTGACGATAAGCCGCGTAACGGCGGCAAGCTGCGTCTGAAACCGTTTCGTCAACCGATGGACAAAGCAGCTCATCGACCGCGGCAGCGAATATTGCGGCAGCCGGGAGCGGCACGAATATGAGCTCTATCTTGAGATCGAGGACATCGATCACTCGCGCACAAAGACCAAGACCCACAAACGAACGAAATATGCGAGCGTTTCCATAAGACTGCGCTCAACGAGTTCGCCGTGTCGCGTTCCGCAAAAAAGTATATCGTTTGATCGACGAGCTGTAGGCTGATCTCGACGTTTGAGTGAGCGACCATAAGCGGGTGAGCGCCTGGCGGAGCTGGCTGGGGTTGCGCAGCCAGGAATTCCGCTGAGGGGAAAATTCTGACTCATGGAGCGCTACGCGATTTGCGCCATCCTAGCAGCGGCGAACTTGCAAGAGGATTGTTTGACGAAAGAGCTTGGGCTTTCGCCCGGCGCGTCAACTAAAGTCCGACGGTTATTGTATCTGGCTGCGGTCCGGGATGGCAAGGATCGCAGCGAGGCGGCGAAGATCGGCGGCATGGATGGCGGACGTTGCGTCGATTGGGTGCATTGCTTCAACGCTGGCGGGCCGGAAGCCTTCTTCGACAATTGGACGAACGGGCCCAAGGTCGCGACTATCGCTAGAGCAACTGGTCGAGTTCGCCAAAATCGTCGAAGCCGACCTGGATCGCGAGAAAGACAGCGTTGTGCGAATTAAGCGGCACACAGCATAGCTTGCCTGGAAAATACGTGATGCATTACCTTTACAGTGGATTTCTTTAGACTACGGTCGTGATGGGAAGGCCTCAAGAGAAAAAGAACAAGCGCTCTATGCTCGTCGGATGCGCAGCGTGGGCGGTTTTCGGGTTCGGGACGATCGGGTGGACGGCGAACGGGTCCCTCGCCGCGGGCAGGCATGTTCCGAAAGATCGCTTTGACGAGCCAAACCACGCTTGGAAGCTGCGCCCGAGCGCCGACTGCTTCACGAGATCGGGTCGCGACGACGTCGCGCTCGGGCCTTTCATAAACTATCCCCGTCCTCCCTGTCGCTTTTCGTCCTCGAGCGAGCGCTATTTCACAGGCGGAAATGTCAACTCGATCCCCTTCAGATCCCCCGCCGAGGCGCTCGAAATTGTGCCCGGGCTGGCGGTAGGACGCTGACGGAGCCGACTCCCGGCGCCTGCGCCACTCGGCCGCAAAGGCTGAGTGTACTGAAAACTATATCCAGACGTGATGATGATGAAGTTCGCCGAGAGCGCGAAGCGTTCCAACCTAGCGAAGCCCGCGCAATCGGCTTGTCCCTGATGCCAATGGCCCACAATCGGCGCCTGACAATCGCGCCGTAGGCTACGTCACGGTCACTGATGAGATATCGTGGCGCCTCGTTCCGAGGGAATACTTCGGTGATTTGACCTGCGATCGCACCCCGCCGTTGGATAGCTCGTCACGTTTATGGTCGGCGTGCTGGCCGTCGACCACCTCATCGTTTCGGCTGACAAAAACTTCACCCAGGTCGGCGCTCGGCGCGTCACTCGATAAGTCACCGTGCGTCAAGCATATCGCTTCTTAGAGAAGCAATCCCTTTACAAAAGGAACGCCGAGTCAGGTTAGATACAAATTACACTGGACGACCTCAATGAGCCCCCTCTTTGGGAGGTTCTTCAGAGCCAACGCCTACCTTCGCCGCCGCCTTCTTGGCCAGCGCCCTGTTCACGTCGTCAAGCGCCTTTTTCGCCGGCGCGAGATCGGGCTTGAACTGCAACGTTGTCTCGATGTCCGCCTTGGCGCGCTCGAAATCCTTCTTGCCACGGTAGGCGTTGGCGCGATTGAGATAGGCCGCTGCATATTTTGCATCAAGCTTGATCGCCTCGTCGAAATCGGCGATGGCGCGGTCGAAGTCGCCCTTGCCGTGATAGGCGAGGCCACGATTGTTGCGGGCGAGGGCCAGTTTAGGTTCGCGCTTGATGGCTTCCGAAAAATCGGCGATCGCGTGATCCCAGTCGCCCTTGCCCTGATAGACCGCTCCACGGTGAAGGCAGTGGATCGCTTGGCCCCGGTCGATGTGGATCGCCGCCGAAAGATCCTCCAGCGCCTTCTCCGAGTTTCCCTTGGCGCGCCACGCCGCCGCGCGTCCATCATAGGCCGCGCCGTACCGCTTATTGAGCGCGATCGCCTGCGTGTAATCGGCGATGGCGGCGTCCAGATCGCCCTTGGCGTAGCGCACGCCCGCTCGTCCGGCGAAGGCGTGGGCGTCCCTTGAGTTTGCGGCGATCGCCGCGTCATAATCGGCGAGGGCGCGTTCGAGATCGCCCTTGGCGCGGTAGGCCGCGCCGCGCGCCGAAAGGATCAAGGAGGATTTCGGGTCGACTTCCAGCGCCTTGTCGAAATCCTCGAATGCGCGGTCGTAGTCGCCTTTGAGCTGATAGGCGCCGGCCCGGTTGACGTAAGCCGCGATCTTATTGTGGCGCGACTCCTTGGCGATCCGCTCGATGACTTGAGAGCAACCGGCGATGCGCGCATCGGGATCGGCTCCGCGGCACTTCGGCCAGCCGCCACCCTTGGCGCTGGCCGGAAGGGCGAAAGCGACCGAAGCCGCGACGAGCAACGAGAGACTAACACGACGCACCGCCAGGCGCGGCGTGAAAACGCAATTGCACATCATGGTCCGCCTCCCTCCAAGATTGAATGACGCGCCATATCGGACGTTTCCGCCTCGACTGCAGTAAGTGCAGCCGAGATCAACGGCGTTCGAGCCGTGAAAACCCCTGCGCGATCGCCAATGAAGCATGGCATCGATAGCTTGGGCCGTTTAGTCGAGAACCTTGCCGCCAGCTTCTTTGCAAGCCTTGGCGGATTCTGTGAAAACCCATCCTTTGCCCTTGCCAGCGTTCATGCCCTTGCATTCGTTCTTCGGCGTGTGACAGTCGGTCTTGCCCTTGCAACTATTGACGCCGAGGCAATGGACTTTGCCCGTTTGCGCTGCCGCTGGCGTCACCGCGCCGGCGAGCGCCAGTGAAACCGTCGCGATCGCGAGAGCGGCGCCAGAACTCGTATTGTGCTTCATCTCATCCCTCCTGTTTGCCACGCCTGTCGCCTGTGTCGGAAGTTCGTTTGGAAACTTCTCCGGTAAGCCGAACGCTGCTTCTGTCGAACACCCTTCACCACAGGCCGAGCGCGCTGACCATGATCAAAATCGCTCGCAAATTTCACGAAGAACTCGAAAATTTCCTCCCTCGATTGTCTCGCTGCGAACCATGACCATGCGCTGCGATCTTTTTGGCGTCATGCCCCAAAGTCGCCACCCCAGGCGGCCACAGCGTCAACCCAGTCCGCCAAAGCTATAAGGCTAGTCGCGGCGAGAACGCCTCGCCGTGGCTCGATCGAGGTCCGAGTCGAGCAGGCATTTGGCGAAGCCGCCGTTCCCTGACGAAATCCTTATGATCGGCATTGAGCTTCATCGCCCCTACCCCTTCCCGCAGCGAACGTCTTGGCGCAGGCTCTAATGAGAAGCGCCACAACCTTCGCTTCCTCATTCGCATGTCGCCATCCTCTCTCCGAACGAGTGGGCAGCTCCGCAGGATCGACTCTTCTGAGAAACGCTGCGACGGACAATGCGGCACAAACGGGCGGCGCGCCGGAAGGTCTGAGAACTTCGATCATCCAGTCCATTTCGAGCTGCTTCAAATTTTCCAAAACAAACTCGACCGCTTCATCTCGGATCTGCGCCACGCTATCGGCGCGAATCAGGGAGCCATGCAGGACAGACCGACCAACTCCGGGCAGAGGCGTAATTTTGATCCAGAAGCGCTTTGTTTTGTCGTTCAACGGCTGACTCGGTCATCGTCGCTTCTTGTTTCTGGCGTTGGCGTAGCCTCGCTCGTCAGTGAAAGGTAAATTCCTGGACGGCGAAGAACGACCCTCCGGGCGGCGGGGGCGTTTGCACAGCTGCAAGGATCTGGCCGACAGTCGCCGCAAGACCGGGATCAGACGCATATTTGATCTTGTGCGAGACCACGCGGCCACTGGCGCCGACCGTGAATTCGACCTTCACCGAGCCAGCGCGATGCTGGGTCGACTTTGGCGCATGTTTGCGAAGCGACGCGGCCAGCAAGCGAAGATATGCATTCTTTGACATCGCCGCAGCTGGCTTCGTTTCAGTCATGTTCGACTTTTCGCTCGCGGCCGGCTTGTCCATCGCGTGCGCTTTGTCTTGGGAAGCCGGAGCGGGCTGCTCATTGTCCTTTGCCAATGCCGCGCTAACCGTGAGGCCGGCGGCGAGAATGACGCCAATGCGCTTCATGGTGTGATCCTTTCTCTGCGAGATATTTACGACAACGCGAACCTGTTCGCTTCGTATGGAGCCAAGCCATTTGCGAGACCATGCGGCGGGCGAGCGTCGTCGCGCGGCAAAACTTCCGATCTGGCGACGGCGCCCGCCGGCGCAGGATCGATCGTGGAATAGCGGGAATCCAATTCTCGACCGCCGGCGAGTCCACGACTCCGCGCCGCCTCGCGCAACCCCGCGACGGCACAGATCGCCACGTTTTCAGCTCGCGACATCGACAGATGAGGCGCCCGATCTCGATCGGCCACTGCCACTGACCAGCCGAAATGGCCCGCCGCCAACGCCGCGATGAGCGCTAACACTCGGATATGCATTATGTTCGTCCTGAGAACGGCGCGAACGGCCGTTGAGACCCGGAGCGGATGCGAGCGGCTCGGAAGGCCGCGAGGGGTCAATCAGGAAAAAGGAGGCGCGCGAGACGACCAGGAACTGGTCCAACCAAGCAGGGGCGGAGCCAATTCGTCATGAATGAACGGTGCCGCCGCGGCGTCGGATTGCGGCGTGAGAACGATAATGACCTCCGCCAGATTGGCGACCGCATCCACCGCGTCGTCGTAGTACCCGATGGAGCAAAGAGCGCAATGATGATGGCTCGGTTGTACGGGCTGCCTATCGCCGTCGTGGGTCTTGCCGCCGCAATATTCCCCGGCCATAGCGATTGAGACGCCTGCGTCGTCGCTCAAAAAAGCGGCGCAACCGCTCGATGCAACGACTAAGCCCAAGACTTGCATTAGAAAAAGACCCGCGACGACGCTCGAAAAGAGCGCCCGCGCTTTCCCATGCGGTTTCAGCGAAATCGTCATCATTTTTCATTGTCCACATCAGCGGATGCGTCGTCAATCGAAAGGATCGACAGACGGACTCAAGACAGAGATGGGAATCCGAGAATCGCTTGCGGCGGCGTTCGATTTGGGGCAATGGATAAGGCGGTGAATTTCCGTTCCTTGGCGGGCCGTGAAGCGGCAAGGTTTCGCTATGCGTCGCAAATGGTTGGGCGTTTTCGTCATCAAGCGTCATTCGCTAGCGTCAACGGAAGTAGGAAACAGGCAGTCCCGCCGCTCTAGAGCGCGGGGGCGACCGTTGGTCAGCACGGATCGACGTGCATCAGAACCTAATCCTGTCGCTAGTCAACAAGACCTCCGGCATCACGCTGAAAGAGCTTCAGGCGCCACTCACCGAGCTCGGGTTTCGATTCAGCATCGGCTCGCTGTGGCGCTTCTTCAATCGACATGCGATCACTTGGAAACAAAAAGACCGCCCGAGACATCGAACGTTACCGGCCGGCCATCAGATTGCGTCGGCAGATCTGGTCCATCGGCAAGCCGGATCTCAAAGTCGAAGGGCCAATCTTCGTCGACGAGACCTGGGCACCGGACGCCGCTTGCGCCAACGTAAAGCTGATTAGCGCAAGCGCTGTTTGATCCACGCTCGCAACTTCACATGCATCCCAGATGAAGCAAGAAGCGAAGGCTGCGGCACGTTGGGCCTTTAGGCCGCCTCCCCACGGCACCGCGCGCCCCTCGGCGGGGTGCGCGGCGCGTGATCATATAGCTTTAGCGACTCGTTGGACCACTGGCTGGCGCGCCTACGCCGCCGCCAAGGCCCGCAACCGTGGTTCCACTGCTTTCAGGCGCGCCCAGATCATAGTTTAGGCTGAAGAAGAACATGCGCTGCGGATAAGGGTTCGGATTGGTGTAGGCTTTCCAATTCCCAATGTTGTTGACGCCCACGGAAGCCGTCCAGTTGGGGGCGAACTTGTAGCGCACCTTGGTGTCGACGAAGAAGATCTCGCTATCCGAGTTGCCGTAGGTGTTGTGATTCCAGTCGGTGTTGGAGAGATTGACGAAAGCGGCGGACGAGTAGCGCACGCCGAGCGCGAAGGAGAGGTCCGGGGTGGGGCTGTAGGTCGCCACGCCGCGAATGCGGATGCGCGGTATGCGCGGATACTGACGGCCCGCGAAGAAAATGCCGGGAACGCCGCTGTTGAAGTTGAAGAGCGCCGGAGCTCCGGTGAAGTCGAATGATGAGAGGTTCGACAGGATTTTCGAGTCGGTGAAGGTCACGCCGCCGGAGAAGTCGAGGCCTGGGGTCAGTATGTCCTTCATCTCCGCTGCCGCCTCGACGCCACGGAACCGCGCCCTGTCGATGTTCGCGTTTGAAGTGACGCTAACGCCGAAGGGACCTGTGTTTCGCTGACTGACGATGGCGTTCCAGCGTTCGTCGAGGAACAGGCTGACGCGCGGAATGAAGAGCCCTACGGAGCCGTTAAACGCGTCCACCCATCTGTACTGTCCAGTCAAATCGTAGCAGGTGCAGATTTCGGCTTGAAGGTTCGGATTGTTGACGATGGCCGTGTTTGTTTGGTTGGTGATCGCCTGGAACAATTCGGTGACTGTCGGAAAGCGGTAGGCGCGCCCCATCGAACCGCGCAGATTGAGTTCCGGCGTCGCTTGCCATTCGAGGGCAGCCTTGGGCGAAAAGGCGTTCTTGCTGGCATCGGGGTAGAGTTTCCCATTGGCGGTCGCCAGCGGAAGA
>Ga0194119_10005339_pt1 | contig 19228 bp, 16 predicted proteins | sample TA2MahC100mmetaG_FD_148620 | JGI IMG/M metagenome (GOLD analysis project Ga0194119, IMG submission 148620) | Freshwater microbial communities from Lake Tanganyika, Tanzania - TA2015018 Mahale Deep Cast 100m | ecosystem: Environmental > Aquatic > Freshwater > Lake | place: Tanzania: Lake...
CAGCCTTTTTGGTTGATGATCGATTTCTATGGGCGATGCCCTTCGCGATTGTCGGCTTGCCGATCATTCTATCCCTCTATGTCGCTGCAGCTTTTTTATTGAGCTTCTATTTATGGCGGCCAGGGATCATTCGGCTATTCATTTTTGCGCTCGCAATATCTTCCTTTGAGGTTTTACGCGGACAACTTTTCACTGGCTTTCCTTGGAATGCGATGGGGATAGTTTTGGGAGACCAACTCGAAATATCTCAAATCGCATCTGCTATTGGTCTTCACGGCCTCACCTTTCTGACATGTTTTCTTTTTGCAGTGCCCGCTTTGTTTTTTACTGAGAAAAAAAAATGGATGAAATTGTTTGGGCCTCTTGTTGGTATTTCAGGACTTGCTGCGCTTTATCTTTTTGGCGTCAATCGCCTTGCCACAGCGCAGCATGAAGCCGTGCCCAATATACGCATCCGTTTAATGCAACCGGCTATTGCGCAAGATGAAAAATTTGACCGCTCGAACGCGTCTCAAATTTTGATGACCTATCTCACGCTGAGCACGCGGGGCTCTTATCCGTCGCGTGAAGGCATGGAAGGCATTACACATCTCGTCTGGCCGGAAACATCTTTTCCGTTTCTTCTCGAACAATCTCCAAAAGCGCGGGAAGAGATCAGTCGCATTTTGCCAAAAAACTCTGTGCTTTTGACGGGCGCAGTAAGAGCCGAAGATCGGCCTGATCATTCTGAACGATTTTATTTTAATTCAATTCAAATGGTTGATGATGCGGGAGCGATCACGGCGTCTGCCGATAAAGTGCATCTCGTGCCGTTTGGGGAATATCTCCCCTTCGAGCGCATGATTGATTTTTTTAGCCTTCGAGATTTTATCGTCGCGCCGGGTGGTTTTACTGCGGCACTCGAACGGAGAGCTTTGTCCATTCCCTCATGGCCACTTGCATTACCTTTAATTTGTTACGAAGTGATTTTTCCAGAAGAAATTTCTTTATCAGACCGGCAAAGGCCAGGCGTTTTGTTAAATGTGACGAATGACGCTTGGTTCGGAATGACGCCTGGACCTTACCAACATTTCGCGCAAGCCCGCCTGCGCGCAATCGAACAGGGCGTTCCATTGATACGTTCGGCCAATAATGGAATTTCAGCGATTGTAGACCCTTACGGAAGAGAAATCGCCCTTATTCAGCTTGGAGAACGCGGCACTACCGATGGCGACTTGCCAAAAGCCCTCCCTTCAACCGTCTATGCAGTACTGTCTCGGGGTCCGATTTCATCTCTGTGGCTTTTTATCGGATTGATCGGCATCCTATTTACGCTGGGTCAATTGAGACCTAGACGGGTAACTTCTAAGACCTAGACGGGTAACTTCTATTAGTGCAACCTCTGATCGCTAGATCGTATGTAGAATATGATGTTTACTCGTTAGGTTTGATTTGTTGACTAATTTCTTACGGTAGATTTGCCGGAATGGAGATGCGTTGACCCTGATGAATTCGGACGAAGAGAGCAGAGATTCTGCCCATCGGTTTCCAAATTGTTTCAAGGTCAGGTGGTCGATGAAATCTCTTTGGCGCTTGAATCAGTGAGGTCCATTTTGCAGTCAGAATCGGGATCCCCTGTGGTGAAGAAGACGCCTAATCCCGTTGATCGGCATGTTGGCAGTCGCGTGAGAATGTGGCGTATCCTGTTGGGTATGAGCCAAGAAAAGCTTGGCGAGCAGTTGCAACTGACATTCCAGCAGATATAAAATATGAAAAGGGAATGAACCGAATTGGTGCGAGCTGCTCGCAGCAAATCTCGCGCATTTTGGGGGTTCCCGTTGAGTATTTTTTCGAAGGCGCGCCTCAATTGAGCGAACGGCCGCCCGTTGAAAATGGCTTCGATGATCAAGGTGATGCGACCTATGTCGCCGATTTCCTCGCGACCAATGAGGGCGTCCAACTCAACCGCGCCTTTTTGAAGATCAAGGATCCGAAATTGCCTCGCCGCGTGGTTGAATTGGTAACCGCCATTGCTGGGGATGACTTAGCAGCCTGATTAAAGAACAATTTCGTTCTTTTAAAGAAACACGTTCGTTGTTTCAGCTTGACTTCCGGAATCCGTCCTGCCACGGAAACGCCAAGTGGTTCGCTTTTTTGCGACCGAAACTTCGCGCCAATTTCCGGAGGCAAGCCGTGGCCCGTTCCGATTATCTTTTTACCAGTGAATCCGTGTCTGAAGGTCATCCCGATAAGGTTTGTGACCGCATTTCAGATGAAATCGTCGATCTGTTCTATCGTGAAGGCCCTAAATCCGGCATCAGCGAATGGGATATTCGCGCCGCTTGTGAAACCTTGGCGACCACAAATAAGGTCGTGATCGCGGGCGAAACACGCGGTCCCTCAACGGTCACAAAAGATTGGATTGCTCACACGGCGCGTATGGCGATCCGTGACGTTGGTTATGAGCAAGACGGTTTCCATTGGGACCATGCTGATATCGAAGTGCTCTTACATGGCCAATCCGCTGACATCGCGCAGGGTGTCGACGCGCGCCAACCCACCAATCAGGAAGAAGGCGCGGGCGACCAAGGCATTATGTTTGGTTATGCCTGCCGCGAAACAGAAGATTTGATGCCGGCTCCGATTTATTACGCGCATAAGATCCTGCGTTTGATTTCGGAAGCGCGTCATTCAAATAAAGAAAAAGTTCTTGGTCCTGATTCAAAAAGCCAAGTCACCATTCGTTATGCCGGCGGCAAGCCGGTGGGTGTAACGCAGATTGTTGTGTCGCATCAGCATTTGATTGAATCAATGTCGTCACATCAAGTGCACGAACTTGTAGAACCCTATGTTCGCAAAGCATTGCCTGAAGGCTGGATCAGCAAGGATACGGTGTGGCACATTAATCCAACGGGCAAGTTTTTTATTGGCGGACCTGATGGTGATTCCGGTTTGACCGGTCGCAAAATTATTGTCGACACTTATGGTGGCGCAGCACCTCACGGTGGCGGTGCTTTCTCTGGTAAAGATCCGACAAAAGTTGACCGTTCAGCTGCTTATGCCGCGCGTTATCTCGCAAAGAATGTTGTGGCATCAGGCGTTGCCGAACGCTGTACGATTCAATTGTCATATGCCATCGGTGTCGCGCGTCCGCTTTCGATCTATGCCGATTTCCATGGCACAGGTCAGGTTGATGAATCAAAGATCGAAAAGATTTTTGAATCAGGCGATGTGATGGATTTGACTCCACGCGGCATTCGCAAACATCTTGACCTCAACAAGCCGATTTATGCGCGCACATCGTCTTACGGACATTTCGGGCGCAAACCCGAAGCCGATGGCGGCTTCTCATGGGAAAGGACCGATATAGCTGATGCGATCAAGAAGCGCCTTTGAGTTCTTACAATTCTGATCAGCCTCACCGCGCATTTTTTGGGCGTCGTAAGGGCAAGCAATTGACAAATGCAAGAGGCAGTCTTCTTGATCGCCTCCTGCCGCTTTTGCGGGTACCGCTTTCTGATCAATTGAATCCAAAAGAATTGTTTTCTGTGCCGGTGACATCACTTGCACTTGAGATCGGTTTTGGTGGCGGCGAACATTTGCTTCATCAGGCGCGATTAAATCCGCAAATGGGATTTATTGGTTGCGAACCTTTCGTCAATGGTATGGCCAAGATGCTTTCTACCATTGAAAAGGAGAACATCAAAAATATCCGTATGTTTGATGGTGATGCGATTGAGTTGTTAAAAGTACTTTCCCCCGCTGTGCTTGATCGGATTTTTATTCTCTATCCGGATCCCTGGCCAAAGCGGCGCCAAAATAAACGTCGCTTCATTTCGGATCTCACAGTCACGTTGCTAGCAAAAGTTTTGAAACCGGCTGGTGAATTACGTTTCGCCACTGATATTGATCATTATGCGGGATGGACGCTTGCACATTTGTTTGGATCGCGTGATTTTATCTGGATTGCAGACGGTCCTGACGAGTGGCGTAAGCCCTGGGTGAATTGGATCGAGACCCGTTATGAGGCAAAAGCGCGCCGCGAAGGCCGCCTCTCCTCTTATCTCACATTCACGCGCGTTTAAGCAGCGGTTCTTGCCGAGATAAAACGCATCACGCGTCGCGCAGTCGAAAGCGACAAAGCGTGAAAGCTCGAAAACGCGCTGTCATGAAGCGCTTGCAAAAGTGTGCCACCATTTTTTGCTTTGAGCAGTGAAAGGAAACTCGACCACTGAAAGTCGATCGCGCGCATGATAAAAAGTATCGGATCGAAATGTGGCGAACCGAATGCGTGTTTGACGGTTTCGCGCGGCAAGCCGGCCAAATGGGCGATCGCTGCAATCGCCTCATTGATCCGCCCATGATTGATGAGCGCAACCACTTCTCCCTCACTTGGCGCACGCGAGAAATGATAGGCTTCGTTTGCACTCTCCGGCTTCACATAATCTGCCATTTCAAGAATGGCCGGATTGATTATCACCGCCGCCGCGCCGACATCAATGGCGTGATCAATAAGCTCGATCTGGTCGGTGAGGTCTCGGATTTTGCTGCGCGCCTTCTGCTTCGCTGCTTCCAGAATAGCCCCGATATGGCGCAAAGCGAGATCAGGTCGGCTTTTGAGGGCCCTATAGAGCTTCGTGTCCGTCGTGGCGCGATCCGCGAGCGCTCGTAAGCCTAATTCCGAGAGTTCGAGGCTTGAATTCCTCAAGATCCGGTCGATTACGGCGTCTCCGCCGCGCTGAGCAAGAATATCCGTAACCTGGCTTGGTAGCCGCTTCCGGCATGAAACCGCCTCGAGAAAGGCCTCTGGGCGCTTCTGGGCAATGACCACCAGATTGGAGGCGTCAACACAGGGACTTCGTTCTAAAATAGGCTTGGCAACCCGAATTTCCTCGTCCAGAGCCAGATTTTGGACTGTTTGGCGGGGTCCACGGGTCAAATCAGCGAGTTTTTCCGATAATTTGATGCGCGCGGCCAACTCGATTTCGGCAGCCAGACATCGGATCACTTCATCGAAAACCGAGACATGGTCGTCATTCAGATTGGGCAATTGTTCGATAAAAAGATTGGTGATCCGATGCAGCAAAATGGTGCGCCGTTCGCCATCCGCATCCTGAAGGGCGACTTCTATATCCGTTACGAGGGAAGAAATGGGGCTCATCGCTGTCTCTTGGTCAGCGGGTAGTTTTAACCGGCAGGGGTAACCAAAACGTGTATGCCACCCCGCCCTTGAGGATTTGCTTGAAAACTCTCCCATGATGGAGTAAAAGGATCTTGTCGCTAAGACACCTCATAACGGTAAACAAAACCGTCTCCCATGATGGAGTAAAAGGATCTTGTCGCTAAGACACCTCATAACGGTAAACAAAACCGATCTTGTGAGAGTGGGCCCGCCCGGACCCGCTCTTTTTTATTGCCTACCGGGCCGGATATTCAGGCGTGGTCGAATGCGAACAACGATTGACAGATGATAGCGGGGTCGCGGGAGCGATCGGCCGTATCGTTGAGCCGGCGATTGAAGCGCTGGGCTTTCGTCTCGTGCGCGTCCGTGTCTCCTCGATGAATGGTTGCACCGTGCAAATCATGGCCGAGCGACCTGATGGCTCAATGGGGATCGATGAATGCGAAGCCGTGAGCCGCGCGATCTCGCCGCTTCTTGATGTCGATGATCCGGTTGGCGGCGCCTATAATCTTGAAATTTCATCGCCCGGCATTGATCGTCCGCTTGTTCGCCGATCCGATTTTGAAAAATGGACAGGCTATCAAGCGCGTATCGAAATGACGCGTCCGACTTTCGGTCGCAAACGTCATAAAGGATTTTTGCGCGGTGTTTCTGAAACAGCCGTAAAGTTTGAGCACGTTGATGCAAAACCGGAAGAAGAGATTCATATTGAATTGCCATTTTCAGATCTTGCAGAAGCACATCTTATTTTAACCGATGAACTTATTCGCGAGTCATTGAGGCGCGATAAAGCGCTGCGTCGTGGCGCTGATGAGTCTTTGTCAGATCAAGCGGCCTCTCAAGAATCAAAGATGCCGAAACAAAAATCACAATCCCTGCTGAAACAGAAAAAACCTGCAGAGGTGAGATTGTTAGAAAAGGAGAAGATCCATGGCAGTCAGCGCAAACCGGCTTGAGCTTTTGCAGATCGCCGATGCAGTGGCGCGTGAAAAACTGATCGATCGTCAGATCGTTCTGGCTTCGATGGAGGAAGCCTATGCTAAGGCTGCGCGTTCTCGCTATGGCATGGAAACCAATGTGCGTGCAGAAATCGATCCAAAGACTGGCGAATTACGTTTGTGGCGGCATTTGCTTGTTGTTGAAGCGGTCGAAAATCCGTCCGTTGAAATTTCACTCGAAGATGCGCGCCGTTCAAATCCTGCCGCGCAGCTTGGCGATGTGATTGCCGATAAGCTTCCGCCTTTCGATCTTGGCCGTATTGCTGCACAATCAGCAAAACAAGTGATCGTGCAAAAAGTTCGTGATGCTGAGCGTGATCGCCAATATGAAGAATATAAGGATCGCATCGGTGAAATCATCAATGGCGTTGTGAAGCGCGTTGAATATGGCAATGTGATTGTTGATCTCGGCCGTTCAGAAGGCATTGTGCGTCGTGACGAATTGATTCCGCGTGAAGTTTTTCGTCCGGGTGATCGTATTCGCGCTTTTGTGTTTGATGTACGTCGTGAAGCCCGCGGCCCGCAGATTTTCTTGTCGCGCAATCATCCGCAATTCATGGCGAAACTCTTCGCGCAAGAAGTACCAGAAATCTATGATGGCATCATCAGCGTGAAAGCGGTTGCTCGCGATCCTGGCTCGCGTGCGAAAATCGCTGTCATCTCGCGTGATTCATCAATTGATCCCGTTGGCGCTTGCGTGGGTATGCGTGGTTCACGTGTGCAAGCGGTTGTTGGTGAATTGCAAGGTGAAAAAATCGATATCATTCCGTGGTCGCCTGATGTGGCAACCTTCATCGTGAATGCATTGCAACCGGCTGAAGTGGCCAAAGTTGTTCTTGATGAGGAATCGGAACGTATCGAAGTTGTTGTGCCTGATGATCAGCTCTCACTTGCCATCGGTCGTCGCGGTCAAAATGTGCGCCTTGCCTCACAATTGACCGGCTGGGATATCGATATTCTCACAGAAGCTGAGGAATCAGAGCGTCGTCAGAAAGAGTTCGTTGATAGAACGCAAATCTTCATGGATGCGCTCGATGTTGACGAAGTCGTCGGTCAGCTTTTGGCCTCCGAAGGCTTCCGCTCGGTTGAAGAACTTACTTATGTCGATGTTGCGGAACTCGCTTCCATTGAAGGATTTGACGAGGAAACCGCAGCTGAAATCCAAAACCGTGCGATCAATCATCTTGCTGAACGTGATGCCGCATTGGACGCGCGTCGTCGTGAATTGGGCGTCGCTGATGAATTGAAAGAGGTCCCCGGTCTCACTTTGCCGATGCTTGTGAAGCTTGGCGAAAATGACGTCAAAACGATTGAGGACCTTGCGGGTTGTGCGACTGATGATCTTGTCGGGTGGACCGAGCGCAAAGGCTCTGAAACCATAAAAAATGTAGGTTATCTCGACGGATTTGAGATTAGCCGTGATGAAGCCGAAGCCTTGATCATGCAGGCCCGTGTCACAGCGGGCTGGATTGAGGCGCCGGCCGAAGAGGCTGAAGCGTTGGCCGAGGCGTGAAACAAGTAAGGCTGCGTTGCAAAAATTTTGGCACTTGTTTCGCCAGATGTGTTAGACGCATCGCAGCTTAAGGGCCCTCCAAGGGCCGATAATCAAGGTCTTGCTGGAGTTTCTGGCGGGTCGAACGGAATAGGGTGGCTGGGCTTTCCAGTCTTGACGTTAAAAACAGGCGGCGTGCCGCAGGACGAGAGTGAATGACCGATAAGAACGCACCGGGTGACAAGACATTGCATATGGCTCAGACCGGGTGACAAGACATTGCATATGGCTCAGACGAAAACGCTGAGCCTGAAGCGTCCGGTTGAGCAGGGCGTCGTTCGCCAAAGTTTCTCCCATGGCCGCACCAAGGCCGTTGTGGTCGAGAAGGTCAAACGCCGGATCGTTGGTCCGGGCGAAGCGCCCGCTGTACCCGAGCCGGTGAAAGCTGCGCCGCAAGTTAAAGCCGCCGCTCCGGCCCGCGCGCCGACACCACAGCCCGCGCGCCCTGCAACTCCGCCTGCCGCACAAAAGCCGTCGGGTATGGTATTGCGGACGCTCACCGAAGATGAGCGCGATGCCCGTGCCCAAGCTTTGGTCGAAGCGCGCAAGCGTGAAGAATTTGAGCGTAAGCAAGCTGAAATCGACGCTAAAAATCGCGCCGAACGCGAAGCGCGTGAAAATGTCGAACGTGATGCGGCTGAAGCCCGTAAGCGTAAAGAAGATGAACGTCGTCGCTTTGACGATGAAGTCAAAAAGAAATCCGAGAGCGAAGCGCGTCGTCGCTTGGGTGATGGCACGACAGAGAAAGCTGCGCCGACCAGTGAACGCGTTGCGATCGCGCCCCGTCGTGCTGGTGCGCTCAAGGAAATGGATGATGATGAGCGGCAAGTTGCTCGTCGTAGTGGTTATGGTCCCGCTCGTGCGCCGGTTCTGGCTAAGCCAGAACGCACAATACGCACTGATGATCGTCGTCGTGGACGTTTGACGGTCACGAGCGTCACAAGTGATGGCGAAGAAGAACGTGTTCGTTCGGTGGCAGCCTTTAAGCGTCGCGTTCAGCGACTTAAAGGCGCTAACCAAGTTGAACAGAAAGAAAAGATTTCACGCGAAGTGACAATTCCTGAAGTGATCACAATTCAGGAACTCGCCAACCGAATGGCAGAACGCGCCGTCGACGTTATCCGTTTCCTTATGAAGCAAGGGCAGATGGTGAAGATCACGGATGTGATCGATGCTGACACGGCCCAGCTCGTTGCTGAAGAATTGGGACATACGGTGAAGCGTGTTGCTGAATCGGATGTCGAAGAAGGTCTCTTTGATACGTCCGATGCTTCGGATAATCTCAAAGCGCGTCCGCCGGTTGTTACCATCATGGGTCACGTTGACCATGGTAAAACGTCGTTGCTCGATGCGATTCGTAAAGCCAATGTTGCGAGCGGTGAAGCTGGCGGGATCACACAACATATTGGCGCTTATCAAGTCACAGCACCAAATGGCGCAAAGGTCACCTTTATTGATACTCCAGGTCACGCAGCGTTCACGCAAATGCGCGCGCGCGGTGCGAAAGTCACAGACATCATCATTCTCGTTGTTGCTGCTGATGACGGTGTGATGCCGCAAACGATTGAAGCGATTAATCATGCAAAGGCCGCTAAGGTGCCGATGATCGTGGCGATCAATAAGATCGACAAGCCTGATGCAAAATCAGAGCGTGTGTGCACCGAGTTGTTGCAACATGAAGTGCAGGTCGAAAGCATGGGCGGTGAGACGCTTGAAGTTGAAGTGTCGGCGAAAGAGCGCCGCAACCTCGACAAGCTTCTTGACGCGATCGCCCTGCAATCTGAAGTTCTTGAATTGAAATCCAATCCGGATCGCGAAGCGGAAGGCACTGTGATCGAAGCCAAGCTTGATCGCGGTCGCGGTCCTGTTGCCACTGTTCTCGTGCAACGCGGTACATTGCATACGGGTGATATTGTTGTTGCCGGTTCAGAATATGGCCGAGTGCGCGCACTCATTTCAGATCTTGGTTCATCGATTGCTGAAGCCGGTCCTTCGGTTCCTGTCGAAGTGCTTGGATTTAATGGCGCGCCGGAAGCGGGCGATCGTTTGGCTGTTGTTCCTAATGAAGTATCGTCAACGTCAGAAGCGTGAACGTATGGCGGTTCGTGTGGGTGCCGCACGTGGTTCGCTCTCGGATATGATGAGCCAATTGAAAGCTTCGGGTCGCAAGGAATTTCCGTTGCTCGTCAAAGGCGACGTGCAAGGCTCTGTTGAAGCGATCATCTCGTCGCTTGAAAAGCTTGGCACCGATGAAGTCGGCGCGCGGATCATTCATTCCGGTGTCGGTGGTATCAATGAATCGGATGTGACACTCGCCGAAGCATCAGGCGCAGCGATCATCGGTTTCAATGTGCGTGCGAATAAAGAAGCGCGCGATGCGGCCGAACGCGTCGGAACTGAAATTCGTTATTACAATATCATCTATGATCTTGTTGATGACATTAAACAGGCGATGTCTGGCCTTCTTGCGCCGACCTTGCGCGAAGATCGTCTTGGTGAAGCACGCATTCTGCAAGTCTTTGCCGTGTCGAAAGTCGGCAAGGTTGCGGGTTGTCTTGTGCAAGACGGAAAAGTCGAGCGTGGCGCCAGTGTGCGTCTCATCCGCGACAATGTCGTCATTCATGAAGGTAAACTCTCGACGCTCAAGCGCTTCAAGGATGAAGTTAAAGAAGTGGGCTCCGGCCAAGAATGCGGTATGGCGTTCGAGAATTATCAGGACATGCGGGAAGGCGACATTATTGAATGCTATCGCGTTCAGGAAGTCCGTCGCTCACTTTGATCCTTCTTGATCTAAACGCCATGGTGTTTAAAAAAGCACCGTAGCGCTTCATCTCCTAAATCCCCTCTGACCGGTTCAACTCCGGCAAGGAGGAGTGCATAAAATGAAAAAACACGGTTCAGTTTCTCAAGGCCCTTCGCAGCGTCAATTGCGTGTTGGTGAACTTGTTCGTCACGTCATTGCCGATATGATGATGCGTGGTGACATTATTGATGAGGCAATAAAAGGCGCGATTATCACAGTGCCTGAAGTGCGCATGTCGCCTGATTTGAAAATTGCGACTGTCTATCTCTCGCTTCATGATCCGAAGCAGGAACAAGCAGCGGTGAAAGCCTTTGCACGACATCACGGGTTTATTCGTCGTGAACTTGCTCATCGTGTTGATTTGAAATTCGTGCCCGAATTGCGTTTTCGTATTGATGAAACGCTTGATGCGGCAGCACGTATTGATGAGTTGTTACGTCGACCTGAAGTGCAACGCGATCTGGCTTCGCCTTTGCGTCGTATCGACGAAAAAAATGATAAAGATGAGTGAGCGACTCTTTCCATGAATGCTTCAAAAAAACAACGCGCCAATGTTCATGGATGGATTGTACTTGATAAGCCATTAGGCATGACATCAACGCATGCGGTTGCGGTGGTGCGGCGTTTATTGAACGCAAAAAAAGCCGGACACGCCGGAACACTTGATCCGCTCGCATCAGGCTTGTTGCCGCTTGCTTTTGGTGAAGCGACAAAAACTGTGCCTTATGTTGTGGATGGTGAGAAAGCCTATCGCTTCACGGTCACTTTTGGCATTGAAACCGATACGGATGATTCCGAAGGGCGTATCGTTTCACAAAGTGAGGCGCGTCCAACCGAGCAGCAAATACTCGCCGCTTTACCGAAATTCACCGGCGCGATCACACAAGTGCCACCGCGTTATTCAGCCATCAAAATTGATGGTGAACGCGCCTATGATTTGGCGCGCGGCGGTGAAACGGTCGAGTTGCAGCCTCGCATTGTTGAAATTCACACGCTGACGCTTCTCTCCTTTGATGGACAATCGGTGGTGCTTGAAGCGGAATGCGGCAAGGGCACTTATGTGCGCGCGATCGCGCGGGATCTTGGCCGCGCGCTTGGCTGTTTCGGTTATGTTACGGCGCTTCGCCGTACGCGCGTGGGTCCCTTCACCGAAGCGGACGCGGTAACACTTGCGTCGCTTGAAGCGGACGTATTTGCGCCTGCCGCCGCATTGAAAAGCATTGATACGGGTTTGCGTGAACTCGTCGAAGTGCCCGTGGGAGGAGATGCGCCCGTGCGTCTGCGCCGTGGACAATCGATCATCTTGCGCGGCCGCGATGCGCCCGCCGAAGGCGAGATTGTTTATGCGACCAATGCCGGCCAAGTGATCGCCATCGGCACGGTTGAGCGTGGTGAATTGGTGCCAAATAGGGTGTTCAACCTCTGAGCGACGCTTCGGCTTCCGGGATTCTTTTCCCTCGCCTTCCGGACAATTTCGTGTATAAGCCCCTTCATCGCGCCGAGAATGATCCCGGCCGTTTCCGTTTGAGACAGACCCGGCTGGACGGCATCCCGGCCTCGGCCTTCCGGCGGATTATCCGGCAAAACGCCAAATTTCCCTTAAGTTTGAGAGGATCATCCGATGTCGATTTCGCCTGAACGCAAACAGGAACTCGTAACACAATTCGCCACCACAAAGGGCGACACGGGCTCCCCGGAAGTACAGATCGCGATCCTTACCGAGCGCATCACCAATCTCACAGGCCATTTTAAGAGCCATGTGAAGGACAACCATTCCCGTCGCGGCCTTTTGAAGATGGTGTCGCAGCGCCGCTCACTCCTCGATTATCTCAAATCGAAGGATGAAGCGCGTTATAAGACCATCATCGAAAAGCTCGGCATCCGCCGCTAACAGGCGACCAGAGGGCCGCCATGGCGGCCCTTTTCTTATGAGACAGGCGGCATCCGGCCTCCTGTTTCACACTCCCGGGCCAAATGGTTGGACGCCATAAAGCCCTCAACCCTGCCCCCGATGCGGAGTTCATGGCAGGATTGCCGGAGGCTGGAGCGCGCGCTTGGCGCCGCAACGTCACGCCAGCCTCCCGCCGTCTTGCACATGGCTTTCGAATCCTGGGCCATGATGAAAGACAAAGTCTCTATGTTCGATATTCAAAAAGTGGAATTGATTTGGGCGGGCCGCAAGCTCGTGCTCGAAACCGGACGCATTGCGCGTCAGGCTGATGGCACTGTGCTCGCGACCTATGGCGAAACAACTGTGCTCGCAACAGTCGTGTCGGCGAAGGAGCCGAAGGCCGGCGTCGATTTCTTCCCGCTCACTGTCAATTATCAAGAGAAGGCTTTTGCGGCCGGTCGCATTCCAGGCGGTTACTTCAAGCGTGAAGGTCGTCCTTCGGAAAAGGAAACGCTTGTTTCGCGTTTGATCGATCGCCCGATCCGCCCGCTCTTCGTCGATGGTTACAAGAACGACACGCAAGTTGTTGTCACTGTGCTCGCGCATGATCTGGAAAATGATCCGGATTTTGTGTCGATGGTTGCAGCTTCTGCTGCACTCACACTCTCCGGCGTTCCGTTCATGGGTCCGGTCGGTGCAGCACGCGTCGGCTATATCAATGGTCAATATCGTTTGAACCCGACGCTCGCTGAGATGGCAGACTCTGTTCTCGATCTCGTTGTTGCCGGCACAAATGACGCCGTGTTGATGGTCGAGTCGGAAGCAAAAGAACTCGGCGAAGACGTGATGCTCGGCGCGGTGATGCATGGTCATGCAGGCTTCCAGCCTGTTATCGATGCGATCATTAAGTTGGCTGAAGTGGCTGCGAAAGAACCGCGCGATTTCACAACGCCGGATCATTCCGATCTCGAGAAGAAGATTCTTGCGCTTGTTGAGAAAGAATTGCGCGACGCCTATTCGACACCGGCGAAGCAGGAGCGTCAGAACAAGGTTGCGGCTGCAAAGGCCAAAGTGCTCGAAACATTTTCGGGTGAAGGCGCAGCCGAGCCGATCAACGCACTCATCGTTTCGTCCGTCTTCAAGGAAGTCGAAGCAAAGATCGTGCGCTGGAACATTCTCGACACCAAGAAGCGCATTGACGGTCGCGATCTCGTAACCGTTCGTCCGATCCTTGCTGAAGTCGGCATTCTGCCGCGCGCGCATGGTTCGGCGCTCTTCACGCGTGGCGAAACGCAGGCGATGGTTGTTGCAACGCTCGGCACGGCGGATGATGAGCAATTCATCGATGCGCTTGAAGGCACCTACAAAGAGACCTTCTTGCTGCATTACAACTTCCCGCCATATTCGGTCGGTGAAACAGGCCGCATGGGTTCGCCCGGTCGTCGCGAAATTGGTCACGGCAAGCTCGCATGGCGCGCTGTGCATCCGATGCTGCCGCCGCATCACGAATTCCCCTACACGATCCGCCTTGTCTCCGAGATCACGGAATCAAACGGCTCGTCGTCAATGGCAACAGTCTGCTGTTCATCGCTCGCATTGATGGATGCAGGCGTGCCGTTGAAGTCGCCAGTCGCGGGTATCGCGATGGGCTTGATCCTTGAAGGCGAACGCTACGCCGTTCTCTCCGATATTTTGGGTGACGAAGATCACCTCGGCGATATGGATTTCAAAGTGGCGGGCACGGAAAATGGTGTCACCTCGCTGCAGATGGACATCAAGACGCTACGCCGTTCTCTCCGATATTTTGGGTGACGAAGATCACCTCGGCGATATGGATTTCAAAGTGGCGGGCACGGAAAACGGTGTCACCTCGCTGCAGATGGACATCAAGATCGCCGGCATTACTGAAGAGATTATGAAGGTCGCGCTGCATCAGGCGAAGGATGGCCGTCTGCATATCCTCGGCGAAATGGCTAAGGGCCTTTCTGGCGCACGTAAAGAACTCGGCCAATATGCGCCGCGTATCGAAACGATGAAGATTCCGACGGACAAGATCCGCGAAGTCATCGGCACGGGCGGCAAGGTCATCCGCGAAATCGTCGAAAAGACGGGCGCGAAGATCAATATCGAAGATGACGGCACGGTGAAGATTGCGTCGTCCGACGGCGCGTCGATCACGGCGGCGATCAACTGGATCAAGTCGATCGCATCTGAGCCGGAAGTCGGCATGATCTATGACGGCACAGTGGTGAAGACCGCCGAGTTCGGCGCCTTCGTCAATTTCTTCGGCGCGAAGGACGGCCTCGTTCACGTCTCGCAGCTCGCTCCGCAGCGCGTCGCCAAAGTCACCGACATTGTGAAAGAACGCGACAAGGTGAAGGTGAAGCTCTTGGGCGTTGACGATCGCGGCAAAGTGCGCTTGTCGATGAAGGCTGTCGATCAGACAACCGGCGAAGACCTCGAAGCCAAAGCTGCCGCTGAAGGTGGCGAGGCTGTGGCTGAGTAATCAGCGCTTCACTTAACTCTTATCGAATTCAATTCAAAACGGCTCCGTCACTGCGGGGCCATTTTTTGTATCGTCATTGAGTAGGAACTACGTCGTCATTGCGAGGAGCGCGCAGCGCGACGTAGCAATCCATTATTGCGTCGGAAAGATTCTATGGATTGCTTCGTCACTCGGCCCTGCGCTTACGCTTTGGGCGTTCGTCATTTAAACTGGTTCACAACACCTTTTTGTTTTCTACGCAAAACATTCCTCACCCTCGCAATGACGGTTTAAGAGCGTTGGTCCGTAATGACGAAAAGTTGGATCAAATACAACGCTTCAAATTAAACGCGTTTCATCCTCTCCCCACTACTCTCCACTCCTCCGCGCATTACGCATGAGGGCGGTTTGCGTTTTGGTGCGAGGCTGTTATTCTTCCCTAAGGTCATGTGCATCATGACTCGGGGAACTGAAAAGTCCTAGCAACATCGGCAGCGCATCTGCCGACACCAAACTGCCCTGACGCGTCCACGTCGGGGTGGCGGCGTTATGTTCAGGTCGCGAGACTAAAAGCGTCGCGGCCAAATGTTGCTGGCCTTTTCAGTACCCCGACCCCAGCGCGTCGCGCTGGGGTCGTTTTTCTTTTGGGAACTTCATCATGACTCGGGGAACTGAAAAGTCCTAGCAACATCGGCAGCGCATCTGCCGACACCAAACTGCCCTGACGCGCCCACGTCGGGGTGGCGGCGTTATGTTCAGGTCGCGAGACTAAAAGCGTCGCGGCCAAATGTTGCTGGCCTTTTCAGTACCCCGACCCCAGCGCGTCGCGCTGGGGTCGTTTTTCTTTTGGGAACTTGCTCCAGTGCGGTTCACGCGCCGGAGTCGTTTTCATTTCAAAAGCATGGGGAATGGAAATGTCGAAGAGTGACAATCCGGATACCGCATCTCTCTTCCCTCAGATCGAAGCGGTGATTGTTGCGTTGCACGATCTGACTATGAACTTACGTGACATAAATAAACGCATCGAGGCCTCCAATGAACGCAATGTTTATCTCCTGCGTCTTTTGGCCAAGTATCTCGCAGAAGAAAGCGTGCGGCTGAAGCGCGCAGCAACGCAGTTTGATAATTTATGAGAAGGCGTCAGACCGCTGACGATCGATTGCCACTTTTAATGCAACACCCGCTTTGTCTCTGGGATGTCCAAAGAGAAAGCGGGGATTTCGACGGAGAATAATTCGCCCGCTTCCGACTTGAAAATATAGGATCCCTTCATAATCCCTTGTGTTGTCGTCAACGGGCAGCCGCTCGTATAGGTGAAGCTCATACCGGGTGCGAGCGTCGGCTGTTCGCCCACCACGCCCTCGCCGCGCACTTCTTGGGTTTTGCCGTCGCCATCCGTGATGATCCAGATCGAAATGTTGCGGGTGACAAGTCTATACATTGGGCTCAACAATTTGAAATAAATTTTTGTTACTTTATCGCTCTCGTGCCGAGAGGGTCAATCTGGGCGCCAAAAAAGTCACAGTCACTCAAAATCAACTTAACATAACGGCGTGCACCTTGTTGGACTTAGAAAACTAACGCAATTGCATTTTGCAATCCCTAAAGACCAAAAGGAGGCTCATATGATGCATCTCTCTGAACAAAGCCTTTTCACCAATTTGGTCATGGGTGTGGTTCGTTGCGTCAAGGACGGGGTTCGAGTTTGGCCTAAATGAAGCTTTCGTAAAAATTCTATCCTATTACAAAGCACGCAACGATTATCTCCATCTACAATCCTTCAGCGATTATTAATTGCACGATATCGGCTTAACCAGAGCCGATGTCGCTGAGACTGTCAGATTTTTTGATGATCCAACATTACATTTCCAAACGCGGCGTGAAGAACGATTAAACCGACCGCCACGTTCACTGAATGACTTCAATTGACGACACAAAAAACCCGCGTGGTTGTCCACGCGGGTTTGATTGTTTCGCGAAGATGAGATGAGCGATTATTCGCCCGACTTCTTTTTGAGCGCGGCACCCAAAATATCGCCCAGCGATGCACCGGCATCGGCTGAACCATATTGAGCAATCGCTTCTTTTTCTTCGGCCATTTCGAGTGCCTTGATCGACACCGAGATCTTGCGCGCTTTGCGGTCTAACACGGTGACGCGGGCATCGAATTTTTCGCCAGCTGCGAAACGCTCAGGGCGTTGTTCAGCACGGTCGCGCGCGAGATCGGCACGCTTCACGAAGGTCGTGAATTCGGTGCCGATGATTTTCACATCGAGACCCGAGTCTTTCACTTCCGTCACTTCGCAAGTGACGATCGAGCCCTTCTTGATGTCGCTTGCGCCTTCAGCAGGTTCAGCGAATTTATCCGCGCCGAGTTGCTTGATGCCGAGCGAGATGCGCTCTTTCTCAACGTCAACATCTAGAACTTGCGCCTTCACCATATCGCCCTTCTTGTAATCTTCGATGGCTTGTTCGCCAGGACGATTCCAATCGAGGTCGGAGAGATGAACCATGCCGTCGACATCGTTTTCGAGGCCAATGAACAGACCGAATTCGGTCTTGTTCTTGACTTCGCCTTCGACAACCGAACCGACAGGATGTTTCTCGGCGAATGATTCCCATGGGTTCTGAAGCGTTTGCTTGAGGCCCAAGGATATACGACGCTTTGACGAATCCACTTCGAGGATCTGCACTGCAACTTCTTGCGATGTTGAAACGATTTTGCCCGGATGTACGTTCTTTTTTGTCCATGACATTTCAGAAACGTGGATCAAGCCTTCGATGCCCGGCTCGAGTTCAACGAATGCACCGTAATCGGTGATGTTCGTTACGCGGCCTTTAAGACGTGATTGAAGTGGATATTTTGCTTCAATGCCTTCCCACGGATCAGTGAGAAGCTGCTTGATGCCGAGCGAGATACGATGCGTGTCGTGATTGATCTTGATAATCTTGACCCTGAGTTGCTGACCGATGGTCACAACTTCTGAAGGATGATTCACGCGACGCCATGCCATGTCGGTGACATGCAAGAGACCGTCAATACCACCGAGATCGACGAAGGCGCCGTATTCGGTGATGTTTTTGACGGTGCCGTCAACGGTTTGACCTTCTTCCAAATTCGAAACGAGTTCGGTGCGGGCTTCTGCGCGTGTTTCTTCAAGAACGGTACGACGCGAGACAACGATATTGCCGCGACGACGATCCATTTTCAAAATCTGGAAAGGCTGCGCGATATTCATCAGCGGGCCGACATCACGGATCGGACGAATATCAACTTGTGAGCGCGGCAAGAACGCGGTCGCGCCATCAAGATCAACTGTGTAGCCACCCTTCACAACATTGAAGATGACGCCATTGACCTTCTCGCCGGCTTCGAAAGCCTTCTCAAGCTTCACCCAGCTTTCTTCGCGACGCGCCTTGTCACGCGAGATGACGGCTTCACCAAGCGCGTTTTCAATACGATCGAGATAGACTTCAACTTCATCACCGATTGTCGGTGCGCCTTCACGGCCAGGGCCTGTGAATTCGCGAAGAGCGACACGACCTTCGGTTTTCAAACCGAGATCAACCACCGCCATATCTTTTTCGATGGCGACGATTTTGCCCTTGATGACTGAACCTTCAAGCGAGTCGCTCTTGTTAAACGACTCTTCGAGCATCGCTGCGAAATCATCGCGCGATGGATTTGTATGTGTCGATACCATTGGGTCTCCTGAAAGGTCCTGCAAGTTAGGACCGGGCGCCGGCAACAACGTTTTAGGTTAAGCCTTCTTTGCATCGATGTTTCATTCGCATGAATGAAACCACCGCTTCTTGAAAAGCGGGCCGGCGCTGGACCGACCAAAGCAGACTTTAGGGACTATCCCTTTCGCGAGAGAGCGGTCTCAATCAGACGGAGCGCCTCGCGCGAGGCCGTTTCTATATCCATTCCGCTCGTATCGAGCAAGCGCGCATCTTCTGCTATTTTGAGCGGCGCGTTTGATCGGGTTGAATCGCGTTCATCGCGACGGCGGATATCCTCAAGCACTGACTCTTCGGAAAGGGAAGGATCGGCTTTGACCAATTCAAGCCAGCGCCGATGCGCGCGGATCTCGGGGGCCGCGGTCACATAGAGTTTGGCTTCCGCTTCAGGACAGATCACAGTGCCGATATCGCGACCATCAAGCACTGCACCGGGCTCTTTTTGCGCGAAAAGCCGCTGGCCGTCGGAAAGCGCCTGTCTCACATCGGGATAAGCCGACACAATCGAGGCCGCATCGCCAATTTCGCGGGTTCTCAAGCGGCTTTCATCAAGCGCTATAAAATCGAGTTTTTGCGCAGCAAAACTTGCAGCATTTT
>Ga0194119_10005343_pt1 | contig 19224 bp, 20 predicted proteins | sample TA2MahC100mmetaG_FD_148620 | JGI IMG/M metagenome (GOLD analysis project Ga0194119, IMG submission 148620) | Freshwater microbial communities from Lake Tanganyika, Tanzania - TA2015018 Mahale Deep Cast 100m | ecosystem: Environmental > Aquatic > Freshwater > Lake | place: Tanzania: Lake...
AGGCGACGTTTGCCGCGCTGCCTCCGCGTCGCCGCACGATGGTGGCCGGGCTATCGGTGTCGCGTTGTACACGATCGTGCAGTTGCACGACGATGTCTTCAATCAGATCGCCAACCGCGCACAGCACGGCGGACTCGATTCAGACCGAGAGCAGGTCGCGGGCGCCGGTGTCGCTCGACGGATGACGCAACTTGCTCATGGCACGCGCCTCGATTTGGCGGATGCGCTCGCGCGTCAAGTTGAATGCTTCACCGACTTCTTCGAGCGTGCGCGGTTCGCCGCGGTCGAGCCCGAAGCGCAAGGCGAGAATCTCGCGCTCGCGTTGGTCGAGCGGGGCGAGCAGACGGTTGATCTCTTCGGGCAACAACGCGGTCGCCGCCACTTCGAACGGCGACTCCACCGAGCGATCTTCGACAACATCGCCGAGTTCGGCATCACCGTCTTCGCGCAGGGGCTCGCTCAATGAGAGCGGCTCGTTGGCGAAACGTAGCGCTTCGGTGACCTTGTCCTCGGGCATCTCGACTTCGGCCGCGAGTTCGGCGAGAGTCGCCGGGCGACCAAACTTCAGCTCCAAGCGTGAACGAGCCTTTTGCAGACGCGCGAGCGTGTCGCCGGCGTGAACTGGCAGACGGATCGTGCGGCCGGTGTTCGCGATGCCGCGCGTGATTGCCTGGCGAATCCACCAGGTGGCGTAGGTGGAGAACTTGAAACCCTTGCGCCAGTCGAACTTCTCGACCGCGTGCATGAGCCCGAGGTTGCCCTCCTGGATGAGGTCGAGCAGCGGCAGCCCGGAAGCCTGATATTTCTTGGCGATTGATACCACGAGGCGCAGGTTGGATTGCACGAACTGGCGCTCGGCGCGCGTGCCGAGGCGGGCGACCTTGCGCAGTTCACGCTTGCACTGTGCGTCGAGACGGGCGGAGTTCTCCAGCTGCTTCTCCGCAGCCTTGCCCTCTTCGATTTGCTTTGCCAAACGAACTTCGTCGTCTTTGGTGAGGAGTACGTACTGGCCGATGTCGGTGAGATAGAGACGTACGAGATCTTCTTCGTCTCGATCGATGCGATCCTTGGCCATTCTGTGCCCCCACCCATATGTGAAACCGAATGTGACAATCGCGCCCGGTGAGGGGCGCGAGCGCGCTCAACGATACCGACTGCCTCCAAATCCACAACCTCGCAGCAACAGGATTTTTCGCGGATTTTCGCGACGATTTGCCTTGCCGTCGACGTGCCGCAGTTTGCTTGGCGGTTGAGCCGCGACACCTGGCCTGGCCGAGTCGACGCACCCTAGGTCGCGCCGTCGGCATCGATCGACATAGTGACGCACGATGCATGCTGTGACCAACGAATCCGCGTATCACAGTGGAGTCATTTGCAGGACTCCTTATTATGAAGGCATGTCCAACCCCGTCCTCAACGAATCCACTTTCGACAAGATGCGTCAGCGTCATGCCGGCGAACCCGGCTGGGGCGCAGCGAGCGGTCAGGCGACCGGCACGTGGGCGCCGCCGATGACCGATGGCCCGATCACCAAGTACCACCCCGGTGTCATGACCGTGAGCGGCGCGGCGAGCGCCAGCCTCGTGCTCTTTGCACTGTTGCTGATTTCCGCCGCCGTCGGATGGATCGCCGTCGCCGAACCAGAGCCCAACGTGTTGTCGTTCCCTCCGATGGCCTTCGTCGGTGCAATCGTCGGCTTCATCGCCGTCATCGTCACGATGTTCAAGCCGATGTGGTCGCACATCCTCGGCCCCGTCTATGCAGTGGGTCAGGGGCTCTTCATTGGCGCCCTCTCCAAGATGTTCGATGCCATGTACTCGGGCATCGTGCTGCAGGCCGTCGGCACCACGCTCGCGGTATTCGGCGTGATGCTGTTCTTGTATCGCACCCGCATCCTGCGCGTCACCGACAAGTTCCGTCGCATCGTGATCGGAGCCACGCTCGGTGTGGTGGTGCTGTACCTGGTGTCGTTCGTGACCAGCCTGTTCGGCGCAAACGTCTCGTTCATCAACAGCAGCAGTGGCGTCGGCATTCTGATCAGCCTGTTCGTGGCGGGTCTCGCAGCCTTCAATCTGGCGTTGGACTTCGACTTCATCGAGAAGGGCGAGCAGATGGCGCTGCCACGGCGCATGGAGTGGTTTGCAGCGCTCGGCTTGCTGGTCACCCTCGTCTGGCTGTACCTCGAGGTCTTGCGCCTGCTCGCCAAGTTGCGCGAGCGCTAGACGCTCGCCGCTACCAAACGGCTTTCCAACACGCTGTGCAGGCATCGAACGACTGGCTGCGCAACCACCTAGATGGCAAATCGCGCTGTTGGTGGTGCGGCGACGACCCGCTGTATGTCGCGTACCACGATGACGAGTGGGGCAGGCCCGTGCACGACGATCGGCGGCTGTACGAAAAGATCTGCCTGGAAGGGTTTCAATCTGGCCTGAGTTGGCTCACCATCTTGCGCAAGCGCGAGAACTTTCGCCGTGCCTTTGCCGACTTTGATGTTGAGAAGGTCGCTTCGTTCACCGAGCGTGACGTCACCACGCTGCTCGGTGATGCAGGCATCGTGCGACACCGGGGAAAGATCGAGTCGACCATCAACAACGCGCGTCGATGTATCGAATTGGTCGACGCTGTTGGTTCGCTCGACGCCTTCGTCTGGCAGTTCGCAACGCAAGAGCGTGAGGGCGACCGCTCCACGCCGCCGGGCATTCCGTCTCAAACACCTTCGTCAGTACGAATGTCGAAGGAGTTGAAACGCCGGGGCTGGAGTTTCGTCGGCCCGACGACGATGTATGCCTTCATGCAGTCCGTCGGAATCGTCAACGACCACCTCGACGGTTGCTGGGCGTGCTAGCTAGCCGTTCGGCTTGTCGAGGCGTTCAAGCATCAACTCAATCTCGGCGAGTTGCGCTTCAATCTCGTCGAGATCGATGCGATCGTCGTGCTGACTACTTGTGTCGCTCATCAACGAACAGAGTAGGTGACTACGGCGACGGTTGCGTGCACCGCTAGCGTGACCGGCCATGCCATCACAGTTCCCGCCGTTCGACGGCTCCGCCAAGAAGCAGCAACGATTCGCCGAACCACCGGAGATGGGCATCGATGCAACAAAGCGCTACACGGCCACGATGAGCACTTCGCTCGGTGAGATCGTCATCGCGCTCGATGCAGTGGCTGCGCCCCGCACGGTGAACAACTTCGTCTTTTTGGCGCTGAACCACTACTACGACGGCGTCATCTTCCATCGCATCATCAAGAATTTCGTCTGCCAGGGCGGCGACCCGGAAGGTTCGGGGCGCGGTGGCCCCGGCTATCGATTCAAGGACGAGTTGCCGAAGCCCAATCAGTACAAGGTCGGATCACTGGCGATGGCGAATGCCGGCCAGAACACCAACGGCTCGCAGTTCTTCATCATCAGCGGCCCCGATGGTTGCCGTCTGCCACCGCAGTACTCGCTGTTCGGGCAGGTCGTGAAGGGGCTTGATGTCGTCGAGACGATGCAGAGCGTGCCGACCGGCATGGGCGATCGTCCGCAGACCGACGTCATCATCAACTCAGTGACCATTACCGTCGCGGAATAGTCGCGCGTGGCGCAGCGTCACTCGCGCGTCACGGTCGAGCTGTCGCTTGCGGAGGCCAGGCGAGTTGCGTTAGTCGCCCAAGGTTTCGGGCGTGACTATCGAGGCAGTGATGCCAACCGACTCCAGACGCTCCTTACACATGTAGGTGTTTTGCAGATTGATTCAGTCAACGTTCTCGTGCGCAGTCAGGAGTTGCCGATTTTCGCGCGCATCGGCACCCATGATCGTCGCGTCGTGAAAAATGCGGTGACTAGAGGCAAGATGTTCGAGTATTGGGTGCACGAGGCGTCTCTGGCCCCAGTCGAACTGCATCCGTTGATGCGCTGGAAGATGACCCGACCACACCCGTGGTTCGGCAACTACTACTCACGCAACAAGTCGCTGGTGGAGCGCATCTATGCGCGTGTGCGCGACGAGGGTCCGCTCAAGGCGGCAGAGGTTTCCACCCGCGTCGGCAAGAAGGGCACCTGGTGGGACTGGGACGACGCGAAAAGTGCTCTCGAGTACCTCTTTCATGTAGGTCGGGTCACCACGCGGGCACGTGACAGCGACTTTGCCCGGGTGTACGACCTCCCCGAACGAGTGTTGCCGCGATACGTGCTCAACGCAGCAACGCCCAGTGAGTTCGACTCGCGGCGCGAACTCCTGCGTCGTGCCAGCGGACACCTCGGTGTGGCTACCTTCACCGACCTTGCGGATTATTTCCGCCAAAAGCCGCGGGATGCCCGCGCCGCGTTGGATGCCCTCGTTGAGGAGGGCGACCTGCGATCGGCGAGCGTGGAGGGATGGGATGGCACGGCCTACATACCGAAACGAATCAGCATTCCGAAGTCTGTGGAGGCGTGTGCATTGCTTTCACCATTCGACTCGCTGGTGTGGAATCGTGAACGCAACGAACGGCTCTTTGACTTTCACTATCGAATCGAGATCTACACACCCAAGCCAAAGCGACGTTTCGGCTACTACGTGCTGCCGGTGCTCTGTGATGAACGACTCGTCGGGCGGTTGGACATGAAGGCCGATCGTCACGCGAGTGTGCTGCGCGTCGAAGGTGCCTACCTCGAGCGTGGAATCGCGGCGAAGTCGGTGGCTACCCCGATTGCTGCGCGGCTGCGTGAGATGGCGACGTGGCTCAATCTTGACTCTGTCGCGATCGGGCGACGTGGTCCGCTTGCTGCGCCACTCGTAGCGTTGTGCAAGTGACTCCACTCATTGCCGTTGCAGGTCGCACTGGCGCGCCGAGTCGTGTGTCGCGCGATGAAGTGGCATTTGCCGGCAAGCGCTACCTCAACTCGATCCTGCGTGCCGGCGGAGAACCCGTTGTCGTGGCACCGCAGGTGTTCGCCAACGACGATGCGAACGAATTGCTGTCACGATTCGATGCGTTGGTCTTGATGGGCGGCCCCGACGTCGACCCGTTGCTATATGGCCAGCAGGCGTCGCCGAACGTCTACGGCGTGTCGCCACAGCAGGATCGTTTCGAGACTGCGATGCTGCGTGGTGCGTTGGCGAACGAATTGCCGGTGCTCGCGGTGTGTCGCGGCATGCAACTCACCAATGTGGTGCTCGGTGGCACGTTGGTGCAGCATCTCGGCGACTTACCGAACGCTGCATCACTGGTCGGTCATGCGCCTGGTGAGTTCCCGGTCGGGGCAGAATTCGCCTTGCACGAAGTGGAGTTGTCGAGTGACTGCTGGCTCGCGCGGGCGACCGGCTCGAGCCGCATCAATGGCGCATCGTTCCACCATCAAGGAATCGACCGTCTCGCCCCAGGTTTTCGACCAGTCGGACACGCACCCGACGGACTGCTGGAAGCCGTCGAGCATGAGCGTCATCGCATCATCGGGATGCAGTGGCATCCGGAGGACACCTCTGCCGATGACCCACAACAACAGGGCATCTACGACGCGTTCGTCGATCTGTCGCGCTGAGCGACCACTCGTCAATTTGTTGCGCCGAGCCACTACTCGTTGGTTGGCAATTGCCATTCGCGGCGAGGCATCGCCCAACGAATGACTCGCGTGATCGCGTCGCCCAGCGGTCGCAACGCGACACCTTCGGTGAGCGGCAGGTACGGCAATTGCAGGTGTGGTCGCGACCAACGCGGCAGCGTCGAGATTGTCGCCGCGACGAGCAGCGAGTATGCCGCGCGAGCAACCGGAGGTAGCGGCGGTTCGAACAACAAGTAGCGCATTGCGTTACGCGACTCCCTGGTGCCGCGAATCTCGTTGCGATACGACGAAATCTGATCGCGGAGTGTGCGCACCGACTCCGGTGGGGCGGGCACGCCGAGTTTGCGGGCGATGAATGCCGCATCCTTGACGTAGCCGTCACAACCGTCAGCATCAAGCGGGAACTCCCCGAAGCGCTGGTGCGCAACCAGAAAACTGTCGATTTCGACGATGTGCACCCAGCGCAAGAGATGCGGGTCGCGAGCAGAATACGTTCGCCCGTCGCTTGCCGTGCCAACGACTCGTTCGTGCACGCGATTGACGAGGTCGACGGCGCGCTGCGCCTCTGACTCGGGGCCGAACGAAGTGGCGGCCAAGAAGTCGGCGGTGCGCTGCAGGCGCCCCCACGGATCGTTGCGATAGTCGGAGTGTTGTGCCACACCGGCCATTGCCAGCGGGTGCAGCGACTGCACGAGCAACGCCCGTAATCCACCGATGAACATCGACGCGTCGGCGTGCACGCGACGAATTGGACGATCTTCACTGAACCAACGTGGCGCTGTCGGCTCGAGCAGTTGCATCATCCGTGTTTCACCGCCGGGGCCGGCAACGCGGTCACGCAACGCTTTGGTGAGACTCTCGCGCACGGTCGACAACGCATCGTTCACGGCGTCGCGCGACAACGTGACGCCGCTAATGACCGCATCCGGCAATAATCTCACCCCCACATCGTGCCATCACCTGACACCATCGGTACTCTGGGAGTTGTGGCTAGCACGAGTGATTCGAATACCGCTATGCCACGTTGGGTGCCACGTGCCATTCTGCTCTTGTGGCTTGGCTTCCTCGGCACCTTGCTCGTCCAAGAACTTTGGGATCGGCTGTTTGGCTTCCTGCTGTTGCTCGTAATCTCGTTGTTCATCGCGCTGGCAATCGAGCCAGGTACCAACCGTCTGGCGCGACGCGGGATGAAACGGGGCACGGCAACTGCGCTCATTTTGGCGGGTGTCGCCGTGGTGGCGCTCGGCTTTGTGGCCGTGATGGGGGCCCTGATTGCCGACCAAGCATCGGAACTCGCCGACAACCGCGATCAATATGTCACTGATGTCGTGGGATTTCTCAACGACACATTCGGCGCCAACTTGGATGCAGCTGAAATCATTGACTCCATCGACGACCCGAATGGTCCTGTGCGGGAGTTCTTGAATTCGCAGGCCGACCGTGCCGTGAAGCTCGGCGTGTCGGCCTTCAGCACGCTCTTCCAGGTGTTCTCGATCTTGTTGTTCACGTTTTATCTGGCGTCCGACGGGCCGAAGTTGCGCCGCACGATCTGCAGCTGGCTGCGCCCGGAGCGGCAGCGCACCGTGCTGGACATCTGGGAACTCGCAGTCGACAAGACCGGCGGATACCTGTCGTCACGCGCGATTCTTGCCGTCTTTTCATCGTTCTTGCATTGGATTGCGTTTCAAGCCATCGGCACACCCGCACCGATAGCGCTCGCGCTGTGGGTCGGTGTCGTGTCGCAGTTCCTGCCGGTCATCGGTATCTATGTGGCGGGTGCGTTGCCGTTACTGCTGACCGTCATCGACTCGCCGCTGAAGGCGCTCTTCGTGCTGGGGTTCATCGTGGTGTATCAGCAGATCGAGAACTTCCTCATCGCCCCGAAGATCACCGCGCAGAAGATGCAGTTGCATGCGGGTGTGGCGTTCGCGTCGGCAATCGTCGGTGGTGCCGTGCTCGGCCCCACTGGAGCGATGCTCGGTCTGCCGGCCGCCGCCGTGATTCAGGGCATTCTCAGTTCGGTGGGTGAGCGCTACGAAGTAGTCGAGAGCGACGGTGACGGCGCCGAATGAAACGTGTCAGCAGACGTTGGCTACTGATCCGTCTTGGTGTTGCAGCAGTGTTTGCTGCCGCGTTGTTCTCCGGCGCGCCAGCACTCGCAACGCAGGGTTCGAGCGGCGACACCACCCCGAGTGGAGCAGCGGATGTGTCGCCGTTGCCGTCGATTGCGCCGAACATCAGCGAGACTCGACGCTTCGCACCACGCCTGCCGAAGAACACCGGCGAGGGTCGTCGCGTGGTCTACAGCAACTCGTTGCAGTGGGTGTGGGTCGTCGACAAGAACGAAGAAGTCGTGCGCTCGATGCCCGTCTCTGGCCGTCGGGGCGTGCCCGCACCCGGCACGTATCAGGTGTCGAGTCAGCGGCCGTGGTCGTTCAGCCTCCACCTTGCCGGAGTCAACTTTCGGTGGATGACACGATTTGCAATCGGTCCTGCTGGCGGCAACATCGGCTTCCACGAAATCCCGCGCAAAGACGGCAAAGCGATGCAGACCTACTCGCAACTCGGGTCGTTCGCGGGTTCCGGTTGCATCCGCATGACCACCGCTGACGCCAGGTTCATCTACGAGTGGGCGCGCCCTGGCACGCAAGTGGTGGTGACGCGCTAGAAGCGCGACATTTCCTTCACGAACAGTTCCAGCCCGAGGTTGCCCAAGCCGAGTGCGTAGGTGTGCCAAGCACGCAGATCGAACTTCGCGCCGTGTTTGGTCTTCGCCTCGTCACGCAGTTGCAGCCACACACGCTCGCCCAACTTGTAGGAGATCGCCTGTGCGGGCCAACCGAGGTAACGGTCGATCTCCGAGCGATTGAACGCCTCGTCGTTCGATGAACGCGCCGCCAAGAACTCAAGCGCCAAGTCGGGGTTCCATGCTTCGCCGGCATGCCACGCCCAATCTTTCGGAATCTTCTTCTCGCAGTGCATGCCGATGTCAACCACGACACGAGCAGCGCGAAATGCCTGCGCGTAGAGAAAGCCGAGTCGATACTCGGGTCGCGCCAGGAATCCGAATTCATCCATCAAGCGCTCGGCGTACAGCGCCCAGCCCTCACCATGACCGCTGACGAACTCGTTGCGCTGAAATCGCGACAACTTCTCACGATTGACGATCGCCATGCCGATCTGCAGGTGGTGTCCCGGCACGCCTTCGTGGTACGCAGTCGTCGGCTCGCTCCACAGCGGAAATCGTGTGCGACCATTGGCCGGATACCACGTGCTACCTGGTCGCGCCAGGTCTTCGCTCGGCGGCATGTAGTACTGCGCCGCCGCACCACCAGGCGGTGAAATCTTGGCTTCGATCCTGCGAATACCTTCTGGAATATCGAAGTGGTCGTTGGAGACGAGAAAGTCCATCGCATCATCCATGAGGTCTTGTAGCCATTGGCGCAGGCTCTCTTCACCCTCAATCGCCTCCGGTGATTCGTTGTCGAGAAACGAACGCACGTCGTCGAGTGCGGCACCCGGCTTGATTTCTTGTGCGCACTTGCGAAGCTCGGCGTCCAGTCGGCGAACCTCTTCGAGCCCCCACTCGTAGGCGTCGTCGGCGTCGATATCCATCCCGAGATAGCGCCGCCGGGCGAGTGCATGGCGGTCTTCACCGACACCGTTGCGCGGATCGGCTACAGGGGCATAGGTATGGCGGAGAAACGCGGCAGTATCTGACAACGCTGCCGCGGCATCCTTGGCTGCGGTGCGCAGGGCATCCATCGGCGCACCGCTGACGGTGCTGGCTTGTTCGGCGAGCGTGGCAAAGAAGCCAGGCTGTGTGGCACTGCCGGCCCAGCCATCGAGCATGTCGGCGACTGCGAGCACCTGACGGCGTGGCGCAACGATGTTTCGCTGCATGCCGAGTTGCCACGATTCACGCATGCCCTTGAATGCTTCGGGCACCCGAGACATGCGCTCGGCGATCGTCGTCCACTGCTCGGCAGTCGAAGTGGGCATCAGGTCGAACACTGAGCGCGCGTAGTCGACGTCTCCGGCGAGCACACGAATGGTGCGCAAGTGTTCGCCGGCGGCGTACTCGCGCTCGGACATCTCCAACGAGTTGCGCAGTACACCGGCAGCGAGCCGGTCGCTGTCACTTGACTGGTCGAGCGACGACAGTTTCGCCAGTGTGGCGCGGGTGAGTGTTTCACGCGCCTCGTTACCCGCCGGGCTGAAGTCGGTCATCAAGTGATCGCTGCCGGGGATGCCGAGCGCGGTGGCGTATCCGGGGTCGAGCGCTGCGAGGCGGTCGATGAAGGCATCGGAGAGTTCAAAAATTGGTGAAGGCATGGCGTTTACCCTAAATCGTCAGGTGTGCGAGGCTCAAAGCGTGCGTGAACCGGCGAGTCGGCGTCGCGCGTTGATCACCGGAGCATCGTCGGGCATCGGCGAGGCATTCGCCGGTTGGTACGCCAATCAGGGGTATGACGTCATCCTGGTGGCGCGCAATCAGGCGCAACTCGAGCGAGTAGCTACCACCGCGCGTGCGGTTGGAGTGCAGGCGGAAGTGATCGTCGCCGATCTCTCCGTGAAGCACGGTGTGGAGTCGGTGGGTGCACAGTGCGGGAACATCGACGTGCTTGTCGCCAACGCCGGGGTCACCCATGCCGCAAAGATCGGCACGACCGATCGCGACACTCTTGATGCGATCGCCTATCTCATGTCGGCGGGCATCGTGAGATTGTGTGAGATCGTCGTGCCACGAATGATCGACCACGGTGGTGGCGACGTGATCATCGTGTCGAGCATTGCGACGTTCACCCCGATGCGCAAGGCCGGGCCGTACGCGGCCGCCAAGTCGCATGTGACTGCGTACGCACGCAGTTTGGCCCTGGAAGTGGGCAGCAAGGGCGTGCGCGTCGTTGCCGTATGCCCGGGTTATGTGCGCACCGACTTGCAGCGCCGGGCCGGGCTCGAACACCTGACTCGCAAGGTGCCCGCCTGGATGTGGTTGACGACCGATGATGTCGTTGGTGCCACGCAACGGGCGCTCGGTCGGCGCGCGACGGTGGTCGTGCCGGGTGTGGTGTATCGACTCGTGCTGCCGTTCTTGTCGTCGTCGTTGGCGCAGAACGTGTGGCGACGCTTGACACGCCGTGCGTAGTTGCGGCTAGTTGTTCGACTTGTCGCGCAGGTGGCTGCCGACGTGACCAATCACTACGCGACGCCCATCTGCATCCACGTAGAAATAGATGCGTGCCTCGTTGCAACGCACATGCGGTCCGAGTTGCACTGGAGCACCTTGCCACATGATGGTGTAGTCACTGCCGAACTTGTTGACGGCGTTGTCGCCCACCGAGGACGCAAAATTGAACTTCTCGGCGCAGTAGGTGTTGAAGAGGTGCGGCTCGATGTCACCTCGTCGTAACCGCGCGGCGAGATTGTTGAGTTCGAGCAGACCGGCAAAGATTCGCTGGTTGGTCGCCGGCGAAAATTGGGTGCTACCCAATCGGTCTTCGATGTCGGGATGAAAGTCGAGCATCACGAACGTGCGCTTGGCGCGTTGCACGATATCCAAGGTGCGGTTCCACTGTGTGGCGTCGTCGCGCAACGCCAGCAGTTCGGTGAGCTGATTGAGATACCTTTCACGCTCCTCGACGATCTTGGCATTGAGGTGATCGGTCAACGTGAGGTTCTCGTGCAGGTCGTCGTAATCGGCCTGCAACTCGGTGACACGCTGCTCAAGTTCCTGGTTCTTGCGACGTAGGTCGCCGACCTCCGGTGACGACGTGCTGGCCACGACTTGTTGAATCGGCACCGACGGCGTACTCTGCGGGCGAGTGGTGGGGCGCGGCAACGGCGGTAGTGCGCCGACTGCGGCGGCGATCAACTCGTCGACGAGGCGTTCGTCGTCGCTTTGCGGATACTCGGTGAGCATGATGGTCTTCCCCGCACGCGGCCACGCCACGAGCACCCAACTGGAACTCGCCTTGCGCTTGCCGTAGTGGTCGTTGAAACCCCGTTCGGCAGCCGGCGTAGTGAGGTGATACACGTGGGCGATGCCGGTGAGCACCCGTGCGGTGTCGGTGGTGGTTGCGGTGTTCGTGCCGCGGGTGCTCGTGCACTCAACCACGACAGGCAGTCGGCGCGATGGCGCATCGATCAATGCGGCGACAGCAGCGCCCTCATCGCTCGTCGACACGCGGCTCGGGCTTCCTGAGACGAGGTTGTTGGCGTCGCGCACGCGCAGTTCGCGCGCAACATCAGCCACCAATGTGGTGAGTGACTGCGCGGGGCGTTCGCTGCGTGTGCGAGGCAGGATGAGTGGCCCGGTCGGGCGCACTTCGCGGCGAATGTCGACGCACAAGTCACCGCGACGCGTCGCGGTGAAAATCGAGACCAGCGTCACCTGGCGGGCGTCGTCGGTGGGGTGCTGCTCGGTGATCTCGCAACGGAACACCTTGTCGGTCACGCTGCTGTGCATCAGCACCTGCATGCTGTTCGTGCGTTTGACGTGTGGCCACGTGTTCTCCAGCCATGGTTCGATCAGGCTTCCGACCGACTCGCGCATCACGCGTTCATGTGTCTCATCCTTTGCCTTTGTGGCAAGCAGCGTGACGCCGTAGACGGTGAGCATGGTTCAGCGACCCAAGACGAGGTTGAACTCAAGGAGGCCGGAATCTTCGGTGGAGATACCGGGGATGGACGGGTTCGGGATCGCCCATTCGGCGAACACGATCGGGATCTGCCCGACGAGCACGATGCTGCCGTCGCGCACCGCGCTGAGAATGCTCACCTCTACGGACTTGCTCGTACCGCGCAAGGTGAGCGTGCCCGTCGCCTGGTGCGTGAAGTTGCTCGTCAGTGCCGATGACGACACGTTGATGGGATTATCGAGCACGAACGTGGCGGTGGGGAAGTTCAGGGTGTCCATGATGCGACTTGCAAACTGCGCGTCGCGTTTGGGTCTGTCGCTCTTCACGGTGGTCATGTCAACGCTGAACTTCGCAGCGGTGACGACGAGGTCGGCAATCGTGATGCTGCCGGCAACGTCGTTGGTGCGGCCGACGGCAGTCACGTTTTGTCCGAACAACACTTCGTCGACGCGGTAGCCGACCTGCGATTCGGCGGTCACCTGCCACACCCCGTTGGCGTCTTCCAGCACCGCGGCCGGCGCAGCATCTGTGTCACCCGCGGTGGAGGTGGTCGTATCACCCATCTCTACGAGGGAAGTGGCGGTGACCGCATCCAGAAAACTTTCGGCGGCCGGGTCGCGAATGACGTTGATGTACACCCATGGGCCGCCGACGAAGACCACCACGGCCACGGCTGCGGCAAGAACCAGAAACTTGGCGCGCCGCGTCATGGCACGCAGGTTATCGGTGACGGCACTGCGGGTCGCCTAGTTACCGCTTTCGGACGAGCAACTGGGTGGTGGCACTCATGCCGTTGTGGTACCTGCCTTCGACGATGTGGCGTTCAACTTCGCGACCGATGCTGACCGACATGCCCGCCGCCTCACCGAAATCGTCCAGCAGGTGCTCGAGTTCCACCGTCATCTCGGCGTTTTGCGGGCCTCCGACACCTCGACCGATGTTTGCCGCACGGTACGCCTCGAGCACGAAGCAGCCGCCACTGCGCAGTGCAGCGGGCACCGCCGAATGTACGGCGTGGCGCAGTGCCGGCGGCAGGTGGCAGAACACCGAGACGATGCAATCCCACTCGCCATGGCCGAGTTCGAACTCGGCGAGGTCTACTACACGAGCGTCGATCGCCACCCCGCGGTCGGTGGCGAGGCGTCGCGCTTTCACCACGCCCACCGGGCTCAGATCGACGGTGACGACTTGGTGGCCGTGTGCGGCGAGAAACACGCCATTACGACCTTCGCCATCGCCGAGACACAATGTGCGACCCTTTGGTAGCAGTTCGACAACCTCCCGCAGGAAGTCGTTGGGCTCGACGCCGAAGGCAAAGCCGTCTTCTGCGTACCGTTCATCCCAACTCTGGCCGCTTGACGTCGTTCTTGACACGTTCGCCACCCTATTCCTGGTTTGTAACGCCACCGTTGCCTGAATGTTGTGGAAACAAGAACCCGAATGTTGCAGACCAAAGAATTAGCGTCGACACGATGAGTGCGAGCGCAATCTCTGGCGCCATCGCCACGCTGCTCGGCATCGCCTTCATCTGGCCGCAGGTGATTCGTGTATATGTACGCCGCAGTGTGGAGGGCATCGCCCCGAGCGCGAATCTCATCGGTTTGACGGGCACACCGATGTGGTTCACCTATGCGATTACGACCGACAGCCTGCCGATGATCTTGTCGAACCTGAACATTGAGATTGCGATCATCGCGCTGATGGTGATGCTCGTGCGCAAGAAGGCAATCGCACTGTGGAAGCCTCTTGCCGCATTCGCAGCAACTGCGGTCTTCTGCTCGGTGTTCGCGTATGTCTCGCCGACTGCAATCGGGATCGCGGGCATTGTGTTCGGTACTCCCGCGATCATGCCGCAGGTTTGGCGGGCATTTCGTACGAAGCACTTGTTTGGCGTGTCGGTGGCTTCGAACGTGTTACTGGCGTCGATGGGCACCGGATGGTTCGTTTACGGTCTATCGATTGGCGACCCCGTCGTGTCGTATCCGAACCTCGTGCTCGTGCCGAGTGCTTCGTATATCGCGTGGCGCGCCTGGCAGTCGCATCACGCGCAGATTTCGGTGGCGGCTGCTTCTTCGGCGTAGCGCAGCAGCATCTCCCGCCTAGTGACGCGTCATCGTCGCAGTCAGCGCAGCGTGACCGTCGTACTCACCGTGCCGGCGCGCTGATGCGACGCCGTGATGATGAACGCGGTGCCGCCTGCTGCGCGCACCAACCACGTATGCAAGTGACGATCGGGCGTTCCGTCTGACATCGCGCCACCATCCAGCAGGTACTTCGATCTTCCATCGAGTTGCCCGATTCGTACACGCGCCTCACCCTCCACGAGGTCGACCGCACCGCTCGCTGACGAAGCGTGCGCAATCTCCACCGTCGCAGGAAGCACGATCTTCTTGCTGCGCGCGTGCTGGGTGACTGTCGTCGAGAGCCAGCCGGTGTTGGCGACCCCGACACGCACCCGCCACACATCGTCACCCAGCGACGCGGCATCGGCGAGCTTGATCTCGAGGCGCGGCGCGGCCATCGCCTGGTAAACCGCCACATCGGCGTGCGGCGCGACCTCATCTTTCAGGCACGATGCCGGAGCGTTCGTCCATACGCGCAGTGCGTCGGAACCACCCAGCTCCACCGGCCCAAGTTGCGGATGCGTGTGCGGGTACCACGCCACGTACGAGCCGGGTGCGTGCGTGTCGCTCCACTTGCAGACGGCAAGATCCTGCGCCGGAGTCGGACCGACGTACCACACGTCCGTCGGCGAATGTTCGCCAGTGGCACGGAAAATCGCATCCCAGAATTCCGTGGTCCAGGAGTACACACCGAGATGGTCGTATGCCCAGTCGTCGCCAGCGCCGCCCATCACTCGCGACTTGTCCCACGTGAGATCCTCGTAGACGGAGTGCACCGGATACGTGGTGAGCGGCGTGGAGTGTTCTCCGAACTTCTTGAAAATGAACAGGTCTTCGGGCGGCAGTTTCGAGTCAGGCAGATTGCTGCTCGGTCTCAACATGAAACCGCCTGCAGTGTGAAACGCGTTGTAGCCGCAAACATTCGGCCGCGCCTTCACCGCCCTTACGAGCGTGTGAATCTCCGGCTCGCTCAGTGGGTGGTCGCCCGAGCCGAGCACGTCGACGCCCCAACCCGCCGGGAAGTTGCGGTTCAAGTCGAGCCCCGCCGGGTCGCGCGGCTGGTCGATGGTGAAGCCGTCGTAGTTCTCGATGAGCCCTTCGGCAAGCAGGCGATAGCGCTGCTTGCCTGTTGGCGCACCGAGCGGCCCGACGGGAATCATCACGCGCGGCTCATCGGGATGTTCCATCCATCCCCCCTCGTCGTCGGGGATGCGCATCGTGAGAATGCGTCCGTCACCGTCGATATCTTGCGGATGCAAACCCGGCCAACGGTGACCGTCGCGCCACGGCCACGACCGCACGCTCGAGCGATGGAAGAGCGGTCGGTCGGCCAACGCATCCTCTACGCCGTCGGGGTTCACGCGCGGCGCGATGTAGAACGTGCGCGTACGCAGCGCCTCCACGACGACTGGGTCGCCTACGACGTACTTCGTTACCAAGTGGTGGATGATGTACAGCGCAGCGACGCCGCCCGTGACCTCGACGGCGTGAATGTTGGCGTCGATCCAGTGCGCAGGTTTCGTGTGGTGTTCTCCAGCAAGCGAATCGGTGATGGTCGCAACGAGCAGGTCGCGTCCGAGATGTGATTGGCCATAACTCTCGATGGTGAGCAGGGTTGGGTGCTGGACGGCAAGCGCGCCCAGCCATGCCACCATTTCGTCGTAGCGCAGGAATCGGTCGAAGTCGTAGGTCATGCGCCGAGGCTAGACCTCGGTCGATGTTGCGTGCGAAGTGAGTGGCGGCTGCCTGTTACATGCGACTGCGCAGTTCGGACAGTGCCGCCGCCGCGGCAACTGCGACGGAGAGTTTCCACCGCAGGCTTCGATCGAGTTTGTTGAACCGATCAAGCATCTCGGTGCGCAGGTCGGCAATCTCGAGACGCTGCGCACGACACCTGAACCGTGGTAATCGTGCCAGCATCCAAAGGTGCATAGCCTGAACAGTGTGTTGGAGCGACGTCTCAATCTGCGCGAAACCCTCGATCTCTTGCGTGCAGTCGAGAAGCCCGCGAAGAGCCGCTTCCGGTTCGGCTCACCATGCCGATTTGTGCGCCGAATTGATGTGCTCATCCATATTGTGCTGCCCGAAATCATCGAAGATCGCTGGCCGAGGTTTGCTACATGTCTGCGTCGCACTTCGCCTCGGTGGGGACGCAGTTGGCGTGGGTGGACACACTGACCGAATCGTTCTGCGAATCCCACACGCAGTCGCTACGGTCGAAATCGGAGGTCCCAGTGCCGCACATTCCAGTGTTCCACTACCCGACAGGGTTGTGGCGACCGCGGTGGCGCGGCCGCATCCATGGTGTCGCCGTCGTAGTGGCACTGCCCGCCGCGCTGACACTCATCGTGCTTGCGGAGGGGCTGCTCGCCACCCTCGCCAGCATCGTGTATTCAGTGTCGCTGCTCGCGTTGTTCGGCACGTCTGCGTCGTACCACCTGTTCGCGCGTAGCAGACGCGTGCAACATGTGATGCAACGCCTCGACCACTCGATGGTCTACGTGCTCATTGCCGGCACGTACACGCCGGTGTGTTTGGTGGCGTTACCGCGCCCGATCGGTATCCCGCTACTTGTCGTGGTGTGGTCAATCGCGGTGCTCGGCATCGTGTTGAAGTCACTGTGGCGTGCGCGCAGGTTTGCGTCGACGTTGTACATCTTCCTCGGTTGGATTGTCATCCTCGTATTGCCCTGGGCATACCGCCATGCCGGATTCGCATCGCTCTCGCTGTACGCGGCTGGCGGCATCATTTTCACGACCGGCGCGGTGATGTTCTTGCGCAAGTTTCCGCGGCTGCGCCCCGAAGTGTTCGGCTTCCACGAGATCTGGCACGCGATGACGGTCGTGGCGGTGGTATGCCAATTTGCAGCCACCCTGCTCATTGTTCGCTAACCCTTTAACGTGCGGCCGATTCGCGCGTTCGGGTAAAGAGTTACCTCGCCGCAACATTTCCCCCTTGACCTGCGTCGCGGCAGGAGTACTCTCGCCGACAAGGAGAGCCCATCACACCTTGTAAGGGGGTACGGATGAGCAAGCGTCATCGTGGTGACGACTCGGCACCACTCTCCAAAGCCGAGTTGCGCGCTCACGCACACGCTGAACGCCATCGCATCAAGGGCGAATTGCACGCCCTTGCCGCATCGGTCGGTCGTTCACGTGACGCGGATGAGTGCGATGAACCAGCCGTCGGGTGGAAGCCGATGCATCAGCTCGACCATCATCACGCAAGCGAGCGCGAGTCGCGTCGTCGACTGCGTCACTGGAAGATGAAGGAGTGGAAGCGGCGCACCAATGCTCGGCGCGCCCGGATTCAACTGGAACAACGTCACGCCAAGTCGGCGTAACGACTTCCGCTTCTCCAACTAGCCTGAAGCGCTGGTCGGTTCGGCTCTGGTGGCGTGTTGCGTCGAAAGAAGCGATCCGCCCTCGGGTCGCTACAGGGCCGAGCAGAAGTCTGTTTCCGAATGAATGAGGAGGCTGCCGACAGGCTCACTTACGCGAAACGGCGTTTTCACTTACGCGGCAATAGAAAGCCTCGGTGCCCAGGTCACTGAGCTGGAACTCGCTAGCTAAGTTTCCTAAACCGCAGGTCGCACGTTCGATTCGTGCCGGGAGCGCCACAAGCAGCATGGTTTCGGTGAAGTCGCGTGTTGCAGAACGTTCGACTTGGGAACATCTCCGTCAGGAGTTTGGCGACGGCAGGCGCGCGGCAACCAACTAGGGTGTCGTCAGTGAGCAAGGTGTAGATGTCCAGTCTTCGAACGACGGCAATTTTCTCGGCGATGTTGTCCATTGCGGCGTGCGGCGGCGATTCGGGTGGCGTCCCGGCCCCAGATAGCAGTCGCGACACCGTCGCGGCCGAGCAGCCATCAATGACCACCGAACTCTCGGGGGAATTCGTGATTGAGTCGTTGCCGCTCGACCTCGCGGCTGACGTCTGGCAGTGGCCGATCGACGAGAAGGCGTGGCCGGCGAGGGATTGGCCTCCCGTGCACATGTTCGGCAAGGAAGGCCTGCACGACGGCAAGGTCGAGGCCGCGTTGACGTTCGACATGCTGAAGGTCGGTACCACGGTGTTGTCGCCGATCTCGGGTCGGGTGCTTGACATCCGTGAGCAACCGGATTCCTGCGACGTCGAGTTGTACATCGGCGACGAATCCGGCTCGCACCCGCCCATTTCGCTCGACCACATCGTTACCACTCTCCAGCGAGGCGACGTCGTGAAGGCGGGTCAGCCCGTGGGAACTGTGCCGAAGTGGCAATGCAAGGAATCGTACGGGGGACTCGAGTTGATGGTGATCGGCGAGTCTGACGGAGAGATAATCGCGCTCTGCCCCGCCAACCTCTTTTCAACCACACTCATGGAGGCATGGAAGCCGGCGCTCGCCAAGGTGATGAACGACTGGAACACCCATGCCGCCGGCCGCGGCTATGTCACCTATTCGTCCGCCGAGATCACCAACGGGGTGTGCGCGTCACCGACCGCGCCAAGTTGAGCGAGGCCACGGCTCGGTCGCTATTCGATCCTGAGCAGTTCGTCAGCGCATTGTTGAAGGGTTAGGTCGCCGACGATTTCCTAAAACTCGTCAGCGGTCCCTCGGCGGTTCCCGGCGACGCGAAACGGCGCAACGACCAGAGGTACGGGCCTCTACGGCCCTCGAACGACACGACTGAGGGTGAAACTCGCACCTTCTTAACTTCACGGCGTCACGAAGAGTCAATAACTGCGATTTTTCGTGTAATCCTCATCGCCATCCATCCTTGTAGCCTGTGCTGACGGCGAAACCGCTGGGCGAGTTGACTTCTGCTCTAACTTCGGCTTCGCCCTGGGGTCGCTAGCTCAGTTGGTAGAGCGACGGACTTTTAATCCGCAGGTCCAGGGTTCGATCCCCTGGCGACCCACTTTTCGTTACGAGACTCGGGCGCGCGACCAGATT
>Ga0194119_10005355_pt1 | contig 19195 bp, 15 predicted proteins | sample TA2MahC100mmetaG_FD_148620 | JGI IMG/M metagenome (GOLD analysis project Ga0194119, IMG submission 148620) | Freshwater microbial communities from Lake Tanganyika, Tanzania - TA2015018 Mahale Deep Cast 100m | ecosystem: Environmental > Aquatic > Freshwater > Lake | place: Tanzania: Lake...
AGATTTCTTCCATCGTTGCCGACGTCTCTTCAACGGATGCCGCTTGTTCCGAAGCCCCCTCCGAGAGGCTCTGGCTGGAGGCCGATATCTGTTCTGACGCCGCTGCTACCTGAGATGCGCCGCTCGTGAGACCTGCAAGGAGATTCTTGAAAAGGGTGGTAATCTTCGTAGCCAGGTTTTTGTTTATCATATTTAAAACAACCGTCGCAACTATGCTCACGACCGTTATGATTGCATAGAAGACAATGCCATGCATGGATTCGGTCGAAATGAGGGCGGATCTCTTACCCAGCTCGTTCGCCTGATAGTTTTCAATGTTCTTGAGAATGTCAATCCTCTGAGTTGCCGCTTCGTAAACCTCGTCTCCCGTAATTCCAAAGTTTCCTTCATTCGCCTTTTCCAATACCAGGTTTCTTATCTCCGAAACCTTTTCGGCAATCCGCCCGGAATGGTTTGATTTATAAAAGGAAATCGCTTCCTGAGACGCCAGGGACTCAAATTTTTTCAGAAGCACTTCCTGCCCTTTCCATGCGGCTATCCAATTACTTAAACTGTGGGTATCAACCGCTTTATTTGCCGCTGCAATGCCGCAAAGGTTCGCCCGTTCAATGCCGGCCATTTCCTTTGCCGATATAAAACTTACCATGGCATGGGCATCGGCCGAAATCTCCGGATGATTCGCAAGCAGCGCAACGTGATCAATGGATTTTATAAAATTTCCAATTAAGGTCGTATAGTAACCGATGGTTTCCTCTTTTGTTATGGAAAGTCCGGCCACAGCGGTTCTTTTTGCAGATAGATCATGAAGCTGACTTTGGACTGAATAAACCTTTTGACTGAATTCCAAACCATACTGTTTTGCATCAAAAGATGTCATGTACTGCTGAAATGATGACAATGCAGAGTCGGTATTCCGTTTATTGTCATCCAGAATCTCTTTCATTTTGTTCCCGCTGCTGCCGATGTAAACTGCCGAGGCTCCCCTTTCCTTTTGTAGTTCATGCACCAAGCCACTGGCATTGATAACATATTGACTTAATTTAACAATCCTGTCAGCGTCTGCCTTAACATGAATCTTTTCCGTAATAATTGTGTAAATAAAGAAAATTGTTGCAATGGATGGAAGCAGTCCAAATAATACAATTTTTTGACCGATGTTGAACTTCATGCGTTTTCTCCTTTTTTCAATTACGTATTCGGCAATTTGATTTATTTGCATATAGGGACAATTCGTGAATTGTCCCTACAAGATTGAAATTCCTTTATTTAACTTCATGCTTTGCCTCAACTACCCTGCTAACCGGATTCTTTTCATTCGCCTTAGTCAAACATGGGAAAGAACAATCATCCTTAATTTCGATACGGGAGAGACTGTGCAATTCTCCTTTTAACAGGATCAACTTATTAATCTCATTCAGGATCTCATGCGATTTTTTTTCCAATGACTTAAAATTGGAGTTTTTAGTATAAGCCATTTCTATAATTTCCTGAGTCTTGTCCAGGAAAATGCCAATAGATTCATGCATACTTTTAGAAGCGCTTGCGACAAATGCCCTGTAACCGTTGAAAACTCCTTGCAACTCTTCGAGTTTTTTGTTCAATTCCGCAACTGCCCTGTCCAACTCCTTTGTGTTTGACATACTTTCCTGCCTCCCGGTAAAAATGTTTGAAGAAATAAAAATACTACCTTTGCGCTCCCGGCGGGGGCTGTCCAAAATGACCCCCAGGCGGGTTTGTAACCTGAACCCATAAATTTAAAATTGCCAATAGCGCCCTATACAATTGATGGCAAAGTCAACTATATAAAACGTAGGGTTCAAGTTGCAAACTTGAACCCGCTATAATACCACCTTTGCGCCTGTGGTGAACTATTACCCAGCGGAAAACCGCAATCTTACCCCTTCCATAGTTTAAGGAGGGAGATATATTCATCGTATCCTGTGGGTTTATCATAATCATAACGAGGTGACTTTTTACCCCTTTTATTCTTCACACCTGATGCAGTTGTATGCTTGCGTGAATGGCCGGACGCATTCAATCTTTTCATTATCCTTCTCATGGTAGAACAGGAGATAGATACCCCTTCATTCTTAAGCTGTGTCAAAATATCACCATTACTCCAGGCGGGGTATATTCCCTTGAGTAGCTCTATACGGTTTATTACGTGGAGGGGGGTGGTTGGTTCCCTCAACTTTTTCGGTCTTCGGTTCTTTTTATCGTCTTCAAGGGATGAGAGGTTGTGGGGATCATAACGCCTTTTCCACCGGTAGAAGGTATCGGGCGAGATGCCGAAATGGCGACAGGTAAGCCTTGCATTTTTCCCGTGTTTCTCATAATGGTCAAACCATTTAAGTTTCTGCTTTACATCTTCTGATATGCCGGATTGACTTTGACATGTATCCCCGTTATTGATCATGGTAAATCAGTCTTTCCTTACATAGATGGTATTTTTATATGCTTAAACATTTTAAAATTATTTGCGGTTTATCAAAGTGTACGGCATCTATTCGGCGAAACGGATATTATTATAATCGGAATATTTTGAAAATACATAATAGATTTTTTTATAAATATTACCTTTAGTTATTGTATATATCTATGCACACGATGTTTATGATATAACAACTGAATATGTGTCCTGTATCTATATGGCTATAAATTTGGTCACAGCATCATTACTCACCCCTTAAATCGTTCGACTGAGCTCACGACGAAGTCCCCTTTGCGGGTTCAAGTTTGCAACTTGAACCCACCTTTGGGATTAATGGCGGACGACATATTTTCATGCGCTTGCTTGACATACCAGAGACCAAACTGTTATATTCCTATGTTACGATGCCGAAAATTCTCGTAAAAGACTTCAACCTCGAACACACCCTCTTATGTGGACAACTCTTCCGGGCGTCCCGCTTGGAAGACTGGTATTATATTACCGTGAGAGATCGCATCTTTAGAGTCCGCCAGTCCTCCAAAAATTTAGAATTTCAGGGAGTTGACAGGAAATTTCTCATGTATTATTTTGCCCTGGACGAACCTTATCCGGCAATATTGAAACAGATAGAAAACGACCCGCACATCCGGAAGGCTATCAAAAAATATTATGGCATGCGCATTGTGCGGCAGGATCCGTGGGAATGCTTGATATCTTTTCTTTGCTCCTCGGCTGCAAATATACCCAAGATAAAATTAAATCTCGAAATGCTTTCTAAATCTTTTGGCAAAAGGGTCGAATTGAACGGATTTGAGTGGTATTCGTTTCCGAATCCCGGAGAGTTAAATCACTACGAAAAGATCGTGCAGGCAAAGACGGGATTTAGGGCAAAATATCTGAAAGCGGCCAATGACCTCGTTACCGAAGCCTTTTTAGCGTCATTAAAAAAACTTCCTTATCAGGAGGCAAAGAAGGCGCTGAAACAAATCCCCGGCGTGGGAGACAAGATCGCCGATTGTATTCTGCTATTTTCGTTGGGTTTTACCGAGGCGTTTCCCATTGATACGTGGATCAAGAAAATTCTTCAAAAACTGTATTTTAAAAATCAGATTGTGTCCGATCGGGAATTGCAGGATTTTGGCCCAAAATATTTTGGGAGATATGCGGGGTATGCTCAGCAATTTCTCTATATGCTGGCAAGGGAGTCCATAACAGGTAACCGCAGAGAAGCAAAGCTTTGAATCCGTATCTTCTGGAAAATACCTTGACTTTATAAACTCATTTCGTTAATAAAATAAACCATGAACCTAACTGATGATGTTAAAACCTCCCTAAAACGTGAATATACTTTATGCTCGAATGCTATTGTTTTTTACAAAAAGGCATTAAAGGAGTTGGAAAAAGAATACCGGCTTACAACATCAACATTCTTGAAAAAATTTGAGTCAGGTCAAATGGGAGACGAGGCAGACTATTTTGAGTGGTACGCCTTTGCAAAACTCCTTGCCCAATGGCGTAAGACACAGTCTGCTATTCGATCAACAGTTCTGTGATAAAAAAGTTTGTTGAAAATCTGGAAAAAACTATTGCCTCTTCTTCGGTTGTTCTATCCTCCAGCATTCAAAAACATTTTGGCCCAAACGTGAAAACCGCCTATGTAAAAGGCCAAATTATATTCATGAATTCATCAATCCTGGAAATCGCCATCTGTGTTACTGAATTCAATAACACCCTATCCATTGATAAGCACAGACTTCACTATATGGACAATCACGGACAGATGCTTTTCCGTTATGATAATGTGCCCCGCATCATCATGAGCTATCTACGTATCCTCACCATAAACACACACCGGAAAAAACAGTTCAAACAACAATGCCTTCCCTGAAAGACATTCTTAACGAGATAAGCGCTATAATCATTGGAAAGTAGGTCTGCTAAATTCCAAAAACCACAAATGAATATAGAATGTAGCACCGAACCCTTCCCCGATCCAAGTCGAGGACAGGAGTGGTCGGCCATTATTATCTGTGAAGGGAACGCTACGCAGGTGAACTGCTCGTCAGTGACCTGGCAAAGTCATATCCGAAGATACCGCATTTTTTTAAGTCTTCCTCGGTAGGTGTAAAATTAACCTTAAAGGGGGGCTGGACAACATTAAGTTTGAGACCTTTTAAACGGTCTTCCATAAGCCGTGTAGCCTCTCCGCTCCATCCGTACGTGCCAAAGGTAGCGCACTTCTTCCCTTTGCTGTTAACGCTGAACATAACATTAATAATATCCCAGAGGGGGCGCAAGGCATCTCCATTTATTGTAGATGAACCAAAGAGGATACCATCGGCAGACTCAATCTCACACCTCATAAATTCAGGCGATACACCGGCGGCATCGAACAGTTTGACTTCCGTATTCATTATTGATGCCCCTTTGGCGACTGCTTCCGCCATTTTCTTTGTATTTCCGTACATGGACGCATAAAAGACCACTATCAGCCTCTTGTTGGGATCCTTCCTCGGTGTACTCCAGTCTTTGTATGCATTAATGTATTTCCATGGGTCAGTGCGAAGGATGGGGCCATGGCTTGGGGCGATCAACTGGATATTTAAACCTTTAATCTTTTCGATTGCCTCAAGTATCTTCTTCCGGTAAGGACCCATGATGTGCTCATAATAGTGCCTGAAATCAGGAGCAAAGTCGTCCACACGGTCGTCAAAAAGCCGTTCATCGCAAAAATGAGTTGCAAACCCGTCACAGGGAAAAAGCACACGGTCTTCTTCTATATACGTAAACATGGTATCCGGCCAATGCCAGTATGGCGCATGGATGAACTTCAATTGCTTATTGCCCAGACTGATGCACTCGCCATCCTCAACGGTCTTTCCTTTAAAATCCATGTGAAGCATATTTTTCAGAAAAAGCGCTGCTGTCTTCGTAGATAGGATTTGAGCATTCGGGTTTTCTTTCAGAACGTAACTCAATGCCCCCGAATGATCCATTTCTGTATGATTGACAACGATATACTGAATATCCCTGATGTTTATTAATGACCGGAGTTTATCAAGAAATTCTCCGGCAAACTTTTCATGCACACCATCGATGAGTGTGAGTTTATCTGCTCGAATAAGGTAAGAATTATAGGTAGTGCCAAACCGGGTTTCAAACACCACATCAAATGCCCTGAGAGTGGCGTTGAGCACCCCGACCCAATGAACGTCTTTTTGAATTTCTAAAGTCTGCATGGCCGATATTTACTGAAAGCCTGCGGCAAGATTAAAATATCTGGTTCAAATTAGTCCTACTAAGTCCCCCTTAATAAAGGGGGATTCAGGGGGTTGTGTTTTTCCTGAGTTTTTACAATCCCCTTGCCCCCTTTTCTAAGGGGGATTTTATGCCTGCTACCACCCGCAAAGCCGCATAAATAAAATGAAAATTCCTATACAATCAAGCTAAAAGAATGAACCAGATTTGGAATTTAAGCAACGCTCATCTTCTTTTTTACGAAATTCATCAACCCGCCTGCCTGGATAATTTCCTGCATTTCCCTGGGAAATGGCTCGAATTTGAATCGCTTCTTTAGGGTAAGATTCAGGATTTCGCCGGTTGTGAGGTTGATTTCTATTTCGTCTCCTTCCCGAATTTGTTCGGCCGCTTCAGGACACTCGAAAATAGGCAATCCAATATTAATTGCATTTCTAAAGAATATGCGGGCGAAGGACTTTGCTATGACACACGATAGCCCGGCAGCCTTGATGGCGATTGGCGCATGTTCACGCGATGAACCGCACCCGAAATTATCCCCCGCAACGATGGCATCGCCTGCTTTGGCCTTTTTCATGAAATTCGGGTCAGAGTCTTCCATGCAGTGAGACGCCAGCTCTTTCGTATCGATAGTGTTCAGATACCGCGCCGGAATAATCTCATCCGTATTTATATTATCTCCAAACTTCCAGCATTTAGCTTTCATCATGACCTCATCAAGTTATTCTTATTATAAATCTCATCTTCCGGTGGCTGCCAGATGCCTGCTGCCTGCTGCATCTTTTTGTTTGTGTTTCATCACACCGTGTTTTTTAGAATTTAGTCTGCCTTCCATCCTTTGATATGCCTGATGCATAAACGCCTCCAACCTGGTTTCCTCATTTGTCTGTTCCTGGCCATCAAAGGATAACTTCAGGCATGGCATGCCGTAATAATCTTTCTGAAACCTTTCAAGCACGCCATTTACCACCGTTCCGGGCATGCAGTGGAAGGGAATTACATTAACTATGCCGTCAAACCCTTCCTCGACGTATTCAATCGCTTTTCCCATGCTGAGCACCGGATCGCCCTTGTAAGAATCATCGATATACGGTTTTCCTTTTTTGATGAGTTCCTTTATAGACGCATCTTTCAAGAAATGCCTGACTTTCCCTTTAAATACCTTTGTCAATTTATAGGCATCGTATCGCTGGACAATATCAGAGATAAATTCCCCGAAAAAGCCTTTATAATCCTTTTCAAAGAGACAGGATTCCCTGCGGCAATGCGCAATGTAATTAATCCATTCGGAGAAGGGAGGAATAAATGCCTCTCCGCCCAGCCGTTCAATGCTCCTGGCAAGGAAATTGTTTGCAAACTCATTGCATCTTACATAGGTTTCCCCGATAACGCCAATCAATGGCCTGGGTTTGCTCCGGTCGACTTTTATTTTTGCAAATACGTCCCTGGCTTCTCTGGCAGGTCCGACTAAACTCACACGTTTTTCGAGCGCCACTTCTGCCTTTTTCACAAAGGTCTCATATACGGCGTCCGCTTCGCCTTTATTCAATTCATAGGGTCTCGTCTCCCTTTGCAATTTTTGCAGGAGATCAATGTACATAATGCCGTTCCACGCCAGCTTGCGGAAGTGGGTGCCAAGATTTTTGGTATCTTCGCCATAGTTCTCACCCTGATCCATTGTGTACATAGGCACATTGCTAAATCCGAGCTCGTCCAACACCAATCGGTGAAATTTATTGTATTGGCCGAACCGGCACGGACCGGATGCCGTAGCCATAAAGAAAGCGCTTGCCTCCGGGTCAAAATCAGGGCTTAAGGCCTTTTTTACGATATCCCCTGTTGTAAGGATTGCAGGATAACATTCCTTCCCCGAAGTAAATTTTCGCCCGATATCAATCGATTGTTTATTCGCCATAGGCAATGCCTCTGCCAGCACCCCGTGAGTTCGCATAGACGCAGCAATCATCCTCCCATGGTCACACATATAGGGGATGTAGATTATGCGTTTCTTTTTCTCTGCCAAGGTATGCAATGGGACATCGTCTCTTAGCTTTTTACCATGAGAGGCGGGTTTTACATTTTTAAGGCTATCGATAAACGCCTCGCATCGGGTTATTGCGCCAACGTCAGAACTGTGTTCGTCAATTTCTATAGTTAAGCAGGGTTTTCCGCCCAACTCCTTGGTAAAAAATTTCGTGATAAATGAGTCAGGACCACAGCCGAAGTTGGTGATATATAAAGGATAGAGTCTCTTATCTCTGGCTATTAATCGGGCAGCAGCAAGAAATTTTTGCCCCGTCTTCCAATACATATTCGGATAGTCATGGCTCACCTCTTCAATATCCAGCGTTAAAAAATCCAAAGGAATAGTCAATATCCCTAAATCACGCAATTTCTCAGGCAGGCCGAGATTCATACCCGTATCGCATCCGTTATAGGAGCGGCTGATCAGGACAAATGCCTTTTCGTTTTCCCCCAGTTTACCCAGAATCTCCCGTCCGCGCGCCTCTAAGGTTTTATTAAAAGTTTTTAGCGCCTCGCGCGCCGCCCTTATGGCTTGTTCAATAGTCTCCCCGGTCATTCCTAAATTTTTTGCAATTTGCCTCATGGTCTTATTTACAAACTCCTCCCCATATTCAAAATGGATGACGGGAGATAAGACCTCAAACTTCTTTCCCTTAAAATCAATGGCCGAATTGACGAGATACGGAATACACTGGACGTAAGGACATGCGTACGAGTGTGTAAGTCTTGGGCTGGAATGCGTTAAATTAACGACGCTGGGCAGGAACAGATAGTCAATATCCCTATCCAGCATATCCATTACATGACCGTGTGCTACCTTGATGGGAAAGCAGGTTTCTGCGGTAATCACTTCCACCCCATTATAAATAATATCTTTATTGGTGTCGCTTGAGGTAACCACATCAAAACCCAACTCGATGAAAAATGCCTTCCACATGGGATAAAGGTCGTAGAAGGTAGACACCTGTGGTATCCCGATCTTTTTACCTATAGGTTTATCGGGTTTGTTTTTCTTATAGGTATTAAAGAGTGCATCCTTTCGTTCCTTGAAGAGTCTGGGTAAATGCTTCCCTTTTTTCAGAGTCCTCTCGTCATCGAATTTGCCGCAACGACTCCCGTAATACAGGGGATTTTCACCATCGATATTAACCTGTCTTATCTCGCATATATTCGAGCAATCCTTGCAAACGAAGGAAGTAAGTTCGTATCTCTTGTGTCGCAGGTCAAACCCTTTGAACCTGGACTTTTCCCACGTCCTTTCTTCCATCGCAATAATGGCGGAACCAATGGCGCCCATAATATCGTGGTGGGGCGGAACAATGACTTTTTTCCCCGTCACCTTTTCGAATGCCGCCTTCACGCCGCGATTGGCTGCCACTCCACCCTGGAAGAATATAGTATCTCCGATCTTTCTATCCTCGACAACCCTGTTGATAAAATTCAACACCACAGAATAGCTCAGGCCTGCCAACAGGTCTTCCTTGGACGTCCCGCGCTGCTGGTGATGGTTGAGGTCGGATTCCATAAAGACAGTACATCGTTCACCAAGATGAGAGGGGCAACATGATGAAAGAGCCTTTTTGCTGAATTCACCTTTAATACTCACGCTGAGCTTTTCTGCCTGCTCTTCCAGGAACGAACCCGTACCGGCAGCGCAGACTTTATTCATGGCAAAATCCACGATGGCCCCGTTTTCCAGCCGGATAAACTTGGAATCCTGCCCGCCTATCTCAAAGATGGTATCCACATTTTTATCCACATTCGCTGCAGCAGTGGCATGGGCGGTAATTTCGTTTTTTGCAATGTCGGCGCCGATAAAGTCGCCCGTTAGGTAACGACCGGAACCTGTGGTTCCGGCGCCGCAGACAATTACTTTGTCTCCCACCTCTAAACCCACCTCATAAAGACCTTGTTTCACAGCTTCAAGCGGTCTGCCCGCCGTCATAAGATAACGCCTTGACAGGACGTTTTTATATTTATCAATAACGACAATATTTGTGCTGATCGAACCCACGTCAACGCCAACATACGCCTCGATCTTTTCATTACCAGCGATGGAATGGGTATTCTCTACGATTTTGTAATTATCCGAGTGGAGGGGTTCCAGGTTCGATGGCTTTGCGCTGCGGTTTCTCAGGTATTCTTCAATTTCTTTGAATCCGCGGAAGGGCGAATGGATGCCCTTATCCATAATCGTGAACACAGAGCCTATCGCCCCCATTACGTTAAAATATTTTGGAATGACCAGTTCGCCCGGTTTGAGTTCCAGGGTATCTTCGAAAGCCCTGATCATACCCACGTTTGCTGCAACCCCCCCCTGAAAGACGACAGGTTTTGAAAATTCCTTTCCCTTACCGATGTTACTCTTGAAATTTCTGGCCATCGCATAGCATAACCCCGCTACAATGTCATACACAGGGGTGCCTTCCTGCTGCAGGTGGATCATATCTGTCTTGGCAAAGACGCTGCAGCGTCCGGCAATGCGCGGCGGGTTTTTGGATTTTAAGGCAAGTTCTCCGAATTCTTTTTCTATGGCAACACCGAGCCTGGTGGCCTGTTGGTCTAAAAACGAACCTGTGCCTGCGGCGCACATGGTGTTCATTGAAAAATCGGAGACCTTTGTCTGCTGTGTGGACGAATCGCGCTCAATAAGCATAAGCTTAGAGTCCTCGCCTCCGATTTCAATAATGGTGCGAACCTCAGGATACAAGGTCGTCGTGGCCGTACTGTGCGCAACAACCTCATTGATAAAGGCGATGTTCATTAATTCTGATACGAGTTTTCCACCCGTCCCTGTAATGGCCATGCCGTCAATATCATCGATATGGGTTCTGTTAAATATATCTTTCAGTACCAGGAGAAATGTTTCTACCGTTTGACCATGTGAACGGACGTAGTGGTTTTCCAGAATTTCTTTGCGTTCGTTGATTAACACCGCCTTTACGCTAACCGAGCCGATATCCAAACCTATATATTTTTTTTGAGACATTGTTTTATTCATACACTCCATCGCTTAAGCATAAATATGAACATTCTAAAACTTAACAAATTAATTCTTTCGCAATTCCTTCTCCAAGTAATCCTCCGGCTTCATACACTGGATTTTCTTTACCTTTGCAAAGTCATCGTCGTAAGTCAAGAAAACATCTGACGAAAGTTTTACTGTGGCTGATAAAACAACTGCATCAGCAATAGACAGTTTTTCGGAAATTTTAGTGTTGGCAATACTTAAAACCATATCACTTGTAATATCTACGATCGTAATGTTTGGAAGGGCTTTAATAAATTCAATAGCCTTTCTTCCTTTTTGCATTTCATTTTTCTGGAAGAAAAGAATTGCTATTTCTATAAGTGAGATAACACTAACAACACCCTCTAAGACACCATCAGAAATAAGCTTTAATATTGCAAGGGATGGTTCTATTTTTTCTTTTTCTTCCAGAAATATACCGATGAAAATATTTGTATCGATACCGACTCTTTTTACCGTTTCCATTCCTTTCTAAGTTCTTTTTGAAGGGTTACAGAATCCTTATCAAAAATTCCTTCCCCTAATCCAACAATTTTGTCTATTGATACACTTCTTTTAGATACCTTTTTGATAATAATCTCATTTTTTTCAATAATAATGCTAACTTTCCCTAAAAGATGTGCTTTTTTAAGCAACTCCTTTGGCAATTCTAAACCTGAATTTTTTTTAAGGTTTTTTTCTATAATCATATTTTGCTCTTCATTAAGGCAGGCAAGTTTAGTTTTTTGATCAAAGAATACTTCTGTGATAACTCAGAAAATTTTTAAATGACAAAGATTGCTTTAATTCTTTCCCACCTCATCAGGTGGTGTAATCTTTCCCGTAATGGCAGATGCCGCCGCAACGGCAGGACTGCAAAGATAAATCTCGCTCTTTGGATGTCCCATACGACCGACAAAATTACGGTTAGTCGTTGACAACGCCCGTTCGCCTTCCGCCAGGATTCCCATGTGTCCCCCAAGGCAAGGCCCGCATGTCGGGGTTGAAACCACCGCCTCGGCATCAATAAATATTTCAATCAATCCTTCCTGTAACGCCTGTTTATAAATATCCTGAGTTGCCGGTATAATAATAAGCCGAATGGAAGGGTGTGCCTTTTTCCCTTTGAGGATTTGCGCCGCAATCCGGAGGTCTGAAATTCTTCCATTGGTGCAAGAACCTATGACCACCTGATCAATCTTAATGCCAAAAACCTCTTCCACAGGTTTTGTATTTTCCGGCAGACTGGGGAGGGCTATTTGGGGCGAAATCTCATCGGCATTGAATTCGTATGTCTTTGCATAATTGCATCCGGGATCGCTATGATGCACCGCATATTTTTTCGTTACTCTGCCGTTTACATATTCTTCGGTATTTTTATCGGGGGCAATAATGCCGCTCTTGGCGCCGGCCTCGATCGCCATGTTGCACATGGCAAAACGGTCGTCCATTGGCAGTTGGCTGATGGCGCTTCCCGTAAATTCCATCGCCTTGTAAAGGGCGCCGTCGACGCCGATCTTACCGATCGTATAAAGTATTAAGTCCTTTCCTGATGTCCAATTTTTTACCTTTCCATGAAAGACAAACTTAATCGATTCAGGCACCTTGAGCCATACCTTTCCTGTAGCGAAACATGCAGCAAGGTCGGTGCTTCCAACGCCTGTTGAAAATGCCCCAAGAGCGCCATAGGTACAGGTATGAGAATCGGCGCCGATTACGAGATCGCCGGGCGCTACGATTCCCTTTTCCGGCAGGAGGGCATGTTCGATTCCCATTCGGCCTATTTCGAAGTAATGCTTTAATCGGTGTTTTTCAGCAAAGATTCTCAGGGATTTCGACTGTTGGGCGGATTTAATGTCTTTATTGGGGGTAAAATGATCGGGAACCAGGACAATTTTTTCCGGATCAAAAACGTCCTTTATGCCTGCCTTTTCAAATTCGTCTATAGCGATTGGAGCGGTAATGTCATTGCCCAGGCAGATATCCACATGTGCGTAAACGAATTGTCCCGGATGTACCTCTTTGAGACCGGAGTGTGCGGCGATGATCTTCTCTGTTATTGTCATTCCCATAGATTGTTCTTAACATAGCAGCATGCTTCGTCTTCTCTTGCAAAACGTAAGCAACTGTGGATGATTGTTATTCTAACGAATAGAAATTTAATTTTCTGAAAATCGCGTTCGGTTCCACGACTTTAAAAATAAAGGGTCTTGTAAATATTTCTCATGACACTTGGTGCACAAATCAAAACGGAAGGTCTTATATTCTCCGTTTTCCAACATCTCGGCTGGGTCAGCCGCATCGTCCTCACTCTCGTTCTCTTCTTCCATCTCCTCGATTTCTTCGTCCATATCGTCGTCCATCTCCATAGCGTCACATGCGGTATAAACCTCAATCTTCACCACATACCGAATATCTTCGTCTGCCAGCAATGGTTTTCCGCACATATCGCAAGTATAGTGCACCATTCAAGTTCCTCCAAGTAAATTACCATTTTTAAAACACACTCTTTGCTAAGCCATTGCCCTGAGTCTCTTGATCCGTTCTTCGATGGGTGGGTGAGTGCTAAAAATTGCGGCAAACGAACGTCCGCTTAAAGGATTTACAATAAACAGATGCGCAGTCGTCTGGCCTGCGTCCATTGGTCTAACTCTTGCTGCCTGTTGTAATTTTTCAAGGGCGCTGGCCAACTCCAGCGGACTTCCGGTCAATTGCGCCCCTCCCTTGTCTGCGGCATACTCACGAGAGCGGGAGATGGCCATCTGAATTAAAAGGGCGGCAATAGGGGCCAGAATAGCTAAAAACAAAATTGCAAAACCGCCTCCCCCTCCCCCCTCTTCTTCGTCATTCCTGCCGCCATATCCGCCGAAGATGGATGCCCATCGCGCCATGTTTGCCAGCATCATAACGGCGCCTGCAATCGTTGCCACAATAGTTGAAATTAAAATATCCCGATTCCGGACGTGGGCTAATTCATGCCCCAAAACACCCCGGAGTTCTTCGCGAGAAAGGGAATTAAGCATTCCATCGGTAACAGCAACAGCGGCATGGCCGGGATTTCTTCCCGTTGCAAAGGCATTCATGGCCTGGGTTGGAATGATATACGTCCTGGGCATGGGGAGTCCGGCGCGCGCCACCAATTCTTTCACAATCGCATAATATGCAGGCGACTCCTGATCCGATACTTCCCTTGCACCGTACATCTTGAGGACAATTTTATCGCTGAACCAGTAACTGAAGAAATTCATACCCATCGCAATAGCAAACGCAAATACCGCACCCTGCCTGCCGCCAAACATACTGCCAACCCACACAAGCAGCAGGGTTAAGGCAATTAACAATATAGTTGTCTTAAAATAATTCATACGTACTTCTCCATATATACAATGTTATTGTTATATGTGATTACAGAAATTCTTGAGGAAGTATTTTACAAAAAATAATAAAATTTATTATTTCTAAATGATTCCGTACTTCCAAAAATTATTATAAGTACAGCTTATTTTTTGTCAAGGAATTTAATCTACGAAACAAAATGGCGGCTTTTATGAAGATGCTTGTTCGAGTTTACGATAGATAGCCGTTCTTACCGCATCGTACTGTGGAGGGACTTCTACGGGAAGATTTGCAAAGCGGGGGGTTACTTCTTCCAGCTTATTTTCATGATAGTTTATCTTGAACTCAGGGAATTTTAAACCATGCGCAGTAGAAATAACAACAACCCTCTCGTGGGGCTTTATCTCTTTCTTATCCAGCAATTTTATCAGCACTGCAAGGGCTACTCCTGTGTGTGGACAACTGAACAGCCCCGTTCTGTCAGACTGCGCAGAAGCATTCGCAAGTTCGTCTTCCGTTGCCTGCTCTACAATACCATTGAACTCTTTCAAGACCTTGATCGCCTTTTTATAACTGACGGGGTCGCCTATCTGAATGGCGTTGGCGAGGGTCTTCTGCGCCTTCACAGGTTTAAATTCTTTAAAACCGTTCAAATAACTAAGATACAGGGGGTTTGCCTTTGCGGCCTGCGCACAAACGATACGGGGCAGTTTATTTATCAAGCCCAATTCCTTCATCATGAGAAATCCTTTTCCTAGAGCGGCAGTGTTACCCAGATTCCCTCCGGGCACAATCACGACGTCAGGCACCTCCCAGTCAAACTGCTGGACTATTTCTATGCTTACCGTCTTCTGCCCTTCAATGCGGAGGGAATTCATGGAGTTGGCCAGGTAAATATTGTTTTTACTGCACATCTCCTTTACCAGCTTCATGCATCCATCGAAATCCGTATCGAGAGACAAGGTAAGTGCGCCGTTTGCGATGGGCTGGATGAGTTGAGCGTGAGACACCTTGTTCTTTGGCAGAAACACAATTGCCAGAATACCCGCAGCAGCGCAATACGACGACAAAGCAGCTGAGGTATCTCCGGTAGAAGCACAGGCAACCGCAGGAATATTCTTGCCTTCGGCAATCATCTGCTTGACCATAGATACCAACACGGTCATCCCCAGGTCTTTAAAAGAGCCTGTGTGGGCGTTTCCGCACTGTTTGATCCATAAGTCGTCGAGTCCGATTTCCTTCCCGAGTCGTTCGGCCCAGAAGAGGTTGCTGCCGCCTTCATATAGGGAAACCACGTTCTCGTTATCAACTGTGGGGCAAACCCATTCCTTCTTGCCCCAGACGGAACTTCCATAAGGCCACCGGGAACGCCTGTAACGCTCGTCAAAGAGCTTCTTCCAATGTTCAGGAGTATGCCTGCGAAGTTTATCCATATCATGTTTGACCTCCAGCAGGTCACCGCATTTTTTACACTGGTAGACGACCTCGTTCAGTTCGTATTTTTCATCACACCCTGCAATACATTGAAACCACGCCCGATACGGCATTACCTATTTCTCCTCCCCCACAACTCGCATTAAACTTATAGACAGGGGTTGAAAATTTTCAACCACCTACCATTACCACTCAACCCCGATCGCTGAACATTATAGGCAGATGAGATGGTAATTACAAGCAAAATGTGCCTGCGGTGGACATCGAAAGTATTTTAATTTTGACAAAAATGATACTATTTTGATAGGATGCTGAGCACTATGTATTTACAAAATATTTTATCAAAAATTTGCTCGTATTTTCCTAAGGTAGACGGACAATCTATCAGACAGGAGTTCAAGCATGCCTTTAGTACCGGGACAACAAAGGAAAACGAACCGTTGAGCGAACAGGAACGCGCCGTTATTGTGAAGCTGGTAGGGGTAATCAAGAGGAGGAAACTTACAGTTCCCGCCTCACTGTTCCTTGAGAGCGTTCAGCCGCTCAATTATATAGGAAGTCAGATGATGGTGTTTTTCAGGCCTTTTTTGACCTTTTTCTTTACACCCGCAGAATACGACCTATTTCAGGGTATACTCGAAAAACGGGAAGGCATCAAAAGGATTATTGAGGAATTAGAAGGCTTAGATATGCACCGCAGAGACGCAGAGAAAAAGTGACTGGTGACAAGTGGCGAGTGACGCGACACCCGTCACCCGCCACCCGCCACATTTTGCACCGGCGGTAAACCATATACATTGAAAGAGGATCATAACATTGAACATTATTATCGCTACAGATTGCGGCAGTACCTTCGCGGGTTCAAGTTTGTAACTTGAACCCTATATTTTATATTGTTGATTTTGCCATTGCACTCTCAGAACGTTATTACCGAATAAATTCAAGGGTTCAGGTTGCAAACCTGAACCCGCTGGGGCGGAAGTGTCATGTGACGAGTGACGGGTGACAAGCGACTCGACACCCGCCACCCGCCACATTTTGCACCGGCGGTGAACCATTCCATTGAATGAGGATGATGAATTGAACGTTATTATAGCCACTGACTGTGGTAGTACCACGACCAAGGCCATCCTGATCGAAAAGAAGGATGGGGTGTATCGTCAAACATTTCGGGGAGAATCGCCTACCACGGTGGAAGCGCCGTTTGAGGACGTCACCCGCGGCGTCCTGAATGCATTTGCGGAGGTGGAAGAACTCTCCGGACGGAAGATTTTAGATGGGGAAAAAATTATCACGCCTGCGCAGGGAAACATTGGGGTGGACATCTACGTCTCCACAAGCAGCGCAGGCGGCGGACTTCAGATGATGGTGGCAGGAGCCGTAAAGACCATGACGGCGGAAAGCGCACAGCGGGCAGCTCTCGGAGCGGGCGCCATTGTTATGGACGTCATTGCCTCCAATGACCAGCGTCTTCCGCATGAAAAGATCGACCGTATCCGGCATCTCAGGCCTGATATGATACTTCTCTCCGGCGGAACAGACGGAGGCACCGTTACCCATGTGGTAGAACTTGCCGAGTATATTTCAGCCGCCAATCCAAAACCGCGGCTCGGCATGACCTTTCAACTCCCCGTTATCTATGCAGGCAATAAAGAAGCCCGCGAAAAGATCAAAGAAATTTTAAGCAAAAAAACCTCCCTCAATGTCACGGAAAATATTCGCCCCACGCTTGAACGGGAGAACCTCTTCCCGGCTCGTCAGGAAATCCAGAAACTCTTTCTCGAACACGTTATGGCGCAGGCCCCCGGTTATAAAAAACTCATGTCCTGGACGGGGGCGCCTATTATGCCCACTCCAGGCGCAGTTGGACTCATCATGCAGACGATTGGCAGAAAAAACAACATCAACGTAGTGGGTGTGGATATCGGCGGGGCCACGACGGACGTCTTTTCTGTATACGGCGAAATCTTCAACCGCACCGTCAGCGCCAATCTGGGGATGAGCTACAGTATTTCCAATGTGCTGGCCGAGGCCGGGCTTGAGAATATCTTGAGATGGGTGCCATTTGATATTGATGAATCCGACCTCCGAAACAGGATTAAAAACAAGATGATCCGTCCCACGACAATACCGCAGACACTGGAAGAGTTGAAGATCGAGCAGGCCATATCACGTGAAGCGCTCAGGGTGTCTTTCGAACAGCACAAATCCCTGGCGGTGGGACTCAAAGGAGTGCAGAGGGAACGTGACATCTCCGAAGCATTTAAACAAGAAGTTACCGGCGAAACACTCGTAGATATGCTGAAGCTGGACTTGCTGGTGGGCAGCGGCGGCGTGCTCTCTCACGCGCCGCGCAGGTCGCAGGCCATGCTCATGATGATTGACGCATTCCAGCCCGAAGGTGTGACGAGGATCGCCGTAGATAGTATATTCATGATGCCGCACCTGGGTGTTCTTTCTACGGTAAATGAACAGGCCGCCACAGAGGTTTTCGAGAAAGATTGCTTGATCCATCTGGGCACGTGCGTCTCTCTCGTTAAAGGCAATACTGGAAAACTTCAGGAAAAATGTATCTCCTATAAAATGGCGATGCCCGATGGCAAAAAGATAGAGGAATCACTTCCGTATGGGGAGTTACGTGTCCATCCGCTTGGTGTCGACCAAACAGCGGAAATCGAAGTTTTGCCCGCGAAAAATTTTGATGTTGGAGCAGGCAAGGGGAAACCCATTGTTAAAAAAGTATTTGGAGGCAGCGTGGGTATTGTTATTGATACCCGTGGAAAACCTATTACTTTTGCAAAGGATAAGGTGTCAAGGGTTGAACAACTCCAGCGATGGACTAAGGCAATTGACGCCTATCCGGAATAAATTAGTTCGTTTGAAGCGATAAGCTGAAAATATAGTCAACGAAAAAAGAAAGTTGTGTCATTTCGAAGGAGCAGCGCGACTGAGAAATCTTAAGATTCCTCGCTTCGCTCGGAATGACAAGTACTCAATGTCAACTTATTTAATTCGTTTACTATAGTATGGTTGTATTATCTTAAAACTTATTTTTTAACATTTTCGGCAAAAAATTTACGAATTACGATTGGGGATTTACGATTTGAGATTTGAAAAATCGTAATTCGTAAGTCTAAAATCGTAAATCCCATTCAGTTACTTTTCCGACTCGTTCGGGTTAGGATTTTGAAATTAGAATTTCATATTTGTAAGGATACATGACACACGCTTATACACCGGGTTTACGCATAGCAGAAAGGACGAAGGTCACGAGCCAGCGCGTCCTGCCCCTGTTAGGGGATGTCATCGTTAAAAAGGGCGATGTCCTGAAGGCAGAGGATGTTGTGGCCAGGACGCATTTGCCCGGCAAGGTACATGCCATCAATGCCGTAAACCGCCTGGGTATTCAGCCCAAAGACCTCCGGGAATACATGCTTAAGAAAGAAGGCGATTCTGTCCGGAAGGACGAACCCATCGCCGAAACCAAACCCTGGGTCAAGATGTTAAAGGCCATCTTGCATTCTCCCATCACCGGTACGATTGAAAGTATATCCACGGTGACGGGACAAGTCCTCTTGCGAGAACCGCCAAAACCAATCCAGGTACATGCACATATAGATGGCGCCGTGATAGAAGTTATGGAAAAAGAGGGTGTGGTAATGGAGACAACGGCCACCTTTATCCAGGGCATCTTTGGCGTG
>Ga0194119_10005357_pt1 | contig 19190 bp, 15 predicted proteins | sample TA2MahC100mmetaG_FD_148620 | JGI IMG/M metagenome (GOLD analysis project Ga0194119, IMG submission 148620) | Freshwater microbial communities from Lake Tanganyika, Tanzania - TA2015018 Mahale Deep Cast 100m | ecosystem: Environmental > Aquatic > Freshwater > Lake | place: Tanzania: Lake...
GGCGCGCTTCGGCTTCCTGCTCGAAGCGCTGGAGTACGGCGCCCCACCACACGGCGGCGCGGCCGTGGGCTTTGACCGGTTGATCATGATTCTCGCCGGCGAGACCTCGATCCGCGACGTGATCCCTTTCCCCAAAACGGCCAAGGGCACGGACGTGATGTGCGAAGCGCCGAACGAAGCGTCACCGCGCCAGTTGCGCGAGTTGGGCGTGCAGTTGAAGAAAGCGCCGTCGCAGTCCTAAGAACCCGGCGCGGGGCAAAACGCGAAACGGGGACGCGCGGTGGCGATCCGCACGTCCCCGTCTTCGTTGTTTGCCGGGAGGATGGAGGGAGTTGCCTTCCGGTGTCCATTCTCCTCGAGGGAGAAAGCCTGCTTTAATTCCCCGGCCGGCGTTTCAGCGTCGGACGCTCTTCTTCGTCCTCGGCCTTCGGCTTCTCGTTGCCATCCGAATCCACGCGGCCCGAACCTGGCTTCTTCAGCCGCGGCTTGCCTGCGTCCTTATCATCGCCCGTCGGCTTCCGCTTGTTCAGCAGCAGGGCCAAACGGCCTTTGATGTCGTTGAACTCCGACGTGGTAACCACGTATTCCGGCTTCGCCTTCAGAATCTCCTGAATATTCTTCTGCGAGTTCGTGATGCGGTCTTCGGTCAGAGGGTGAGACGAAAACACCTTGGCCATGGTTCCCGGCTTGCGCTTCTCCTCGGACTGGAGCTTTTCGAAGAAGTCGACGAACGCCGTCGGATCGTAGCCGGCCTTATAGAGATACTGCAAGCCTAGCAAATCCGCTTCGGTTTCAAAACCGCGCGAGAAGGAGAGGAAACCGATCGGCACCAGCACGCTGGCCGCCTGACGGGCGCCATAGCCGGCCCACCCACCCATGAAGATGAGCGGAATCGTCGCGAGATTCACAATTTGGCCGCGCGTGGCTTGACGGGTACCATGGCGTGCGGCGATGTGCGCAATTTCGTGAGCCATCACGCCGGCCAGTTCCGCTTCACTGTCGGCGCGCAGAATCAGGCCCGTGTTCACGAAAAAGAAGCCACCGGGCAGTGCGAAGGCGTTCACTTCCTCGGCGTCGATCACCTTGATCGTCACCGGCACCTTTACGTCGGAATTCCGCACGAGGTTTTGGCCCACGCGGTTCACGTATTCGGCAATCACAGGATCGTCGACAATTTTGGATTGGCGCTCGATGTCCTGCGCCACGCCCTTGCCCAGCGCGATCTCCTTTTCGAGTGAATACCAGTTAACGCCCTTACCCACGTCGCGCTCGCCGATCTGCTCAACGTCCTTCTTGCCGTTCTTCCCTTGCTTTTTCTTCGCTTCCTCGGTTTCCTTTTTGGTGGGCAGTTTGGTTTGCCCCTTGGCGGAAGACGGGGTAGGGGCAGCGGGTTTGTCTTCGTTGGCAGCCCAGCCGGAGGCGGAAGACAACAGGAGCGCGGCTGCGGTGGCAGCGCGGAGTACCGAGTGCGCGGTGCGCTTCATGGGAACTGTACCTCCCAGTCGACGGGGTTACGGACTGCTTTCAGTATACGCCTCTCGATCAGGTCCGCAAGAACCCCTAATGGGTTTAACGTATCCTCGAAAACATGGGTTTCCACAATAATGTAAACTGCGCGGGCCCGGGGGCGCTTCGTGAGCACTTTCCGGTGAGCCGGAACCTTGTGTACCTGAATCACGCGGCTGTGGCGCCTCTGGTGAAGCACGCCGCGGACGCGATGACGGCTCTCGCCACCGACGCTTGCGAGTGGGGCTCACTCCAGTACGATGTTTGGTTGGATGCCTACGAGGGCCTGCGAGTTGCAGCCGCCGCCTTGATCGGGGCGCACCGCGACGAGATTGCCATCGTGAAGAATACGTCCGAGGGCATCGCGACGGTGGCGATGGGGATCGACTGGAGGCCGGGCGACAAGGTGGTGGCCTTTCACGAGGAGTTTCCGTCGAACTACTATCCGTGGAAGCGTCTGGAGGCGCGCGGCGTGAAGGTAGAGTGGGTTTCGATCTACCATCCGCTGGATACCGTGGATCAGGCCGCCCGCGGCGCACGGCTCCTGGCTGTTTCGCACGTGAACTACCTTACAGGACATCGCGTGGACCTCGATGCGCTGGGCGAGATCTGCGCGCGGCACGGATGCTTCTTCTTCGTGGACGCGATTCAGGGGCTCGGCGTGTTTCCGATTGACGTGCGGCGCAGCCGCATCCACGCGCTGGCGGCGGACGGGCACAAGTGGCTCCTGGGGCCGGAAGGCTGCGGCGTACTCTACATTCAAAAAGACAGGATGGACGAAATCGAGCCGGTAGAGTTCGGCTGGACCAATTCCGTCTCTTACCTCGACTATGCGTCGCGCGACATGACGCTTCGATCTGATGCCGGGCGCTATGAATGCGGCACGCTGAACACTATTTCGATTTTCGGGTTACGCGCGTCGATTCAATTTCTGAACGCGGCGGGCGTCGAGCGGGTGTCGGCGGCGGTGCTGGATCTGGCGGGCCGCATTGAGGCGGGCGCCCGCGCGAAGGGCTACGAGTTGGCGGCGGTGCGGACGGCACAGTCGGGTTCAGGCATCGTGAGCATCCGGCATCCGCGGGTGGACGCGCGATTGATTGTGAAGCAACTCCGCGACGAACGGATCGTGGCCGCGCCGCGGCAGGGTTGGGTGCGGTTGTCACCGCACTTCTATGTGTCGTTGGAGGAGATTGACCGGATGCTGGCAGTGTTGCCGTAGCCGTCCAGCGTCGCCACCAGAGTTTCGGGAGAATCAACGACCCCCACGTTCACTCTCCCGTTCCCCCCGCTGTTACCATAACGGGGATGCTACTCGGAACCGTCACCTACAACGTCTGCAAAGACTGGGACGTTGAGACTCTCATCACCAAACTTGAGCAGGCCCGCTTTGAGGCGGTGGAGCTCCGCACCACGCACAAGCACGGCGTCGAGCCGTCGCTGAGCAAAGAGGAACGCGCGAAGGTGAAGGCGCGGTTTGAGCGCTCGAAAGTACGGCTCCTGAGCTACGGCACGGTGGCCGAGTTTCATTCAACCGACCCGGCCGTGGTGCAGAAGCACATTGACGACGCGAAGGCGTTCATCGACCTTGCGCACGACACCGGCGCGTGGGGCATCAAGGTTCGGCCCAACGGGTTGCCGAAGGACGTGCCGCCGGAGAAAACCATCTGGCAGATCGGTACGGCGCTGAAACAACTCGGCGACTACGGCGCGGGCCGCGGCGTCGAGATCTGGATGGAAGTGCACGGGCGAGACACACAGAATCCTCCGGTGTCGCACGCCATCATGAAGGCCGCCGGGCACGGGAACGTGGGCGTGTGTTGGAATTCGAATCCCACCGACGTCGTCAACGGGTCTGTGAAACAGTCCTTCGAGTTGCTCCGTCCTTATATCAAAAACGTCCACATCAACGAGCTCGCCGATCCGGCGTATCCGTGGCGCGAATTGTTCACTCTGCTGCGCCAGATGAAATACGAGCGCTACATGCTGTGCGAATGCCAGGAGAGCAAAGAGCCCGAGCGTTTTCTCACCTGGTATCGGGCGCTGTGGAAGGAACTCGCTCGCCCGTGATCGCGCCGCTCCTTCTCGCTTTTGCGCTGGCCGCCACTGCCGCCGTTCCCACGCCGGAGTCTCACTTCGGACATCGCATGGGAGAAGACCGCAAGCTCATCGATTGGACGCGCACGGTGTCCTACTTCGAAGCGCTCGACGCCGCGAGCGACCGGCTCACCATGCGCAAGCTGGGCAAAAGCACCGGCGGGCGAGACTTCATCGCCGCCTGGATCTCTTCGCCCGCGAACCTGCGCAAGCTTTCGCGGTATCAGGAGATTCAGAAGCGCCTGGCGGATCCACGCCGCACTACCGAAGCCGAAGCCGCCGCGCTGATTGCCGAGGGCAAGACGGTGGTGATGATCACTTGCAGTATCCACTCCACCGAGGTTGCATCTACGCTGACCGCGGTGCAGTTTGCCTATCGCATGCTGGCCGAAGAGCGTCCGAAGTTCCGCGCCGTCTTGGACAACGTGATTTTCATCCTGGTGCCGTCGCTCAATCCCGACGGCGTGGACATCGTGCGCGACTGGTATGGGAAGACGCTGGGCACGCCGTACGAAGGCACGTCGCCGCCGGAGCTGTATCAGAAGTACATCGGGCACGACAACAATCGCGACTGGTACATCTTCTCGCAGACCGAAACCCGGATTGCCATCTCGCAACTGCACAACCAGTGGCATCCGCAGATCGTGTACGACGTACACCAACAGGGCGCCAACGCCTCGCGGATGTTCATTCCCCCGTGGCTCGATCCGATTGAGCCGAACATCGATCCAATCCTCGCGCAACTCGGCAACATGATCGGCACCGGCATGGCCGCGGACTTGACGGCCGCCAGCAAGAAGGGCATCGCGATCAACTCGATCTACGATTTCTGGACCCCCGCGCGCAACTATCAGGGCTATCACGGCGGCATGCGGATACTGAGCGAATCGGCCAGTGCGCGGCTTGCCACGCCGTTGAACATCAAGACGGCCGACATTGCGGCGAACGGCAACGGGTACCGGCCGCGCGAGTCGTCCTGGAATCATCTGGAGCCATGGTTGGGCGGCGAATGGCGCCTGCGCGACATCATGGAGTACCAGGAAATCGCCTGGGAATCTTGTTTGTGGCAGGCCGCCACGCGCCGCGAGGATCTGCTACGTGCGTTCTACAAAGTGGGTCAGCGCGCGGTGGCTCGCACGAGTCCTTACGCGTTTGTGGCGAGCGCGAAGCAACGCGATGTGGGCACGCTGCGGAAGCTTCTGGAGACGCTCGCATTCGGCATGGTGGAGATTGACAAGGCGCCGGCGGGGTTCACCGCGGGCGGCAAAGAGTATCCGGCGGGCAGCTACGTGATCAAGCTCCAGCAACCCTACGGCTCGTTTGCCAAAGCGCTGCTGGAGAAGCAAACTTATCCGGACCTGAGGCAGTATCCCGGTGGCCCTCCCAAGCGGCCCTACGACGTGACGGCACACACGCTACCCTTGCTGCTGGGCGTGGACGTGGAAGCAGTGGCTTCGCCATTTGAAGCGCGCCTGGCGCGCGCCGTGAACTTCGATGAACTGCCCAAGCCCGCGCCGCGGAATCTACCGGCATTGCGCGGCAAACGCGTCGGGCTGTATAGGAGCTTTCAACCGTCGATGGACGAAGGGTGGACACGCTGGATCTTCGAGCAGATGCAGGTGCCGTATGAAAGCGTGGGCAATGCGGCGATTCGCGCAGGCAATCTGCGCGCGCGGTTCGACGCGATTGTTTTTCCGGATCAAAGTCCGGGCACGATCAACTACGGTTACCGCCCCGGTACGATGCCCGAAGAATTGACGGGCGGCTTGGGCGACGCGGGCGCGCAGGCGCTGAAGGCGTTTGCCGAGGCCAGCGGGACGCTGGTTTTCTTCAACGAGTCCGCCAACTTCGCCGTGGGGCACATGGGTCTCGCGGTGAACAACGCACTGCGCGGCGTGCCGAGCCGTGATTTCTATTGCCCCGGTTCACTGCTCAATGTCCGGCTCGACGCCGCGCATCCGCTCACCGCGGGGTTGCCGCCCGTCACGCCCATCTGGTTTGAAACGAGCCCGGCATGGGAGATTCCCGAGGGTTCTCCCGCGCGCGCGGTGGCTGTTTATCCAGAGAACGACGTCCTCGCCTCGGGCTGGTTGCTCGGCCGCAAACTGTTGAGCAAACGCGCCGCGCTGGTGGATGTGCCGCTAGGCCGCGGCCACGCCATTCTGTTCGGCATGCGCCCGCAGTACCGCGCACAGAGCTACCTGACGATGAACTTCATCTGGAACGCGCTGGCTGCGGCAGGGGCGCCATGAGCGCCAACGGCGACGTTCGCGTCCAGCATCTCTACACCTACTTTCTGTTCCCGTTCGCCGTCGACAAAGAGGCGGTGGCCGAGGATCACCCGCAGATCTGGATGCGGCAGCCGCAGTGGATTGCGGGCCTGGAAGAATGGGTGCGCAAGCTCGAAGTGGAGTTCGCCTCCACGCTGGTAGACGCGCTCGGTCCCTGGCAGCGCGCGCCTTACCAACGCTTTGACATGGACTCCGTTTCCTACCAGGACATGGTATTCTTCCATCCCTATGTGCGCCGCGTGTTCTTTGATAGCGCGGATTGTTGGGGCGACACGGCGGACCGCGAATCGCTCCTGCATTTCTACCACATCCCGCTTGACGGCAAGACGCTGTGGTTTGAGGCGCAAGACAACAAGGGCCGCCATGCACGAGTGGAGGTGATGGACCTCAAGCTGAACCTCTACGCCAACGGCATCGGCACGCTGGCCATCGGCGTCGAAGCGTGGGATCTCGGAGTGCGCGACGCGCTGTGGATCAACGAGATGATGCGCAAGATCTACCCGTCCAGCCGGCGGCAGATGCGTGAAGGACGCATGCCCTCTCGCCTCGCCTTTGTGCTGGAAGGCACAGGCTGCGCGCCAGACCGGGTCCTGATCGAAGAGCGTTTTGAAGAAGCCGCGATGGTGGGCTTCCAACCGCCTCTGGCCAAGACGCTCCAGGCGCTGTTGTATTTTGCTGACTACTCGCTGCGCGAGTACGAACCGGTGCTGGACGAGCGCATGGTGGTGTACACCTATGTGGAACTGGCGCCCCAATCGCTGCCGCCAAGCTACACGGACACCGAAGCCTATCAGCAACTGGTCAGTCTGGTGCTCTACGTAGACCGCTACGCGGGCGGCTATCGCTACGACCCGCGCTTTCTCCGGCAACAGTTCGATCGCCAGTTGTACCAGCGCTGGGCGCACCAGGGCACGTATTACGGCTTCACCACGTACTCAAACGTCACGGTGTGTGTGGGACAGTTTGAGTGCGGCGAACACAAGCTCTCCGAGGGATTCCTGATCTTCCGCATGTATCTCACGCGATACCTGCTGATGGCGCAGGTGTCGTTGTTCTATCGCGCCACGCTGCTGGACTTCGCTGAACGCACGGCCCTCGTGTCGCGGCGGCTGTACCACGATCAGGCCCAGGCCGCCGGACGCATTGCCACCGAGAACGTGCGCATGGCGGCAGAGTTGCGCGCGGATTTTCTGCATTTCTCCAACTACTGGTACTTTGACGAACTTGCCAACAAAGACGAAGAGAGCGAACACTTCGCCATGCAGGTGCGCGAGTATCACATCGATACGATGAAGAACGAGATCGAAGAGGAGATCGGCAAGTTGAACGAGTCGATCCACACCTACTACCAGTTCCGCAACACCGAAGCCATCAACCGGGTGGCTATGCTCAGCCTGATTCTCGGTGCGGGCGCCGTGGTGACCGGGTTCTTTGGAATGAACTTCGAAGGCCGGTTTGCAAAGACACTGTTTGCCGAGACGCGCGAGCATTGGCTGTCCATCGCGTTCGTCACCGCCTTCTCGTTTCTCGCCGTGGGCTTCGGAACATTCGTGGTGATCACCAATTGGGCCGATTACCGCGAGAGCTTGTTGCCGCGCTGGTGGCTGCACCGCAAGTCGATGACGGCGCGGAGCCTCAAACGCGGCTGACGAGATGGAACACGTAGCCGAAGCTCCGCGAGTGGCGGCGGTAGAGCGCAATCGCGCTGCGTGATTCGGCCATCAGGCGTGAGAGCGTGCGGCTGCGCGCGGCTTCCGCCGCCAGCAATTCCATGCGGGCTTCGAGCGGCGCCAGGTATTCATCCCACCAATCGCGATCAGGGAGCGCGAACGTGCCGAGGACGCGATACCCGGCGGCGCGCGCAGTCTGCTGGTGCAAGCGCGAGGAGCGCATGGCCGGGTACGCTTTCACCCAATACTCCACAGTCTCCCTTGGGCGTTGCGATGGCGGCACGAGCCAGCAAAGCTCTGTGAAGGCCGCGCAGCCTCCGGCCGCCAGCAGCGGCCGCCACGCTTCGAGCGATTCGCGGATGCCGAGAAAGTACGCCGCGCCTTCGCACCACACCAGATCGAACGACGCGGGCGCGAAGCGCATTTTCGCCATCGACATACGGCGCGCGGTGACGCGTTCGCCGAGCCCTCGCGCCGCGGCGGCCGCGGTGAGATGGTCAAGGTACGGCCGGTGAATATCGATCGCGGTCACATGCGCCACTTTCGGCTCCGCCGCCAGCACCAACGCGGAGCGGCCCGGTCCGCACCCGATATCCAGCACCCGCCGCCCCTTGGCTTCCGGCAGGCGCCGGAGCGCTTCACACGTAGACTCGTCGCTCCCCGGCGCCTGCCGCGGCAAACCATCGTGCAGGTGATAGAGCAGCCGCGTCACAACACGCGGAGCGAATCGGTGTACGGGGCGCGCGCCACGCCACGCTCGGTGATGATGCCCGTCACGTAGCGGTTGGGCGTTACGTCAAACGCCGGATTCTGCACGGCGACGCCATCGGGCGCCACGGGCACGCCGAACACCTCAGTCACTTCACGCGCCGACCGCTCTTCAATCGGAATCTGATCGCCGGTGGCGAGCGTGAGATCAAGCGTCGAAATCGGCGCGGCCACGTAGAACGGAATGCCGTTCTCCTTCGCCAGCACGGCCACCGAGTACGTACCAATCTTGTTGGCCACATCGCCGTTGGCCGCGATGCGATCCGCACCCACCACCACGCAGCCAATGCGCCCGGCCTTCATGAAATGGCCCGCCATGTTGTCAGTGATGAGCGTCGTCGCAATGCCGTCCTGCTGGAGTTCCCAGGCCGTCAGCCGCGCACCCTGCAGAAACGGTCGCGTCTCGTCGGCAAACACGTCAATGCGCTTCCCTGATTCCACCGCGGCGCGAATTACGCCGAGGGCAGTGCCATAGCCCGCGGTCGCGAGCGCGCCCGCGTTACAGTGCGTAAGCACCGTGCGGCCGTCCGGCACCAGCGCGGCGCCGTGCCGGCCAATGGCGCGACAGATCTCGATGTCTTCCTCGCGCACCAACATCGCTTCGGCCTTGAGCGCCGCGGCCACGGCGGCGTGCGGCTGCCCCGCCAGCGCGGCGTACTTCCGCTTCATCCGCTCGATGCCCCAAAACAGATTCACCGCAGTGGGGCGGGTGGCCGCCAGCACCGTGCAGATCTTTTCAAATTCCACGTCAGCCTGCTGCATACCAAGCGCCACACCCATCGCCGCAGCGACGCCGATGGCCGGCGCGCCGCGAATGATCATGGAGCGGATTGCTTCGGCCACCTCTTCATAGGTGCGGCATGTGACGAATTCTGTTTGGCGGGGCAACTTGGTCTGGTCGATCATGATCACGCCCGCGCTTGTCCATTCGATTGTTTCTACCATTGATATTTCTCGTAAAGGAGTCCGGCAAAAATGGTGGCGTTGTATGCGCCGTGCATCACCGTGGCGGCGGCCGTAGAGCCTGTGCGAAACCGCGCCCAGCCGAAGCAGATGCCCGCAAGGCCGATCAGCGCAACATGCCGCCAGGACCATGCGTACTGCGGCGCATGCGCGACCGCAAACGGTACGGCAGCCAGCACAATGCCGCCCGCGACGCCGAACGTACGCGCGAGCAGCGGCATCAGAAAGCCCCGAAACGCGAGCTCTTCGCACAGCGGGCCGACGGTGATGGAGAAGATTCCCACCAGAAAAAGGGTTGACTCGCGACTGAGCAACTCCTGCATCGGCGATTCGCCCGCGGGCTTATCCAGAAACGCCGAGAGAAAGATGAGCGCGGCCGACAACGCGATTCCGGTGAGAAAGGCAACGGGCAACTGTACCGCTTGCAGATTCCAGCCGAGTGAGGACCAAAATGGCTTGCCGTAGCGCTGGCGAAAAATCATCCACAACGCGACGAACCAGCCCGCATAGGCCACAAACTGCATAATGAATCCCGCGATGCCTTTGTCGACATGCAGGGCGCGCGTGGCGGCGCCGGAGATCAACATGCCCAGCAGCATGGACGGCAGCAGCGCGCCGCCCAAATAGATGAGGTCCTCGTATTCCCAGAAAGTGTACGAACCGGGGATAAGGGTGCGCGAATACTCAGACACGGCCTTCGTCCGAGGCCGCTCGATCAATCAGAATCGCGGCGAGAAGCGGAATCATGATTTCGTGGTGGCCCGTGAGCGAATAGCCTTTGCCGCCGCGCTGCGCGTGCGGACGTTCCACCACGTTCACCTTGGGCCGGTAGTGTTGCAGGAAATCGAAGTTCACCGTGGTGAAGCCGCCGAGCGCGTGGCCGAGATTGCGCGCTGAAGAAACAGCCTTCAGGAACACTTCGGGCAACACTACGGCCGAACCCACGTTCAGGAACACGCCCCCTTGATCGAGCCCGGTGACGAGCGAGGTGACCAGGCGGAAATCGTGATGCGTGGCATGGCCGAGGTCTTCCGCCACCGCGCGCGGATGCATGTGGGGCGTGTCGGTGCCGACGGCTATATGCACCGTGACCGGCACATTGGCGCGCCACGCGCCGAGCACCAGACTACCGGCAGCAAAGCGCGGATCGGCGGCTGCGTCCAACAGCCGGCCGAGTGCTTCGCCCGCACCAATGCCGTCGCGGCGCGCTTCGGCATAGGCCCGACTCATCTCACGCCCGGTCTCTTCGGCGGAACCGAACGTGCCGTCCGGCAGCACCGCTTCCACGTCTTCGCTGGTGTAACCAGCCAGCGCGATTTCGAAATCGTGGATCGCCGCCGCGCCGTTCAGCACAAAGCCCGTGACAAAACCACGGCGCATCAGATCGAGCAACACCGGCGCGAGACCGCATTTGACGACGTGGCCGCCCAATGCCCAGAGAATCGCTCGGCGTTGGCGCCGCGCCTCTTCAAGCGCCTTGACTACGGCGCGCAAAGAATTGGCGGCCAGGAGTTTGGGCAGCGAATCCAGTAGGCGCGCAGCCGGTTCCGCGGGCTCGGCGGGCTGAGCAAACAGCGTCGTGTCTACCTTGCCGCCCCGCGAGTAAAGCGATACGGTCTTGAGCGAACTGAAGTCAACCGGCTTGATGTCGTACTTAGACAGGACGGCCTCCCTTGGTGAGTAGCTTCGCAAGCGCCTGGCCAGTATAGCTGCGTTGGTTGCGGGCCAGCTGCTCCGGCGTGCCGGTGGCGACAACCTGCCCGCCCTTCTCGCCGCCCTCCGGGCCGAGATCGATCAACCAGTCAGCCGACTTGATCACGTCGAGATGATGCTCGATCACCAGGACCGTGTTGCCCAGGTCCACCAGCTTTTGCAGCACGTCGAGCAACCGACGCACGTCTTCAAAGTGCAGTCCCGTGGTGGGCTCATCGAGAATGTAGAACGTCTTGCCCGTTTGGCGGCGGCTGAGTTCGCGCGCGAGTTTGATGCGCTGCGCTTCGCCGCCTGACAGCGTGGTGGAGGACTGGCCGAGATGTATGTAGCCGAGCCCGACGTCGGCCAGCGTGCGGAGCCTCGCGTGGATGGGCGGGATGTTTTCGAGCAACGGCAGCGCGTCCTCAATCGTCGTCTCCAGCAATTCGGCGATCGACTTGCCTTTGTACTTCACCTGCAGCGTCTCGTGGTTGTAGCGCAGCCCCCGGCACACGTCGCACGTGACACACACGTCGGGCAGGAAGTTCATTTCGATGCGCTTCAGTCCCTCGCCCTGGCATGCCTCGCAGCGTCCGCCCTTCACGTTGAAGCTGAAACGTCCGGCCTTGTAGCCGCGCTCGCGAGCCTCAGGCAACATGGCGTACAGGTCGCGAATCGGCGTGAACGTGCCGGTGTAGGTCGCGGGGTTCGAACGCGGCGTGCGGCCGATGGGCGACTGGTCGATTTCAATCACCTTGTCGATAAGGTCCAACCCCTCGACGCCAGCAAACGCGCCCGGCGCCTTGCGTGAGCCGTACACCGACTGTGACAGTGCGCGGTAGAGAATATCGTGAATCAGCGTCGACTTGCCGGAACCCGATACGCCCGTCACGGCGATCAACATGCCGAGCGGAAACTCCACGTCAATGTTCTTGAGGTTGTGCTCACGTGCGCCGCAGATCACGAGCTTGGCGCCGTTGCCGTGGCGGCGATTCGGCGGCACCGGAATCTCGCGGCGGCCCGATAGATACTGGCCCGTGAGCGAGTCTTCATTCGCGCGCAAGTCCGTGGGCTTCCCCTGCGCCACCAGCGCGCCGCCCAAACGTCCGGCGCCCGGACCGAGATCGATGACGTAGTCCGCCCGCTCAATCGTCTCTTCGTCATGCTCCACCACCAGCACGGTGTTGCCCAGGTCTCGGAGGCGTCCGAGTGTGGCGATGAGGCGTGTGTTATCGCGCGGGTGCAGACCGATGGACGGCTCGTCCAGCACGTACATCACACCGCGCAGGCGCGAACCGATCTGCGTTGCCAGCCGGATACGCTGCGCTTCCCCGCCCGACAGCGTGGCGGAAGAGCGCTGCAGGTTCAAGTATTCCAGGCCCACTTGGCAAAGGAAGTCGAGCCGGTCGACAATCTCCTGCACCACGCGCCCGGCGATCTTGTGTTCGCGTTCGTCGAGCTTCCACGCCGCGGCTGTGACCCGCGCTTGCGTAAGACTCGACGCCACCAAATCCACGATCGTAGCGCCCTGGAAGCGCACCGCGAGGCTCGACGGCTTCAGCCGCATACCCTTGCAGGCCGGGCATTCTGTGGGCGTCATTTGCTCGAAGAGCCACTCTTTGTAGCCTTCGCTCGACGATTCGTAGAGATCGTCGAGTAACTTCAGGAGGCCAGGGAAACTGTCGCCGCCATTGATGAGAGTCTCCTGCTGCTTCGCCGTCAGTTGCTCGAACGGCTTTTCGATCTTGATCTTCGCCTTGCGAGCGTAGACCTCGATGGCGTGGCCAATCGTACCCGCCGAGGACCCCGGCCCGGAAAGTGCGCCATCGAGCAGCGGGCGGCTGGGATCGGTGAGAATGCGCGAGGCGTCGAAACTCCACTTGTTGCCGAGCCCGTGGCATTGTTCGCAGGCGCCGTACGGGCTGTTGAAAGAGAACGAACGCGGCTCCAGCTTTGGGATGCTGGTGCCGCACTCCGGGCACGCGTGCTTCTGTGAGTAGAGATACTCGGCCCCGCCAACGACGGCCACGATCACCAAACCATCGGCGAGCTTTGTGGCGGTTTCTACCGACGCTTCGAGCCGTTCGGCGAGGCCGGGTTTGACGACGAGTCGGTCCACCACCACTTCGATCGTGTGATTGCGGCGTTTGTCGAGGTCGATGTCTTCGTCAAGCTGCCGTAGTTCGCCATCGATGCGCGCGCGTACAAAGCCTTGGCGCTGGAGCTTTTCGAGTTCCTTCTTGTACTCGCCCTTGCGCCCGCGCACCATCGGCGCGAGGATCATGATGCGCTGATCCTGCATCCGGGCCGTGATCTGCTCGACGATCGCCTGCGTGGATTGCGGGGTAATCTGAATGCCGCACGACGGACAATGCGGCACGCCCACCGAGGAGAACAGCACACGCAGGTAGTCGTAGATCTCCGTGATGGTCCCAACGGTGGAACGCGGCGAGCGCGACGTGGTTTTCTGCTCGATCGAGATGGCCGGGCTGAGGCCTTCGATCGAGTCGACGTCGGGCCGCTCCATCTGGTCGAGGAACTGGCGCGCGTACGGGGAAAGCGTTTCGACGTACCGGCGCTGGCCTTCCGCATAAATCGTGTCGAACGCCAGCGACGACTTGCCGGAGCCGCTCAGCCCGGTGATCACGGTGAGGCTTTGCCGCGGGATGGTGACGTCGATGTTGCGCAGGTTGTGTTGGCGCGCGCCATGGACGGCGATGGTTTTCAGCATTGCGGTTGACGGTCGCGGCTGGGGCGGAGTGAACTTTCATTGTCGCATGGCGGCACGCCTGCGCCTTTTGCACTCGCGACGATTTAAGACGGTGGCTTTGCCGTGTGGCTGTTACTCGTCCTGCCGATGGTTCTGGACTACCTGGTGAGTGCGCCCGTTGAACCAAAGTGCGGTCGCCCAGTGACGAGCGCACCTGCGCTTATCACTCCGCTTCGAGATACTGCAATTCGTGCAGGCGCCGATACAGGCCGCCCTCCTTGACCAGTTCCTCGTGGGTGCCGGTTTCACGAACCCGTCCGGCTTCGATCACGACGATCTTGTCGGCGCGGCGAATGGTGGACAGGCGATGCGCGATGACAAAGACGGTGCGGCCTGACATCAGGTTGGCCAAGGCGCGCTGTACCAGCAACTCGGATTCGGTGTCGAGGTGCGAAGTGGCTTCGTCGAGGATCAGAATCGGAGCATTCTTCAGCAGCGCCCGCGCAATGGCCAGGCGCTGGCGTTGCCCGCCGCTCAACTTGGCGCCACGCTCGCCAATCAGCGTGTCGTAGCATTGAGGCAGCGCTTGAATGAACTCGTCAGCGAGGGCATTGCGAGCCGCCTCGCGCACTTCTTCATCCGTCGCCTCGCGCCGCCCGTAGCGGATGTTGCTTGCCACGGTTTCGTTAAACAGAAAGGTGTCTTGCGCCACCGTGGCAATCTGCGCGCGCAGCGTGGCGAGCGTGTATTCACGCACATCGCGGCCGTCAATCAGAATGCGCCCGCCGGTTACATCATAGAGGCGCGGCAGGAGATTGGCGAGCGTCGACTTCCCTGCTCCGCTCGGCCCGACGAACGCAACGATCTCGCCGCGCCGCACTTCGAGATCCACGCCGGCGAGGGCAAAGCCGCCGCCGGCGCCGGCCGCGCCAGGATAGCAGAACTCGGCGCGTTCGAAACGCACGGAATCGCGCAGGCCGCCGAGCGCCACCGCGCCGTCACGATTGCGCACGCGCTCGGTCATATCGAGATACTCAAACACCTTCTGCGACGCGCCGAGCGCCTGCTGAAAGATGTTGTGGATGCCAGTGAGCCGCTTAACAGGCTCATAGAGCATCAGCAGCGCAATGACGAAGGCCGTGAAGTCGCCGACGGTCATCACCCCGGCTTTGATCTGATTGCGCGCATAGCTGACGAGCACCACGATGGTGATGGCGCCGAAGAATTCGATGATCGGCGAAGGTAGCGACTGCATGGCCACGTAGCGCAGGCTGCTCTTCTTCAGCGTCTCCGAGGCCGACGCAAAGCGGCGCGCCTCGTGTTTTTCCGCGCCAAACGTCTTCACCACCGCATGACCGCTCAACGTCTCCTGCAGAATCTGGTTCAACTCCGCCGCATCGTCCTGCGCGCTGCGCGTCGACCGGCGAATGGGCTTGCCCAGGCGCGCCGTGGGCACCAGCACAAACGGCAGTAGCGTGAGACTGAACAGCGCGAGCTTCCAATCGGTTTGCAGCACCACGAACAGCAGCCCGAGCGCGGAGAAGGTCTGGCGGAGCCAATCGGCCAGCATATGCGAGACCGCCACTTGGATCTTTTCAATGTCGTTCATGATGGACGACATCAACTTGCCCGTCGAGTACGCCGAGTAAAACTCGGCATCCTGACGCAGGAGCTTTTCAAAGATCTCCTGGCGCACATCCGTCACCGCCGAAAAGCCGACGACATTGACCAGGTAGTTGCCGAAGTACTCGCAGACGCCATTGGCAAGGAACACGAAGAGGATGAACACCGCCAGCATGGTCCACACGTTGTGAATCATGCCCCCTGGAATGAGGTCCTGCAAATAGAGGCTCCGCCCGGCGACCCGGAGCAATTCCACGGGCGCGTCGCCGGTGCGCGGGTCCAGCGCGCGGTCTAGAATCGGGCGGATCAACAGCGCGGTGGCCGCATGCATCGCACCCGCGATGGCCATCAACACCACGGCAGTGAGCAGGGCTGCTTTGTACGGGCGCGTGTATGAGATGAGGCGCAGGAGTTCCTTCATGCCGCGCGCACCTTCAGCAGGCGCTCAATCGCGGCTTGCACGCGCTCCACCGGCACCACCCGCACATCTGGCGGCGAGACGATGGTCTCGGCTTCAGTGCGCCAAGGCCGCCACTGATCGACGTGCGAGGAGCCGAACAGCACCACCAGCGGCAATCCAAACGCCGCGGCCATATGCGCGGGCCCGCTGTCGTTGCCAATGAACAACGACGCGCCCGAGAGCAGCGTCATCGCTTCCTTTAAAGGAGCACCCCGGACGGATTCGAATTCGGTGAAGGGTGAAAAGTCATCCGCCGCGGCTCCGATGAAGACCGGCTCCAGGCACAACTCCGCACGCAGCCGCCGCGCGATGGCGGCAAAGCGTTCGGCGGGCCATGTCTTGTCAGCCTGCGAGGCAAAGGCGTGGATGACGGCGTAGGGCACACGCGCGGGCGCCGCCAGCGCAAACAGCCGCGCGCGCGGCACCTCGCAGCGCGGCACGCCCAAGTGAAACATTGCCGCCGCCAGATGCTCGGCCGTGTGTACCGCGCGCTCTTCGCCGAGAATGTCCTGCGCCCGCGGCATCCGGATGTTGTAGGCCCACTGCCCGGAACGATAGTGCGCAAACCCGGCCCGACGGCGTGCGAGCGAGGCCACGGTGAGCCACGCGCTACGCGGGCCGCCATGCAAGTTCAAAGTGAGATGCGGCCGAGCGGACAAAGCGGCGGCAGGCGAAGGGGGAAGAACCGCGGCGAGATCTGGATTACCGGTGAAGACCGGCGCAAACCGGTCTTCCACCAGAACACTGATCTCCAGATCCGGCCGCGCCTGCTTCAGCAGATGCAAAGCCGGAGTGGTGAGAACGCAATCGCCCAAAGAGCGGAGCCGTACGATGAGCACGCGTCCACGGGCAGGAATCGAATCGACGAGCATGGCGCCCGCGCAGCTCAGAACTTGCGCGCTTCCTCGACGAGCATGACCGGAATGTCGTCGCGGATCGGAAAAACCATGCGGCACGGCTGGCACCGCAAACCGTTTTCGTCCTGCAGCAATTCGATGGGCGCCTTGCACACCGGACAAACGAGGATTCCCAGCAGGTCTTGAGAGATCGCCATAAAACTCCCGATTTTACCGCATCTCGGCGCGAGCCTTGGCGATCACCGCTAGGTACTGCTGCGCGAGCTTGGTCATTTCGCCGTAGTTGCCGGACTTGATGAGCTTGGGATCAACCAGTTCGCCGCCTACGGCGACAGCACACGCGCCGGCTTTCAGGAACTCGCCGGCAGTCTCCAAGTTCACGCCACCGGTGGGCACCATCTCCACCTGCGGCAACGGGCCTTTGAGCGCCTTGATGTACTTCGGGCCGCCCACCGCGCCGCACGGAAACACCTTCACAATGTCCGAACCCGCTTCCCAGGCCGTGAGGACTTCGGTAGGCGTCAGCGCGCCTGTGCAGATCACTTTCGAATAGCGCCGCGCCATTTCGATGGTGGCCAGCTTCAGAGCGGGCGTGACGAAAAACTCCGCGCCCGCCAACGTGCAGATACGCGCGGTTTCCGGGTCCAGCACCGTCCCGGCGCCGAGCACAATTTTGCCGCCGAACTTATCGGCCACCTTTTCGAGCGCCTTGATGGCGCCCGGCACGGTCATCGTGATTTCCGCGGCCCGGATGCCGCCGTTGTAGATCGCCTCAATGGCGAGAATGGCGGTCTCGGCCGACGTGGTGCGCACCACGGGCACGATCCCGATGTCGAGCATCGACGCCAGCACTTGCTGTTTGTTCATCGTGGAACTGCTCTCCCGTTAGACCGATTTGAGACCGTACTTGGCAAACCACGGCTTGGCCGGAGCGAGCGAAGCATTCACGGCGTTGATGTTCTTCACGCCTTCGGTGGACAGCCAGTTTTCGAGAGCCTTGATGCCCTGCTTGCCGTATACCGGAATGCCTTCCTTCCAAGTGGCGCGGCCGCACAGCACGCCCGAAAAATCGGTACCCGCTTCGGCGGCCATGCGGAGGTTCTCGTTGAACACATCGTTGCTCACACCGGCGCTCAGATAGATGAACGGCTTGGTGGCCACGGCAGCGGCGCGGCGGAAATGATCGAGCGCTTCGTTCCACGTGTAAGCAGCCTGGCCCTTGAACTCCCGGCTGCCTTCGGTGAAGTTGGCGTTGATCGGCACTTCCACCTTCAGCACGTCCACGCGGTACTGGGGCTTGGAGAACTCTTCCATGCTCTTGGTGACGATTTCAGGTTTGGCCTTGGCGAACTCAAGGCCCTTTTCGTCGCCGCCCTTCGGATCGTAGCCGATGAACTCGAGGAAGAACGGGAGTTGCTCGGTTTCGCACTCAGCGCCGATACGTTCCACGAAGGCGTGCTTCATGTCGTTCACGCTGGCATCGTCAAAGGGGGTGTAGTAGATGAGAATCTTGACAGCATCGCCGCCCCAGGCTTTGATGCGCATGGCCGAGACGTGCGGCAGCAAATCAGGCAGGCGGCCCGGTTGAGTAGCGTCGTAGCCGGTCTTTTCGTAGGCAAGCAACAGGCCGGCGTTGGCCGAGCGGGTCTGCGAAGCAGGGATGCCCCATTCCGGGTCGAGAAGGATGGCACTGGCGTACGGCGTGAGGATGCGCGTCACGGCCGACTTGAACTCGATCATCTGCTCGTCGGTGACGTTCTTCGGGTCGATGCCGGCGGCCTGGGCGATCGACTTCTGGAGGCTGCCCCGCTGGTCCATCGCGGCGGCGGCGATCACGCCCCGCTCGTTAGACAGGGCCTTCATGTGCTTCAGTTTGCCTTCGGAGATTTGCATGGTTCCTTTTGAGTGTTTCCCAACAAAGTCTGGACTGGCGAGGGGTTCAGCCGGTCGAGCGTCCGCCGCGACAGGGCTGGCGGGAAGCCTCATTATAGCAACCACGGTCCGCGCCTGACTATCGCGCGGCGGCAGATTCTAATGGGTGATTTCGCGCACTGGCGGCGGCCTGGGCGTCAGGTTCTTCGCGCTCGAAGTTGCGGAACTCAACCGGGTCCCAGTGCTTGAGATGAAGCGGCTTCCAGCAGTTCAGTCGCGCCGGTGGGAAGAGAAAGATACTCAGGTCTTTCCGGCGACGTCCAGCAGAGTTACCTAACTCGCGTACCCCAACACGGCACCGGTTGTGCCCTTCGAGAAAGGACTCGGTGTTTTCGGCTGAAAATGCCACCACGAAGCAGGCGTCGGAGTGCGGCAGGTCCATACAAAGGAAATGCGCCTTTTGTTCGATACCGCCGATCACCACCAAGGCCTCGCCGAAGTCGGCTTGCGCATCGCCGGGAGGGTGCGCAAGTGGTACGAACACTTCCTTATGCCGTACCAGGGCATCCCGCACATAGTCCTTCACGATCGTGTACCCGCCACCGAAACCATGCTCGGCTTTCAGCCGGTCCCAGATTCGCTTCGCTGTGTGCCGCTGTTTCCTCGGTTGCGATTTGTCATCTT